>OGON01000359.1_pt1 | contig 37090 bp, 35 predicted proteins | sample 1552671 | NCBI WGS metagenome assembly OGON01 (sample SAMEA2580136, study PRJEB22360) | human gut metagenome | biome: human gut; feature: human-associated habitat; material: faeces | place: Denmark | collected 2008/2010 | reverse complement strand
CCACCAGATCATGGCCGTGGACGAAAACGAAGACCGGGTCAACGAGGTACTGGACATTGTGACCAACGCCCAGATCGGCGACAGCACCAACGCAGACTTTCTCAAAGCGCTGGGTGTACGCAACTTCGACGTCTGCATCGTAGCCATCAGCGGGGATTTCCAGAGTTCGCTGGAAACCACCTCCCTGCTGAAAGAACTGGGCGCCCAGCTGGTCGTTTCCCGCGCGGAACGGGATGTGCAGGCCAAATTCTTGCTGCGCAACGGCGCGGATGAAATCCTGTACCCCGAAAAACAGCTGGCAAAATGGGCGGCTGTGCGCTATGGTTCCAACCATCTGGTGGACTACATTGAACTGGACGCCAACAACGCTATTATGGAAGTGCCCGCATCGGAACACTGGGCCGGCAAAACGGTGGGTGACATCGACATCCGCAAAAAGTACGGCATCAACCTGCTGGGCATCAAGCAGGACGGCACCATTGATGTGAACATTGCCTCGGGCACCGTGCTGCCCGCCCGGGGCACCCTGCTGGTTCTGGGGGAATATCGCTCCATCAAGCGCTGCTTCCATCTGTAACGGAAAGAGGGCTATCCCTGTGAGAGATTTTCTGCTGGCTTTGGGTATGCTGGCAGCAGGCGGATTCGGCTGGTTTGTCTGCTGCCGTCTGGATGACTTTTTGCTGCAAATCCGCCAGGACCGGGACCCTTTGCGGTTCCATCACCGCCGCCCTTGAACCCCTGCTGGTATTGCGGGGCGTTGTGTGGTATGATACCAGACAGGAGGCGGTAGCAGTATGGCACAACAAACACAGCCCCATGACCTGCGCGCACAGATGATCCCCCGCTGGCAGGATCTGCTGGTCACAGCCCTGATCCTGGCCGCCGGCACGGTCATCGGCAATATATTCTGGCAGTTTGCCTTTACCAAGGCAAACATCATTTCGGTTTTCGTTCTGGGAACGCTGCTCACTTCCCTGTTCACCAAAAGCTATTTTTGCGGGGTGTTCAGTTCGGTGGCCAGCGTTCTGCTCTTCAACTTCTTTTTCACAGAGCCGCGCCTGACGCTGCATGCGTATGAAAAAGGCTACCCCTTTACCATCGCCATCATGCTCATCGTGTCCATCATCACGGTGACGCTGGCTATACAGAACATCCGCAATATTGAGGAGAAGGAACGTGCCGCCCTGCTGGCCAAAAACGAACAGCTGCGGGCCGACCTGCTGCGGGCCATCTCCCATGATCTGCGCACGCCGCTGACTTCCATCTCCGGCAACGCGGCCAATCTGCTGGCCAACGATGCCAAACTGGACGAGGAAGCCCGGCACCAGATCGCCCTGGATATCTACGATGACTCCATCTGGCTGATCAATCTGGTGGAGAATCTGCTTTCCATCACCCGCATCGAGGACGGGCGGATGAATCTGCGGCTTTCCACCGAACTGGTGGGCGAAGTCATTGAGGAAGCGCTGCGCCCCCCCACCCGCCAGCACTGCCGGCACAACATCCGGGTGGACCTGCCCGACGAGCTGCTGCTGGCACGGATGGACGCCCGGCTGATCGTGCAGGTGCTTATCAATCTGGTGGACAACGCCATCAAATATACGCCCGACGGTTCCACCATCACCGTAGCGGCACGGCAGCAGGATCATTTTGCCGTTCTCTCGGTAACGGATGACGGCCCCGGCATCGCGCCTGCCAGACAGGCCCATGTGTTTGAGATGTTTTATACCGGCGAACATAAAGTCGCCGACAGCCGCCGCAGCCTGGGGCTGGGATTGGCGCTCTGCAAGGCCATTGTGGACGCCCACGGCGGCACCATCACATTGACCGACAACACACCGCACGGGTGCGTGTTCACCTTTACGGTGCCGCTGGGGGAGGTAACATTACATGAATAAACCGCTGATTCTGGTGGTGGAGGACGATGCCCCCATCCGCAACCTGATGACCACCACCCTGAAAACCCACGACTACCGCTACCTGGTAGCGGATTGCGGCGAAGCCGCCCTGCGGGAGGCCGCCACCAGCAACCCCGACATTATGCTGCTGGACCTGGGCCTGCCCGATTTGGACGGCGTGGAAGTGATCCGCCGGGTGCGCAGCTGGTCCGATATGCCCATCATCGTCATCAGCGCCCGCAGCGAGGACGCCGACAAAATCGAGGCACTGGATTCCGGCGCCGACGACTATCTGACCAAGCCATTCTCACTCAAAGAACTGTTGGCGCGGCTGCGCTCATTGGAACGCCGGACTGAAGAATACGACAGCGACGTACTGGCGTTTGGCGATCTTAAAGTCGATCAGTCTGAACAGCGCTTGGCAAGTCACAACTCAATGAGTCTTTCAGGAAAGGAAACGCGTCTGCTCAGCTATTTCATTCTAAATGCCGACAAAGAGCTCTCTACGCAGCAGCTGTTGAACCAGGCTTGGGATCGCGACGAAAATGCCGATGCCGAAGACGTATGGATCTATATCTCATATCTTAGACAAAAACTGCAGGCAGTAGGATCAAGCACCATTATCGATGGTCAAAAAGGAGGTCCTTATCAGTTAAGTCAGCCAGCTTAAAAAGGAGGTACGCCAATGATTCAAAGACTCCGCAACAAATTCATTGCTATTTCTACGGCAGCCTTGGTAATCGTCTTGATTACGATTATTGGCAGCATGGTTTCGGTCTCCAGCATTCATGCCCATCGTGAAACCAACGACATTTTGACCCTGCTTTCTCAGCACAACGGCCAGCTTTCCACTAAAAATGCCAATGAGGCGGCCAAAAAGCGGCTGGGCTCTCGTTTTAATCGTGAAGAGCTGTTCCAATACCGCTATTTTAGCGCGAATATCAGCAAGGACGGCAAGAGCATCAAGATTGACAACTCTCATATCTTAACGGTCTCGCCAGATGCAATTGCCGATCTGGCAAAAACCGTTCAGCAGCGTGAGCGAACGCGCAGTATTATCCGCTATCAAGGGACCAGCTATGCCTATAAGATGGTCAAGAAGAAAAATGGTCAGATTGGCATCGTCTTTTTGGACCAATCGATGATTTTCAAGAATACGCATGACTTGATGCTTTCCGGAATCGTTTTAGGCATCATCAGTCTGATTCTCTTTGAGTTCGTGCTGATCATGTCATCCAAGCGAGCCATCAAGCCGGTTATCGAAGCTGAAAAGCGGCAAAAAGAATTTATCACTAATGCTGGCCACGAGCTAAAAACCCCGCTCTCCATCATTTCCGCCAACACCGAACTGGAAGAAATGATGAACGGCGAAAGCGAATGGACTCAAAGCAACAAGCAGCAGGTTCAGCGACTGACGCACCTGATCAATCTGATGATCTCATTAGCCAAGCTGGATGAGCGCCCCGAACTGCAGCTGCAGGAAATTGATCCAGCGACTGAAGTGCAAAAAGCCATCGACAACTTCAAGGCCGTTATCGCTCAGTCCAATCATCAGCTTAAATATCAACTGCAGCCTGGCCTCAAGCTTAAAGCTGATCCCAATTACTACTACGAGCTGATCAGTATTCTATTGGATAATGCCAATAAATACTGTGATCCTAATGGTACGATCTTCGTTGACGTCAGTGCCGACAAACATGGCAAAAACGTGCTGCTCAAAGTCGGCAACAGTTATGCAGAGGGTAAAAACGTTGACTACAATAAGTTCTTTGAGCGATTCTACCGTAATGACACCTCGCATAACAATGAAAAAAGATCTGGGTTTGGGATTGGTCTTTCAATCGCCCAAAATCTGGTCAAAAACTTCAAAGGCAGCCTAAGCGTTGATTGGAAAGACGGCACCATCTATTTTACCGCCAGCTTTAAAAGTCTTAAGTAATCCAGTCACAGCAACGCAAAAACACAATAGACTACTACGGCCGCGCCCTTGATAACCAGTCGCGGCATCGCAAAATACCCGACCAAAACACAGCGCCCCAGCAAGCAGGCTTGTTGGAGCGCTTTTTCTTGTAGATTCAGCTGACAATGAGCGTAAAAGTCGTTGCTAAGCATTGATTGGACCCAATTATGCAAAAAATTCTGCATAATATATATGAAAAAAATATCATTACCTACTTTTTTGAAAAACCGCTGTATAGTAGGTAAAAATCAATGTATATCGAGTTAGGGCACCTTAACATTACCTACTATTTGATAAAAATCGCTCAACAGTAGGTAATTCACAAATTTGGCCTGGCCCAATCCCACCTTAAATATGCATCTTTACCTACTTTTCGCGAAAAATCAAGGAATAGTAGGTAATTTCAAGCCCCATAGCAGCTTAAGGGGCAATTTTCTTCACAAGGCTGGCTGACCAACGCTGGCAAAACCCTTGCTGATTGCACTTCCGCCCTTGATCCAGGTCAATTGCCGTATTGTACCTACTTAATCAATGGTGACCAGTAGATTTGCTGCCTAATCAATTGTAAGATTACCAGCTTGAGATAAGGATTGGCGCAGCTTACCTTAACCGTCTCACATTGCCAGGTTTCCAAAAAGTCATCGCTATTCCCCGCCAGAAAGCTTTGTCAGCAAGATCCCAACATCACTAAGCAATACTGCTGACAATTGCCATCATGACTTGGGTAACGTTCCTTAGTCTTCTCGTAGATAAATCCGATCAATATGGTGATTTTCGGCTTTATGCAGAATCACATCGGCCCGATTGCGCGTTGGCAGGATATAGTCGCGCAGATTTGGCAAGTCGACCGTATCCCACACTTTCCGAGCCATCGCAAAAGCTTGTTGACGATTGCCCTTGGTGTAAGGATAGTAATAATTGCTTGGATCTTGAAAAGCCGTATCTAGAAGCATACCGAATCGTTCTAAGTACCATTGTTCAATCAATTCGGGTTCGGCATCAATATAAACCGCAAAATCAAAAAAGTCGCTGACGTAAATTCGCTGCGTAGTTGGCAACTGCAAGACGTTAATTCCTTCAACGATTAAGACGTCTGGTTTCTCAATTACCTGGTACTCGTCCGGAACAATATCATAGACACTGTGCGAATAGATCGGTGCCTGTACGTAATCCTTGCCGGCATTGACGTCATTTAAAAACGTCAATAGCTTTTCCATATCATAGCTTTCCGGGAATCCTTTGCGCGCCATGATTCCTCGCTTTTCCAACTCACGATTGGGATAGATAAAGCCATCAGTTGTAATCAGCTCAACCTGTTTATCTGGCATCAAGCGTTTCAGTAAAATCTGCAGCAATCGTGCGGAAGTACTCTTGCCGACTGCCACTGAACCAGCAATTCCAATAATATAAGGTATTCGCCGCATTGGTTTACGCAAAAAAGTCATCTTCTGCAGCTGCATCTGCAAGTAGTTTTGATACTGCAGCTGAATCAGCTTAATCAAAGGCAGGTAGACCTCACGTACATCCGTTAGCGAAATCTGGTCATTGAGCGACTTAATATCATCAAGGTTTTCCTGGGTTAAGAAAGTTTTGCCATAGGGGAAAAAACTATGCCAGGTTTCACGATCAAAGCGATCATAATTCAGCCATTCATCCATGTTATTTTGATCCTTTTTGTCAAATTTCTTTTTTAATTTTATCACAAACGATCGCTATGTGTGAAAACGTTCGCAAGTGTAAAATAAATCGTAATCCTTTCGCTACTGGCACGGTATAGCTAACATTACAGTACCGCCCCTGTTCCAGCAGCAGCCTTTTGGTAAACAGAGCAGAGCAACAGCTATTTGCGCCTATCGCAATGATCTGTTCTGCTGCAGCCATCGTTTTGCGTCCAGACCAGCATATCAGCCGTGCCTCATTAAAAAAGCTCAGCCGTTTAAGCGACTGAGCTTTTGGATTATTTAGTCGGGAACTTCAGCGTGACGCCTTTTAATTCAGGTGCATCGGTCGTGTATTGATCCAGCGTTGATTGGTTGTTGTTTTGACTCTTCAAGCTGGTCTTGCTCTTCTTTTGCGCCTGTTTAAGCTGTTTCAAGCCATTCTTCAGCGTGTACGAGTAGCTCTTCTTGTTGACTGTCTTAAAGCCTTTCAGTTTGTAGAAACGCAGCAGGTCGCCATTGACGACTTTATCAGACAGGCCAAGATCCGTCGTGACATACTTTTGAATCTTGGCAAACTCGGCTTTCTGGGCCTTGGTTGGCGACTTGATCTCCTTGCCGCTGCTGGTGTAGTAGTAATCCCCATTGTACTTGGTGTACTTGTTGGTTACCCAGTCACCATTTCTAAATGGCACGATCTGGTTGCGGTTCTTAGAAAGCAGGTCTTGACCAAACTGAACGTATTTATTGGAACTGATGCCCAATAGATCCTCAATGGTTGGCAGAACGTCGATTTCACCACCATAAGTATGGTTGACGCCGCCCTTTAAGCCTTCCATGTTGATCATGAACGGTACTTTCTGGAACATTGCCAAGTCATAATTGTCGACTGACTTCTTACCCAAGATCTGAGCAATAGCTGCCTTGTGGTTGTTGGAGATTCCATAATGGTCACCATACAGAACCAGCATCGTATTCTTGCGCAGACCGGTTGAATCCAGGTAGTTGAGCAGTTCGCCAACTGATTCATCCAGGTAGCGCGCAGTCTGGACATAATGATCAACCGTACTGTCACCGGTATTCCATGACTTGATTGAAGTATTTTTCTTGTCAATGATGTAAGGATAGTGGTTCGAGACCGTAATCAGCTTAGCATAGAATGGCTGTGGCAGCTGTTCCAGATAGTATGCGGATTCCTTTAAGAACAGCTTGTCTTTGACCCCATAACCCATGTTCTCATCCTTAACCTTTGGCAGATAGTCCTTGCTAAAGAAGTACTGGTAGCCAAAGCTCTTGTAGGCATTGTCACGGTTCCAGAAACTAGGCACGTCACCATGGAATGAGGCCGTAGTGTAGCCCAGCTTTTGTTCCAACAGAGCTGGCGCCGACTGGAACGTGTTGGTCGTCCCGTCAGTAACCATGGCCGAACCTTCTGGCAGACCATACAGCGAGTTTTCCAGCATCAATTCTGCATCGGCTGTCTTCCCTTGACCAACCTGGTTGAAGAAGTTGTCAAACGAAATCGTATCGCTGGCATGGTAAAGCTTGTTTAAGTTTGGCGTAACCTCTTCACCTTTCCACTTGTAATCGATCATAAACTGCTGGAAGCTTTCCAAGTGGATGATGATGATGTTTTTGCCTTTTGCCTGCCCATAATATTCAATATTTGGCGAAGCATAGTTTTTCTTTAAGAACTTCAAGACTGGCTTGATGTCATTGCTGTTGGCCTTAGCCTTAACCGCACTGTTATGGGTAGTCTTGACGCCATCATAGATCGTATAAGCCTGCAGTCCCAAGTATTTGACGATGTAGTTGTTGTCAAAAGTCCGCGTCAACAGCTGCGGGCGATCCTTTTCTGCCATGGCCAGGTTAGCACCAAACAGCACGAAGCCAATCATCGTAATCGTCATTGCATAGCGAACCTTAAAGTAACGCATATCAATCCGAATAAAATGCGCAGCCAGCAGAACGATCAAGATGATCACATCAGCGTAAACCAAAAAGTCGGTTGGCTTAATGATACCCATCAGACTCTTGCCCAGGTTGTTTGATGCCGCTCCAGAACCTTTGATAATGTTAAAGGTAATAAAGTCGGAAAATTCTCGGTAATAGAGAATATTGGCAAACAGCCAGGTCGAAAGCAGAAAATTAATTAAGATCATCAGCCAGTATGAAAGCCGACCGCGGAAATAAAGCGCGATGCCTAAAAAGACCAGAGCCCCAGGCAAGGTGTTAAACGCCAGCAAAAACTGCTGCATACTGTCGGAAATCCCCAAGTTGAACTTGGTTTTATAAGCCCAGTAACTCTTAATCGCAAACAAGAGCACCGTGAGAAGAAAGAAGCCCAGCTTGGTGTTCAAGCCACGCCTTACCTTCTGCAACGCTGTTTTCATAATCTTTCCTCCATCAAAAAATATCAACATTAGGTATCATACAATAAAAGATCCCTAGTCGTTACGATTATTCAACGTTTTTTAACAAATGTTTGGAATTTTTTTGCATCTCAGCTTGATTGACTGCAGCCGACTTAACTGATTGGTGTTTACAAGCCTGCCTGATCATCATTAAATTTGAAGATTTTATGATAAACGATCCGTCAGCTCATACTCATGACTCGGCACATCGGCAAACAGCTGACTGGCCTGCCCCACGCTGACGATCGTCAAATCATGCATCGCCCGTGAACAGATCGTATAAAGCAGCTGCCGCTCACTGTCGCCATGATACTTTTGGTCGTTGGCATCCCAGACGATTACCGCGTCAAACTCAAGCCCTTTGGCCAGGTATGAAGGTACGACCAGCACACCATCAACCAGCCGCTGATTTTCAGTGCGGATCAAGTTTGCCTTAACGCCCTGCTCAGCCAGCAGCTGATAGATCTGTTCGCTGTCAGCCAGGGTCTTGCCGATAATGGCAACTGCATCATGCTGTTCTTGATAGTCCTTTAGAACCGCGACGACCTGTGCGACGGCATCGTTTAGATTTGTCAGCTGGTAGATGCTTGGCCGCTTGCCTTGACGCTCAAAGGCCTCGATTTTTTCGCCATCTTTGAGAATATGCTTGGTAAAATCGGTAATCTGTTTAGTTGAGCGATATGACTTGGTCAGCTGTACTACTTTCGTCTTTTCGGGATCAAACATCGTACCCAGCTGCCGCAGCAATTGCCGACTGTTGGCGCCCGTAAAGATTGCCTGGTTAAGGTCTCCCAGCAGCGTAAAGCGGGCATTGGGGAAACTGAACTTAAGATAGGCCAGCTGGAAGGCGTCATAGTCTTGAACCTCATCGACAAAGACATAGCGAATATCACGTTCGCCGCGCTTACCCGTCAGCAGATCATACAAATAGAGATAGATTGAGATGCCGGCAGCACTGATCTGCCGTTCTTTCAGATCCTGCGTGGTTTTTTCGATAAATGCCAACCACTGCTGCTCGGTCAAATCAAACTTCTGCAGATCAACCATCTTTGGCAAGGCCTTTAAAAACAGCAGATACTGTGCATTGATGTTGATCCACATGTTATGACGAATTGCTCGATGAATCGGCGCGAACTCCTTTAAAACGATCTGCTTGGCATAGAAGTTGTATTCCTGCTTGTCTGATTCAAACTCGCGCGGCCGATTGTTCATCATCGCGTCCATCTGCTCTTTGCTGAGACTTTGGACGGCTGCTTCTGCCCATTTTGAGCGCATGGCCCCGCCAACTCGGCTTCTCAGCTGATGATCCAGCGCATCTTTGGTCGCATCCAGACGATTGCCCAGGTTATAGTTGCGATTGAATGAGTAATAGATCGTCTTGATTTGTTCCTTGGTAAAAAACGGCTTGCCATGAAACATCAGATTCCGAAAGCGCAGGCCCCGCTGACCAAGCGCCCTGGCATAGGCACCAACTGCTTTAAAGCTGCTTAAGCTCGTCAATAGGCGATTGATGTTTTGATCGACTGCTGCCTGACTGCTTTCAAAGCGCTGCTGGAGCGTCTGAACGTGCAGTCTTGGCACCCGCCGATTAACGTATTGGAAGTAGGTCATTTGAACCATATTGTGCTCGCCCAGTTCTGGCAGCACCTGATCAATATAGTCGTTGAACAGTTGGTTGGGGCTGAACAAAACCACCTGGCTGGCCGTCAGATTGCCACGATAACGATACAGCAGCCAAGCCACGCGCTGTAAAACAGCAGCCGTCTTACCAGAACCAGCCGCTCCTTGAACAAACAGCAATTCATCTTTGGCATCCCGAATGATTTCGTTTTGCGTTTTTTGAATCGTCGTTACGATACTCTTCATCTTGGTGCTGGAATGGGTTCCCAAGGCACTCAGCAGCATCTGATCGGTTACGGCCTCATCGGTATCATAAAGCGTGACGATCGTGCCATCCTCGATCTGGAACTGGCGCTTGAGTCTGACATCGACCTCCTGCTTGCCAACGGGGGTTTCATAAGTGACCGGTCCCAGCTTGCCATCATAATAGATTGAAGAGATCGGTGCCCGCCAGTCATATACCAGAAAATGGTCCGGACGATCAGAGAACGAGGCCAGGCCAATATAAATGGTTTCAGGTTTTTGCGCACCTTTTTCCAAAAAATCGATGCGGGCAAAATACGGTTTGGCTTCCAAGCGCTTCAGCGTACTCAAACGATCGGCGGCATGCTGCCAGCTGTTTTCCCGCTCATCAAGCATCTGCTGCTGGGCGCGAACCGACATGGCCGTATCCATCATCCCCGAATAAGTCGTGGTATTCATGTGGATATCATTGAACTGCTTGCTCAGGCCCTTCACATCCCGTTTGGCGTTTTCAATCGTGCCGCTGGCTTTTTCCTCAGCCTTGCGAACTTCTTTAACGACCTGCTCCAAATGATGCTGTTCGTATTGTTGGATTGATTCTGTCAAACTCGAACATCCTTCCTGTCTTGAAAATCTAATCTTAGAATTATAACATTTTTTGCGCCGCGATTCCGTTATTAAGACTTGTCCGCATAAGGTTTGCTTAACTTATCGCCAGCAGTCTGGTTTAGATGGTCACAAAATACTAGAATGATCTCAAAAGCTGATTTGAAGGTGGAAGCAATGGCTAAGCTCTTGTATGCTTTGACGCATATTCCTCAAGTGGTCCTCCCTTTGTTCAATTCACTGGGCAGCTGGACCTACGTCATATTATTTAGCCTGATCTTTATGGAAACTGGTCTGGTTGTTTTTCCTTGGCTGCCAGGACAGTCGCTGATTTTTGTCACGTCTTCGTTTGCTGCTTTGCACGGTGCCGAGGTCAAGATGAGCATTTTAGTACCCGGCTTTTTTATCGCGGCCGTGCTGGGCGACACGCTTAACTATCTGATCGGTACCCGCTTGATCAAATGGTCCTGGCTCAAGCGGCGGCTGGCTGGTCCAACCATGGAGAAAGCCCAGCTGTTTTTCAGCAGATATGGTTTGCGTGCAATCATCTTTGGGCGTTTCGTCCCGCTGATCCGCACCTTTGTCCCGCTGATTTCCGGCATCGCCAAATACCGCTTTGGCCGTTTCATGCTTGGCAATGTCTTAGGCGTGGCCATCTGGGTAGTCTCCGGCGCGCTGGCGGGATACTATCTTGGCAGCATTCCATTTGTACAGGCCCATTTTTCAACGCTGCTGCTGGGTCTGGTCATCTGCGGATCTTTGCCAGCCGTCTTTTTCAATCTCATCAAACGGATCCGCCGGCATATTATTGAACGCAACCTCTAACGCAATTTCGTACAATTTACCGCGGAATAATGGTAAACTGAATACTAAACAACGTACAGAATAATGGAGGTTTTTTCCCTTGGCAGTAAATGTTTATTTCGTTCGACACGGTCAGACCTACTTGAACCTGTTCCATAAATATCAAGGCTGGTCAGATGCACCGCTGACCGAAAAAGGTATTGAAGACGGCAAGCGCGTGGGCAAGGCTTTGGCCAAGATCGACTTTGACTATCTTTTCTGCAGTGATATGCGGCGGACGGTTAAAACCGCAGAACTGCTGGCAGCCAGCCATCCTACCAAGATCGTTCATCCAGAGCCAGATCCAGCCTTTCGGGAAGTCTTTTTCGGCTTTTTTGAAGGCGAGGACACGGCTGCGGCTTCCATGAACATTGGTCTTTGCCGTTCCTATGACGAGCTGGTCAGCAAGTATTCTGTTGAAAAGGCGCGCGATATTACCAAAGCTGCTGACCCATTCCATCTGGCTGAAAACGATGCCGAATTCTGGCAGCGCATGGACAAAGGTTTGGACCGGCTGCGCAATCTTCCCGATGGCAGTACCGCCGTCGTTGTTTCTCATGGTGCAGCCATTCGCTCAATCGTCAGCCGCTATGCCAAAGACAAGACCCTGGCCAACGATGCCCCCGTCAATGGCAGTATCACAAAACTTTCCTTGACCCCAGATCAAACCGAGATCGTCTTTTACAATCAACTGAGCTTGCCTGAATAAAACCTTGCTAAAAGGGGGAACTTTCTGTTAATGGACACTAATATACAAAGTGCGGAACCAGTAATTATCATTGGCCTTAACATGGACCAGGAAGATTATGAGTATTCCATGGAAGAATTGGCAGCCCTGGCCGAAGCCAACCAAATGGAAGTCATTGATCGTTTAGACCAAGCCTTGGATCGGCCTAATCCAGCGACCTACTTTGGCTCCGGTAAAGTAGAAGAGCTGCGTCACCTGGCCGAGGCAGAAGAAGTCGCCACGGTAATCGCCAATGACGAGCTGACGCCAAGTCAACTGCAGAACCTGGCTGATCAAACCGGTGTCCGGATTTTGGACCGAACTGCCTTGATCTTGGAAATCTTTGCCAAGCGCGCGCAAAGCCGTGAAGCCAAGATTCAAGTCGAGATTGCCCAGCTTCAATATCAATTGCCGCGCCTGCAGACAGCTGCCAATCAGAGGCTTGACCAGCAGACTGGTGGCGGATCCGGCTTTACCAACCGTGGTGCCGGTGAAACCAAGCTGGAAATGAATCGGCGAACCATCAACCATAAAATCAGTCATTTGCGGGCTGAACTCAAAGAAATCGCCAAATCTGAGGACGTTAAACGGGCTAAGCGAGAAAAAAGCGACACGCCAACAGCTGCCTTGGTTGGCTATACCAATGCCGGCAAATCGACCATTATGAATCAGCTGGTCAGTCGTTTCGGAGTTTCGGAAGAAAAGCAGGTTTTTGAAAAGAACATGCTTTTCGCCACTCTGGATACCAGCGTACGTCAATTAACGCTGCCTGATCAAAAACGCTTTTTACTCAGTGATACGGTTGGTTTTGTCAGCAAACTGCCTACTCATCTGATCGAAGCCTTTAAATCAACCTTGGCGGAAGCTGCCAGTGCTGATCTGCTCATCCAGGTAATCGACTATTCCGACCCTAATTATGAAGCCATGATGCGCACGACCGAAAAGACGCTCAAACAGATTGGCATTGAAAACATCCCAATGCTGTACGTCTTTAATAAAGCTGACCAGACCGAGTTTGAATATCCAGTCATGGAAGGCGATAACCGGATTATTATCTCAGCCAAGGATGATGAATCCATTCAGCTCTTGGTCCAGGCCTTGCGTCGTCATCTTTTCAAAGACTACGTACAGACTGAGCTGCTGATTCCATTTGCCGATGGACGAACGGTTTCCTACATCAATGAAAACTGCAATATCTTAGAGACTGAATATCTCAACAACGGTACGCGGCTCAAAGTCGAGATGTCACCGCAAGATTTTGCCCGCTTTGAACGCTACGTCATTAAAAATTAAAAAAATCTGGCATCGACTGCATCGATGTCAGATTTTTTAATTGAGGTATCTAGTTTAAACCATCGCGTTCCATTTGATCCGAAAGATTGTGCATTGACTGCTTAACAAAATCAATGACGTCTTGCTGCGGAACCTCATAGTTGTTTTGCCGCCACCAGTAAAAGGCCCCTAGAATCGAACCGCTCAAAATGTAGGCCAGCATTTCTGGATTCTTGGAGTTTCGCAAAGCCGTAACGATCGTGTCTTGATTTTCAGTAACGTGACGCTGCCGCAGCAGAATCTCACTGACGATCTTCATAATCTCGCCGTACAAAGAGCTTTGCGAGCTGCTGTCGGCTAGATTGCGGAAGATATCACGATTATCGCTGACATACTTGATCAAGATTTCAACAAATTCATCCTCATTGCGGTCTGACTGATCAATCAAGATGTTCAAGCGCGTACTGATCGTCTGTTCCAGCAGATCATACTTATCATGAAAGTAACGATAAAAGCTGCTGCGGTGCAACAGTGCCTCATTACAGATTTGATCGATTGTCAAATGTCCAAACTGATGAGTCTTTAATAAGCTTTCCAGAGCATTTTGGAAATCTCGAACTGTTCGATTCATTTTCATTAAAATCGGCCTTTCTATTTTGAGATTATACTTAGATTATAAAACGTTGCTTTATGATACAAAGCGTCTTTCTTAGTATTATAGTTCTTTTAAAAGACAGTTCAATTAATATGTTTTCTTGATTTGTCTTATTTTTGGTATTTTTAATCACAAACTAGCGTAATATGGTACAATCTTTTTATGAAAACGTTTGCTTTTTAAGAGGTGGATTTAATTATGGAAATTAAAGAAAGCAGTTTCGGTACTTTTGAAGGACAAGAAGTCAAAAAATACACGCTTATCAACGATCAGGACATGCAGGTCAGCGTTTTAAACTATGCCGGTCTGTTACAGGAAATCTCGGTTCCAGGCAAAGACGGCAAGCGCGTCAACCTGGTTTTAAGCGCAGCCGACATTGAGCACTTTACTGACAACGGCATGTGCAACAACCGAGTAATCGGCCGTGTTGCCGGACGGCTGGCCAAGGGCGAGTTTGCGATCGATGGTCAGGAGTATCACGTCGACACTAATGAAAACGGCAATACGCTTCATGGTGGCCCGAATGGTTTAGGCAACCAGTTCTTTGAAGCCGAAACCGTTACGACGCCAAATACCGTTAAAGTTGTCTTAACCAAGACCATGACGCCTGAAATCGACTCTTTCCCAGGCAATGAGAAAGTTACGGTTACCTACTCACTGAGCAATGACAACCGTGTCGTAATCGATCTGGATGGCAAAACGGATGCCAACACGCTGTTCAACCCAACCGTTCACACCTACTTCAACCTTGGCGATTCTGACGCAGCAACCGTTGAAGATCAAGTATTACAGGTTAACTCCAAGTTCCACTTAGACGTTGACGATGAAAAGATTCCAACTGGCAAAAAGCTCGTAAATGCCGGCACGCCATTTGATTTCCAGACTCCTCGTCGTTTGGGCGATGCGCTTAATGAAATGAAGAGTACTAAAGAAGGCGGCTTTGATGACATCTGGCAGGTTGAACCAAGCACGAACGTCAACCACGAACCAGTTGCCACGCTGTCTGACCCTGCCAGCGGCCGCAAGATGAAGCTGTACTCAGATCGCAATGGTTTGGTAATGTACACTGCCAATGGAATGGACAAGTCGCTCCAGTTCAACCGGCCAAGTGCCTCATGGTGTGCGCTGGCAATGGAAGCCCAAACGCTTTCTGACACGCCTCACCATCCAGAATTCGGCGATATCACCCTGCGTCCCGGCAAGCCAGCTCACCACCGCATCGTTTACGCAATTGAATTTTAATCAAATCTGATATCAAAAACCGGCAGCCAGCAAGACAGGCTGTCGGTTTTGCTATAGAATAGGGTCTAAAACAAGGAGTGATCGATTAATGAGAATCAACGTTTTGCAGCACACCCCCAACGAAGGACCTGGCGTAATCAGTGAATGGGCCCACCAGCGCGGCCACGAGATCTACGTCTATCATCCTGCCCAGTTCAACAAGCTGCCCACGGCTGATGAAACCGACATGCTGGTCATCTTAGGCGGTCCGATGAGTCCTAATGATGATCTGCCCTGGATTGCAAAAGAGCGGCAATTGATCAAAGAACTGCTGGCCCAGGACAAGCCAATGTTTGGTGCCTGCTTTGGCGGACAGCAGCTGGCAATGACTTTGGGCGCCACGGTTAAAGACGCGCCCGTTAAAGAAGTTGGCTGGGCTCCCGTCTTCTTAAAGAGTGATGTAATTCCTGACCTGCCTGAGGCATCTACCGTTCTGCACTGGCATCAGCAGATGTTTACCATTCCCAATGGCGCTCAGCTGCTCTACTCATCAGCCGGCTTAAAAGAACAGGGCTTTGTTTATGGCCATCGCGTTGTTGGGCTGCAGTTTCACTTTGAGCCGCTGGCCGATAACGTCCGCGAGATCGTAGTCAATGATGGCGACTATGCAGCAGGATCAATTCTTAATCAGACCCCGGCTGAAATCATTACTCATCCCGTGCCTAAAGAAAATACCGCGACCATGTTTAAGATTTTGGACTGGATCAACGAATAGCTCACTGTCTGTCTTATCAAAATCATCAATGCATCAAAAAAGCTGTTGGTTAGCATAAACTAATCAACAGCTTTTGCTTTTAGCGTTTTTCTCGATCGCGATAGGCAACGTTGGCAACCAGGCCATACTGACCATCCATTAAGATCGTTGAGCCATTGCGACCGGCAATCTTATGCGGTCCACCCGTCACGAACAGATTGGCTAAATAGAGCTCGTATTGCTCGTGGGCAGTATGAATGTCCGTCAAACCGACCTTGGCAATATGACCGACCGCCAGTTTTTCCATTTGATTCAAGCCCATGTATATCTCAATTCGCCGCAGATGCTTGTCATGGTAGAGCTCAAAATAAGGCGGCGTCTGTTGCGAGTCAAGCGCATAGACCGACTCACCCGTTGCAGTTTCTGCTACGATCTGACTGTCGCTTAAGCCATCATAATCCGCAGTAAAGATCCCGTCATCCAGCAGTTCTCGAACGACGCGCTGCAGATTATGCTGCTCGTGCTCATCAACCTCCACTTGAGCTGGAATGATATCCTGATGAGTAAAGTAGCCATTTGGCGCATTGTTGATGACACGAGCATTGCGTTTTGGCTTGGCATCCTCAGCAGTGGGAACGACCCCGGTAATCTTTGAAAGCCAAGGCGACAAAAAGTCAAACCGTGAGTTGCGGTCTAGATAGTAGTAGACCGCGTTGATGTACAGACAATAGGTGATCAGAATCACGGCGAGGCAGTATAGCAGCCCCCGCACCCATGCATGGTTGATCAAAAGGCGCGTGGTAACGTAGATCAGGTACAGATCACCCAAAAAGGCAATGATAATGTAGATTCGATTTTTCAGCTTGGCATTGATATTAAAATATCCCAGCCAATGATTGATCATGTCTAGAAAACTAAGCACTGTCGCGATCCCCCTTATTGATTGGTGTCAGTCGTGGTTGTCGTCGTGCCAGTCGTCGAGTTGGTACCAGTCGAGTTATCAGTCGTCGTGCCAGTAGTCCGACTGGTGGTATTGGCCGATGAGCTGGTAGTGCCGGTACCAGCAGTCGTACCATTATCCGTAGTATTGTCGGTCGTTTTAGCTGATGAGGTCTTAGTCGTTGACTCCTCATCAACACTGCTGGTCTGATGACTGCTTTGCACATCCGGATCGCTTTCACTGCTTGGCTTTTTGCGGTCACTGCTATGACTGCTGTCTTGGTCATCTTTTTGACTGGTGCTCTGACTAGTCGATGAAGTGCTGACGATTTTAGCCCCTTCACTGGTATTGGTGGCTTTGTTGACCACCACGTTGGTAGCACCTAACGCCAAAACCAATGAAACCAGCGCAAATGGCGTCACAAACGGTGGTGTTTTCATTGCTTTTTTCTCTCCTTTTGTCGTCTGCTCTCTATCTTAGCGCAAAAATTGCCAGTGAGAGTTTGCGAAAAAAATAAGAATTGATGAATTTAATGCGAAGCCAGCTGACGACACTGAGCACATAATCCATACAGCTCAAAGCTATGTCCCGTAATCTCGGCGCCAGGCAGCTGCTGAGTCAAAAAGTCCCAATCAATCGTTGGCAGCTGAATCTCCTGCACCCGACCACAGCGCTGGCAGATAAAATGGTGGTGATGCGATTCGTCACAGCGATACTTAACCACCATGCCGCCAGACTGCGAACTCAATTCAACCAGGCCGATCTCTTGAAACTCTTCTAGATTGCGATAGACCGTGTTATGGCTGGCACCAGGAAATGCCTGGCGCATATGTTTGTCAACCTCAGTAACACTGACATAACGATCTGGATTGGCAACCAATAAATCAATCAGCGTTTTTCGCTGCTTGGTGACGCGCAGATGATTTTTCTGCAAGACTGCCATGGCTTGTGCTTTAGGATCCGTCATTTTTTCATCCGTCCTTTTTGAAATTATGATTTTAGCACATTTATCTTCAAATGTATCGACTGAGCAATTGATCCAGTTTTTGCTGCGTCATTGCCCAATCATCATTGACAAGCTCAATTGCCTGACCTTTCAATTCTTGCGGCAGCGACAGATCACGCTGATATTCGCAGCTGTTGATCCGCGACTCAATTGCATCTGGGTGATCGCCTCTGATATGCAGACGCTCAAAAAGCTGCTGCGGATGGCTGACCGTCAAAAAGATTACGACGGCCTGATCGCCCAACTTGGCTCGGTACGTCAGCGCTCCTTTGGTATCCAAAACGATCACGTCAAACTGATGATGCCGCCAGCCGTTTTCCAGCCCCTCAATTGAAGAGCCATACAGATGATGATCATATTCAACCTGTTCTAATAAATGCCGCTTTTGCATTGAGGAACGCGTCTCAAAATAATAGTCGACGCCATCTTTTTCATTGGCTCGGGGCAAGCGTGTCGTATGCGTAATTACCTTGGCCATGTCGTATTTTTTTCTTAGATAGTTGGCCACCGTCGTTTTACCGGTTCCTGCCGCACCAGTAATTACAAAAACCTTATGCTGCTGATCCATCATGCCTGTGTTAGATGAGCATTAACCTGATCCAGCAATTCTTTTAAGTTGTCATAGGTTAAGCGTTGGCGAGCATCTTGATAGTTGAACCAACCGGCATTCTTAATTTCTTCAGCCTGCAGATGCAGATCCTCATCCTTAGGCAGCGCGGCCGTGTAAAGCGTCATCTGCTTACGGTTGCCGTTGGGCAGGTCATATTCAATGTAGACAGAAAAGCTGGTATCGATTGGCAGGACCAGACTGGTTTCTTCTTTAATCTCACGCTGCGCCGTTTCTAGGAGCGTTTCATCGCCCTCAACGTGACCTTTGGGGAAGCCCCAAAAGTTACCTTCGTTTGTGCTTTGCAGCAGCAGGTATTCAATTTCTTGATTGTTATTTCGATAAACTACGGCACCTGCAGTCTTTTCAATCGCCATTTCCAAGCTCCTCCTTAATGTTTTTCTAATTGACTTTTAATGATTATGACATTATGATTATTACTGTCATTATGGCTTATTTTGTTCGGTAAATCCAATGATTATTTCGCAATTATTGCTCATTATCTTTGCCTATGATAAGCTATCACTTAAATTTATTAAGCTATTGGATATTATAACAAAGGTGGTTAAGGTCGGATGAGTTTAAATCTTTTTCGTAAAGAAAGCCTTTCACGCTATCTCAAAGCCGATAACAAATTCGTCAAGTCGCTGTCGGCTGGCGATTTGATGGCCATGGGGATCGGTGCGGTCATTGGGACGGGGATCTTTATTTTACCTGGGACCGTGGCAGCCAACGATGCAGGGCCTGGCGTCTCACTGTCGTTTCTGGCGGCAGCGGTTGTCTGTGCTTTAGCGGGAATGTGCTATGCCGAGTTTTCTTCTGCCATGCCGGTTGCCGGTAGCGCCTATTCTTATGGTAACGTGGTCTACGGTGAATTTATCGGTTGGATCATGGGCTGGGCGCTGGTATTGGAATACATGCTGGCAGTCGCCTCAGTTTCAACTGGCTGGGCAGCCTACTTCAATTCACTGCTGGCCAGCTGTGGAATCAATATCCCCAAAGCACTGTCTGGTCCTTTTGATCCTGCACATGGCACCTATGTCAACATTGTAGCAATCATCATCGTTTTACTGATTACCTGGATGCTTTCATTTGGAATGACTTCATCGGTTCGGGTCAACAACATTGCCATCGCGATCAAGATTGCAATCATCGTTGCCTTCATCGTTGTTGGGGCCTTCTTCATCAAGAAAGCCAACTACCAGCCATTCCTTCCATATGGTATGCATGGGGTCTTCAAGGGGGCAACGACAGTCTTCTTTGCCTTTTTGGGCTTTGACTGTATCTCAAGCTCAGCTGCCGAAGTCAAGAATCCGCAAAAGAACATGCCAATCGGAATTATCGGGACACTTTTGGTCGCTGCCGTGCTTTACATGGGCGTTTCAATCGTCTTGACTGGGATGGTTAAGTATACCAAGCTTGACGTTGCCAATCCGGTTGCCTTTGCGCTGCAGGCCGTTCACCAAGACTGGCTGGCTGCCCTGCTTTCAATTGGGGCACTGATTGGGATGGCAACCATGATGTTTACCATGATCTACTCTTCATCCCGTTTGATCTACTCCATCAGTCGTGACGGTCTCTTGCCATCATTTTTGAACAAGTTGGATGCCAAGACCAGCACGCCGAAGATCTCGCTTTGGATCGTTGCAGCGATTATCGCCGTGATGGGTGGGCTGGTTTCCCTGGATCGGCTGACTGATCTGGTTAATATCGGTACGTTGCTGGCATTTACGCTGGTTTCATTTGGGATCATTCCATTGCGTAAGCGCAAGGACATCGGCAACCAAGGCGGCTTCCGCGTTCCTTGGTTCCCCGTTTTGCCAATCGTTTCTGGCTGTGCCTGCCTGTTTATGATGTCGTTTCTTTCCCTTGATACTTGGATTGGGGCCGGCATCTGGTTCTTAATTGGTTTGGCACTTTACTTTGGCTACGGCTATCGTCACAGCAAGCTGGCCACTGAAGAATAAACATCAATCAAAAAAGCTGATCGAAATTTTTCGGTCAGCTTTTTAGTTACTTTTTAAACATCTTAAATTCCAAGAACAGGTCATTATAGGTGCCAATGTCTTTTAATGGCAAGTCATGATAAACCTGCAGATGCTTCATTGTTTGTTTTGGCGGATAGAAAGCCTGATTGCTGGTAACGCTCTTTGGCAGATACTTTTTGGCAGCCTTATTTGGCGTTGCATAGCCGATATATTCAGCATTTTGCGCGGCATTCTTAGGATCCAGCATGAAGTTCAAGAATGCATAGGCTGCCTTTTTGTTTTTAGCCGTTTTGGGAATCACCATGTTGTCAAACCAGATGTTGCTGCCTTCACTCGGCACAATGTAATGCAGATGTGAATTAGCATCAATCATCTCACTGGCTTCTCCGGAATAGGTAATGCCAACCGCCGCTTCGTTTTGTTCCATGTACATCTTCATTTCATCAGCAATCACGGCCTTGATGTTGGGCGTCAGCTGATCAAGCTTATCAGCGGCTTCCCGTAATTCCTTGGCGTTGGTCGTGTTGACGGAATGATGCTGAGTGATCAGTGCCACTGCCATCGCATCACGGGCACTGTCGATCATCATGATGTTGTTTTTGAGCTTAGGTGACCAAAGCTGGCGCCAATGCGAGACGTCTTTGCGACTCACCTTTTGATCATTATAGACAATCCCCAGCGTCCCCCAGAAATATGGAATTGAATAGCGATTATGCCGATCAAACGACAGATTTAAAAACTGCGGATCGATATATTTAAGGTTCGGCAGCTTACGATGATCAATCGGCTCTAACAGATGCTCTTTTTTCATCCGCTGAATGGTGTATTCACTCGGAACGGCAATGTCATAATGCGTACCGCCCTGGCGAATCTTGGTCAGCATCGCCTCATTGCTGTCAAAAGTCTCATAATCGACATGATAGCCGGTCTCATGCTCGAACTTGGTAATCAGCTGGGGATCAATATAGTCGCCCCAGTTATAGATCGTCAAGGTTTTATTGCCGCCATCGTTTGCTTTTTGGTTCAGCAGCTTATTGCACCCAAACAGCGCACCGCACAGCAGTAAGATGCCAATGGCAAAGCTAAGCAGTTTTTTCATTGGACATCACCTTCTTTAACCGTTACGACCTGGTTTTTGCGGCTGCCGCCATGCTTGCTGATAAAGTAGTAGCCGATTACCAGCGCCAATGATACCAAGAACATCAAAGTCGAAAGCGCGTTGATCTCCAAGTCAATGCCTTGCCGCGCCCTGGAATAGATCTCAACTGACAGCGTCGAAAAACCATTGCCAGTTACAAAAAAAGTTACCGCAAAGTCGTCCAATGAGTAGGTAAAGGCCATAAAGTATCCTGACATGATCCCTGGAGCAATCGCCGGCAGCATTACTCTTGTCAATGACTGCCATGGACTGGCACCTAGATCCGCGGCTGCATCCAGCAGAGTGGGCGAAAGTTCATCGATTTTGGGCAGAACCATCAAAACTACGATCGGAATCGAAAAAGCAATATGGCTGAGCAAAACGGACCAAAAACCAAGCTTCATGCCAATCACCGTAAACAGAATCAAGAAACTGGCCCCAATAATAACGTCTGGTGAAACCATCAAAACATTATTAAACGAAAGCAGGGTGTTCCGCATGGCATTCTTGGTTCGCTTAATCGCCAGCGCCCCCATCGTTCCGATAATCGTCGCCAAAAGCGCTGACAGCAAGGCAACGATCAGTGTGTTGATCACAATGGTAATCATTCGCGTATCTTGCAACAGCGTCTGATAGTGCGTCCATGAAAAGCCTTGATACTTTTCCATCGTTTTGCCAGAACTGAATGAAAAGCCAACCAGATAAAGAATCGGCAAATATAAAATAATAAAAACGATTACTAAATAGATCGCGCCCCAATTGATTTTATGCTTCATTTAGCACGACCTCCCTTTTTCTTTTGCCGATCACCAGTTGCAAACATCACGATGAACATGGCAATGATCAATACCACACCGATCGTTGAACCCATGCCCCAGTTCTGCGTTGTCAAGAAATGCTCTTCAATTGCCGTCCCTAGAGTAATTACACGGTTACCGCCAATCAGACGCGTAATCATGAACAAGGAAAGCGATGGAATAAAGACTGCCTGCACCCCGGCCTTAACCCCAGGCATCGTCAATGGCAGCTCAACGTGCATAAACGTCTGCCAAGAGCTGGCGCCCAGGTCACGACTGGCATTGATCAATGAGGAATCGATCTCGGCCAGTGAATTAAAGATTGGCAGAATCATAAACGGAATCTCAATGTAGGCCGCGACAAAAATAAAGCTGGCATCAGTAAACAGAATCTGGTGGCTGCCCAGACCGACAAACCGCAAAAACTGATTGATCGAACCGTTTTGACTAAACAGTCCGATAAAGGCATAGGTCTTCAAAAGCAGGTTGATCCAAGTTGGCAAAATGACCAGCAGCAGCCAAAACTGACGATTCGGCAGCCGGTTGATCACATACGCTGCCGGATAGCTGATCAAAAGCGTGATCAGCGTGATCAAAAACGCGTACCAGACTGAATTGAACGTCATCCTTAAATAAACATTGGAAGTCAGGTAGCTCTGATAGTTGCCAAACGTGAACTGGCCGTTGATGTTAAAAAAGGATTGATAAAGAATCAAGACCAATGGCGCCACGACAAACAGTACGATCCACAATGCATAGGGAACGACAAACCAGATTTTTTGCTGTTTCAACGTTCATCCTCCTCATCATCACCTTCGTAACTGTCCAACCGTGCATCAAAGGCCGCTTCGGTTTCATGATAGCGCATGATGTGGATGTCTTCGGGATCAAACGTGATGCCGACTTTTTCACCCACTTTCGTTTTATGAATCGAATTGATCTTCCATTCGTGTCCTTCTTCGTCATGAACCATGATCTGATAGTCAACGCCTCGGAACAGCTGCGTATCAACCGTTGCAACCAGCTTTCCCTGATCAACGGTCGTAATATCCAGATCCTCGGGGCGCAAGACGGCTTCGACCTTTTCATTTGGCTTCATGCCGGCATCAACGCATTCGAAATCATGACCATTGATATTGACCAGAAAGTCTTTTTTCATGATCCCAGGGACAATGTTGCTCTCGCCAATAAAATCAGCCACAAAATGATTCAACGGCTCATCGTAGATATCAACCGGCGTGCCGCTCTGCTGAATCATACCATCGTTGATAATGAAGATCTGGTCGCTCATTGCCAGTGCCTCGCCTTGATCGTGCGTGACAAAGATAAAGGTGATTCCCAAGCGGCGCTGCAAAGCCCGCAGTTCAGCCTGCATCTCCACTCGCAGCTTATGGTCAAGAGCAGAGAGCGCCTCATCCAACAGCAGCACTTTAGGACGATTGACGATCGCGCGAGCAATTGCAACCCGCTGCCGCTGACCACCAGACATTTCTGTGATTTCACGCTCGCCATAGCCGTCCAGCTGCACCATATGCAAAGCATCCTGTACCCGCTTGGCAATCTCTTCTTTGGGGATTCGTTTGATTTTTAAGCCAAACGCTACGTTTTCAGCAACGTTCATATGTGGAAAAAGCGCATAGTCTTGAAAGACCGTGTTTACTTGTCGTTGATTAGCAGGTATATCATTGATTCGCTGGCCGTCAAAAATAACGTCGCCACTGGTAGCATCGTCAAAACCAGCAATAATTCGCAGGATCGTGGTTTTCCCTGATCCTGAAGGGCCTAGCAGCGTGTAGAACTTACCGGCCTCAATCGTAAAGTTGATGTCGCGCAGCACAAGGTTATCATCATACTGCTTACTGACATGCCGAAATTCAATTACTTGATTGGTCACGATGTTCTCCTTTTCATCTTTTATTTCCGCGAATTTTTCACGATTACAGCAAACTCAATTATACGCCGAAAGATACTTATCTGTCGCCTTTCAGAGCAAATTAATTCGATTAGGTTTCACGTGGAACATCTTGGTTCGGCAAATCATCCGCTGACTGATTATTTTAGTATTTATATTTCAAGCTTCAGTGTTTTATCAGCATAAATCAGTAAACTTTTAGCTCATACCAAGGAACGCCAACATCTGTTTTTTAATAGGCAGCTGCGTTTAGAAATTAAATTAAAAATTTTCATGATTTTTATAACTTTTCATCTGGGATGAGTTATCCTATAAAAGCTGATCATAAACGAATAATCTTTCGGTAAAAATTTTATTTTAGGGAGAGCAGAATGAAAAAGTCAATCATTATAATATCCGCCTTAATGTCATGCTTTCTGCTGACCGCGTGCGGCAGTCAATCGTCATCCAGTAAAGAATCAAGCAGTACGGCAGCCCAAAGCAGCACCGCCAAGTCATCATCCAAAAAGTCTAGTCATTCTGACAGCCAGATTCAAAAAGCGAGTAGTAGCTCAGACAGTTCCACCACAGCTTCCAGTACTGCCAAAACAGCCAAAGTAGATGATAAAACGACCGGTGTCATGCTGGCACTCTTGGTTGAGCCTGACTGGTTCAAAGAATATATTGGCAATGATTTCTTCTGCTACAGTCCAGCCGGCGAGAATCCAATCAATGACGCGGTTGCCGACTACAGCTACCTTACCGCAAACGGCGATCCAACCAGTTTTCTTTACTACAAGGTTAACGGCGATACCGTTACCTACAAGATGTGGGAAGTCAGTGATTCAGAAAGCGTAGCGGATGGTCATTTTGAAATCAGGACCGTTTCCCTCTCAAATCTAGAAAAAGACTACTACGTCACTCAGAGTCAAAAAGATGAGGTTAACGGCTATGTCAGCCAGTTAAGAAGCGAATCCGACTATCTTAATCAGAATTAATAGTCTTCAATCAGCGCGTTAGCTTACATGACGCGCTTTTTAAGTATTCAAAAAGCCGTAACCCAGTGAGGATCGCGGCTTTTGTTTTGAATATTCAGTTTGAAACAGCTGGAATTAGATAAATTGAATCCCGCCATCGATTTGAACGGCTTGACCAGTCATGTAGTCGGACTTGGTCGATGCCAGCCAGGATACGTAATTGGCCACGTCAGCAGGCGTTTCAACCCGTCCCAGCGTAATGGAGCCAGAGTACTTCTTAAGGTAGTCGCCCTTGTTACCACCCCATGCTTCAACCATCTTTTCATCGATGTAGTCCCACATGTCAGTGCCAACGATACCTGGGCAGTAGGCGTTGACCGTAATGTGCTCACGGCCAAGTTCCTTGGCGGCGGCCTGCGTCAAACCACGAATGGCAAACTTGGATGCAGAGTAGGCACCCAGCATGTCAAAGGCAATGTGACCGGCGATACTGGAGGCGTTGATAATCTTGCGGATCTTGTCGCCATCGTCCTGCTTGCGGAATTGAGCAGCGGCGGCCTGCATCCCAAACAGTACTGAGTAGACGTTGACATGGAAAATCTCATCCATGTCAGCTTCAGTTTCATCCTTGAGCAGCTTGATCTGAGCAATTCCAGCGTTGTTTACGTACGTGTCCAGACGGCCGAAGTTGTCAACGGCAGTCTTAACGAAGCGTTCGTGACTTTCTTTCTTGGATGCATCGCCGGATACGGATACGACCTTGCCTTCATATCCTTGAGCGTTCAGTTCTTCAACGGCTTTCTTACCGGCTTCTTCATTACGGTTGGCGATTACGACATAGTAGCCATCCTTAAGCAGCTGGTTCGTAATGCCGCGGCCAATCCCACGGTCCCCACCAGTAACGACAGCAACGCGCTTTTCTTCAGTCATATCATTACCTCCAATTTTACAAACCAAATATGTAACAATTTTATCTTATCACTAAAAAAAGCGCTTGATCGATTAATTTGTATACAAAATCACAAGCAGTAACCTTTATAGATGCCGTGTATTTCCTTGATTTTTCAACTTGCAAAATGACAAATGGGACGTTCACGGATATCATTAATGAATATTTGCACATAATTCTGCCAACTCCTCCTAATGAAATGAGATATAATTTGGTTAAATTCAAATTTTATAAGTAAGGAGGCAGTGCTGGTGATTAGCAATGATGAAAAGAAAAAAATTTTGCATCGGCGCTGGGCAATTACGGCGTTCATCGCTGTCATCTTTATCACTGCTATGGAGTTATGGTCGATTGTCTTTGCCATCTTTTTTATGTTTCTGGTAATTGTTCTTATTTTTTGGTTCTTTGAATGGATCACCGGCGCAGATCTTGACAGCCATAACGTTGATGAGATGAATAAGAAACGTAAAGAAGAAGGATTGCCGCCAGCCCCTTATCAAGATGAGGAGATGGACGATCATGATGATGTATCTGATACGCTATGGGACATTTATACTGCAGATCAGCTATCCCACCATCATCATGACGATTATGATGATGATTATAACGATAGATACTAAGAATTGAGATTTAAACCATCCCTTCTATGCTTCCATAAGTATGAATGACAATCCCCAAAATAACTGCAAGGTCCTGTACCCCTATATGATTTATGGCCTCATTGCGGAAATCTTCCGTGATGGGGCTGTTTTGCTTTTTTCTAGTTGCCTGTTGCTCAAGTCATAGAGCCGTCTCCCCTCCCTTATTTATTAATAAATAACAGAGATTTTTCCCATCATCTAGGGCTTTATAAAATGAATCAATTTTAAATTAAAAGATTTAAATATTCAAAAAACGTTTAAAATTTCTTATCCCAAGCAACTAATCGTATATATATTATCTAATCAAGTAAAAATATTCATTTAATATCTGTCGATTTTATTAAACTGATTATATAATTTTTCATTAAATTTTAACTATTCATTAACATTCGGAGGGGATGGGGAATTATTATGGCACAAAAAGAAAAAAGCTTTGCTTCAGACTACTCTTTGAAGCAGGTTCCAAAGTCACAACAAAAGTCCTGGATATCACTGTTTTCCATTTGGGTCGCAATTGGCGTCGATCTGGCTGCCGTTATTTTAGGCGTGCAGCTGGCAAAGGGACTGCCTCTTGATAAAGCAATCTGGGCTGTAATTATCGGGTCGTTTATTTTGGCAACGATTTGTACGATTACGGCTTCTGTCGGCGCGGCTACCAACTTGTCAACGTCAATGATTACTCGCTATGTCTTTGGCAAGAAAGGCACGCTTGCATATTCAGCAATGATTGGTCTTTCACTGTTAGGCTGGTTTGGCGTGCAAGTCGGGTTCTTTGCAGACAACGCAAGAACAGCTTTTATCAGCGCGTTTGGCATCAACTGGCCAACTTGGGTATTTTCAATTATTGCGGGTATTTTTATGGTCGGTACGACGCTTTATGGCTATCGGGCTTTTTCCAAACTAAGCGAAATCTCGGTACCGTTCCTCTTGATACTGATGCTGATTGCGCTGTTTATCGCACTGCGGACACATGGCCTGCCAAAAACTCAGACATCTGCGACTTTACCATTTGGTTCTGCAATCGCGTTGGTTATCTCTTCATTTATCGTCGGTGCGGCTACCCAACCAGACATCTCACGTTGGGCTAAGAGCCAAAAAGACTCCATTATCGGAACCTTCTTCGGGATGTTCATTGGTAACTCCTTTATGATTTTGGTATCAATCTTCATGAGTAAATCACTCGGCAGCACGGACATGATGAAAATGCTGATCATGATTGGCATGGGCATCCCAGGCATCATCGTCCTCTCCTTAACACAATGGGTTACCAACACCAGTAACCTCTACTCTGCTTCTCTAGGATTCAATGTGATCTTTACTAAAGTCAAATTTCGTACACTGGTTTTGATTCTGGGTACAATCGGTACGTTGCTCGGGGTATTCGGTATCTACAACCAGTTCGTGCCATTTCTCAATATTTTGGGTATCTTCATCGCACCGGTCCCTGGTATCTACATTGCTGAATTCTACTTCATCAAAAAAGAGTTCAATCGCATCAGTAACCGTGAAGAGCCTAAATCGATCGTGTGGCGTTCAATGGCTTCATGGGTAGTTGGCATCGTAGTCACTTATTTAACGACTGACGCGCCAACTGGATTGGGTATCATTAAGCTGACGCAGATACCACCACTGGACGGAATTCTGGTTGGTTTCTTCATGCAGCTGCTGCTGAGCTACCTTACAAAGAATAAGAAAGATGAGACATTGGAGGTTGAGAAACCATGAGAGAACTAACCGAACAAGACATTGACTACATCTCAGTCGGAGCTTCTGTACTAGGATCCGGCGGTGGTGGTGATCCCAAGGTTGGCCGTTTGCTTGCCAAGAGCATGATTCAGAAGTATGGTCCCGTAAATTTGATCTCAATCGATGAGTTGCAGGACGATCAATACGTCGTTCCCGTATCTGGAATGGGAGCGCCAACCGTATCATTGGAGAAACTGCCTTCTGAGATTGAGCTGACGACCCCTCTGCAAGAACTTGAACGCGCATTTGGTAAAAAAGCTGATGTTATCATTCCAATTGAAGTCGGTGGCATCAACTCACTTTATCCAGTCGGTGCGGCGGCCAAACTGCACTTGCCAATTCTGGATGCCGATGCAATTGGCCGAGCCTTTCCTGAAGCACAGATGGAAACTTTCCACCTCCATGGCCTGGAGCCTGAACAAGTAGCCGTTGGCGATGAAAAAGGCAACGTTGCCCTGCTTAAGCCAATCAACGCCTATTGGTCAGAATACATGTCTCGCGCCCTAACCGTTCAAATGGGCGGTTCAGCATCTGTCTCTGACTACTTTTTAGCTGGCAAGGACGTCAAGGGATCTGTCGTAAACGGTACTCTTTCATTGGCTCGTGAGATTGGCGAGATTCTGATGCATCAAGAAGATTATGATGACGTCTTCAAAGCGCTATTGGATCGACTCAACGGTTTTGAGCTATACGACGGCAAAGTGACTGCTGTAACGCGCGAAACCAAGCAGGGCTTTAACTTTGGTACCGCACAAATCGAGGGGCTCAACAACTATCGAGGGAAAACGTTCAGGCTCGAATTCCAAAACGAAACACTGGTTGCCAAGGAGGGTGATGAGATCTTAGCCTCGGTTCCTGATCTAATCGTTGCCTTGGATATTGAGAGCGCCTTTCCGATTACGTCAGAGCGTCTGCAATACGGATCACGCGTTAAGGTTGTGTCATTCCCTTGTGATCCGCAATGGCGTACTCCTATTGGCATCGAAACGGCAGGACCACGCTACTTTGGCTATGATGTCGACTATATTCCAGTAGAAGAGCTGCAGGGAAAGGAGAAATAGCTTATGGCATATCGTTTAGGCGTTGATGTTGGCGGTACGAATACCGATGCTGCAATTCTGGACGACCAGCTGAACGTTATCTACACGGTTAAGGCACACACTACCAAAGACGTACAAGGTGGTATCTTCAATGCAATCTCTAAAGTACTGGCTGAAAGTCATGTAGATAAGAGTAAGATTGGTTTTGCCATGCTTGGAACCACGAAATCCACCAATGCTATCGTTGAGCGCAAGGGTCTGGACAAGGTCGCTTATCTCCGAATCGGCAAGCCGGCATCAGTTGGCATTCCCCCTTATATGGAATGGCCTGCCGATCTGAAAGCAGCCGTTAATGAAAAAGCTGCTATCATTTCCGGCGGGTATGAATATGATGGCCGTAAAATTGCCGAACTGAATCGTGATGAGGTTGATGCATTCTGTGCTAACTTAAAAGATAAAAAAAACAAGCATTGCCATCGCGGGGACTTTTTCACCAGTAAATCCCACTCAAGAACTGCAAGTCGCGCAATGGATCAAAGAGGACCTAGGCAATGATGTTAAGATTACTTTGTCGCATCAGATTGGCGGCATCGGCATGCTTGAACGAGAAAACGCGTCAATCTTAAATGCTGCTTTGATGACAATCGGCGAGCAAATCGTAAATGGCTTTGAAAGTGCCTTAGCAGAACTTGGCATCAAAGCACAAACTTTTTTCAGTCAAAATGATGGAACCTTGATGACTGGTGAGTTTACTCAGAAATATCCGATCTTTACCATTGGCTGCGGGCCTACCAATAGCATTCGTGGTGCCTACCATCTCTCAGGCATTAAAAATGCACTGGTACTTGACGTTGGTGGCACTACCAGCGATATCGGTGTTTTGGTAAACAGCTTTCCACGCCAATCTTCCCTTTCAGCACAGGTTGGCGGCGTAGAAACCAACTTCCGTATGCCAGACATTCTTTCAATTGGTATTGGCGGTGGTACCGTGATCCATAGAAATGATGATGGTTTCACGGTTGGACCAGACAGTGTCGGATATGAAATCGTCACTAAGTCGAAAGTCTTTGGCGGAGATGTTGAGACCGCCTCTGACAATGCAGCCAGACTTAATCGTGCATTTCATGATCAATCGGACAAGGTTGCTGATATTTCTGAGGAATGGGCTGACAGCGTATTAGCCGCGATCAACCAGACCGTTGCCGACTCGCTTGATCAAATGAAGCTTAAAAGCGGTGATATCCCTTTGATTCTCACCGGTGGCGGTAGTTTTTTGGTTGACGATCAGATCAAGGGCATCAGCAAAGTGTACCGTCCAGACCACTATGATGCAGCCAATGCAGTGGGTGCGGCTTTGGGACAAGTCAGTGGCGACGTTAACCGAATCTACAGCTTTGAAGGCAAAGATAAAGAAGAAGTACTAAAAAAAGCCAAAAACGAGGCAGTCAGCAATGCAATCAGTGCTGGCGCGGATCCAACCAGCGTTGAAATCATTAATATCGAAATTATCCCGCTTGCCTATCTACCAGGCGGTTCTGCTCAAGTTCGCGTCAAAGCAGTGGGTAGCTTGAAGCTTGACGTCTAACTAAGACAAAGAGACGATTCTGCGATTTGATCGCAAAACCGTCTCTTTTTGTCAATAATGGCTGATCAGTTCCTTTTAGAATCATTTATGACCAGTCTTTTAATAAAGATTAAGGCAATTATGCTGTCCAATACCCCAGAAAACGTGAGAATGTTATAAAATATTCACTAATTAATAAGCATAAGTGCTTAGCGTGATTTGGGGAGGTTTTGCCAATGAAAAACAATCAATTTGCCATGATGAGTCTGCCTTTTGAACAGCAATGCCATGAGCTCCAGACCATTCATCTTCTAAAAGCAAGCGAGAGCAGCACGCTTACGCCTAATCAAATGTGGCAGACGCTGCTGGACAGAATCAACTGCAGCTGTACTTCTGAACCAGCATTGAAGCGTTGGCGCCAAGACGTTTTGGCAACGCCTGAGCTGAGCCTGGCTGACTGGCTGGCAAGCAATCAGCCGCTCAATGACCGAATTTTCTATCTTGTCGGCCTGCAGCTGTTAGAATTTGAACCGGCAATTGACTTTTCAATTACTGATCCATTGGCGGCGATGGATCAAATGCAGCTTTTGCACCATCATTTTGAACAATGGACGACCGCAGACGTGATTACCGCGTTCTATGACCTTTTGAATACTCATACCAAAAACGGACAAACGCTGCTGGATGCGCTGACGGCTCAAGGCCTGCTGAAATGGGCTCAAAAGCTGCCTGCTGATCAAAAGCCGCTCTTTTTTAATGGCAAGTCGCTCGCCGTTTTTGATCCGCACGATTTCATCTATGAGGTCGTCTACGTTGAAACCGACGTCGATACCGATTTTGACGATCAAGCCGATTTGGTAAAAGTCGAGATCATGCGGCCCGCTGAATCCAATCAAGGGTTAAAAGTCCCCGCCGTCTTTACCGCCAGTCCATACAACCAAGGAACCAACGATGAATGGGGCGTAAAAGCAACCCATAATGTCAATCAAGCATTGAGTCGCAAAGAACCAGGTCAAATTGCGCCTGCTGAGCCAACGTTTAATGCCCATCCACGTCATCAGATGATTAAGGGATCATCAAAAGCCACTGAAACCTTTAGTCAGACACCAGCCTATACGCTAAACGACTATCTGGCTCCCCGCGGTTTCGCCTCTGTCTACTGTGCCGGAATTGGGACCAGAGATTCTGATGGCCTGCAGACATGCGGCTCGCCAGAACAGGTTGAATCGATGCAGGCTGTAGTTGAGTGGCTGCACGGCGACCGAACGGCTTTTTCCGATCGCACCAGCGGATTGGCTGTCAAGGCAGACTGGTGCAATGGCAATGTAGCCATGTCTGACTATTTTTTTTCGGGGGACACTTTCAACAGCCGTTGCTACAACTGGTGTTAAAGGACTTAAAGCTATCATTAGTGAAGCCGCCATTTCCAGTTGGTATGACTATTATCGTGAAAATGGCCTGGTCAGAGCAGCCGGTGGTTTTCAAGGCGAGGATGCCGATACGCTGGCAGCCGAATGCTTTAGCCGTACCAAGCGGCCTGGCGACTATCGGCGAGTTGAGCAGATCAATAATCGCTATCTGGCCCAGATGAATCTGGCAATGGATCGTCAAACCGGCAACTACAATGATTTTTGGGGAACGACGTAATTATCGGAAACAGATCGATCAAATCAAAGCCAGCGTTATGATGGTCCATGGGCTCAATGACGACAACGTTAAGCCAAGCAACGTCAAAGCTCTTTATGACGGTTTGAAGAAAAATGCAGCCAACAGCAAGCTGATCCTGCATCAAGGCAAGCATATCTACATTAATGCTTTTCGCTCACTAGACTTTACCGATATGGCGAATCTCTGGCTTTCTAATAAACTTTGGGAAATCGATAACCATGCCGATGATCTGCTGCCAGCCGTATTAGTTCAAGATAATGCCACCCCTGAAACCTGGACAGCCTACCAAAACTGGGATGAAGATCACAGTGTCAAATTTTATCTCAATGTCCACCAAAAACTGAGTGAAAAAGAGCCATTGGTAACGCCAACTCGCGATTTTACCGACTATCAATGGCAGACTGAGATTTATCAAGATTGGTGTGCTCATCCTGCTCATTGGAAAGAGGCATTGTTAAGCGAGAAGAATCGTTTCAGTCTCAGCTATCAGACCGCACCGCTGACTGATGATTATCTACTGCGCGGCACGCCAACTGTAAAATTGAGAGCTGCTAGTGATCATGATCATGGCTTGCTTTCCGTGTTTCTGATCGACCAGGGACCGGCCAAGCGTCTGACTGAGAATCCTGTCTTATTAAGCCGTAACGGTCTTTCGCTGGGCTATCACTGGAAATATGATGATCTGCGCGAATTCAGGCTGCAAAATGAGCCCACGCCTTACAAAGTGATCTCCTATGGTCATATCAATCTGCAAAACCCCCACGATCCGGCCGTTACTGAACCGCTCTACCCAAATGAGTTCGTGGATCTCACCTTGCCGCTGCAGCCAGTTTTCCATCGACTGCTAAAGGGACATCAATTGCGGCTGGTGATCTGCGGTACCGACTATGAAATGACTCTGCGTGGCAACGAAAAAATCAATTATCAAATCATGACTGAAAATTCGGCACTGTTTTTGCCTGATTTTGAAAAATTATGATAGATTTTCTGTCATATTTGCCAAAGCAGCGGTGTTTTTGGTTTACGTTATCTAATAAAAAACGTAAAATAGTCTTTAAACTATTAATTTAGCGTTTATATCTGAGAGAATGGGAGTTGACGATTTTGAAACAAGGTACAACGATTTTAACCCTTGATAACGGTTATCATTTATGGACCAACACGCAAGGTGAAGGTGACATTCATCTGCTTGCACTGCATGGTGGCCCTGGCGGCAATCATGAATACTGGGAAGATGCTGCCGATCAATTAAAAAAACAGGGACTTAACGTTCAAGTTCACATGTATGATCAATTAGGCTCTTTGTACTCTGATCAGCCAGACTATTCTGATCCTAAGATTGCCGACAAGTACCTGACTTACGAGTACTTCTTGGATGAGGTCGAAGAAGTGCGTCAAAAGTTGGGAATCGATAATTTCTACTTGATTGGCCAAAGTTGGGGCGGACTGCTGGTTCAAGAATATGCCGTTAAATACGGTCAACACTTGAAGGGCGCCATCATCTCCTCAATGGTTGACGAAATCGACGAATATGTTGCCCATGTCAACAAGGTTCGCGAAGACGTCCTGCCAGCTGAAGAAGTTGCCTTTATGAAGGAATGCGAAAAGAACAACGACTATGACAACGATCGCTACCAAGCCGACGTGCAGGTCCTTAACGAAAACTTTGTCGACCGCAAACAGCCATCCAAGCTCTACCACGTCAAAGACCTTGGCGGCACGGCTGTCTACAACGTCTTCCAAGGCGATAACGAGTTCGTGATTACCGGCAAGCTCAAAGACTGGCACTTCCGCGACCAATTAAAGAACATCAAGGTGCCAACCCTGCTGACGTTTGGAGACCACGAAACCATGCCTTTGGACACTGCCAAGACCATGGAAAAAGAAATTCCAAATGCCAAACTGGTTACCACGCCAAATGGGGGTCATCACCATATGATTGACAACCCTGACGTCTACTACAAGCACTTGGCTGACTTTATTCGTGAAGTTGAATCTGACACTTTCAATAAATAATCAAAATGCTCTGCCTAAAGATTTAAGCAGAGCGTTTTTTGACTATGGTCGTTTTTGCGCAAAATCATTTTCCGGCTGTTTATTCGTCCTGCGTTTTTCGGGATGACTGGTCAGATACTGATTGCCCCAGTTATGCATGGCTTTTAGGATTGGATCCATGCTTTGGCCTAGCTCGGTCAGACGATACTCAACACGTGGCGGTACTTCTGGAAAAACTTGGCGCTGCACGATTCCATCAGCTGTCATCTCATGCAGGCTTTGGGTAAGCATCTTTTGGCTGATGCCGGCAACGCTATGCTGCAGCTCACTGTATCTTTCACTTGAATGCAACAGCAGTTCACGCATGATCAGAATCTTCCATTGACTGTTCAGCAGCGAAATCGTGGTTGCAACTGGGCAGCTGCCATCCTGAACTAGTTTTTTCGCCAAAATAATTCCTCCTTTTTCTTTGATATCTCACTATTCTTACCATTTAGTGCGTAGCGAACTTAAAAGTCGGTACTTACTAAAAGTAAGGCTTAGTTTTATTATAAACTACAACGATACAAGAAAACAGACTTTGGAACCAGGAGGATGAAGAATATGGAAATTACAATCTTTGGTAAAGGCAACATGGGTCAGGCAATCGGCAAGAACTTTGCTGAAGCTGGCAACAATGTTCAATACTATGGCTCAAAAGACATTGCTGAACACCTCGGCGACATCGTAGTTATGGCCGTACCATATCCAGCACTGGCGGCCCTTGCCAAACAGTACCAAGCTGAACTGGCTGGTAAAATCGTTGTTGATATCACCAATCCATTGAATTTTGAAACCTGGGATGAATTAGTCGTCCCCGCTGATAGCTCAGCTGCCCAACAACTCCAGAAGCTGCTACCTGAAAGCAAGGTTTTAAAGGCTTTCAACACTAATTTCGCGGCTACTTTGCAGAGCGGCAAAATCGATGAGCTGCCGACAACGGTCCTGGTTGCCGGCGATGATGAAGATGCTAAGGAAACTTTTAAATCAGCATTGGCATCCAGCGTGCTGCGGGTATTGAATGCTGGTAAGCTCAAGCGGGCTCGGGAGATGGAAGCAACCGGCTTTCTACAGATGACTCTGGCTGCCAGCGAACAGATTGGCTGGGACGGCGGTTTCGGCGTTGTTGGCACTAATAAATAAAAATTTCTTATAACGGTTCCGCGCGTTATCTCGGCAAAGTCAGGTAGCGCGTTTTTCAATATTTTGTCATAAAATGTTTTGCGGTACAATTGAAACGTTGAACGTTGAGGGTATGATCGTACACAGGAGGATTTTATGATTAAGAACTATATTTTCGACATTGATGGCACCTTGATCAATACGATTGACATGTATATGCCGGCAATGATCGAAATCTTGGAGAAGCACGGCTACCATACTGATCCGGCCGATGTTGAGCAAAAAAAGCATGATCTGTTTGGTATTACCGGGATGGATGCCTTAAAAATTGCTGGCGTAGCCGATGACAAATTGCGTCGCCAAATGCAACAGGAATGGTTTAAGCTGGCTTATCAACGAGAGGATCGTATCCAGGTTTTTGATGGCATTCCAGAAACTTTGCTAAAATTGTCGCAAAGTCCCGACATTCAAATCGCAATTGCCACTTCCAAACTGCGTGATGAGTACGATCATCATTTTGCCAATCTATTTGCCTTTGCCAAGCTGTTTGACATTGTCATCACCTCCAATGATACCGATCGCCATAAACCTGACCCAGAGCCGGTTTTGGCAGCATTAGATCAAATGCATGCCGCACCTGAAACTGCCGTCTATGTTGGTGATACGATAAATGATGAAAAGGCCGCACACGCCGCTGGGGTTAAATTTGCCGCAGCACTATATGGCGCCGCTACCCCTGAAAAGATCATGGACGGTGACTTTTTGCTTCACCAGCCTACTGATTTGTTGAACATTTAAATTCCCCAACTTTAACTAACACCAGCTACCAAAAAAGATGAAACCCAAGAAAGAGGTTTCATCTTTTTATAATATCATTATTTTTGAATATATTTTTGATGTTTTAGTAAATTTATTATAATTTAAAATACATTTTTAATTATAAAGTATTATTATTCATATTTGGCATGCTCCTTGGAGTGCGCATTATTTTGACCATAGTAAGCATTAGCGCCGTGCTTGCGGTAGTAGTGCTTATCCAGCAGATACTGCGGCAGTTCCAGGTTTTGACGCGTCAATTGCATGGCGTGATAGTCCTCTTCAGCTACCACTT
>OGON01000355.1_pt1 | contig 37305 bp, 39 predicted proteins | sample 1552671 | NCBI WGS metagenome assembly OGON01 (sample SAMEA2580136, study PRJEB22360) | human gut metagenome | biome: human gut; feature: human-associated habitat; material: faeces | place: Denmark | collected 2008/2010 | reverse complement strand
GCCGGCCGCTTCGAGCGCCGAGACGGGTACGGTGGCTTACGCCGTGCAGCACCCGCTGACCTTCATCACGGGCGTCTCCGGTTCGGAGAACGACTGGCTGTGGAGCGCACATTCCGACGATTTGTGGTCCGCTTCGAAAAAGAGCGCCTACGATCCCTGTCCCTATGGCTGGCGGGTGGCTCCGTCGGCCGTGTTCGACGGTTGCGAGAACTACGGCAACATTACGGTAGTGGCCAACCACAAAACCGACAAGTGGCGCCCGATCGTGGCAGGTATCGTCGCCATAGAAAATGACAAGGTCACCACAATCACCAACTGCACCTGCAAGTGCACGATCGATGCGACGCTCTACCAGGCGACCAGCATCGGAGCGGTCTATGTCTTCCAGAAAACCTGGGAAAAGGGTGTCGAAGATACGAAGACCGTATGCGACGAGGCATCCAAAACCAACTCCGCGGAAACGACAATCAAAATCACGACAAGAGAGTAAAACCCAATAAGAATACAATACGGTTATGAATAAATATCATATTATAACACTGATATTGTGTCTGTTTTGTCTGGGAGGGGCCGCCACGGCCTCTCCGGACAGGACGGCAGCCGCCCCGGACACCCAGGCGCGTTCCTCGCAGCTGAAGGTCTCGGGTATCATCAAGGATGACGCGGGAAGCCCGCTGATCGGCGTGACCATCGTCGTCAAAGGCACCTCCTCGGGCAGCGTATCGAACTCCGACGGCAGCTATACGATCACGGTTCCCTACGCCGAAGCGACGCTGATGGTCTCCTACATCGGCTATGCCCCGCAGGAGATAGGCGTAAACAACCGCACGAGGATCGACATCACGATGGTCGAGGACAGCAAGGCGCTCGAAGAGGTCGTGGTGGTAGGTTACAACGTACAGAAGAAGGAGACCATCACCGGTTCGATCTCGACGATCACCACCAAAGACCTCAAGCAGTCCCCCACTGCCAACATCAACAATGCGCTGGCCGGGCGCATGCCGGGCCTGCTGGTCAACCAGTTCAACGGCGGCGAACCGGGTAACGACGCCGCGCAGCTCAACATTCGCGGTAAATCGACCTACGGCAAGTCGGACGTCATCATGATCGTCGACGGCATCGAGCGCGACATGAGCTACCTCTCCCCGGACGAGATCGAGACGTTCACGATCCTCAAGGATGCTTCGGCAACGGCACCCTACGGTATCCGCGGCGCCAACGGCGTGATCATCGTCACGACCAAGCGCGGCCGAAAGGGTGAAAAGCCGACCGTCGATTTCAAGGCGTCGGTCGGTGTCAGCGAACCGATCCGCTACCCCGACTACCTGGGTTCGGCAGGCTATGCGACCCTCTACAACGAGGCGATGCTCAACGACAACCCCTCGCTGGATCCCGGCTCGGCATCGCTCTTCTCCCAGGAGACGATCAGCAACTTCCGCCGCGCCAAGGGCGACAACTCCGACGGCCTGGGCTACAACTGGGATTACTTCGACTACGCATTCAAACCGTCGATCCTCCAGGATTACAGCCTTTCGGTACGAGGCGGCACCGACCGCGCCCGTTATTTCATCCTCGGCAGCTACTACAACCAGGGCGGCAACTACAAGCATTCGAACTCCGACAACGTCAACAAGTTCCTGCGCTATAACTTCCGCGCCAACGTCGATGTCGATGCCACCAAGCGGCTGAAGATCTCGGTCGACCTGGGCGCCCGCGTCACGGAATACAACTACCCGGGCGCCACGGCGGCCAACATCATCTCGCTGGCCAACACGCAGCCCCCCTACCTGCCGATCATCCTGCCCAACAACCACAACGACGTCAACCAGGCCGATTTCGAGGAGAACGGCGGCTACCTGCTCTATGCCGACAACGACTACCGCTACAACATGCTCGGGCAGCTCAACCGCACCGGCTTCAGCAAACGTACGCGCCGCTACCTGCAGGGATCGTTCAAGCTGAGCCACGACCTGGACTTCATCACCAAGGGCCTGAGCGTCGCCGCCCAGTTCTCGTACGACACGTTCAACCAGCACACCATCAACAACAGCGTGCCGACCCACAGCACGGGCAACCTGACCTACCCGGGCTATTCGACCTGGATGCTCCCCACCGAATACAGCATCGACGAGTGGAAGAACAACGCCGACTACTGGATCAAGAACGGCACCTATGTAACCGCCAACCAGCGTACCACGGACGATGCGCAGAGCAACAGCATCAGCCACGGCTCGCCCGAAGGGACGTCGCGCTTCCAGGCGCGCCTGGACTACGCCCGCAAATTCGGCGACCACAACGTGTCGGGCATGCTGCTCTTCTACCTGCAGAACAAGGTCATCAGCAACCAGGTTCCCTTCCGCTACATGGGATTTTCGGGCCGCGCAACCTACGACTACCGGAACAAGTACCTCTTCGAGTTCAACATCGGCTACAACGGCTCGGAGAACTTCGCCCGCGGAAAGCGCTACGGCGTATTCCCGGCAGGTGCTGTCGGCTGGGTCATCACGCAGGAGCGATTCATGAGGGGCGTAAAGTGGCTCGACCACCTCAAGCTGCGCGCATCGTACGGTCTGGTGGGTAACGACCAGCTCTCGGGCAACCGTTTCTCCTACCTGCAGTACTATAAGTCGTCGGACGGCATGACCACCTATTTCGGCGAGACCGAGGCCGGCTATACCAGCTACCTGGTCGAGGGCGTGTTCGCCAACCCGAACCTGACGTGGGAGAAGGCCCGCAAGTTCAACTTCGGTATCGACGCCCAGTTCTTCAACCAGCGGCTGACCTTCACGCTCGATGTCTTCAAGGAGCACCGCTACGACATCCTCACCTCGCTCTCGGCAGATGACAAGGTCGGGTTCCCCTACATCGTCGGGCAGGTCGCCCCGATCGTCAACTCGGGTATCGTCGACAACCACGGCGTCGAATTCGAAATCGGCTGGAACGGTCATATCGGGCAGCATTTCCGCTACTACATCCGCCCGAACTTCACGTTCGCACGCAACAAGATAAAATACTGCAACGAAATCTCCTACATCGACAACAACGGCCGTGACTGCCCGTGGCGTTACCAGACCGGCAAACGCCTCGATGAGAATTTCTGCTACATCTTCGACCACTTCGTGGCCGACCAGGGCGAGGCCGACCGCCTGAACGCGATGAACGGCGGCAGCGGATTCGCCATCTGGGGGCCCGTACAGCCGGGCGACGTGGTCTACAAAGACCTCAACGGCGACGGTGTGGTCAACAACTACGACCGCGCAGCCATCGGCAACCCCCGTACGCCCGAGATCCAGTTCGGCATTCCGCTGGGACTCTCCTACAAGGGCTTCGACTTCAGCATGCTGTGGCAGGGCTCGGCGCTCTGCTCCGTACAGCTGAGCGGCCCGGCCGTATGGGATTTCCCGCTCTACGACCAGTCGCGTATCGGCAAGGTGCGCCGGATGCACCTCGACCGCTGGACGCCCGAAACGGCAGCTACGGCGAAATACCCCGCCCTGCACTACGGCATCCACAACAACAATAAACAGCAGTATTCGAGCCTCTTCCTCTACGACGCTTCGTACATCCGCCTGAAGAACGTCGAGATCGGTTACACGCTGCCCAAAGCCTGGACTTCGAAAGCCGGCATCCAGAACGTCCGCATCTACGTGCAGGGACAGAACCTGCTCACGTTCGACAACCTGGGCGACGTCGACATGGATCCCGAGATCAAGAACGGCGACGGCAGCTGGTTCCCCGTACAGCGTGTCATCAACATCGGCCTTAACATGACCTTCTAATCCAACAAAAACCAATGACAATGAAAAAAATCTTATATCTGCTCTGTAGCTGCTTTGCAGTCACGCTGATGGCTTCCTGCGAGGATTTCCTCGACAAGACCCCGCAGGGCGACAAAACGGATCAGGACATATTCTCGCGTTTCAACGAGACAGAAAGCCTGATCAACCGGCTCTACTTCTACGCCCGCGCCGCCGACCAGCCGCTCGTACACATCCGTTTCTTCAGCGACTCTGCGCTCACGGACGAATGCGAAGGCTCTTCGGCCGAGAACGGATGGTCCAACAAGTTCAACGACGGCGACTGGGAACCGGGTTCCCAGCTCTACACCTCGTGCAACGCCACGACCAATGCGGGTGCCTGCCACACCTTCTGGCCCAAACTCTACGAAGACATCCGCTGCGCCAACGTCATCCTCGAAGGTATCGAGAAGTACAACACCCCGGATTCCGAGGCACGCCCCGGCACGCTCTCGCAGCGTATCGGCGAGGTGCTCTTCATCCGCGCCTACCTGCACTACTGCGTACTGAAAAGCTACGGCGAATGCCCCTACGTCGACTATACGGTAAACCCCAACGCACTGCCGCCGTTCGAACGCGAGAACATCCATACGATCGTCGAGAAGATCTGTCGCGACTGCGACGAGGCCTATGCCCGCGTCCCGGCGCAGAACCTGATGGATCAGTTCGGCCGCGTGGAGAAAGGCGCCTGCCTGGCGCTGAAGGCCATGGCGCTCTGGATCGCAGCCACGCCGCTCTACAACGGGTCGACGCTCAAGGGCGACACCCGCAACTATGCGTCGGTCTACCAGTCGTACGACCCCGCGCGTTGGGACGCAGCAGCCGCAGCCGCCAAGGCCGTGATGGATTTCGAGGCCGAGGGACAGAAACGCTACTCGCTCTACCAGGGTTCGCCCAAAAGCCAGACGACCGACTCGGGCGGCACGGACCAGAGCAACGGCGCGGTTTACAGCCGCCTGTGGGAGCTGTTCCACCGCACGATGAACGACGCCAAGAAAGCCGAATGGATCTTCTTCCACCTCCACTGCAAAACCGTGGGTTACCACAACGACATGTACCCGCCTTCGGCGCAGGGACAGGCACGCGAGGTTCCCGTACAGGATCAGGTGGACGAATACGAGGTGATCGGCCCCGACGGCTACGGTTATCCGATCTATGCGCTCAAGCAGAACCACAAGGCGCTCTACGGCAGCCTGATCTCCGAGGAGGACATGGCCAAGGCCTATGACGACGGCAACCCCTATGTCAACCGCGACCCGCGTTTCTACCGCGACATCATCTACCACGGATCCATGTTCAAGGGCAAGTGGATCAACACGGCCACCGGTGCCGACGCCATCAACGCCGCCAACTCCACGTCGACGGGCTACTTCACCCGCAAATATTTCGACGGCTATTACACCAAGGGCATGTCAGGCAACTGGAACTTCGATGCGCCGCTGATCCGCCTGGCGACGATCTACCTGGTCTATGCCGAAGCGGTCACCCGCTCGAAGGGCGCCACCCCCGAGGTCTACAACCTGATGAACGAGCTGCGTGCCCGTTCGTTCATGGCCCCCATCCCGCCGGCCGCGCAGACCAACAAGGAGTTGCTACTCGACTACATCCTGCGCGAACGCCGCGTAGAGCTCTACCACGAAAAGAGCCGCTTCTTCTCGACGCGGTTCTACCTCGAACCGACCAGCCCCGAAGAACTGGCCAAGGATGCCCAGTGGAGTTCGATCCAGGGGACGAACGACCAGAAGGCACAGTTGTATTTCGACAAATACGGCGCCTACCCCAAGACGCAGCACCGCATCTGCGGCATGCGCCCCGTGGAAGACCCCAACGGCAAGATATCGATATCCGGCAAGACCTACCGCATGGAACGCTTCTGGAAGGAGGACCGCGTATTCCTCGAGAAGCACTACCTCTTCCCGATCCCGACCGAAGAGTTGCAGCGGGCCAACATTCCGCAAAACCCCAACTGGTAATTGACAATCACCGACCCGACCGCCCGAACCGGCGGTCGGGTTGACAGTAAAACAAACTATGAAAAACGATTCAATCTTCACATGGTTCCGCCGGAAACTCCGCCTCCCGGCCGCAGCACTGGTAGCTGCGGCAATGATGGCTTGCGGCGGAGACGACAAAATGATCACCGAACTGCCCAAACCCGGCGGCGATGACGACGGGGGCAAAACGGAGATCACGCCCGACAAGGGCATCACCCTCTACGGGCTGGTAAGCGACAAGGAGGGCAACCCCCTCGAAGGGGTCGTCGTGAGCGACGGGTACAGCGTCGTGGCAAGCGATAAGAAGGGCGTCTACCAGATCGTGCGCGACCCCAACGCCAAGCACGTATTCATCTCCGTGCCTTCGGGGTACGAGATCCCGGCACAGGCGAACTTCGGCTCCTACCAGGGTGCCTACCAGGCGGCCAACTCCGTCACCGGCAGCAGTTCGAAACCCTACCGGGCAGACTTCACGCTTAGCAAGCTCGCCCAAAGCGACAAGCGGTTCCTGCTCTTCGGGCTGGGCGACCCGCAGCCCGACAACAACGACCATATACATCGGTTCCGCACGGAAACGGTACCCGACGTGAAGAAGATCGCCGCCAAGTACTCGATCCCGATGGTCGGCATCGCCCTTGGCGACATCCTGGGCAAGGGCGACGCCCAGACCTTCACCTCGATGAAACGCGCCTTCGGTGAAACGGGCGTCCCGTTCTTCACCACGATCGGCAACCACGACAAGAGTTCGGTGGACTATACGGGTGACACCTACCGCGACGTGCTCGGGCCGCGCTGGTACTCGTTCAACCGCGGCGACGTGCATTTCATTGCGATGGACAACATCATCTTCACCGGCACGGACTACACGGGCGGCTTCACCGACGAGCAGGTGGCATGGCTGGAGAAAGACCTGAGCTTCGTCCCGACGGATAAAATGGTAATCCTCTACTACCACATCCCGCTGCGCGACAACACGGGCTACCTCAACCGCAAAAAGGTGCTCGACATGATCTCCAGGTATAAGAACCCCACCCTGATGTGCGCCCATACGCACTATTTCCAGCCTTACCACATGCGCTCGCATAAACTCTTCGAACGCATCCACGGCGGCACGTGCGGTTATTTCTGGCGTTCGACATGCGGCGGCGACGGCACGCCCAACGGCTTCATGGTCTACGAGATCGACGGCACCGAAATCATCGACACCTATTTCAAGGCCTCGCAGCGCGCCGACGATTACCAGATCCGGCTCTATCGCGGCAACGCCGAGTTCGCAGGCCCCTATGCGACCTACAAATACGATGTCGGGGCGGACGTAGTCGTAGCCAACGTCTTCACGTCCGGGATGGACGGCACGACCTGGAAAGTCGAACTGTCCGAAGACGGAGGCAAGACGTGGAGCGTTATGACGGAGATGTCGCAGAGCTACGGCGACCGCTGGATCCGCGGCTACCACATCGGGGTCGAGAAACATCCGGTGGAAAGCGGCACCAGCCCCTGCTACCACCAATACCAGTGCAAGCTGAAAAATCCCGAAGCGACCGGCATCGTGGTTCGTGCGACCGACAGTTTCAACCATGTCTACACACAGACGCATTTCAACGAAAGCAACGATTTCACCGAGGCCGAGGGTTATTGACCCTCCCGGCCGTATACATCGAGCGGGCTGCCCTTTTTGCGGGGCGGCCCGTTTCCGTCAGGCATACCATGAAACCCCGCGGAAATCATGGATGAAGCGAGCCGGCACCCCGAAGCACCGGCCGCCCAGACCGTTCCGCATTCGGTGCGCCGTATATGAAGTGCGCCGCGAAAACAGCAGGGTTCCTGTACCGCATGTTCAGGAACAGATCCGAAACCGAAGACGCCGCACAAAGACATATATCTCTTCTTTCCATCTTTACAGAAACGAATCATCAGCGGGTGCGCTCCGTTTGCAAGCATTTTTGATTTGTAACACAAGATGCTAATACCTGCTGCCATGTGGTTTTCTGGTTTAACTCCCGGTTTAACTCGAAAGCTAAAAACAGCAGTAAACCACGAAAACAGCACATATGAAAAAAAAGCAGCTACATTGCTGTAACTGCTTGATTTTCATTAGTGGGAACATGCGGATTTGAACCGCAGACCTCCTGCTTGTCGAGCAGGCGCTCTAAACCAACTGAGCTATGCTCCCGGCACAAAAAAACCACTTGCATTACTGTAAGTGGCTGATTTTCAGTTGTGGGAGCTGAGGGATTCGAACCCCCGACCCTCTGCTTGTAAGGCGATCTATCACACCCCGCACAACCAACTATCAGCCTATAAGTTAGCTATAATATGAAATTATTTTGCAAAACCAACAGTAAAAAAGTATTTATAATATCAATAATCTAAATAATTCAAACCTCTATATATCAGCTAATTGAGCATCTATTACATGGGGGGGGGTGTTATTCAAACCTAATTTTTTCTCCAATTCTTCAATGCGCACCAAGAGCCGTTCATTGTCCCGTATTAATTTCTCATCACGGCTCAAAACTTGCTCCATAGTCATATCGGGGATTATTTTATCTCCCCGCCAAACCTTTTTCAACATATCTCCATTACCCGTCATTAACCACTCGGCATTAAGATCGGGACAGGTATGTAGAATTCTCGCAATACTCTCGACAGACAACCCACGCCCACCTTTACGCTGTTTTCCCAAAGCACCTACTGATAGCTGAGCAAGTACAGTGAGTTTATTATCATTTAAACCACTGTATTCCATATACTTATCAAGCCTATCAAAAAAATCCGCCATAAATATTGCGATTTTTCTATGTTTTTACTTGGATATATTGCGATATATCTATATATTTGCATTGTGATACATGCGTACTACATTCAAGCACCACAATAAACTGGGTAAAGATATAATAAAAACTACTGAAAGCCAAGCAAAATGGGTAAAAAAACATCATTCTGCAGAACTCCGCATAAAGCCAGCTGGGAGAACTACCTAAAGAATCTGGACATTGATGCGTCTGTGAGTTTCAAAAATGTGGACAATACTGCAGCCAACGCCCGCCAAGCGATCAAGAGATTTCTCAAAAAATGGCCCGGAAGAAAATTTTCAACTAAAACGTGTAAAGAAGATCATTCTTTCACGATAGTAAGGATAAAATAGCATGGCACAGGAAACTATCAAACGACGTAAACGCAAACGCGGAAGCGAAATGTCCATGAAGGAACTCCAGCAGCTCGAATTCCTAAATGGCGTACAGGCTGCGCGATACTGTGGAATATCGCCCAGAACATTCTACTACTACCTCAAGCAAATCGACATACAGAAGTACACCCGCACAACCATGTCAAACGGGGAGAAAATACTCTACCGTCGAAATGAGCTGGATGAAAAATTGCGACCCAAATCTTTGATACAGACAGTTCAATTTATACATATTCAGGAGCAAAATCAATCTCTGACCGCAAAAAAGAGAAAAGCTCTTGGCCCTCAAGGTAACGCCGTGACGGTCTTACAGAGGGCAGCGAAGTAGATGGTCACAATTCGCGCATTGGTCGTAAGTACAGGTTCTCACGAGCGATGTATGACAAGGCCAACAAGCAAAACATCTACTTCGAGCAGCAAGGGCGCATTGCAGAAAGCCCTCTCAGCGCCCTTGCTTTTTAAAATTTAGGAAACTATGCCCGGAAATAAACCACTGACACGCGAAGAGTTCCGAGCCTACATGAAGGAGCGGGATCGAAAACACAAAGCCTATGACACTGCCGAGAGGACAGTGAAGGTCATGTATAAAAGTCTGTGCCCGGCTTGCGAATACAACGCAACCCACGGCAAGAAAATCATCTATAACTGCCCGAATTGCAAGGTCAGATATTGGAACAATTGCAGTAAGAATCAGGTCAAAAACGGCGGAATATTATCCGCCCTTCAAAGCAAGTATGGAAATATCGAATGGGTCAAAGCCTACAACCCAGACGGCACGCTTTACTATGAGTGGAAACGTCACGAAAGTAGGTACAAGCAAGATATTGATGGAAGATGGATTCCAAAAGATTAATAAAAAATATTGCGTTATGGCTAAAACTTGCGTCACACAGAACAAGGTCACAATAACTTTCAGCACTCCAGAGGAGATAGCGACTCTCAATCTTATCAAGGGAATAACTTTCTCCCGATCATACAAAAAGGCAATCATGCAGATGGTCGAGACATACGATGCGCTCTCGAAGGAGTGCTCTAACCTGAAAGCAGCGTCTCATAAATAACCGCTATTGACGAAGCCGTGAATCACAAGATAAAGACAGACATCGGGTATTGTGTGGTCAGCGACGATTGTGCGCTCGACGAAGAAGAACTGAAAACATTGGCTGCCGACATCAAAAAGTAACCGAAGCTCACACAACCGAATTTCTTTATCGACATGCGTTACGACTATAAATTCATCCAGTTGCAGGCATTGTTGAAAATCACGGAACTACTCCAACCGGTAATCCAAAGTAATATTAAGAACAAAACATCGGGAATCGCCAATATGGACTGCGTAAGCGTATACCAAGAACGAAACGAGGTGGAGATCGTACTTCCCCTCGCCTCTTTCGGCGTATTGCGACATTATTACGAAGAATTACGGGCCGCTTTGATTGCCATGCCTACTATCCAAGTCGATTACCCCAAATGGTCACATCAGTTCCGTAAAACACTACATGGCAAGGGGCCGCTCTGCACGTATGTAGCCATAAGTCGGGACGAGAAGAACAAACGCCGGGAATTGGTACATTTTTTCTTCCCGATCGAGGTAGCTGCATGCATGGTCACTCCCCAGTTCGGCTTTACAAGATTGCTTCAGCGCTCCCTCGAAAAATTCAAGAATATCTATACAACCAAAATCTATTTGCAGATTTGCAGATCGGCAGATGCCGGCAAATGGGTCGTAAGTTATTCTACCCTCCGGAAGATCTTATGTGTCGGCAATAAATTCCGGCGCTACTACGACTTTCGGAACCGCATTCTCAAAGAGGCTGAAAACGCACTCCGAGGGAACTCTAATCATTGGTTCGGTCTGGCTGAATGTTTCAAGAAAGGCGAGCAAGATCCTTACCTTTTGATCTTCAATATCTATTCGGCAAACAACCGACAAAACAGTTACGACGAATATAACCGACTCCGGGATAAGATGCTCTCGACAATGGTTGATTCCATGCATATTACGAGAGCTACGGCGCTGGCGCTTACGCGGAAAGTCAATATCCGCAATTACAATTACGTCTGGCGCAAGCATAACCTGCTAATAGCCAACATTGCTGGCAATGACGAAGTCCTCGACAAAAAGGCATACTATGTCAGCACCATGGAGCGCATCATCGAAACGGAGAAATACAGCAAACTCGCAGTACAACAAGATCTTTTTTAATAACCTTCAAAAACCGCTTACTATGAAAACGATCACGATCACAAATCTGAAAGGCGGGGTTGGCAAGACCACAACCGCGATCAACCTGGCGCACCGCCTCGCATCCGAGGACAAGAGAGTTCTCCTGCTCGACACGGATCACCAAGCCAACCTGTCCCGTTTCTTCAACGCCCAGTCCGAAAGAAACATCTACCAGCTGTTCATCGGCAAGACCATTCCCCAGCCTTATGCAATCTCCGACAACCTACATATAATTTCTTCAGATATGGAAACCGCCACAATCAACTTCAGGTTGATCGGCCAAATGGCTTGGCATTCAGTTCTGAGAAACAAACTCGTGTCCAGTGGCTTTACAGCACTATATGACTACTGTATAATCGACTGCCCGCCGGCCCTCGATATGATAGTAACGAATGCACTGACGGCGGCAGATTACGTTTTGATTCCGCTTACATCCGGGCAGTTTGCGTACGATGGCCTCCGGAACATCATAGACCGCATCGACGAGATCAAGGAGAGCGCCAACCCACATATTGAAATTCTGGGAATTCTGCTGACGATGGTGTCCGAACGCACCAGAGCGGTAAAAACGGCGAAGGATATGCTTAAGGAGCATGGTCTGGACATCAAGACCTGCGAAGCTCGTATCCGTCAATGCGAGGCCTTCAAGCAGGCCGAACTCAAGCATATCTCAATATTCGATTACGACCCCAAATCCAACGGGGCCTGCGACATGGAGACATTTTTCCAAGAAATACGCCCGCGTATTGAAAAATAAAGAGCGATATGAAATCAGACAGCATTTTCAAGTCATTAGACGCTATTGCCACGGAAGGTATTTCCCGCAAAAAAAGAACGCTCTTTGCGAAAAAGGTCACGATCGACCTCGACGAGCAACACCTAATCATCCTGGACAAACGCCTAAAGATGGCCGGCTACCATGGATGTATGCGGGGCGTAATCTGGGAAGCCCTGGAACTCCTTGCAGATAAATACAACTTACAAAATAACGATTAACCATGACTGATAGCGAATATCTGAGCCAGAGAAAAGAACTGGAGAATCGTATTGCGCAGCTCGATGCCGCGCACCTCAATGACCGCGAATATATGGACGGCGATCATGTCCATATCGACATAGGCTGGAAAAGTGTATGCGGGATGATTTGCGGCTGCTACCTCGAAAAGGCTGACGGAAGTATACACTACTACTATCACCCGCTGAAAAAGGATGGTACTCCGGGGAAAGCTGTCAGATCGACATTTGTGGGTTGCAAACTTACGAAGCTATGAATATCGTGTATCTCTGCATAATCACCTTGTTCGCAGGGCTTACTCCCTCCGGGCAAGCAAAAATCGACAAGTTGCTGAGTATGGCTTCGAACTATCAACAGGTCGAAAAAACCATCATGCTCCTCATGCAGCCGAATAAGGTAATCACCCGGATACCCTGTATCTCGCCGTTGCAGGCCGAGGATCTTCGCCATATCCCGGTAAGTTCAGCATACGGCCAGCGGCTTCACCCGATCCTGAACGAATACAAACATCATTCAGGCGTAGACCTTCCGGGAATATTGGGCGAACGGGTATATGCTACGGCCGACGGCACAGTGGCGGAAGTCGGAGAAAATAAAGTAATCGGAAAATTCGTCAAGCTAACACATGCCTACGGATTCACGACGGTTTACGGACATTTAAGCCAAATTAAGGTCACTGACAATGGAACTGTCCATATCGGTCAGGTAATCGGGTTGGTCGGCAACACCGGCCGCAGCACCGGCCCGCACCTTCACTATGGAGTAAAGAAAAACGGCAAGGAACAGAATCCCCTGCCGTATTGCTATCTGTACCTACACTGGCTGAAAATGTTGAATTGTGAAGGGAAGAATTCCGCTACTTTAGATCACGCCTCTTCCGCTCGATCGTTGCCATCCGTTTCTTCACAGTGCGCCGACCTTTCTCCACGTAGTTCTTATACACGGCATCAGGAATCTCCACGATTTCGTCTTTGTGAGCTGCAATATATTCCTCAAGCAGCTTACTCATAATCTCACTATTCGAAACGGTTATGTTACCCTGACGAATAAAAGTATATTTCAACGTAAAAAATTTTCTGTGCTCTTCTTCCGAAACCGGGAAAGTCATTTGTATCATATTTCCAGCGTTTTGTGCAAAAGTAGAAAAAAATAACAGAAAAGTACCGATTCTGCTCACATTATTATCATTCAAGATAATAAGTTGATTACACATCAAAATAAATAAATGCCAAAATTAGAATATATCACATTATATACTTGTATTTTATACATAATTTATGGTTATAATGTATTTTATTTATTTAACATATTATACATAAATACACGTTAATAAATTGATTTTCTATATATTTGTCGCATAAAACAGTTGATTATAATGAAACGTTTTCTACTCTTTTTCATCCTAATATCAGCATACTCAACGACATATGCCCAGTTCTCGTCCGTATCGACCAATATCGTCGGATGGGCTGCCGGGAACATAAACGCGGCCGTCGATCTGAACGTGAACTTGCACAATACGATCAACATTCCGGTGTCAGCCAATCCGTTCAAGTTCGGAGACACCCAGTGGAGCCATGTCGTCCTGCAACCGGGATGGCGGCACTGGTTCGTCGAGCGATACATCGGACAGTTCGTCTCCCCCTCGCTGTTTTATGCCAACTACACCATAGGTTACGACAAACGCACTTTCAAAGGCAATGCCTACGGCATCGGATGCTCGTGGGGTTACTCGAAGCTCCTGAGTACGCGCTGGAACTTCATCGTCGAGATCGGGGCCGGTATCGTCTATACCCCCTACACCGAGAAGCTGCGGCCGAAGTACATCGGGGAGTTCGACGACGAGTATACCTATCGTCACCGCCGGTTCCTGCTCGTCCCGATCAAATGTAACCTATCATTTTCCTACTTATTCTAACTCTCATATCCCATGACAACAACTTTTGAAAATTCCAAAGGATACAAAGTACTGCCATTGTCTGCCGACGAAATCAAGGTATGGCCACGTGCCAAGACCTGCGACCGCTGCGGCCGGAAAATCAGTTCAAACGGGTTCTACGTAGGAGCCGTCAATCTCATGTATTGCCCCGACTGCTATGAAGAATGGCATGCCTCGGCCCCGGAAAAACAGGGAGTTCTGGATCTCCGGGAAAATACGTATTTGGCCAAAGCCATCGGGTATATTACCAATGCTTTCTCAAAAAACAAATCCAGAATTAAGGTTCATCGTTCAACTCGCAAACAAGGCCTTCAAACTTACTATTTCACAAAAGATGCAAAACATTGCGTATGTATCGAATACGATCCTACATTGGATTTTGGGAATGATTCTCCGTCCGGCTCTCGATTGTCTGGAATAGAAATTCACATGAACAATGCCTTCAAACTTCAGAACACGCCCGAAATACAATTATCAGAAGTTCCCGAATGTATTCTTGTGTTACTCACTTATTTGAAGAATTGAAAGTAGCCGCAGCTATTGTCTTGTTGATTTTGCACAAGGAATATATACAATCAAGTTAGCATGAAACTATTAAAACCTATATTTTCGAGTGTAATAAGTGTCGTGATGCTCTCCTGCGCCATGACGCACTCATTGCAACGAAACACCCCGACGGCCGACATCCACCTGCCCAGCAATGGCCCCGTGGAAACACCCGAAGTAGAAGACGTCGAACGGGCTGTCACGCAGATGCGCAAGATCTCCATGAACGGCGGCCGCGACAGCGCCTATTTGGCCGAGGTCGAACGCGACTCCACAGGAGAGGTCACCATCAAGGGCGAAAACATCCAGACAGTCTATATCGTCGCCAAGTCGAAAACCGTGGCCGAGCGCAACGGCGAAATTGCGATCGACTTCATCGTAGGCATACCTGCTGCACTCCAGAGCAGCACGTGGGGGTTGTCGCTCATCCCGGTCATAGAGAACAATGGGATGGAAGAGGCACTGCAGCCGCTCTCTATCCGGGGTGAGCTTTTTTCCGACATCCAAAAGCGTCAATACTGGCAGATGAACAAGTACCTGAACCGTATTCTCGACGACTCAACGGAACTCACAACGACCACCAGCTTGGCCGTGAAGTACTACGAAGCCTACAACCGCTACATTGCCGGTGGCCAGAAGCGCCGGGCCGACAAACTGGAGTCCACCTACAAACAAACGATCTCGTTCCCTTACCTGAACGACCCGAGGCTTGACTCCGTGCTGATCCGCAAAGGGGAGATCCGGTATTACTACACCCAGACCTATCGGCCGACGAAAGATACCAAGCGCCTGCACCTCTTTTTCCGCGGCCGCGTCGATGCCATCGACCGCAGCCGCTACGACCTCTCGAACAGCGACACGCTCACCTACACCGTGACATCCATGCTCTCGCTCCTGGACAACGAGCCGCGGTACATGCTCAAGATCATCGACAAGTACGTCGAAGTGCGTGACCGCAACTATGTCACCTTCCCCGTCGGTCGCGCCACGATCATCGACACGATGGGCCAGAACCGGGTGCAGCTTGCCAAAATCGAGCGTCTGATGGACACGCTTATCAACCAATACGAATTTTTCGTCGATTCAATCACCATTACCGCTTCATCCTCTCCCGACGGTTCGATGGCGACCAACAACCGTATTGCCGGCGAACGTGCCCGCGCAATAAAGGAGCGCCTGGTGCGCAAGTTCGGCCACGAGGTCGATACGCTCATTCGCACCCGCTCGATCGGCGAGGACTGGACGCTGCTCAAGCGCCTGATACGTCACAACAGCGATATGCCCAACTGGGAGCAAATCATGGCCATGATCGATCAAAGCAGTAACCTCGACGTAACGGAGCCGCAAATTCGCAAGCAGTTTCCCAAGGACTATGCATACATGAAGGAGATCCTCTATCCCCAGTTGCGGGCCGTGGACTTCCGCTACAACCTGCGCCGCGTCGATATGGTCAAGGATACCGTTGTATTGACCGTGCTCGATACGACCTACATGCGCGGAGTGCAGCAGCTCCGCGACCGGGATTATGTCGGGGCGCTGCGCACCCTGAACGACTACAAGTGCCAGAACCTTGCGATCGTGCTGCTCTCGCTGAGTTACGACGAGGCGGCTTTCGAGATCCTGGAGCAGCTGCCGCCGGCCGAGAAGAACCCAAGAACCGATTACCTATCTGCAATAGCACTCTCGCGCATGAACCGGCCGCGCGAAGGGTTGGAGTATTACCTCAAGGCGATTCAGGCAGACCCGGTGCTGAAGTTCCGCGGTAACCTCGATCCCGAGATTCAAATTTTATACAAACAGAACAACGTAAAAGCATCCTGGTAAGATGGAACTACAAACCATACAGAACAAAATTTACGAGATCCGTGGCCAGCGCGTAATGCTCGACCGTGATTTGGCTGAATTGTACGGAGTAGAGACGAAAGCGCTCAACAAAGCTGTAAAACGTAATAGCGAGAGGTTCCCAGAACGCTTTATGTTCCAGTTAACAAAGGAAGAATCTTTAAGGTTCCAAATTGGAACCTTAAACGAACGTTCTGGGAAACAGGCGCGTGGGCAACATTTAAAGTATCTGCCTCACGTCTTTACCGAGCAAGGGGTATCTATGCTCTCCGCTGTTCTTCGCAGTCCGACGGCCATACAGGTCAGTATCCGGATTATGGATGCATTCGTCGCCATGCGCAACTATCTCACGCAGGCATCGCAGCATTCGGCCGAGCTTGCGGAAATGCGCAGCCGTCTTCAGCTTATCGAACATGAAGTTCGGGAGAACCTGAAAGCCATGAACGACATGAGCGAAGACATCGGCAAGGACATCGACGCAATTTACGAGGCCATAGGGGCACTGTCCGTCAAGCTACCGCAAATTCGGCAGGAACCACAAAAAATCGGATTTAAGAAATAGCAGCATGAAACCTATCCAAATACTGTTCACAGGACTTTTGCTCGCGAGCCTTCTCCCCGGCTGCGAGATCCACGACGACATCGACGTCGATGTGAAGCGCAAGGCCATCGTATACCTGCGCTACAACTACAACGACGGGGAGCACGACACCATGGACGAGGTGCAGACCCTGCGCCTGTTCTTCTTCGACCTGAAGACCGGCAGGCAGTACCGCGACACGACGCTTACGCGGGACGAATTCCTGACCGATACCGGAGCCATGCAGACCTACATTTCCAATGGAGAATATGGAATTGTGACGCTTGCCAATGTAGGGCATGGCTCCTCGGTGTCGGCAGACAACATCCGGGACGCTGCGATCACCTTCCCGGATACGGGTGCCGACCCGCTTTTCTTCAACCGCATCCAGACGCCGATCCAAAAGGGCGACTCGCTGCGCTTCGACATCGACCTGTTCAAGTCCGTATACAAGGTCAACGTCCTGGTCGAAGGGATGCAGAACCTCGACGACCCCGAAGAGTTCTACTTCGGCCTGGACAATCGCGCCGGACTGACCTTCGGCAATGTCCCCTGCGGCGAAACGAAGACATACCGCCCGCATCTGGAGCGCGACCCGGCGGCCGGGAGGATGTACGGGTCGTTCTACACCCCCTATTTCCCGAACGACGCACCGATCGCCTTGGGGATCTACTGCGACGACCCTGCGTCCATATACGGACATACCCTGTTCAAGGCCACCATACAGCGCTACATGGAGATCAAGCCCGACACCGGCCACGACGTAGAGATCGACATACACATTATCCTGAACGGCTCGGGTGTAACGATCGTCATCTCAGACTGGGAAGGGACAATCGTCCAGGAAGAGCACTTCGGGGCTTAAAACTCAATAACAACTCTAAAAACCCTTTTTAATTTTTTAAACCATGAAACAGTTTATTATCAGACTGGCCGCTATGGCGGCAATGACGGCGGCCATCGTCGCCTGTGACAAAGAAAACCTCGATCCTGCGCCGGACAACGGCCGGAACGAAAGCATCGTCGAACTTACCCTGAAGAACGAGAGCGCAGCCGACAGAACCCGCGCCTTCGGGGCCGGGACGACCGAAGCGTGGGAGAAGTCGATCTCCTCGGCCGTGCTGATCGTCTACAACGCTTCGGGAACGCAGATCCTGCGCCGCGTACTGACCTCCTCCGAAGTGACCGCTTCGACATCGACGCCCATCAAACTCGTACTGCCCGGCGTAGACGCGGATACATCGTGCGATTTTTATGTCGTTATCAACCGCACCGTAGCGGACAACATCACCACCGAGACCGCCCTGCTCGCAGAGCTGGAAAGCGACATCGCCTCTTACAACGGCACCTACGCAAACGTAACCACCAAGGCCATGCGCTCCGGAGGATTCGTAATGACAGGAACCGCGACGGCAAAGATCGTATCCGGCACCACGGCCGTAGCCGTGACCGTAAAGCGCGTCGTGGCAAAAGTCGAGGTACAGTGCACCATGACCGACTCGTTCCGTGCCAAGTACGGCAACGGCTGCGTCGAGGTCTAGAAGCTAACCTTGAGCCGCGGTGCCGAGAAGTCCTACCTGATCGACCAGACCACGAGCAAGTACGCCACCGTAAGCTCGTCCTTCACCTCGGCCCAGGACGCCTTCTGCGACAAGACCGGAGCGTCGAAAACGAACGCATACAAGTACAACAACCTTTTCTACCTCAATGAAAAGGCCGCAGCAGCGGCAGGGTCGCGCGTAAAGGTGCTTATCGACGCCATCTACGATGCCGACGGAAACCTCTCGACCACGGCCGACCAGATGCCCGTCACCTACGAAACGGAACTCACGGGAGCGGCAGACGGCAAGATCGCACGAAACGGCTCCTACAAAGTCAATGCGAAGCTCGACGGACTCACAGGACAGGACGTGACACTGGCCGTGACCGTCGCAAACTGGGACGCCCTCGCCACGCAGGACGTGAACCTGGGACAGTAGCACCCCTTTCCCCGATCATCCCCGGCCGACGCCGGGGGTGATACAGGTCGCCGTAGCTCAATCGGAAGAGCGCATGATATATCGCTATCGTTCGGAGTGTAATGGAAATGGAATGGTAACAGACCGGTAGCTGTCAATGAGGTTGCGGGTTCGAGTCCCGCCGGCGACACGACTCCAAATATTTTGCGTCATGAAAACTTACAAGACAATTCTCATGCTGCTGCTGGCCGCAACGACGGCGTGCAGCAAAGAGACCGGAACCGGGGTTCCTCCCCGTTCCGAATCTTCGATCGACCTGGTACTCGACTACGAGAACCGGGAGTACGAGCTGGGCGATGTGATCGAGGCGACACTGACAATCACAGAAAAGAAGGCGGCAGCGGACTACTTCTGCCTAAATACCTCGTGCAACGGCGGTAAGGCCGTGGCGACCGTCGACGGAGTGCCCCTGCAATGGCAGGCCGAACAGCAGATTCCCTACGAGATCGTCAACGAGGAGTTCTCCTCGAAGGTGCTGCACCTTAAAATCACACCCCAGGCCGGAGAAACGGCTGAGCAGCCATTCAGCTTCGGGATCTATGTGGCTTCGGCAGACGGAGACGAGGTGAAGGACAGGATCTATGCAAACAGCATCAACTCCGCACCGATCGAAGTGCTGGCTGTGTATCAGAATGCCCCGATCGAACTGGAAGAGCAGGCCGCGATTACTTTGTCGGCAGGAAAGGAAAACTTTAACGGGGAATTCTCCGTGAAGCCCGAGATCACCGGCGGCGACGGCTATCTTATCATTGACGGCAGGAACTACCACACCGCAGACCGATTCTCGCTCCAGGCCGATACGCCCTGCCAGATCCTCTATCAACCTCTGACCAGCGGGTCGCACGAGATCCGCTTCATCCTGTCGGACGGCATATGTTCGGCCGAAGAGGCCGTAACGGTCGAAGTGTTCAACCAGGGCGGAGTCGTGAAGCCCCAAAACGGCATATACATATACACCACCGAGGGGCTCTACTTCAGCGCCGCGCGCTGGGAAAAACTCGCGGATAAAGACGCATTCTCCCCCGAAGGCGTCGCCATCATCACCGACGAGGCTAAATTCCTGCTCGCACCCGAGCGAGACGCCGGGTTCTGGGGAAACTCCTATATCGGCCCCCACGACCAATACATAAGCCTGCTCCCGGACATCCCCTGGATCAAGGATAGGGACGAGGCGGCAAAGGATTTCGACGGACGCAAAAACACCGAGGCCCTGATCCGCGCATACGAGGACGGACGCCTGAACCAGGCCAATGCCGCGCGCTTCTGCTACTACTACGAGCCGGACGAGCCGGGAAAATGGTATCTGCCGGCTGCAGGGCAGATGAACCTCGTGACGGAGCATGTCGCAGAGATCCAGAAATGCCTCGAACTGATCGGCGGGCAGAAATTCATATATGAGTACATGGATTACCACTACGCCAGCTCGACAGGCTGCGACAACCTCTCTATCTGGTGCATGTGTTTCTTTACGAGCACAGCTCCGGCATTTAACCATTATGCCAAAATAGCAAGCCCCGTGAAATATTATCCCGTCCGAGACTTGTAGATACACAGGTACCCAGAGTTATGGAAGCAAGCAAAACCGACTGGATTAATTTTTTTCAAAAACCAGAGTATAAAAGACTTCAATTTCTGTATCGCAACCTATTGCCATTATAGGAATTTCGTCCTCCTTATAAAGGAATTTATATCCGTTCTGCACTTCCCGAAGGATCACTTTTTCAACTTCGCTGGCACGCACATTTGTAATTTTTTTCATTACAGTTTATTTTTCCGAAAGGTATCCATAAAAAATTTAACATCAAAGGCTTTCAAAGGCAAATTATTTCCACGAATTAAGGACAACTCCCCACCCATCCGAGAAGAGATTTTGAAGCTGATGAACGAACCGCACCTGACATACCCGCTCGCCAAGCCTGCCGATGGATATGTAAAACTTATCCACGGCTCGGTCGACATAAAGGTTATCGACGCCGTATTTGACCCAACGCACAGCATTACGGCGCATCCCGAGCCGCTGGAGCATGTCGGTGGACAGGGGTATCGGGTCGATCCGGTCGGCGGGGATGTACGACACCTTGCCGGTGATCCGGTCGGTATGGGCGTTGATCCCCTTGGGGAATACGCTGGTCACGGCAATTACTTTCCCGGCGCACAGAACGTAATTGCCAATTCGCAAAGAGTTGGTTTTCATAGTCACAAACAAAACGAAATAAAACAGCAAAAATTATGACAGACCAAGTAACGAGCGTCGAGCAGTCGAAGCGGCTGATCGAGATGGGAGTGCCCGCGGAGAAGGCGAGCATGGTATGGGCTACATGTAGCGGTAAATACCATTTATCCGTCTTACCACACTATAAAGCCACACCAGAGTACATCAAAAGCGGGGAGAGTATTCCCGCCTTCACGGTCGCAGACCAGCAGGAATTACTACCCGTGTTCATTGACGCAAAAGGTACATTTTACCTCAATATCTCCAAATGTTACGAGGGATGGTATGTAATCTATGAAACTGAAAGCGGAGCAGAATTGATCTCCCACCGGGGGATAAAATTGGTCGATGTACTTATGGATGCTACCGAATGGCTTTTGTCTAACGGCTATAAACTGAACATATGAAAAGCGAAAAAGCAAGACAAGAACTGGAGGACGGTAGCTGGAAAGTAGAAGTCGGTTATGAGGGCGAAGACGTTGACCTGCCATATCATGCCGTGAGAGTAGATGTAGCCCAGTATGCGGTCGAGCTTGCCGAGCAGGAGGCCGAGGAGCGGATGCGCGAGAAGGCCAAGAGAGCGTTCGAATGTGTTTGGAACGCAACGCCAAAACAGGTGGCAGAGGAATGCGGGATAAGTATTCAGGAAATTAATAACGAAGCTGCCGCAATGAAATACTGCCACCAGTTATTCATCCAAAAACTGACCCAGAATGGAAACGATTGAGGAAAGAGCAAAAGCATTTTGCGAAAATAACATCTGTGTAGATTGCGGAGATCGAAAGAATTGCGACCGGGGGTGTGTGGGATGCTGTATTCCTACCTTCTCTGCCCTTGAATGGCTTATCCAGTTCGGAAAATCCGAACACACAGGGCTGACGCGCTGGCACGACCCGAAAGAGGAATTGCCGGAATATATTAAGGTTGTAGAGGTGAAATACAAGGCTTTTAATAAAATCATGATGGCAATAGCATTTCGATTGGGTGATTTATGGAGTGGCAAAAATAAGTGGTGTATTGATGGGACAAGTGTCCGCATTGACCACGAAAACATCCTCGGCTGGCGGGAGATTCAAGAATAAGATGGAGCCATGACACCGAAGGAACTGTACGACTGGGCGGTCGAGAGCGACTGCGAAAATTACGACATAAAAATACGTGCGTTCATTGATGGCTGGGGTGATATTACCTCCGATATTGAGGAGCTTGGAATCGTCAAAAAAGAACGACCTGAAATTATTGTAATTGACATATGAAACGAGAACTTACACTGACCGACATGGACGGCCACACCGCCGTTCAGACTTGCAAAGTATGCGGCTGCACCAAGGACAATCCCTGCTACCATGAAAAGCTGGGAATGTGCTGGTGGGTAAAGGCCGATCTGTGCTCACACTGCGCCATGATCCAGGCCGGGGAAATACCCGGAGACAGCGTTACCCATTGTGTGAATTCAAACCCTATTTTTCCATGAAAAAATATCGTGAAATAATCCTCCCTCTTTTACTCTTCGCGGCCGCAGGCTGTGAGAAATCCGAGTACCGGATCACCGAGCCTCGGCCGACGCTCGAAGTGACGGCCTTACAGGACTCTTACATCATCAACCAGCCGGCGTATCTCCAGCTCAAGGTCTCGCAGCAGGGGTACGACGGGGAATTTCAGCTCTCGGCCGTACTCAGCGAAGGAGCCTGCGAGCTCTCGATGCAGGGCAGCGACCTCGCTACCGACGGCACATGGACGTCGATGTCCAACACTACGGAGATCCTGACGCTCACGCCGACGCTGGCCGGGCCGCTGCGCATATCCTTCGAGGTCAAAACCAAAGAGGGCGAGCAGTCCGGCCGCAGCTTCGTCAATTTCAACGTTCAGAAGAGTCCCGCCCTCGCACTGGAGGTCGAATACCCCGAAACGGCGTCCATCACCGAGCGGATCGAGCTGACGATGCTCCTCACAAAATCCGGATGGACAGGGGCGATCCCTGTAACCTACACGCAACTCGCAGGCAGCGGCACGCTCCAGTACGGGGCCGTGGCCGTCACCCCCGCCGAAGCATTCTCCGTGCCGGCGAACATGGAACAGCCGCTTTATTACACCCCGGCCGAGCGGGGCATTCACCGTATCCAGCTCTCGGCGACGGACGGATACACGACCGAATTCAAGACCATCGAGATCATCGTAACAAACTGACAACATGAGAACGACTCTATTTTACGCATTGGCCTTATTCCTGCTGCCCGGCTGCTCCTCGTCGAAATACCAAATTGTCGAACCGCAGCCGCAGCTATCCCTGTCTACCGCCGCAGCGGTCTGTGAACTGGGAGAGAACGTGAGCATTACACTGGCTGTTGCCCAAGAAGGCGTAGACGGAAACTTCTCCCTCTCGGCGTTCATCCGCGAAGGGAAAGCCACGCTCACACTCGACGGGAGCGACATGGACACGTCGGGCCAATGGGTGCAGCTCTCGGCCAAGAATGCACGCCTTGTAATTACCCCAGCCCAAGCGGGAGATCTGCTCGTAAGTTTTCAGGCCAAGTCCCCTGAAGGCGAAGTCAGTGAACAGCAAGACCTGAAGGTGACGGTAACAGCGCCATCAGAAATCGCGGCCGAAGCTGTCTGCGAAGCGAAGATCGTAAACCCCGCAGCCGATGCCCGGATTCCGGTGCTGCTACACATTCAAGGTGTTCCGGGCGCAGACGGGAAATTCATCGTAACCCCGGCCGTCAGTCTGGGCAAAGGCAAGATATTCCTGAACGGAAACGCCGTGAACGGACAGGCTTGTCCCGTAGATGCCGACATGACGTTCGAGTATGCGCCCGAAGAGATCGGCGAGCAGATTCTCGAATTCGAGATCGCGGCAGGGAAGGCGTCGGCAAAAGCACGCGTATATATGGACGTCGTGAAGAATATCGTCGTGACAAGCGTCGTCGAGGGCTGTTTCACCATCGACGGGGTCGGGGAGCACAACGTCGAAGGCGAAACCGTAACGCTCGCACTCGTAAACGAAGATCTCTTCAACTTCGAGGTCGCGGGCTGGTACGACACCTCCGGGCAACTCCTGTCCGGCGAGGCGACCTATGCGCTCACACTCGCGCGCGACTGCATCACCGACATCGAGGTCAGACTCAAGCCCCGGACTGTGACCATAACCCGGCAGGGAATCGCCCGGATAGAATTTCAATATCTCGTCATGGAAGGCGGACGTCCCGTACCGAAGGTAGCCTACGATTACCGCACGCAGTATTCGGCCGACTACAAGGCTTCCGAGCCGGTGAAGTTCTACTACGAGGAGTACAGGCTCGACACATCGAAGATCCCGCCCGTAGGCCGGAAGTCCGCAGGAATGCCGACGATACCCAAAGGGGCGACGAAATCGACATTCCTGTGGCGCTGCGACGAAAAATTCTCCGTCTCGATACGCCCGGCCGACAACCCGGGCTTCAAGTTCAATTACAACGACAGATCCGTCGAGTCGCAAACGACGAAATACTACCTGCCCTCAGACATAACAATGACCAGATAACCACAGATCGGCGTAGTTCAAAAAACAGAACGGCGCATTCAGTCCATGACAGGGACGTGACTATGGGATTGTGCGGAACGGATACGCAATGCGGGTGAAAGGCCCGCCGTCGATTTACATTTTAACTTTACACTTATGAAATATCTCTTAAACAGCTTTTTATCGTTAATCCTACTCTCGGGATGCCAGCAGTTCGTGGGCGAGATATGTCCCGACGGGAGAACTGTTGTAGTTACATTGGAGTTACAGCCCGAACAGCCGGCGGCAAAGGCCCGGGCAACAGATGAGAACACAATCCAGGACGTGAACCTATATCTCTACGGGAACGGACAGTCATATCATTTTTACGCTACCGGTGCTTCTCACCAAATAGATATAGCTCCCGGCACTTACAGCATTCACGCTGCGGTCAATCAGCACAAGGATCTCGGCGAACTCCCTTATAGCGCCCTCATAAATTACAGGACAGACGCACCCCAGGAAGGAACACTCACCATGTATGGCTACGCATACCAAAAGCTCGACCTGACAACAAAAGTAATTCAGGTAAGCGTCAAGCGTAACGCCGCGAAGATCGCATACAACATAACTGTTGCACCCGACAAAGAGATAGAGATCCTCTCTGTGCAGTTGTGCAGCATGCCCAATAAGGATTATCTCATCTGCGAGGAACAGATGGACTTGACTGATCCATCCTACGGTTTTTATGACAGCGAAGTCCGCACGCTGCCCGAAGGGGCAAAGAGTGCGTCCGGCTTATTCTACATGCTTTCCAACCGACGTGGGGAGAATAGTACGATTAAAGACCAGAAACAGAAAAACGCAGAAAACGCGCCGGAAAACGCATCCTTCTTCCGCATACGCGGACGCAGCGGGGAAAATAAAATCGTGGATTATATAGTCTACCTCGGGGCAAACAACACCTCAGATTTCAACGTTTGGCCCAACGAAGCACACACCTACAACATCACCCTCTCCGGTGACAACGAGACCGACACCCGCATCTCCAGTTATACGCTCGACATCACGGACTGGTGGCCCAGAAAATACAACGTCCCGGACAACGATTACGGAGGACTCGACATCTACGTGACGAACAAGAGCGACTATACGTTCACAGGAACGCTGAAGGTGATGAAAGGCGACGGCGAGAAATTCGCAGCCGGGGATGGCGGCTGGAACTTCGGCCCCGACGTGGAGTTATATATACCCCAAAGAGGCGGCCAGCGTTACGACCTGAGATATGCTCCCTCGTTGGTCAAAAAGGGCGTAAACTCGCAGGTGCAGTACCAGGTCGTCGTAAACGACAATGCAGGCGAAAGTACGAAATTCAACTTCGCCTGTGAATTCGCGAACATGGTACAGGCATATTTTACCACCGGGACAGGCTCGGTGACCGTAAGCGGCGAACTGGCCAAGGCCGCGGGGACGAACTACGTGCTTGCATACTGCTACGAAGACGGCTGCACGTTCACAGCCGTGGACGGCAACGGATACGCTTTCGACGGATGGTATGCAGATCAGGCTTATACGCAACTGCTGTCCGCCTCGGCTTCGTACATGTATGCCCCGACAAAGGCCAAGAGTTCCATATACGCTAAGTTCGCACTGGAGAAACAGCCAAAGGTCGAGATCTCCTGCAACCAGCAGAACAAGAACTCGACCTACATGTACAATAAGAACACCGTAACAATGACCGTAACCGACTATTCCGGGCCCGTCACGATAAAGGCGACTTGTGCGGCCGGAGGGTTGTTCACATCGACGACTTCGTTCTCGAAGACCGTAGCAGAGGTATTTAAGAACAAAAAGGATATACAATGTCATGGCTGTTGAATGATATTAAATTATTGACTATTTATAGCATACAGACCAAATAAAAACAATATATTTGTATTAAGTTCAATATAATGATTTTTATGGATGATATAAATCTCCTTAAATTAGTCTTGGTCGAAAAGAGAAAAACAGGTAAATGGTTGGCGGAACAATTAGGGAAAAATCCATCAACCGTTTCTAAATGGTGCTCTAATGTAACTCAACCTGATTTGGCAACTCTTGTTAAAGTTGCCAATTTGCTGGATGTTGATATACAATATTTGATAAATAAGACAAGGTAATAACATGGAGAAGAAAACAGTTCAATCAATCGAACCCAATATCGCCGACCTCGCCAATGATTGGCTCAAGACCTACAAACTCAATTATAAATTAGAGCAAGAGTCGCTCAATTCAGAAATTGACAAAGCACTTGCCGACTACTTTACCAAAAATGGCGGCGTGGGTGCTAATCGCCCCGATGTAAAACTTTTGCTGCAAGACAAAAACTTAAATTTTTATCCCGTCCTTATAGAGTACAAAGGCTATAAAGATAAACTCGTAAAATTAGATGCCACCGGGCAGGTGGAAAACAAAACGGCTAAAAACGAGCCGAATCTTAAAAACATCAACTCGTTTGCAGTAAATGGTGCCGTGCATTATGCCAACGCTCTGCTCCATCACACGGGCTATACCGATATTATTGCCATTGGAATGACCGGCTACAAAGACGATAACGGCAAAATTCACCACCAAATCGGCGTCTATTATGTTTCCAAAAGCAACTTTGGCGTAGGGCAAAAAGTGGGCGAATTTACAGACCTGTCCTTTTTGGCTCCTAAAAATTTTGATGCATTCATCGAAACGGTAAAAAAGTTGAATCTCTCGCCCGAAGAACTCGACAAGCTTCGGGAACAGCGTGAACAAGAAATAAATGCAAGCTTGGTAAGGCTTAACAATGATATTTATCAAACAGAAAAGGGCCTCGGCGAAAACGACCGGGTTTATCTTGTTGCTGCCTCCATTATAGCCACGCTCGGCGTTGCTAACAAAGTTTCGCCACTCGAAAAATCCGACCTCAAATCTTCAACCGAGAAGGGCAATACCGACGGCGACATAATGATTCGTAAAATCGAAGCATTTTTGGACGAAAAGCAGTTGCCCGACGAGAAAAAGAGCCTCATTGTCCGCACGTTACAAAACACACTCACCACCGATAACATCAACAAAGTGGAAAACGGCGAAAGCCAGCTTAAACGTGTCTTTACAAAGATTGTTGATGACTTGGGCATTTACTACAAAATCGGGCTTACAACCGACTTCACGGGTAAACTTTTCAACGAAATGTACTCGTGGCTCGGTTTTACGCAAGACAAACTCAACGATGTGGTACTCACACCCTCTTATGTAGGTTCGCTTTTGGTGAAACTCGCCCGTGTGAACAAGGATTCATACGTGTGGGACTTTGCCACCGGCTCGGCAGGCTTGCTCGTGGCAGCAATGAACGAAATGCTCAACGATGCCAAAAGCACCATCAAATCGCCAGAAGAGCTTTACCAAAAAGAACTGAAAATCAAAGCTGAACAACTGCTCGGTTTGGAACTGCTCTCAAGCGTATATATGCTCGCCATTCTCAATATGATTTTGATGGGTGACGGCAGTTCCAACATCTTGAACAAAGACTCGCTCAAAGATTTTGACGGAAAATACGGTTTTGGCAAAACGGATGAAGATTTCCCCGCCGATGCCTTCGTACTCAATCCGCCCTATTCTGCGGCCGGCAACGGAATGAACTTCGTAGAACGCGCCCTTTCGATGATGAAAAAAGGCTACGCCGCTATCATCATTCAAAACTCCGCAGGTTCGGGCAAAGCAAAAGATTATTGCTGCCGCATCTTGGAGAAGCACACCCTGCTGGCGAGCATCAAAATGCCCATTGATTTGTTCATAGGCAAGTCCAGCGTCCAAACCAACGTGTATGTATTCAGAGTAAATGAGGCTCACAAGAGAGATGATGTGGTTAAATTTATAGATTTCTCTAATGACGGCTACACCCGTACCAACCGCAAGAAAGCGAGCAACAACCTCAAAGACACCGATCACGCCAAAGAACGCTATCAGGAAGTGGTGGATTTGGTGCGTTTTGGCAAGAACAAACTCCATTATTTAACTGAAAAAGAATACTACGAAGGAACCATCGACCCACAAAATGGTTCCGACTGGAATCAAGCCGCACCCATAGACACAAAACCCACTCTGGCGGATTTCAAGAAGACTGTAAGTGATTACTTGGCTTGGGAAGTCTCGAATATATTGAAAAAACAATCACCTGACGAGGAGGACGGCTTGGGAAAATAGATGCCCCACTTGACAAAAAGCTGCAAGGTGTTAAGTGGGGCGAGTTTAAGATTGGAGATTTATTCGAGATAAATCCGACAAAATACTATCGTTTACAAAATGATGAGATTATATCTCAAACAGGAACGATTCCATTAGTTTCAAACTCATCAACCGACAATGGCGTGATGGGCTTTTCTGAACTAAAAGCACTCAATAAGGGTAATACAATTACATGCTCTGACACAACATTAGGGGCAGATACAATGTATTATCAAGCTATTGATTTTATAGGATATTCACACATTCAGCATCTTGTGCCGAAATTTAGCCCATTCAATAAAGCTATTGCAAGTATCATAATTTCTGCTTGTCGGGTCTCGACTTCAAAGAAATATGATTATGGCAATAAGTTTAACCGAGAGGCAATGAAAAATACTACTATCCACCTTCCCATCACCACATCCGGTGAAATAGATTTTGAATTTATGGAGAGTTTTATAGCGGAGCTGGAAGCGGAGCGTATAGCGGAGCTGGAAGCGTATTTATTGGCTACGGGGTTGACTGACTATATCTTAACTGCCGAAGAAAAAGCTGTGCTGCAGGCATTCCGCGACGGTAAAAATGGGGGGGGGAATTTAGCTGATTATCAGCTATTTAACACCATGGAGCTATTTGGAAAATCAACGCGAGGCAAACGCCTAAAAAGTGCTGATCGCATTGAGGGAACATTACCATTTGTAACTGCCGGCGAAGCCGACGAGGGAGTTTCGGCATTTATTGGGAATGATGTCGAAGTTTTTTCAAAAAATACCATTACAATCGATATGTTCGGCTCTGCTAAATATCGCAATTATGACTATGGCGGAGATGACCATATTGCGGTTGTGCACACGGAAAATTTACCAAAACTGGCTTCGGTTTTCGTAACGGCTGCAATTCATAAGTCCTCACATACAGGTAAATTTGATTACGGACATAATTTTTACGCAAAGGATGCCGATGAATTAAACATTTTTCTTCCCGCTCTCGACGGCAAGCCCGATTACGCCCTGATGGAGACCTTGATTTCAGCCGTGCAGAAATTGGTGATAAAAGATGTGGTGCAATACGCCGACCGCAAAATTGCCGCAATAAAAGAAGTAGCATTAAAATTATAATATAACATTTCAAAGATAACGAGCTGTTTTTTGCGGCTCCACACAAGAAATAAGTTGAAGGCTTACCTAAAACTATTTTTACGCGAGAATACGTTCGCGGCAAGAATTTCGTTATATTTGCAAAAGACAATTTAATCTACAACAACTATGACGCACATTATGATCGAGGATAGTAGCCCTGAAGCGAAAAAACTGCTGGCTTACGTTCGCACATTGCCGTATGTAACGGTCATAGATGCAAAGAAAAAGGGATTCGCCGAAGAGGCTGCGGCTTGTAATGCCGTTCCGGTAAGTGTTTTCACGCAAAAATTGCACAGCCAAATTGACGAATACTTCGACAAGAATGCGTAAGGTTGCAATTTCGGAAACGGTTTTGGATAAAGTTTCTGAGCTAAGAGCATTTCTCACCGACGAGTTAAAATTGTCGCGCGAGGCAGCACATAGCCGGACTGCAAGGATCGACGCTTTTCTCGTGTCTTTAGCCGGAGCAGCCAATTATCCCTTGTGCCGCTTCAAAAAATGGCACCGGCTCGGATATCGGTGTGCAGTATTCGAGAAAGATTGGGTTTTTGCCTACGAAGTATTCGACGATGGTATCATTATACGGGATATGTGCCATACTGCAATACTGAAGGAGTAAGGCAGAGAATCCTCAAATAAATGAACCGGGCAAAAAATCAGCTCCCAAACTAATTAAATATCTTTGCAAAGTAATCCCCTGGAGTCCCTGTTTCAACATACCCCAGGGTTTTGTTTTCGTAAACCCAACTATTCAAAAGCCTAGCGATCGAAGGAAACTATTTTCCCAGAAATATACGCTCACGGCAAGAATTTCGTTATATTTGTTCTGTAAAACTTTTTAAGTCATGACAACGGTACACATTGAGGATAGCACACCGGAAGGCCGGTGGCTGCTCGACCTTATCAAAGATCACAAGAGCGTGACGATCGAGCCGAAAAAACAGGAGGCCAAGCATACTGATGCGTGGGACAAAGCTATCGCAGAAGGTGCTATATCGGCCGATGCGTTTTTCGACGAACTGAATTCGAGAATCGACAAATGGCCTGAATCCCGTGCGTAAGATAATCGTTTCAAGACAAGTTCGGGATAAAATTTCCGATCTTGAGACCTATATGCGCAACGAACTGAAATTGTCGAAAGAAGCCGCCAGAAGACGCAGCGACAGAATGCGACAATTTGTTTTGTCTCTCGGCAATAATGCGGATTATCCTTTTTGTCGGTTTAAGAAATGGTGCGTATTAGGCTTTCGGTGCGCCGTATTCGAGAAACATTGGGTTTTTGCCTATCAAATACTTGACGAAGGTATTATCATTCAGGACATGTCCCAGACATCACTACTGAAGGAATAAGTCGCTATCCGAGAGATAACCTAATACCTAATGACATTTTCTCCAAAACATTCCAAGATCACAAGCGAGGCAATCCGCGCCGAACTGCGGCTTCTGAAAGAAGATGAAAGCCGTATCGAAGCTCTGAGGAGTGCCATCGACGAGGGAGTACAGAGCGGCATCGCAGCCGGCTTCAACCCTGAAAGCCACCTTGCGGAAATAAAAACATATCGGAAAAACTACAAAATTGCATCGCGGCAAACTCGGCCGAGTACTGCGACGCATGCGTAAGGCTACTGCGCATCTGCATGAAAACCCGCATGATCCGGCGGTTGATTTCGATTGCCATTTGGGATTTCAGCACACTACTCAACATGGCCACGCCCAACTCAGTAAAAGCAAACAGGAGGTATTTTACATTTTCACCTCTCCCATATTCAAGGTGCCAATTCGGCATCTTGAAAGTTTCGTCCATGTCAATTCAAAGTTTCTTATTTATTCTCTTTCATTGGTTTTGAATCCGATTGTTGTACGAGGTTTTTGTGCTTGGGGCAGTTTTACGGACAACGCTCCGATGGCCTCGAATACTGTATCGAAATCTCTCCGCACGTCTTCGCTCAAGTCGTTCATGGCCTCCAGGTTCTCCCGGCAGTCGCGTTCGAGGAGCTGAACACGGTTACGCATTTCGGCAAGCTCGGCCTGGATCACCGAGGATTGCATAATATAGTTCCGCATGGCCACAAAAGCACTCATAATCGACAAATATACATTCACTGCCATAGGGCTCTTCAGGACACCAGATAATGAGGCAACACCTTCTTGAGTAAATGCTGAGGGCAAAACTGAACTGTGTTTTATCGTCGATGGCAACCGGTCACAATTTGTGACCAGTTCTCGCCATTCATTTTCAGTCAATTGGAACATAAAATCATCCGGGAAGCGCTCAATATTACGCTTTACGGCTTGCTTGAGGGCTTTGGTCGGTATCTGGTACATGTTCGCCAGATCAAAATCCAACATCACGCGCTAGCCGCGGATTTCATAGATTTTATTCTGTATAATTTGAATATCCATTCTTTATTTCTTAAATCCTATTTTCTGTGCAGGTTTCCGAGCTTCAGGCAATTTCACGGACAACGCACCGATTGCCTCGAATACTGTATCGAAATCTCTCCGCACGTCTTCGCTCAAGTCGTTCATGGCCTCCAGGTTCTCCCGGACTTCCCGCTCAACAAGCAGGAGCCGGCTACGGAGCTCGGCAAGCTCGGCCGAATACTGCGACACTTGAATGAGATAGTTGTTCATCGCAACGAAAGCCCGCATGATGGCCCTATTTACTTGTACGGCTACAGAACTACGCAGAACTCCCGATAGCATTGCAACACCTTCTTCGGTGAAGGCAAACGGCGAATATTTAGGGTATTTCCCCTTACCGTCAATTTCTAAGGACGCAATTTGCGACCTTAATCTGTCTTTCAATACGTTATACTCCTCCTCCGAGAGTTCAAACATAAAATCCTCCCCCTCGAAACGCTCAATATTGCGTCTTACAGACTCCTTCAATCGCTTCGTCTCTACCTGGTAGAGATTTGCCAAATCGAAGTCCAGCATCACACGCCGGCCGCGGATCTCGTATATCTTATTCTGAATAATTTGAATGTCCATATTATTTAGGGTTAGTTTTCAGCATAATTCTTCATATACTCAGGCCGGCCGATGCTCATATACTGGAGATAGAGTTCATGGCAGCGTTTCCACTGTTCTTCAGGAAGCGCATGCGAATACGCTTTGATTTCATCATGGGTAAGCGTGTTCGGCAACTCTATTCCTGTAACGACGAAATAGGCTCGTCGCCCCGCTTCAGTGCGTGTATATTCTCCCTTCGGCATTTATTACAGTTATTTTTTAGGTTCTGGCAGTACGTCATCAGCGATCTCGTCCAGGATCATGGCACATATCGCCTCTTTCTCTTCATGTTTCAAGGCATAGCTGCTCAGTAATGCCTTCAGATACGGGATCACCCGCCGGACAAATTCCGTATCGGCTTCCGGCTTTATCATTATGCGTCCGCCACCAAACAACCGGCTGAACATCTGGTTGGCTTTCGTATGCCCCATGTAAAACCCGCGGCGCTTCGCCTCCTCAAGCAATGCCGCATCTGACTTCAGCGTCGAAAATATTTCTTCGACACGTTTGATCTCTGGAAACGGGTATCCGATCAAACTCAATCTATTTTCTTCAATCTCCGGCATTTTATCGCCCAATTTGTTGATTCGTGAAGGGAAGAAATTTTTGAACCAATAATCTTTCAGTTCACAAATAACTATATACACTTATTCTTCGCGCTGCAAGGCTACTTCTCGCGCTCTATCAGCGTCGAAAGCTGTCTTTGCGTACCACTTTTTTCCCAAATCAAAATCCTGTGCTAAATATTCCGGTCGCAAGTTTTTCAAAACAGCATACTTTTCGATTAATCCCTTCATCTTTGGATAAAAAAGCGAATTAAAATATAACCACACTAATTCGTATCGAGATAATTGCCCTCGCACAATGCCGATGTATTTATATTTAGCAGCCCAACCATCGAGATCCTGAGACTGATCTATATATTTCAAAATACGATATAAATGCCTGAAATAATGGTCAAATATCGGGGGTATATCTGACTTTTCATAGCCCGCTTCCCCATATTTTTCCAACACTTCTTTCACACCTTTATAGGTATAATGATCTTCCGGATCATCGGGGAAATCAATCTTCTTTTTTTCATACATATACTGAAAGACTTCTCGTCCTGTAATTATGCGATCAACATGTCGTTTTTCTTTAGAAGCAGCACTCTTAACAGAAGTCGAATATTGATGTTTTAGCGCCCCTATCAATTCTTGCTGGAGGTTTAACATCTGAAACAATGTCGCTTCAAACCGTTGTCGAATCATCGTGCTATTTTGTTGTTCCATTTCTTCTCGTTGGTCAATCATAACTTGTCTCTGATCTTCCAACTCTTCTTTTTGTAAAATAATAGCATAAATAACTCCGGCAAATGCCAAAGCTGAAAAAAGCGCATTGACCACGCCGGCAGAGTCTCCGAATTCATTTGGTTTATCTGTCCATATCCATGTACCTATCATACCAATAATGAATAGGAATATACAGATAACTATCAATAAAATTAATGATTTGAACCCTGTTGTTGCCCGTTCTCGATTCGTAGTTCTTTGATCCATATAATAATATATTATGATACAACACAATAATAACAGAATCAGTAAAAAATGGTAAAAAGCAATATACAATATCAATGTCATAATTTACAGTTGTATTATTATAATTTATACTTTTTCAGCCCATTGTTCTTCCTGAGTCTGTTCCCAGCCAGCGGCCCGCAAGTACTCTCGCATTCGTTCTTCAGGAATAGATTTGCCGACCAAGAACAGGCGTTTGTCCCGCACAGCCTGCTGTCTGATATAATCGCTGTTTTTGTACCAAAGAGGTTGCGTTATCAATAATGAGAATGCTTCTTTCAGTGTCATAAGATATATCTTTGATACAAAGGTAAAAATATTTTTTAACGAAACAAATTTGTTTCGCATTATTTTTAATTCAAAATTGCCGTATTTACCATTGATTAGACTATATCAACAACAGACACCAATCATTAAAAATAATATTTCACACCAACACTGGCCGACAGCCTGACATTATCGAACTGAGTCTTTATCAGGTAGGTCATGCGAGGCTCCAGTGTAATAGCCCAATGCCGGCCGAGGACATACTCGACGTCGCACTGCAATATGAGGCCATAGACAAACTGGTTGCCGTAAGGCAGGATGTTCCCTTGGCGGGATCGCTGATCGCACTGCTCCCCGCCCAGGAGTATGCCGCCTGTCGGCGACACGATAAACCGTCCCAGCGGGATCGCATACTGATAATGCATCACTCCCAGCCACTGAGACGTATGGAACGAATCGCCCTGCGTCGCGTCATAGCGGGTTCGGTCGAGAATCATTCCGGCCCCCAGGATCGAATGTTCCGAGAGATAGCCGCCGATCCGCGCAGTGCCGACGAACCCTCCGACGTTACTTATCCCGCCGCTGACACCAAGAGCCACCTGGCCCTTATACCCTATCTGCGCCCGGGCACTCATGGCCGCAAGCAACATAACGGCCACCACCAATAATTTGTTAACCATTTCTTCTATTTTTAAAGTTACGATACATCGTGAGTGCGAAAACACCGACTTCCTTGGCCAGCGTCCCGAGCATTGATAAAAACGCTTTACCCGTCATATTGCCGAGTTCTGCTCCTGAAGAGAGATAGCCTGACAACCCCATTCGAAAGAATTTCATAGCTTACGGGCTTCGATAATGAACGTCTCGGGGATTCGCAGCCCGATATTTCGATCCCCACCTTGTTCGAGTACTTCAGCCAGCAGCACCTTGTCCTTACCTATGGTAAACTTCTCGAAACAATAGATCACCTCGGCTATGCTCTTCGCCCCGATCGTATGAACATCGACATCGGCCCCGACAGGCAGAATCTGCAATCGCTCCTGGGAAGATGTTTTCCGCGTCTTCCGTGCCGTGACCGAGAAGGCGATATAATCTACATCAAAAGGCACGTTGCTATTGTTCTGAATACTGAATTTGAAAAATATATGCGTCTTATCGACATATACGCCTTTCAATACGAAAATGAGTTTTTGCAGCTTCGCAACATTGTTCATCACAAGGTATGAGCCTTGTTCACTCACCTTTGAAAACAGGGACGCGGAATCAGGCCGCACTGCTTCGGCTGCCGCGACCGCATCGACGTCCGGCACGCCCGGTTCCGCCACAGACGGGGCATCCTGCCTCCCGGATTCGTCCTGATAAAATGCCATTGCCGGCCGAATAATGTAGTTCACGCATTTCGCGGCATCGTTATACACCAGGTTAAAGGCATAGTAGTAACCGTCGCTAGTCACAACATTGAGATTTGTTTCATCCAGTGGCATCACGGGCTGTATGTAGAGTACCTTGCCGTCACGCTGCGTCAAAGCGTCGAAATTATCCGAGGGCCCGGCTATGTAACCAGTCCTGAATTTAACAATATCCGCAGGAAAGATCATTTGCGTCACCTTGTCTTTACGCCACTCGATCGTATTCTGGCCGTACGATGTAGTTACCAGACACCCGGCCAGCATCAAGAATAATAATCTCTTCATTTTTCTACGATTTTAAGTATTACGGTCTGATTATCTATCAGCTTTACCTCGGTGCTTTTTGCAGAGCGCACCTGATTGCCCACACCGGACACGACAGACCCGACGACACGGCCGATCGTACCTCCATAGGCTGACATCGCCGTGCTCGCCTCCTGCAACATCGACGAGGACGATTCCGAGTTGGTTATTTTCCCCACCTCGTCATAGTCCAGCGGAATGCCGGCGATCCCATCCGATCCATACACTTCCAACGGCAATGCGAAAACGCCGTTGCCAAGGCGTACGGAGTTTATATTTATCGTCAGACGGTTCTCGGAGATCTGCGTATATCCGGCCAGAAGCGTATTCTCCGGGATCGTGACGGCACCATAGCGGATCGGCTCCTTTGTCCGGAACAAAGCGGTCTGGCCACTGCGTACTATCTGCGTTCCGTGTATCACGGCCCGGAACATCGCAGGCCGTGCGGAATCGCTCCGGGCTGCCTCGGAAGGGCTGCCCATACCCCAGTTCTGGCGCATGGCCCGCCGACGTCGTTCTTCGGGCGTCTCGGCCGG
>OGON01000344.1_pt1 | contig 37748 bp, 49 predicted proteins | sample 1552671 | NCBI WGS metagenome assembly OGON01 (sample SAMEA2580136, study PRJEB22360) | human gut metagenome | biome: human gut; feature: human-associated habitat; material: faeces | place: Denmark | collected 2008/2010 | reverse complement strand
TAGACCGAAAGGGTGTGGGTGCCGATGCCGAGCGTTTTCACGTAGGCGGGGGTCAGCTTCACCCAGGTGCTGCCCTCCCAGGTGGTGTAGTCGGCGGGGGTAAGGGTAACGCCATCCACGGCGACGGAACGGAAGGCCGCATAGTTATAGTCGATGCGGAAGGCCGCAGCGCTGCCGAGGGCGACCGTCTGGTTGGCGCCGGAGAGGAACACCGGGCCGGTGGCCTCCGGGGTGATGATAATGACCGAGCCGCCGGGGGTGGGCTCTACGGGAGCGGGGTCGGTGGGGTTGGATTTATCAAAATTGCAATACTTACAAACGGTACTGCCGGCTTCGTAAACATGGTTGGTTTTCCGTTGCTCCTTGTAGCCGCAGCCTTCGATCGGGCAAACCCGCTGATGCCACTCCGCATCGATTGATTGATAAACGAGCTGGGTATGACGGTAATCCAACTGGCCGCAGTTACATCTTTTTGCATGGTGGCCGTTAGTATACTCGTAGTAGCTATCATAGACCTTCCAACCGGTCCATTCGTGCGGCTTTATGATGCTTTCATCGTACTTATATTCGCAAAGCAAGCACTTTAAGGTGTGCCCCTTTTCTAGACCTTTTGACTCACACGGGAATTCGCGGTGTGCCTCACGGCTGGCTGTATCAAAGGCTCCGCAAAGGGTACATTTATGCGCATGGTACCCGTCCCCAATATCATGCCATGCTTTATCATAGGTGTGGTCGTGGCCGGTGGATACCTTGGTCTCGTGAAAAATCAGCGTCATGTATCCATCGCCCCACTCTTTATTCAACCGTTTTGAAAAAATATCGTAAGTTTTCAGCTTCTCTCAGTGTTGATTATATATCAATTAAGTCGGTATATATGATTTCAGCAACTCCGCTACGGATACTATTCATCCGTCGAACCCACTCCATTTGATTTTCAGCTTTTAGTGCTTCGGTTACATCTTCTTTTTTGGTAAGTTCCGTTATCAACCGAGAAAACAGCTTCTCCGCTTGCCCATCAATATCGGCAAGGTAGCTGTTCAGTTTACCACTTGTCCGTAAGTTATAATACAAAATTTTGTGGTGCTGTTTAAGATACCTTGCGTGCCTCTGTCCCCCACTAACAAACGGGTGCTGCTATGACTCCTCCTTTGGCAAGCTACCCACGGAAAATAGTGTTTCCAATAAGCTTATAATAGATTTCTCTTTCTTAGTCAAGACATATTATTTTGATTTGTTTGTTGCACTTGACAAAATTCAATTTTTATGATATTATAATAGACAAATAATCCAATGTAGAGGAGACGCTTATATGGGCATTTTTCTTGGCAAAATTTCTCAGGACATTAAACAAAAAATTTATGAATGCATATTCCAAGCACTTTGTGAAGACCGTCAAGAAGCGGATGCATATATGGGACTTAAAACACATGTGTCCGGTCCCTTCCTGAACTGGGATTTAATATACCGAAACCTTATTAATGCTTTTGGCGATGATAATGTCAGCGTCAAGTGGTCTACAACAGTACGAGGAATGTGGACTGTATTATTGCTCTATGATGTAGAAAGTGGATTACTTATTTCTTTTATGAGGGATACTCGCCTTGAGGCAATTAAACATTTGAAAGCGGAAAAACAGCCGCAATATATCCGTTCGCTAATTGCCTTGAACGACGAACTTCAAGCTACCAATAAACAGCTCACACTTTCAAATGATGTAACAAGCTCTGAGTCGCAAAACGGAACTGAGTTGATGAAAGTTCTTGACAACTTGTGTTCAGGTTTCGATTGCCCAATAGAGCATCACGAACTTCATCATGCTCTTGTTTGTTTTTCGAGCAAGTACGGAACATTGAGTTCTCTTCAAGCTTATATTTTAGATTGCGATTTGGATATTGTAGAACAACAAAACTGGCTTGATATGACTAAGCCTGTGATGAGTAACGAAATTGAGACTGCTAAGCAGGAGCATAACAAATCAACAATCACTCTGAAATCGAAAGCTACTGATCGTTTGAAAGAAAAAGGATTGGTCGCCTTAAAGGAAAAGAAAAAAGAAAAACAAGCATAATCCCCCATTTTGAAAGCGAGCGTAATAATTATGAAATTATTTAATGGTAATCGGCTGAAATCAGCACGTCAATATAGAGGGCTTACAGTTGAGGAATTGGCACAAAAAATCAATGTAAGCAAGCAGACCATATCACAATATGAAACTGGAAAGATTGAAAATGTTCCTTTTGATAAAATACTTTCTATTTCAAATGTTCTGAATTTCCCATATAAATACTTTGCGCAGGAAAATCGTTTGAAGCTTCAAACAGGAGCAACCTATTTCCGTTCTCTTATGAAAACAAGTAAGAAGTACCGACTGGCACAAGAAATTAAGATGGAGCACATTGCTGCTATCTATTCCTTTTTGAATGAATATGTTACATTTCCTGAACTTAATTTGCCGGATCTGAGCGAAGAAACTCTTTCACCAACCGAAGTTGCAAAAGTATTGCGAGAATATTGGAAACTTGGAGATAAGCCAATAGAAAATCTTATGAGTACTGTGGAGCAAAACGGAATTGTTGTTACTACTTTCGCTACTGATATTGATGATATTGACGCATTTAGTCAATATGTCGATGTGAATGGGACAGATGTCTATCTGATCGCTCTTTCCAGTAACAAAGAGTCTGCTTCTCGAATTAATTTTGACATTGCGCATGAGTTGGGACATATTCTTTTGCATGAATGGAGTGAAGATGAAGAAGTTCTTACACGTGAGGAATTTAAGGCAAAAGAAAAGGAAGCGAATGAATTTGCTGCTGCTTTCTTAATGCCCGAAACATCGTTTGCAGCTGATGTAGAGTTGGAGCCACAAAACTTAGACTATTACAAACAGATTAAGCGCAAATGGAAAGTGTCTATTGCCGCAATGCTTTACAGAAGTTGCGATCTTGGCATTATCACTCAAGGTCAATACCAGTATATGATGCGTATAATGCAAAACAAGGGATGGCGGAAATCAGAGCCACTTGATAATACAATGAAAGCGGCAAAACCGGCATTGTTTTCAGATGCCGTTGATCTTCTTCTTGACAATAAAGTTTTTACACAAAAAGAATTCGTTGACGAATTAAGTGAAATGGGACTTGCTATGAATCCGAGTGAATTGGAAGTTTTACTCAATCTGTCAAAAGGAACACTATCTGTTCAAAATACGGAACCTGCGAAAATGGTGATGCTTAAGCCAAAGGAGTGATAAATAATGCTGATTGACGAAATTGTGGATTTTTGCGATAATGAATACTCGTCTTATGAGTGTACAGGATGTCATAAGCATCATTTATGTCAGCAGGATTGTAAAAATTGTCTTGATGATCTGCATTATCACAAGAACAGAATAAGGACTGATTATCAACAGTTTCTCCTTTACTTCCTTATAACTGTGACCATAGAGAGACCGAAAAGCTGCACGGCCATTTTTGCCATGACCTATTATGCAGCGCCCTTCCCAACGCCCATCTTTTCGCTTGTATATGTTCTCTCCCCTGCGTGCCATTTTCATCCTCCTGATTTTGCATATTTGACGACAATTCTGACGGTTTTTTTGACGGCTAATATATAATAGCATGCATCATCACACTCCATATGGAATGTCGTGTTTTTGCGATTTTATGACCGCTATTAGATAAAACCGTCAAGAGTGTCAATTATTTATGCAATATTTTGTTGACATTTCCGTTTTTACGGCGTATAATGTGGTTTGTAAAGTGTGATTGTGCGATACAATGAGGGAAATACTTTACGAAAATAATTGTCTCTTGCATCTGTCGGGTTATTATTGCAGCAAGCATCATCTTAGTAAGCCAATGATTAGCAAAAACAGCTCGCAAGTACTCCACTTTATTTCAACCAATCAACTCATCTAGTTCTATTTCATCAGTCAAAGCCCTCTGTGCTTTGGGATCCCCTTGTTGTTGGATTCCTGTACAAGGGTTTTTTAATTGCATCGATTTTCTGCGGGTGTTCCGCTGTTTTCTTTTCATTCGTTTAGCAGCGCAGAGAAAAAGATTCTTTGTTGACTCCCATTTCAATGTAGAGACATTGGGTTGCATTCTCCTTTTGTATCTCGGAATATAGCGGAAAGGAATGGGCGCAATAATGATTAAAGAAGCATGGGTTTTCTATATAAAATTTCTAGTTTTTCGTAAATCTTGACTTGTATCCTGTTGTATGCTAATAAAGTAAAACTATTTAATGGTTTACCGGAAAACAGTCGTAAGGCTGCGGTAGACGCACGAAGGTCACAGACCTGTGAACGATATGCAGACACTATTGTTGCGCGATTTTCTGGAATTGCCAAGAATTCAATTCACCGCTGGTCAGCAGGTTGGCGTACCGCACACGATGATGCTCCTTGAGATAGCGGAGGTGCTGCTGTCCCCATATTCAGATTGGCTCTTATTCTTGCTCCGGCTCGTCCTCCCCGGCGATAAGGTAGTAGTCCCCGACAAGCTCATAGTGCAAGTCTGTCCTTTCGTCTGTGATGAATTTTTTCATTGTTCCGTCCTCCTAATGATTTTCTGCAATCATTGTAGCAGGAGAGCGGTCAGGAATCGAATGTGCAAATAAAAGAAAAACCCGGAGGATAAAAAATCCTCCGGGGATAAACATCAGTAGGAAATATCCTTGATAAAAATGAAAAATCCGAACGCATTCCCGATGGGGAATAAGTTCGGATTTTTCATATGTGGTGGAGCGAAACACGCTATATCCGAACACGAGAGCGTAGCGGTGTTTTGCCCTGATATGTTGAAGGTGAAGACGATTCTTCTTCCTCTGTCCCCTTCATCATAGACATACACCGAGTTCACCAGCGTGTCTATCACCCTACGCTTGTACTCGACATCATCTATATTGCCACTCTTGAACGAGTAGAGCCAGTACATTATGCGCTCTTTCGTCAGGAGTGGCTTTTTCATTTCCTCGCTGGCGATTCTTCCCTCTATCTCGTTCTTTTCAAGTTCCAGCTCGTCCATCCTCTCCTTGGTGGACGGAGTGATAATGCCCTGCTCGATGGCAGTCATGAGGTTCTTGATTTTCTTCTTAACCTCTTTCAGCTCGTTTCGTAGACCATCAATGTAGGTGGTGTCAGCAGATTCCTTCTCGATAATCTCCATAGCTTTGACCGCAATGCGCTCTATGTTTTCATCGGTCAGCACTTTTTGGACAGTGAAGCGAACCACCAGCTCCTCCATCCAGTCTTTTTTCTCCACGGCCTTATTACACTTGTGCTTGCGCTTGCGCTCTATGCACTTGTAGTAGTGATGGAGCTTTCCAGACTTTGAAGTGCCGCTCTCTCCCACCATGGAGGAGCCGCAGTGACCGCAAAACAGCTTGGCGGTGAGAAGGTAATCGTCCTTGGCCTTGTTCCTCGCACGGGCTGAATAGTTGTGCTTGAGGGTGGCTTGAACCTTGTCAAACAGCTCCCGGCTTATGATGGGCGGGACACCACCCTCCACCACGACATCCGCAAACCGATACACGCCTATGTACCTGTCGTTCTTCAACATGGTGCGTAGGCTATTTTTGTTGAACGCATTTCCCCGTGCGGTCTTATAGCCACGCTTGTTGCACTCATTGATGATTTGCGTAGCTGACATACCGTCAGCGTACATCTGGAAAATCTCTTGAACGATTCTTGCTCCAACGGGGTCTATTTTGTACCTTCTGTCTTCGCCTACCGTGTACCCCAAGGGCATACCGGCTCCACCGTTGGCAATGCACTGCAATGCGTTTTCCTTCATGCCCCGTTTGATGTTGCGTGACAGGTTCTCCGAGTAGTACTCGGCATACCCCTCCAACACGGACTCAAGGATAATGCCCTCTGGCGTGTCGGGCATTGGCTGTTTGGCATAGTAGACCCGCACACCGTTCTTTTTCAGTTTTGCTTTGTAGATGGCAGAGTCGTACCTATTTCGAGCGAAACGGTCAAGGGTATACATTATCACCGCTTCAAACTGCCCCTTCTCGCTGTCCTTTATAAGCCGTTGGAAGCTCGGTCGATTGTCGGTCTTTCCTGAGATTGCCTTATCGCAGTACTCACCGATGATGGTCATTCCGTTTTTCAGCGCAAAGTCGTGACACTCCCGAAGCTGTCCCTCTATGGATTCTTCCCGCTGGCTATGACTCGAATATCTGGCATAGATTACCGCTTTCGTAGTATCACCTCCAACGCCTTTTTACGCATGAGCAATTCTATGGGGACTATCTTCTCCGTTCGCAGGAACTTCTTTATCCCCCTCCAATTCTTCACGGTTCTCATATTCGTAGGCCATGCTCATGAACTCGTGTTTGCTCCGTCTGGAAAGCGAACGGTAGATTCTGAGCAAATCTTCTTCGTCCTCGTTCTGAGGGGTGTCCTTCGGAGCGAGGTCTTCTTCGTCCATGAAGAAGTCAATGACGGAACAGTGCAGGATTTTAGCCATTGCCACCATTTCTTCTTCCTTGGGCAGAGACCCCTTGTTGATTGCACTGGTGAACGAGGACGAACCCTTTACCTCTTTCACAACCGCCGTGAGGTTTGTCCCACGCTCAAGGCAAATCCGATTGATGTTCTCTTTGAAAGACATTGCAATTCTCCTTCCGCAAATTTTAATTCGGATTATTTGAATTACCCCCTTGACAATTCGCAAAAGAAGAACTATAATAAGACCAAGAAGTTCGGGAATAGCGAATTGACAATAAGAAGCCGACCCCCTTGAAAGTGGCAGTTTCGAGGAGGTTGAGGTTTGATTACTCCTATAAGAATAATAACATCAATTCGGCTTACTGTCAAGGCAATTCTCGTTTTCTGAATCATGAGAGGAGGTAAAAGCATGAGTCATATTCAGGAGCGAATGAAGCGGCTTGGTATTAAGCAGGTGGATTTGATTCTTGAACTGCGTAAGCGAGGTATCACAGTTCAGCCACCCGAAATGTCGAGCATTGTTCGTGGGGTCTATACCTACCCCAAAGCTAAGGTGGTTCTGGATGAATGTGACAAAATCCTCACTGAATACGAGTCTCAGTGACTCCCAAGTATCAGACCTCGCACGACCCTTGATGGGTCTCTTGGAGAAGTTCTATGCAGACCCGAAAAATGAGGAGGATTTTCAAAAATGGCTACGCAATGTAGAGAAAGCAAAAAGAGACCCAAGTACAACCTGAAAAAGCTCGGTGTCTTCCTTGCCGTGCTGGTGCTGGCAGGAGGAGCGGTAGGTTATCTGCTTGGAGTTCTCACCACACCGCACAAGACGGTGACTGTCACCAAGACCATCGAAGTCCCGGTTCACGAGACGGACGGTTTACCGCAGGAGACCGAAGTGTTCCTGTTCGATGTTCCCCTGTCAGACTCTTTGCAGAGGTACATCTACGAAATCTGCGCAGACGAAGGTGTCCCGGTGACACTGGCTCTTGCCATGATTGAACATGAGAGCGGATTCAACCCGGAGGTGGTAAGCTCCACCAACGATTACGGTCTCATGCAAATCAATGCCATAAACCACGAGTGGCTTGAGGAGAAGTACAGAACGGCTGACTTCCTCAATCCGTACCAGAACGCTTTCTGCGGTATCACCATCATCGGTAGCTACATTGAGAAGTACGGTGATTACGGCAAGGCTCTCATGGCATACAACATGGGAAATTACGGAGCGCAAAAGGCATGGGAGAATGGGGTCACAAGCACCGCCTACTCCACAAAGATTCTCGGCCTTATGGACGAGTACGAGGAGGTGTTACGCAATGACAAACAAGAAGCTCGGAAATAGCTTCGAGTCCGTCTTCTGTGAAATCCTCTTTCAACAGGGATTCTGGTGTCACAACCTTGCCCAAAACCAAGCTGGGCAACCCGCCGATGTGATTGCGGTCAGAAACGGCAAGTCCTATCTGATTGACTGCAAAGTCTGTTCGAGAGGAAGATTCCCATTCTCCCGTATTGAGGACAATCAGCACACCGCCATGAGAGCTTGGCAGGAAAGCGGGAACGGAACTGGCTGGTTCGCCCTCAAGTGCGAAGGTTACATCTTCATGCTTGATTATGACACGCTGAAACGCCTGTCCAAGACTCAATCGAGTATCGACTTCAAGGACATGTGCTTCTATGGGCGGGTACTGGAAGCGTGGGTGGTGTTTGCATGATAATCACCGTCTCGAACACTCTGACCATCGACAATCCCTCGGCAGAACTGCTCGTGTGGTGCAGTAAACACATGCGGATTGCGAACCCTGAGTACCAGAAGAAAGTCCGCATGAACCTGTGGCTTGGTAACACACCGAAGACCCTCTGCCTGTACGAGCAGAGAGGAACCAGTATAGTCCTACCGTTCGGAACGCTGAGGTCACTACCTGAGTCCGTCCGAAAGAACGCTGTCTTCATAGGCGATTTTAAGGCCGCTGAGGAGGTCTCTTATGGAGGGGTAGATATTCCCCTCTATGACTACCAAAAGGCCGCTGTGGACGCTGTGGCGGCTGGACAGTACGGTATTCTGCAAAGCCCCGCTGGTAGCGGTAAAACGCAGATGGGAATTGCCATTGTGAAGCGGTTTGGGAAGAAAGCCCTCTGGCTGACTCACACGCTGGACTTGCTCAGGCAGAGCAAAGAACGAGCAGAACTGTACATGGACAAGCGGGTTATCGGAACCATTACCGAGGGCAAGGTCAGTATCGGAAGCGGTATCACCTTTGCCACCATCCAGACCATGTGCAAGCTCAATCTGGCTCAGTACAAAGACCTGTGGGACACCATCATCGTGGACGAGTGCCACCGCTGTTCCGGGACACCGACCGCCATGACGCAGTTCTACAAGGTGCTGAACAGTTTGTCCGCTCGGCACAAAATCGGTCTCTCGGCAACGGTACATCGGTCTGACGGCATGATTGAAGCCACCTACGCCCTGCTCGGTCATGTTATCTACACCGTTCCTGACAAGGCGGTGGGTGACAAAATCATGAAGGTTGGTATTTTCCCCGTTGCGACAGGGGTGGAACTCAGCCGAGATTGCCTGAACACCGATGGGACACTGAACTACACGAAGATGGTCACTTACCTCACCGAAAACCTACGCCGGGAGGAAGTGATTGTGAACACCATCAAGCTCAACGAGGGCAAGAGCTGTCTGATTCTCTCCGACCGGCTCAGTCACTTGGAACACCTCATGAACTGGCTACCAGCGCACATGAGACGGGACGCTGTGATGGTGAGCGGCAAAATGACAACGAAGAAGGGCAAAGCGGAGCGAGAGAAAGCCATTGAGGACATGCGCTCAGGTAGGAAAAAGTACCTGTTCGCAACCTACTCTCTGGCGAAAGAGGGGTTGGACATACCCCGCTTGGAGCGGCTGTTCCTCACCACCCCTCAGAAGGACTACGCTGTCGTGACGCAGAGCATTGGCAGAATCGCTCGTGTCTTCGATGGCAAAGCAGAACCTATCGCCTATGACTTCGTTGACGATGTCGCATACCTCGTGAAGTCCTACAAAAAGCGTTGTACCACCTACCGTAAAAACGGCTGTTATTTCGTGGAATAGGAGGTGAACCAGTGAGACTGATTGTCTACGATGTGGAGGTCTTCTGCGAAGACTGGCTTGTGGTCTTCAAGGACACGGAGACCGGCAAGTACACCATCGTCCACAACGACAACGAGGAGCTGAAACAGTGCATTACCGAGGACAACATCTATGTGGGTTTCAACTCCAAGCACTACGACCAATTCATCATCAAGGCTATCTGCTGTGGCTTCGTCCCGCAGGAAGTGAAAGCGGTCAATGACTACCTCATTGGAGGTGGTCAGGGTTGGGAATACCCCGCCCTGAGGGATTTCTTCTTCCGCTTCAACAATGTGGACATCAAAGACGATATGCAGATGGGCTTGTCCCTCAAAGCCATTGAGGGTCACTTAGGACTGTCCGTTGAGGAGTCCACCGTCCCCTTCGACATCGACCGGGCTTTGACCGAAGATGAGCTGAAAGAGACCGCCAAGTACTGTATGCACGATGTTGACACGACAGAGCGGCTTGTGGAGCTTCGGAAGGACTATCTCAAGAACAAAGTCCACATTGGCAAACTGGCAGGGCTGGACGATGTGAAAGCCATGGGAATGACCAATGCCAAACTGACCGCCGCTCTGCTGAAAGCGACCAAGCAACCCCATGATGATGAACGCAAGTATGTGTACCCTTCGCACCTCAAACGAGAGTACATTCCGCAGGAGATTTTCGATTTCTTCAACAAGATGTACGACTCGTCAATCTCGGACACGGAGCTGTTCAGCGAGAAGCAGTCCTTCTCCATCGGTGAGTGTCCCGGTGTCGTGGGATATGGTGGTATTCACGCCGCAATCCCGAACTACTTCTTCGAGGAGACCGATGAACGGGTTATCCGCAACAAGGATGTGGCGAGTTACTACCCGCACCTCATGACGCTGTGTGGTTACACCTCCCGCAACATCCCCTCGGCGCAGGTCTTCGAGGAAGTGCTGGAAACCCGCATGAAAGCCAAGGCAAGCGGAGACAAGGCCACCGCAAACGCCCTCAAGCTGGTTGTGAACACGACCTACGGCGCACTGCTCAACAGGTACAACGACCTGTTTGACCCCCTCATGGGACGCTCTGTGTGTATCACCGGGCAGTTGTTCCTCCTTGAGCTGGCCGAACACCTGTACGCTGACATTCCGGGGCTGAAAATCGTCCAGCTCAACACGGACGGTATCATGGTCGAGTGCAATCGAGCCGACCTCGGAAAGCTGGACGAAATCTGTGACGAGTGGCAGAAGCGCACCGGCTTTGAGCTGGAAGAAGACTCCGTGATGAAGATTGCGCAGAAGGATGTGAACAACTACATCGAAGTGCAACCGAGTGGAGAGGTCAAGGAAAAGGGCGGCTATCTTGTCAAGGGCATTTCCAGCGTGGGTGCTTGGAAAATCAACAATTCCTGCTGTATCGTTGCGACCGCTCTCCGAGAGTACTTCGTTCACGGTACACCTGTGGAAGACACCATCAATGGCTGTGACGATATTTTCCAGTTCCAGATTATTGCAAAGGCTGGGGCGAAATATCGTGAAGCATATCACCTTGTCGATGGCGTACAAGTCCCGGTACAGAGAGTGAACCGGGTATATGCAACGGCAGACGAGCGATACGGGAAGCTGTTCAAAGTCAAGGCTGAGAACGAGTCTACCGCCAAAATCGAAATGCTCCCGGAGCATTGTATCATCGACAACGATAACCACCTGACCATTGCCGATGTGGACAAGCAGTTCTACATCGACATGGCACGAAAGCGAGTCAATGACTTTTTGGGTATCAAGCCCGAAAAGAAGAAAACAACAAGGAGGACAAAAGCAATGGCAACGACCACTAAAACCGAGAATGTCTATCAGAAACTCATTAAGGCGAGAGAGCAGTTCCTCAACGCCGATGTCCAGAAGACCGGCAAGAACATGCACCTGTCGTTCAAGTACTTCGAGCTGGACGATATTGTTCCCCCGGCAATCCGTATCTTCTCGGCAATCGGTCTCGTGCCTGTGGTGAACTTCACCGCTGATACCGGCACTATGACGATTATCAACACCGACAACCCGGAGGACACCGTTTCGTTCGTGGCTCCCTTCAACCAGATTGCTCCCATCATGAGCAACACCGGCAAACAGGCCACCAATGAAATGCAAGCTCTCGGTTCGTCCATCACCTACATGCGCCGCTATCTCTACATGATGGCACTGGACATCTGCGAGAGCGACACCATTGACGCAAACGCTGGCAAGCCTGTCCCTGCTGACACCGCTCCCGCCCCCGCCGCTCCCAAGGCTCCCGCTACTCCCCAACAGCGTCAGGAGGTCAAGGAGGAGCTGACCGCACCGGCTGACAATGCCACCACCTTGCAGATTAAGGGTCTCAAGAGCGTCCTCAAGAAGCTCAAGGACAGCGACCCCACCAAGGAGGAGCTGATTGCTCAGATTGCGGTGCAGACCAAGGGATTCACCGAAATCAGCAAGTCCGACTGCGAAGCCCTGATTACCCGAATCACCGCCATGCTGGAAGGAGGAAATGAGTGATGAAGTGGCTTGACTCCAAGCAGATTCAGATTACGCCGCCCAAGCGCACCAAGAAAGTCACCGGCACACGCTTTGCCACCATTCTCGGCCTGAACCCTTGGTCTACCCCGTTTGAAATGTGGTGCGCTATCACCAAGACCTACGAGAAGCCCTTCGAGGACACCATCTACACCATTGCCGGTAAGACCATCGAGCCGAAACAGGCCGAGTACATGAAGAAGTCCTACGGTATGGACTTGATTACTCCCACCGACCGCTACGGGCAGGACTACTTCAACAAGACTTGGGGCGATTTCTTCCCGGAGAACCCCTACTTCGGCGGCATGTGGGACTACCTCGGTGTGGACGAGAACGGCACGGTGGACACCGTACTCGAAATGAAGACCACCAAGCGTATCGAGGACTGGCAGAATGACGCTCCTGAGTACTACGCATTACAGGCGGCTCTCTACGCCTACCTGCTCGGTGTGGACAATGTCATTATGGTCGCTTCCTTCCTTGAGGAGAAGGACTACGAAGACCCGTCCAAGTTCGTCCCCAACATCAAGAACACCATCACGGTGGAGTTCAAGGTCAGTGAGCGTTACCCGGACTTCGAGCGCATGGTCGCTGAGGTGAAGTCTTGGTGGGGAGAGTATGTGACGGGTGGTATCTCCCCGGTCTATGACGAGAAGAAGGACGCTGAGATTCTGGCGGCTCTGCGCACCCACAATCTCACCCCGGACACCGACATTGACGCTCTCATTAAGGAAGCCGAAGTTCTCAAGAAGGAGGTCGATACGACCGCCGCCGCAATCGCCGACAAGGAGAAGCGGCTGAAAGAGATTTCCGACATCATCAAGGAACACGCTATGACGCAGTTCCGTGACGGTGACAAGAAGGTCGAAATCAAGGGTTCGACCTACACCTGGACGGTATCTCGTTCGGAGACCACCACCATCGACAAGAAAGCTCTGGAAGCTGACGGTCTGCTTGAGAAGTACCAGAAGAAGTCTGAGCAGTACCGTATGACTGTGAAATAAGGAGGACTATCATGAAGTTTCAGAAATTCGTAAAGGCTCTTGGGTCTGACGGTATCGTGTACAATCGCAAGAACGGCGAACAGTGGCTTGCTTCCGAGCGGGTGTTCATGAAAATCCCGGAGGACATCTGTAGCGTCACCTGCGCCGACATTGCCGACATGCCCGATTTCGTGGAGAACATCATCAACTACGACAGCTTCACCAATCCCTGCGACCTCACCAGAGCTGTCATGCCGTATGCCGATGGGGTCATTAAGGACTGCGTCCGCATTTACGAGACCGAGGACAGACTGAGCAAGGTTGCCATTGACAACGGCTCCTACGCCCTCATTGAGCGCAGTGACACTGTCGAAATGTACGCTCAGTTCGACACCGAGAGTGAGACCAGCGAGGGCAAGGCTCTGGTTATCAAGCACCTCGCAGGTCTGCTCCATGACGAGGAAGTAATCGGCCTGATTTTCCCGACCGATTACGAGGAGTGAGGTGAAGACCATGTATATCGACCCGTTTGTGGCTGGCGTGGTTTCTACCATTCTGGTTGAGCTGATTCTGATTGTGGGCTACGCCATGTATGTGAGCGCAAAGAAGAAATAAGGAGGACAAAGACAATGGCACGAATCCCTATGACGAGTGGTTTCACTCTCATTCCCGAAGGAACCTATGTGTTCCGTGTGTATGCCGCTACCTATGACGAGGAGTTTGGCAAGATTGAGGTCAAGCTGGTGAACGCCGCTGGCATGACCCACACCGAGCGATTCTCCATCAAGGACAACAATGACGAGCTGAACGAAAAGGCTCTGAACGCCTTTTCCTACTTCGCCAAGACCGTGATGGGTGACTACACCTTGGAGGACATCGACCCGGCAGAGCTTATCGACCACTTCATCTGTGCTGAGGTGGTACACACCAAGCTCCCTTCCAACAAAGACCCGAACAAGATGGTCACTTTCGCCAACCTCGGCGAGAAGTCCCCGGCAGAGTACTTCGACACTGAGCCGGTTGCCCGTGCGCTGACGCTCGGTAAGACCGAAGCCGCTCCCGCCACTGCGAAACCTGCTACCGCCCAGGCTCCCGCCGCCCCCGCCGCTCCCGCTCCTGCGGCAAAAGGGCTTGACCTTGACGCTCTGCTCGGCGGTCTGTAATTCGTGGCAATCAAGTGTTGCAAGGACTGTGTAGCACCCAAACGCCATGCTGGTTGTCATGCCACTTGCGCCCAATACCTGTCTGAGAAGCAAGAATATGAAAAGCTCAAGGAGAAAGAGCGCAAGTGGCGTGAAACCATGAATGGCCTTTACACGCAGAGGGAGCGGGCTTTACGCAGGGCTTTGCGGAGTAGGAGGAAATGATATGGAGATTGCAAAGGACGATATGGGGAAAGCGAAGCTCTCCCTCGTCCCGGTTCAAATCATTCGTGACATTGCGGTCGTTCGGGAGTATGGCACGGAGAAGTACCACGACCCCGACAACTGGAAGAAAGTCGAACTGCAACGCTATATTGACGCTTTTTACCGGCACTGGCTGTCCTTCATCGAAGACAATAACTCCAAGGACGCTGAGAGCGGTATCGAGCATTACAAGCACATGGCTTGCAACATGGCGTTCATCTGTGAACTGATGAAGGAGAAAGCCAATGACTGAATTAGAGCGAGTACAGCTTTTTGAAGCCGCAGGTCTGGACAGAATCGTGTCTCGTGAGTTCAAGACCTACCTGATGGAAAACGGCTTCTTTCACGCCCCGGCAAGCACCAAGTACCACGGGGCATACGAGGGCGGTCTGTTCGACCATTCGCTGATGGTGATGAACACGCTCGTAGACCTGTCTGCGAAGAACGGTCTGAAATGGCGCAGAGTGGAAAGCCCCTTCATTGTGGGTATGTTCCACGACCTGTGCAAAATCGACCAGTACCGCCACCCCATCAAGGAGACGCTTTATGTCGGCTCCGAGGAGACCACCATCTATGACGAGCAAGCGTGGGAGTACAACCCCAACACGCTCGTCAAGGGACATGGAGATAAATCGGTCATTCTCCTGTCTCAGCACATGACGCTGACCGAGGAGGAGTCCATGTGTATTCTCTATCACATGGGTGCTTTCACCGACAAGGAGCATTGGAGGAGCTTCACTGACGCTGTTCATAAGTTCCCGAATGTACTCTGGACACATCAAGCAGACATGATTGCGTCTCATGTGGTAGGTGTCTGATATGCCGGTATTCAAGAAGAACAGAGGTCACATCTTCGGTGTGAAGTTCAGCACCAAGGAGCAGAAAGCCATTGACGCTGAAATACTCCGTCAGTGCGCCGAGTTTGACAGGAAGAACGAACTTGAAATGGACTCCGTCATTCTGTGGGTTTTGCATGAGCGGTTCGGCTTCGGGAAGAAGCGGCTGAGGAGATTCTTTGAGGGCTATGCCGCCGAGCTGGATGCTCTGGAAAAGCGGTACGAAATGGGCAACGAGGACATGGCTTGGCTGTGTAGGCACAAGCTGGAACGATACGGCATTGACATTGCCGAATGGAACAAGGAGGGCAAACAATGAACTATAAGCTGAAAAGCGTGAACGGGAAAGTGACTTTCCTGCTTCGCACCGGCAAGGACTTGGTGAAAAACCAGATGGCGGTTGCTTCCGCTCAGCACATCATTGACCACGGTGAGATGAAAAAGTCCGATGTGGAGGGCTACCCCATCAATATCAACAACGAGTGGTACTTCGAGGGCGAGGTCTTCAAGCGCACCACTTCCAAGAAGACTGAGGACAAAGCGGAGGTTGAGGAATGAGAACTTTCTATACCGATTACATCCAGCACTGCATGAAGTTCTACGCTCGACACCCCAACCCCAAGTTCCGCTCTGACGCTGACAAGCAGAACTGGTACGCCTGTGAGAACGCCTTGAAGGGCTTCACCGACAGCGAAAGAGAGATTCTGCTGTTCATCTATCAGGAGGGCGATACCATTCCCGATAATGTCTACAAGGTCTCTGTGACCAAGAACATCAAGCAGGACAGAGTGTGGGCTTTGGTCAACGAGTTGGAGCGCAAGGTCGCCAAGAGGAGGAACCTGATTTGACACGCTACGAGAACATTCCCGAAGAACTGAAACAACTGAATCAGTGGGTCTGTACTCGTAGCGACAGCAAAGTTCCGATGAAAGCGACCGCACCAGAAGCCGCTTCCTCTACCAATCCTGAAACATGGTCTTCCTTCGACACGGCTTGCAAGGCCGTGTCGGAAGGACACTATGACTACTGCGGGTTCGTGTTCGATGATAACGGCTATGTGGGGATTGACATTGACGATGGGTATGACCAAGACGGTTTTCTCTCCCCTCTGGCGGCAGAAATCATAGGGCTGTGTGAGAGTTACACCGAGAAGTCCAAGAGCGGCAGGGGCTTTCACATACTGCTCAGGGGGACTCTCCCCTTCAAGGGCAAGAACAACCTCGCAGGGGTGGAGATTTACAAAGCGGCTCGGTACTTCATCATGACCGGTGATACGCTCCTGTACGACACCATTGTGGAAGACCAAGGAGCCATTGATTGTGTGGTGGAAAAGTACTTCCCTGAGACCAGAGAGGAAAAGGCCGGGGAGCGATACGGCGGCAGGATTTATTCTCCGATATGGAGTCTTCCTGAGAACAACCGCATAAAGCTCCGTCCCGTTTACCCCCGGATTCCAGATGGGAGTAGGAACATCTGTCTGACTTCTCTCGCAGGTATGCTCCACAATCAGGGGTACAGCAAACAGCAAATCTATGACGAGCTGTTATACGCCAACATGGTTGCTTGCGACCCACCTCTCGACCGCAACGAAATCCGAACCATCTGTAACAGCGTGACTCGTTACAAGAGATAAGATATAACACGGAAAAGATAAAAAATATTTCTGAGAGAGTTGACAAATAATCTTTTCCGTGTTATTATCTAATCGCAACAAGGCAACAAATTATCTCATTCAGATTAAGGAGGATCACATCATGACTCAAGACTTTTACCGGGGGGACATCTTCTTCACTGCTCACTCTCCCGTCTCTGGCTCCGAGCAGGGTGGTCATAGACCCGGCGTTATCGTTTCCAACGACCTCGCCAACAGGTACTCTCCCAATGTGGAGGTTGTGTTCCTGACCTCTCAGGAGAAGAAGCCCATGCCCACGCATGTGCCGGTTCAGTGCAAAGTCCCTTCGACCGCCCTGTGCGAGAACATCCAGACGGTCTCGAAGGAACGGCTTGACGGCTTTGTCCGTTCCTGCACGGCTGAGGAAATGAAGCAGATTGACTCCGCTCTGCTGTACTCGCTCGGTATCCGTTCTGCCAGCGTGGAGGAAGCTCCGCAACAGGCGGCGAACACTCCCGACCCGAAAGCTGACATCCAGTGCCGGGAGGAAATCGAGAGAGACCTGTACAAGAATCTGTACGAACAGCTCTTGGAGCGAGTAATGAATAAATAAGGAGGTTCACCATGTTGGTCACACTCATTCAGGCAACACATGACCCTATCAACACCATTGCGGCAATCGCAAGTATCTGCTATGACAGCGACCCCAAGAACCCGCTTGGGCTGGTGAAGCACCTGTACCGCAACGGACACCATAGCGTGTTCGAGCATATCTACTTCACCTTCAAAATCGAGGGTATCTCCCGTGCCTGTTCTCACCAGCTCGTGCGGCATAGGCACTGTAGCTTCACTCAGCGGTCTCAGCGATACTGCTCGGAGGATGGTTTCTCGGCGGTACTGCCACGCTCTATTGAGGAGCTGGGCGGCAAATGGGATTACGGCTTGGTGCTGAATCATATCGCAGAGTTTTACGAGCTATCCCAAAAGGTTGGAGTTCCCAACGAGGACGCTCGGTATGTCCTCCCCAACGCCTGTGAGACCTCCCTGTTCCTTTCCTGCAATCTGCGGGAGCTGATTCACATGAGCAACGAACGGCTGTGCTTGAGAGCGCAGTGGGAAATCCGAGAGCTGATGAAGCAGATGGTGTCCCGTGTAGACCCTGCGCTTCACTTCATGCTCGTCCCCAAGTGCAAGAGCGGTCGTATCGTCTGCCATGAGAAGTGTGGAGGTGTTGACGATGGCGAATAAAATGACGGTCAAGGGCTGGGACGAGATTCAGAGTGACTACGAGCGTATGCAGGGAATGTCGTGCGTTCCTGCTGTCATTCGCAAGGTGGCTCAGAACCATGTCTTCGATGAAAACCAGTCCGTGAAGTGGAACCGTGACAAGGTGGCTGAGAACAACGCCGCATACCAAGCAGAGGTTGCTCGTCTCAACACCGCCAAGAACAAGGCGAGAGACGCTATCCATGAGGACATCTACCGTGCCATTCAAAGCGAAGTTGGACACGGGTTGACTCGTGATGGAGCAAGAAAACTTTGGGAATACGCCTACGACAAAGGCCATGCGCATGGAAGCTATGCAATCATAAGCTACCTCGAAGACCTTCTCGTATTGGTATATGAGGTGCTGGACGATGTCAAACGATAACAAACTCTACTGTCCCCTCCTGCTGGCTTCTCAGGCAATCACCAACCCTGAGGGGTGGGTATGTCGCAAGGAGAACTGCGCTTGGTGGGTGGAGGACAAACAGAAATGTGCAATCGCAGTGGGAGGTGAACGCAACCGTGGCAAGTGATAGAGAGCTGTTCGAGCTTCGTAACGGCAGAGTCATTATGGACGAAGACCTGTCCGAGAAGATGTACACCATCAAATCCTACCACCCTGAGAAAGCTGACGAGTACAGCTCCGGGTTCGAGTGGTCGGAAATGGGCATGGCGAACCTGTTCGGGATTCTCTACAACCGGGAAGCTCGATATTGCACCGAGCACAAAAGCTGGTACGCCTACTTTGAGGGCGTATGGCGCAAGGACGAGGGCGCAATTCTTGTTTCAGAAAAAATCAAAGACTTTGTGCGCTTGATGATTCTCTACTGCGGAGAGATCGTGGACGATGATTTACGAAAGTCATACACCAATTTTGTGAACAAAATGGGTGATAGGCGCATGAGGGATAGAATCCTCAAAGACGCAACCGGCGAACTACGTATTTCTGCCACTGAGTTTGACGCAGACCCTTACCTCATAAACTGTTTGAATGGCACTTACTCTCTCCGGGACTTTTCCTTTCGTGAAGCCAAGTGGGACGATTTTCTCACCATGCAGACCAACTTCCGTCACACCGTCCGCAGAGACATCAAATGTGAACGGTGGGAACAGTTCATTGACGAGGTTACGCAGGGTGATAGGGACAAAGCTGACTTCCTACAACGCTCTCTTGGGTATTCTATCCTTGGCATGAGCAATGAGGAATGTATGTTCATTCTTCACGGCAAAACGACTCGTAACGGCAAGTCTACCCTACTCAATACGATTGAAACCATGCTGGGCGATTATGCCAAGGTTGCCCCTGTTGGTATGATCTGCCGGGGTGATCGACAGAAGGACGCAGAAGCGGCTTCCCCGACTCTTGCAGGTCTCAAGGGCAAGCGATTTGTCACCATGTCGGAGAGCAACGAATACGGCAAGCTGGACGAGGAGAAGATCAAACAGTTCACAGGCGGTGAGGAAATCTCAGCTCGTGCTTTGTACCAGTCGGCTATCACCTACAAGCCGCAATTTACTCTCTGGCTGTCCTGTAATGATCTCCCGATGGTGACGGACAAGAGCTTATTCGCTTCCGAGCGTATCAAGGTGATTGAGTTTAACCGGCATTTCTCTCCCGCCGAGCAGGACACTCACCTCAAGGACGAGCTGACCTCTCAAGAAGCTATGAGCGGCATTTTTATGTGGCTGGTGCGTGGGTACATCAAGTACAAAGAACATGGGCTTACCATGTCGGAGCCTTTAAGGTCTGTTGTAGCAAAATATGAGCGGGATAATGACCTTGTGCTCCAATTTCTCGAAAATCGCTGTGTGCGTGTTCCTGAGGACGAGAACAACCCGTTTGGAGAGAAGAACAAACGCACGACTATTCGGGCAAAAGACCTCTATCAGGCTTTCAAAATGTGGGCAAAATCTGAGGGTGCCTATGTACTCTCGGCAAGAAAATTTAACTCTGAAATGGAGCGTCACCCGGAATGGTTTGACCGCAAATCGACTTCCAGTGGATTTATGATCTATTGGGGATTGAAACTCAAGGAGATTGTGTAATGGCTCATGTTTTATCTCTATCCTACGGAAAAGACTCTCTGGCTTGCTTGGAAGCCTGTAAGCTCCTCGGCTATCCCATCGACAGAGTGATTCATGCCGAGGTGTGGGCTACCGACACAATCCCGGCTGATCTTCCTCCAATGGTCGATTTCAAGAAGAAAGCCGATAATATCATTCTGGAACGCTATGGACTTGTTGTGGAGCATATAACGGCAAGCACAAGAGAGAGAGAGATTGTCTTACGAGCGACAGTTCTACACTAAGCGATTCCACAAGAAACTTGGTACCGAATGTATCTACGGATTCCCCATGGTGCGAGGAGCTTGGTGCAACTCTCGACTCAAAATGCAACCTCTTGACGCATTGCGAAAAACAGACCTACGAAAAGATGTTCTATCACAAGCCAAAGAAAAGAAATCCAGCATACCAAGGTCAAATCAAAGGTTTTCCGAAACTGGTGAGAAGTTGGTGCAAGAAACTGAAAGTGAATCCAATCGGCGAAACGGTTTTTCCATTGGCTCCCTTGCACAAGGAGCTGATACAAATATTGTGCAGTATCTTGGTATAGCGGCAGACGAACCCGAAAGAATTAAACGGCACTCTCGCCCCGGCATTATACTACCTCTAGTAGACATTGGGTGGGACGAAACGTACTGCCGAAAATGGTGCGAAGAAAATGATCTTCTCTCGCCAATCTACACCAATGCGGCAAGAGGTGGCTGTTGGTTTTGCCATAATCAGGGTGTAAACCAACTTCGACTTTTACGCAAACAGTACCCAGAATTGTGGGAAATACTTCTCAGGTGGGATTGGGACAGTCCTGTCACTTTCAAACCCGATGGAAAAACTGTTCACGACTATGATTTGAGGTTTTACGCAGAGGATTTGGGACTTGTCCCGACAGACAGAAAGTTCCGTTGGAAAGTTCTCGAAGACCCTGATTTCTATAAGGAGGAACAAACATGAAGATAACACAATGCACTGGTGAGGGTCAAGGCTCATGTAAACGGTGTTCTGACAAAGGCAAATGGAACAGAGTTTGGTGTTGCTTCCTTTACAAGATCGAAGGTCTTGAGGGGTGCTACTGTTCCGACTGTGTGAAAGAGATCATTTCAGAACGGGAGGTGACGAGAAATGAGCGGAGGACGCTTTAACTACATGGACAGCACCCTCAAGAATGAAATCTTCGGTTGGACAGATAGACCCACAAATGTTTTCGAGGATAGGGAGATTTCCGAGTTGGTTTGGGATGTGTTTGATCTCATTCACTCCTACGACTGGTACGCCAGCGGCGATACCTGTAAGGAGACCTATCTGAAAGGCAAGGCAGAGTTCAAAAAGAAATGGTTTTCCAATCGTGGAGTGAGAGTCCGAGCCATTGTAGACGGTGCTCTCAGTGATGTTCGCCGGGAGCTGTATGAGACCTTCGGCTTTCCTTTGGAACCTGAGGAGGTGCCTAAGTGAACGAGCTTTTAGGGCTGATTGCAGACATCAATCCAACTGAAATTGCAAGCCATATTGCAGAAGGAAATCTTGCTGAATGGTGTGAGATTTGGCGGCAGGTTGCGACTGTTGCGGCTGAAAACTTAAAACAATCCGAATAAGATTGAAAAACAATCTAAAATGACATTTGGAAAACAGTCTTTATAGGATTGCTACTTGTCTTTTCGTAGAGTTATAGATGAAGTAGTTAAAGTAGTTGAAATCTTGATTTTGCGTAAAAGTCCTCTATAAGGGGGTCTATATAGTAAAAGTTTACGCAAAAACCGATTTTTAACTACTTCAACTACGCAATAAGAATAATAAGAAAGAGGACTCTTTCGGCTCGAAAAGAGGACTCTCAGAGGAGGTAGAACGACTATGGCGGTGAAGAAAAACACCGGTGGAACTAAGAGAAACAACCCGACCGGGATTGGTTTACCTGCAAGCAAAAGTTCACTCACGCTCGAAGATGGTGACAATGCAAAGTTTACCAGTATGAATCTGCATTTTATGAATCTCCCGAAGATCGACCTGCATGACGAAAAAGCTGTACAGGATAGGCTCAATGAGTATTTCGACTTTATGATACAGAACGATATGAAACCCTCTGTATCTGGTATGGCTATGGCATTGGGACTTGACCGAAGAAGACTGTGGGAGATCAAGACTGGTAATACACAAGGTAGCGGAGCATTGGGAGGGCTGTCCTCGTTGCCGCAGGAGGTAACGGACTTAGTAAAAAAAGCATACCAACTTTTGGAGTGTTTGTGGGAGGACTATATGCTCAACGGCAAAATCAACCCCATGGCGGGTGTGTTCCTCGGAGTCAACAACTATGGCTATCAGGATGTCAAGAAGGTGGATGTGACTCCCGTACTCCCCGACAGCAACAAGGACAACGACTATGACCCCGACTCTATCCGAGAGCGATACCTTATCGACTCTGGCAACGACTCCGACTCTGAGAGCGACTAACGACTCTCGACTATGAAACGACTATCGACTATCGACTATGAAACCGCCGCTTGGAACCCTCGGCTTCTGCTGGGAGGAAAAGCGGCGGGTTTTCTGTCGTTTTCACGGGATAGCACTTTACAGTGGTAAAGCAACGGGACAGGGTGGCGGTTTCATGGGGTGACGCTTTACACCAATAAAGCGACAGGGGCGGGAGCCTGTCCCGGTGGAGCGGAACGGCGGCGGGGTTCGGTTTTTGCCTATATAATGTATAGCGGACAACAAACAATCCGAAAAAGATAAAAAATTTCAGAAAACCCCTTGACAATTCGGAAAAGGCGAATTATACTATAATCACAACAGGACAACAAACAATCCGAAACGGATAATAAAGGGAGGTTCACACCATGAAAAAGTATTTCGCCGTTTCTTTCAAGTACTCGGAAAGCGTGTTCTGCTCCAATATCGCCCACGCAGAGACCGCCGAAGCTGTAGCCGCTCATTATTCCCGGTATGAATGGGTAGACATCCGGGAAGCCGAAGCGCACGAAGTAGAAACCGCTCGCCGCAAGGGTATGCCGATTGTTGAAATCGAGACCACCGAAGCCGCCACCAATGAAAGGGAGGAAACCACCGTGAAAGAGTTCACCGAGTTGAAAAAAATCGTCCACGAGGACGCAGAGCAGACCGCCGAAAACCGCCGTTTTTACATCGTCAACGGCTATTGGCCTACATGGGCAGAGGAACACCGGGGAGAGCCTGACCGGGGCTTGAGAGAGTATAGCACCGCTTTGCGTTGGGAGCAGTACAAAGTCGGGGAAATCAGCCGGGAAAAGGCCGTGGAGCTTGCCACAAAGCGAGCCTTGAAAGCTGTCGAGAAGGACACCGCCGCAAAGCTGGCACGGCTCGACAGAGTAGCCGCCGCCCCTGACCTGTCCTTTATTTCGATTTCCGTTGATTGGGTGCGCTCTCGCACTTGGGGCAACAATCCCCACGCAGAAGCCCGAACGAATACCGGCGTTTTCACCGGGACGGCGAGCGGGTGCGGCTATGACAAGGAAAGCGCCGCTATTGCGGACGCTCTGAACCAGTGCGACAGCGTGTTGAAAGCTCTTTACACCCTCAAAGAAGAAGGGCTTCGGGCTGGTCTCAGTGACAAGAGCAAAACCGCCGCTTGCGGTCGATCGAATGGTAATATCTGCGGCTATGGTGCGGGGTACGGTGCTATTCCCTATTTCGAAGGCGGCGTTGGGGCTTCTTGCTTCTGGTCTATCCTCAAGAAGTGCGGCTTCTCCACCTCTTGCCACCACGGAAAACACAGCGATTTCTACAGCGTATCGAAGGAGGGGGCTTGATGGTCAGATTTACAAGTGAGGATTTGCGCCGCCTTGCTGACGCAATCGACAACCGGGAAAAATACGGCAATATGTGCGGGGTGGTGTATCTGCGCATGAAGAAGCACCCCAACGGGAAAGAGTTCGCCGAGTTTGAACAGTCTTGCGCCTATGCCGAGTGTTACAGCAATTTTTACAGATTCGAGGAGGTTGCACAATGAAAATTTACGCAAGACAGATTTCCCCCGAATATCAGGAAAGCCCCCTTTTCATGGGTGAAGAATTTTTCCCCGATAATATCGCCGTTTGCGGAAATCGTCATTATCACAGCCATAAACCGGAGCTTTTCGAGAATGTGCAAAATGTACTTGAACAAGGAGAGCTTGCGGAAGTTCTGGAATATCCGAAAAATTGGGCTGATTGGTACAAGAACGCAACGCAAGCAATCACGGAATATTTACCACCAACGAACGGCAAAAAGTACAGCACCAACGCAATACACGCCTTGCGCTATCTGGTTCTTGATTATTCGTGCTGTGCTTGCAGTGAAGAAAATGAAATACTTTGCGAGGTTCTTTCTATTGTGGACGGTAGGCCGTGGGAATGGTCTACAATCCGGGGTTGCTGTCAAGGGGATTGGCAAGAAGCGTTTTACCCCGTTGACGAATGGGACAAGGCCGCATTAGAAGCCTTTGAGGTTCAGTATTTCAATACAGGTTCGGAATGGGTTGTGCATGATGAAGCCGAAAGCCCCGGAAGCCCGGACGAAATCAACGGCTTTTCTGTGTACTGTATCGGCTGGAATACTGACGCAATCAAAGCCGAAATTGCGGAAGCGGCAGGAGGAAGCCCGGAAGAAGTGGTTTTGTATCAATTCAGCGAGTACAGCCGTACCCCGATATATGAGGAGGTTTGACATATGCGGTTTGTGATCTTGATTATTTTTCCCTTTATGCTGTTGGCTGCGTTGTTAAAGCAGAATCACTAATACATATACCCCGCCTATATTGGGCGGGGTTCTTTTATGCCTTATACAGGCGGCCTGTAATGCCCTGTATAGGGCTTTTATATTGGGGGTACATCCTGCAACCCCCGTCCCATTGCGGGGCTTGTGGGGCTTTATAGGAGCATTGTGGAGGGGGTTATATATTGGGGCTTGTTCTTGTGTCCCCTGTCCCGTGTTCCCGCTCCTGCTGTTGTGCGTGTGCGTTTCTGTTGGGCATTGCCGAGGGCTTGCCCCTTGCCCCGGTTTCATTGGGGTATATTTCATTGACAGCGGCGGGGGCTTGTGTCAATAGGGTTTCCCCGTGGGCTTGTGGCACTGGTTCCACAATTTCCACGCCCTATTGACACCGGGAGCGGGACGGCGGCGGGGCGGGAGCCTGTCCCGGTGGGCGCACCACCCGCACCCCCTGAGGGGGGACGGCGCACCGGGGCAGGAGCCGCAGGGAGTGGCTTGAGTACGCCAAAAATCGAAAAAGAAACAAAAAGGATATAAAGTTATCTTTTCTGTGTTGACAACAACCTTTTCAAATGCTATACTAATCTCACAAAGATAACGGAGGTGCATTATGGTACGCAACAACATTGAACTCGATGTGAAGGTCAAGTGCCTTGAATCTCACATGAGCCAGCTCAACCTTGCGGAGAAGATTGGCACGACAGGCCAGTATGTCAACCGCATTATCAAGAAGAAAGACGGTCTGGTGAACAAGACCTTCGTGGAAATCATGGAAGCTCTTGGCTACGACATCGAGCTTACCTATGTGAAGCGGGAGGGATAACGGAGGTGGGTACATGAGGGTCGGTTATGTACGAGTAAGCACCGCAGAACAAAATCCGGCAAGGCAGATGGAACTCATGAAGTCCCTTGGTGTGGAGAAGGTCTACCACGAGAAGCGCAGTGGTAAGAACACCGACAGGCCGCTGTTCAACGAAATGCTCTCGTTCCTGCGTGATGGTGACACCCTGTATGTGGAGTCGTTCTCTCGCCTATCCAGAAGCACACGAGACCTCCTCGCCACGGTCGCAACGCTGACCGAGCGTGGTGTGAACCTTGTCTCCGAGAAGGAGAAGTTTGACACCAGCACCCCGCAAGGGAAGTTCGTGCTGACCGTGTTTGCGGCTCTCGCCGAGTTCGAGCGGGAAAGCATTTTGGAGAGACAGCGTGAAGGGATTGAAATTGCGAAGTCCGAAGGAAAGTACAAGGGGCGCAAGCCGATTCCAGCCAATGAGCGGTTCTTCACCGTGGCAAATGCGTGGGCGGCTGGCAAAATCCCGCTCAAGGACGCAATCAAGGAGTCGGGGATGTCCCGCTCCACCTTCTTCCGCAAGTGCAAGCAGTACGAAATCAGCAGAAGAAGTAGTTAAAGTAGCGGAAAATCAGGTTTTGCGTGTAACTTCCTCTTAGTATGCGCACATTAGGCGAAAGTTTACGGAAAAATCGAAAATCAACTACTTTGACTACTTGATTGGAGGGTAAGACCATGGGGCAATACGATAATTTTCACAACACCAGGAACATCGAAAAGGCGCAGAGGAAGCTCGACAAGCTCCTGAAAAAGCGGAAGCCAGACCAGTATCAGATTGATTTGGCGAAAGAAGCCCTCTCCCAAGCGAAGTTGTTTGAGAGCTGTCAGATTTTCAAGAGTTTCAGCGGGTATGCACCGAACGAGAACATCATGTTCAGTGACGATAACCGAGTGATATGGTTCGTCAAATACCTTATCCCCTACGATGAAATCATCTCGTACTCTATCGTGGAGAATGTGGTGCAGAAAGCTCAGACGCAGACCACGAGCAAGGGTGTTATCACACGGGCTATCATCGGCGGGGCTATTGCAGGTGGCGTTGGGGCTGTCGTTGGAGCGGCTTCGGCGGGGTCGAAATCTCAGACCACCTACTACAACGAGGGCGAAGGGTTTTTCATGCAAATCTTCACGAAGAACGGTGAGCGGTATAGCTGTCACATCGAGAACAGCGGGTTCATCGGGAACAAGGTTCATCCAAAGTGGCTTGAGCTTGGGACAAAGCTCCAATCCATCATTGACGGGAAGGTATAATCGAGATTATTGAATGGCGCATGATTGCGAGAGCGAAAAGCTCAAACAGTCATGCGCCATTTTTCTTTACGGAGGTATCTATGCGAAATCTACTTGAGACGATTTACAAAAAGGCAAAGGCGGCTCATGCCTATCAGCCCATGGAAGACCTGTACTTCATGTGCCGGGAAGCCATGAAGACCGATGTGGGTCTCGGTGTGGAGTACTTGAAGCTCCTCTCCGCTGAGTGCGAACGAGCCATGCACGACAGGTCTATCTCCGGGGAGCAGGTCGTGTCGATTTACGACCTGCACAAGCGAGTGTGCTTCACTGCCGCCCCCTACGATTTTGACTGCTACCTACTCTATGTGGAGTGGAACCGGGAGCCTGACAAGAAGTTCTATCCTCCCCGGCGTAAGGTCTTGAAGCAGGTGGTGGACGCTCTGCAAGAGCTGGCAGACGATAAGCTGGACTTGCTGGCGGTCTCCCTTCCTCCCGGTAGCGGTAAGACCACCTTGGCAATCTTCTACCTCACATGGCTCGGCGGCAAGATTCCCAACAAACCCATGCTGACCGGCTCCCACTCCAACTCGTTTGTGCGGGGCGTGTATGATGAATGTCTGCGCATTATGGACAAGAACGGCGATTATCTCTGGCAGGATGTCTTCCCCGATGTGAAGGTGTCCAACACCAACGCCAAGGATTGCCGTATCGACCTCGACAAACGACAGCGTTTTGAGACCTTGGAGTTCACCTCCATCGGAACCGGCAACGCTGGTCTGTATCGTGCCGCAACCCTGCTCTACTGTGATGACTTGGTATCTGGTATCGAGGTGGCGTTGTCGAAGGAGCGGCTGGATAAACTGTGGGAGACCTACACCACGGACTTGAGACAGCGTAAAATCGGACACAACTGCAAAGAGCTTCACATTGCGACCCGGTGGTCTGTTCACGATGTCATTGGGCGGCTCGAACGGGAGTATATCGACAGCGACAGAGCGAAGTTCATCGTCATTCCCGCTCTGGACGAGAATGACGAGTCCAATTTCGATTACGCCTACGGTGTCGGGTTCAGCACCAGTTTCTACCGTGAGCAGAGAAACATCATGGACGATGTGAGCTGGCGAGCGTTGTATATGAACGAGCCGATTGAGCGAGAGGGTCTTGTCTACTCCGAGGACGAGCTTCGCCGGTACTTCGAGCTTCCGAAGGAAGAACCTGACGCAATCATCGGTATCTGCGACACCAAGGACAAGGGCGCAGACTACGCTTTCCTCCCGGTGGCGTATGTGTATGGGCAGGACTACTACATTGACGATTGCGTCTGTGATAACGGTCTGCCCAACATCGTGGACGCTCGGCTGACGGAAATCCTCGTCCGGGACAAGGTGAAGTCCTGCCGCTTCGAGTCCAATTCCGCAGGTCGGCGGGTTGCCGAGAAGATTCAGGAGGAAGTGAAGAAAAAAGGCGGTATCACCCACATCACCACCAAGTTCACCACCGCCAACAAGGAGACGAAAATTATCGTGAACAGCGCATGGGTTAAAGAACATTGCCTGTTCAAAGACGCTTCTCTGTACCAGCGCAAGTCTGATTATGGCAAGATGATGGACATGCTCTGCTCTTACACGATGGCGGGTAAGAACAAACACGATGATGTCCCCGATGGCATGGCAATGCTGGCTGAGTATGCTCAGAGCTTGGGTGGTCAGAATGTTGAGGTCTTCAAGCGTCCGTGGTAATTCACAATTTCCACATGGTTTTCAATATTCAATTCCTAAAACAAGAATTATAACTTGACTTTTACGAACCGAAATGCTATAATATACACGAATAATTATGGCATAGATGTGGCGCATGATTGCGAGAGCGAAAAGCTCAAACAGTCATGCGCCATTTTAATTTCTGAGGAGAGGAGGGACAGTCTTGGGAAACGAAATCGACACTTCCAAGCCCATGAGCGAGACTCGGCAAATGAGTGGCAGACGGGTTATCAAATCCAGCGTGAAGGAAATCACGGACGGAAATGTGGTCGAGGTCTTGCAGAAAGCTCTCAGTGACCACGCTTTCAACCGAAGCGAGATTGATTACCTGTGGAACTACTACAAGGGCAAACAGCCGATTTTGAATCGGAAAAAGGATGTCCGTCCTGAAATCTGCAACAAGATTGTGGAGAATCGGGCAAACGAGATTGTCTCCTTCAAGGTCGGCTACCTGTGCGGTGAGCCGATTCAGTACATCGGTAGAAGCACCGAGGAGAGCGTCACCAAGGGTATTACCGCCCTGAACGAGCTGATGTTCGCCGAGGATAAGGCCACGCAAGACCAAGAGATTGTAGAGTGGCAGATGATTTGCGGAACCGCTTATCGTCTGGTTCTGCCCGATGAACCCAACGAGGAAGACGAGTCCCCGTTTGAAATGTACACCCTTGACCCTCGTGACACCTTCGTTGTGTACTCCAATGAAATCGGGAATAAGCCCCTGATGGCAGTGAAGTACAGCAAGGACGAGAACGAGGTCACGCACTACTCGGTCTACACCGAGAACTACTACTGGTTGATTGACGGAGACATCATCAACAAGGCCGAGTCCAAGTCCCATGCGCTGGACATGATTCCCATTTTCGAGTACCCGGCGAACAATGCTCGGCTCGGCTCTTTCGAGATTGTTCTTCCCCTGCTGGACGCAATCAACAATGCGGAGTCCAACCGCATGGACGGCGTGGAGCAGTTCATTCAGGCGTTCTGGAAGTTCATCGGCTGTCGCATTGAGAAGGAGAAGTTCAAAGAGTTTCTTGAGGAGGGCGCAATCCTTGTGCCGCCCAACGACAGCGGCGGGAACATTGATGTTGACCTCGTGGTGAAGGAGCTGAATCAGGTTCAGACTCAGACGCTCAAGGACGATTTGTACAACGCTGTTCTCACTATCTGTGGTATGCCGAACCGCAACGGCGGTACTTCTACCTCTGACACGGGGGCGGCGGTACTCCTGCGAGACGGCTGGTCTCTTGCGGAAGCGAGAGCCAAGGACAGTGAACACATGTTCAAAAAGGCAGAGAAGAAAATGCTCAAGCTGGTTCTTCGTATCTGCCGTGACCTGTCCGAGAACATCAACCTGCGGTTGAAAGACATCGAGTTGCAGTTCACCAGACGCAACTACGAGAACATCCAGAGCAAATCGCAAGTTCTGGTGTCCATGCTCCAACAGCCGAAGATTCACCCCCTTCTGGCGTTCCAGCATAGCGGCTTGTTCGTTGACCCGGAGAGAGCATACACCCTGAGTATGAAGTATTACGAGGAACAGCAAGAGAAGCTGGCGCAACAGCAGAAGACGGCTCAGAACAACACCGATGGTTCGGGAAATCCGAACGGTTCTGACGAAGACGAATAATTAAAGCGGTTTTCCGCTTGGTTATGGTGAGGGAACACCTTAAAACGCAACAGGGAGACAACCCTTCAAACAGAAATCCGTGTAGAGTGAACTACCTATGAAACGCAAGGAGGAAAACACAATGAACCTTAAAGAAGTGCTTGGGGACGCTTACAAGGAGGGTATGACCTTTGAGGAGGTCGAAGCCGCTCTGGAAAAGGTGAATGTCCCGGAAGACAATTCCGCTGAGATTGAGCGTCTGAAAAACGCTCTGTCCAAGAGCAATAGCGAAGCCGCTGGCTATAAGAAACAGCTCAGAGAGAAAATGACCGAGGACGAGCAGAAGAAGCAGAAGGAACAGGAGGAGCGTGAGGAGCTTCAAAACAAGTACGACAAGCTCCTGCGTGAGTCTATTATCGCCAAGAACAAGGCGAAGCTGGTCGCTCTCGGCTACGATGAATCCCTCGCCGATGAAACGGCTGAGGCTATGGCTGATGGTGATTCCGAGAAGGTCTTTGCCAATCAGCAGAAGCACTTGACTTCCTTTGAGAAGAAGGTTCGTGCGGAAGCTCTCAAGAATACACCGAAACCTACCCCCGATGGGGATTCCAAGACCATGACGCTCGAAAAGTTCCGTAAGCTCGACCCGATGGAGCGTCACAAGTTCTCCGAGGAACACCCGGAGGAATACAAAGAACTTTATGGAGGTAAAGAATAATGGCACACAAGATTTACGATAACTTCTATCTCTCCAACGAGATTGAAGACCAGTACAACTCCCACCTGAACCTGCAGCAGTTCTGCACGGTGGACAACAGCCTTGAGGGACAGGCCGGTATGACCCGCAAAATCAATGTCTACAAGGCCACCGATGGCACTGAGAAGCTGGAAATGGGCAGTGGCAACACCAAGTCCATCGAGGTGAGCTACACCCCGGAGGAGTACAAGATTCTGCTGGCGCAGAACCGCTTCGAGTACTATGACGAACAGGCCATGACCGACCCCATGCTGGTGCCTGTCGGCGTTCGTCACATGGGTACTGACATGTTCAACACTGTCAATGCCGACATCTACGGCGAGTTCAAGAAGGCCACGCAGGTGGTTGTTACCAGCGGCTTCAATTTTGACTGCTTCGCTGACGCTCAGAGCGTTCTGAACCTTGAGAACCTTGAGGGCGTGTCCATCTTCGCCTTTGTCTGTGCGGCTGACATGGCTGACATCCGCAAGGCTCTGAAAGACACCTTGCAGTATGTCGAGAAGTTCGCTGTGAGCGGCTATGTCGGCACTGTTGCCGGTGTGAACCTGTACACCAAGAAGGACGCAACCCCCGGCGATATTATTATCGCCACCCGTGAAGCCGTCACCCTGTTCAACAAGAAGGGTACTGAGGTTGAACAGCCCCCTCGTGACTCCGGGGACGCCAATGTTCGTAAGAACACCATCTTCTCCCGTAAGTACTACCTTGCGGCTCTGACTGACGAGACCAAGGCTGTGAAGATTCACAAGGGTACTGCCACCCTTACCACCGATACCACCGTGACCCCCGACAAGGTCTACTACAAGAAGGTCGGCAACGGCTATGTGGTTGGCACTCCCGACACCAACCCCAAGACCGAGGGCTTCTACGAGATTTCCTAAGCTGGACGGAGGTGAGCAACATGACGCAGGAAGAAAAGCTGACCGCTCTCAAGGCCATGGTAGGAAGTTCTGACTCTGACGATGTGTTGCTCACCTACCTCAGTTTTGCGGGAAGCAAGATTATTGCGAAAGCCTATCCCTACCAGAACGACATAACCGAAGTCCCGGCGCAGTACGCACACCTCCAAGTGGAGATTGCGGCGTACATGCTGAACAAACGAGGAGCTGAGGGGCAGACCTCTCACACCGAGAATGGTGTGTCGAGAACCTACGAAAACGGTGATGTCCCTGCTTCTATGCTGAAAGCGGTCATTCCGCACTGCGGGGTGGTTTGATGAAGTGTATGAGCAGGAACAAAACCAAGTTCTTCTATGCGCTGTATGAGGGTAAGACCCCCATTACAGACGAGTACGGCAATGTGACCGGCGAGTATGATGTCCAGCACGGCAAGCCCACTGAGTTCTACGCCAACATTTCGGCGGCGAAGGGCGAAACGCAGACCCGTCAGTTCGGGGAGAACGAGTCCTACGACAAAGTGATTGTCATGGACAGTGACGCTCCCCCGATTGATGAATATGCGGTGCTTTGGGTTGACCTCACGCCACAACTGGACGAGGACGGCTCTCTTGCGGTGAACAAGAAGGGTGAAATCATCACCCCTCATGACTACATCGTGAAGAAGGTCGCTAAGAGCCTGAATGTGATGTCGCTGGCGATAAGCAAGGTGAGTGTCAGTGGGTAAGAAGGTTATTCGTATCAGCCTGTCCGAGAAGGACATTGACCGAGCTATCAAAGAGCTTGAGCAGTACAAGCGGGAAATCATTCGCAAGACGGAACTTCTTCGGAAGAAGATTGCCGAGCGGATTGGAACTCTCGCTCAAAGCGGCTTCAACGGTGCAGTCGTTGACGATTTGACCGATGAAAGCGGCGGGGTGAGAAAAGCCGAAGTGCAGGTCTCCATTGACGAGCGAGAAAATGTCTCGGTCGTTATCGCCGCTGGCGAGGACGCTGTTTGGGTAGAGTTCGGTGCTGGTGTATACCACAACGGCTCTGCTGGCAGTTCCCCTCACCCGAAGGGTTCTGAGCTTGGTTTCACCATCGGCGGCTATGGAAAGGGCATGGGCAAGCGAAAGACATGGGGGTTCTATGAGGACGGTGAACTGAGACTGACTCACGGCGCACCCGCTGTCATGCCCATGTACAACGCAATGAAGACCGTCTGTGATGAAATTGCGAGTATTGCGAAGGAGGTGTTTCAGTGATTGACCTTGAAACCGAGATTTTCAACGAGGTGTCTGGAAAAGTACGGGAAAAGTACCCCGACATCTTCATGACCGGCGAGTATGTCAAGACACCGCCCTCCTTCCCGTGCGTATCGCTCGTTGAGGTAGACAACGCCACATTCCGAAACTCGCAGACCACCGAGGGCAAGGAAAACCATGTGGCGGTCATGTACGAGCTGAATGTCTACTCCAACCGCACAAAAGGGAAAAAGGCAGAGTGCAAAGAGATTTCGGGTTTCATTGACGAAATACTGATAGGGCTGAATTTTACCAGAACCATGCTTGAGCCTGTCCCCAATCAAGACAATGCAACCATTTATCGTATGCTCGGTCGATACCGGGCTGTGATTTCCAAAGAAAAAACCATCTACAGGAGGTAAAGAATCATGGCAATTTCTACTTACAAGATTTTCCTGATGAAGAAAGACACTTCCACCTATACGAAGTTAATCGACATCAAAGAGTTTCCCGACCTCGGCGGCGCACCCGAAATGCTGGAAACCACCACCCTGTCTGACAATATGCAGACTTACATTCCGGGTATCCAGTCTCTTGACGCTCTTGAGTTCACTGCGAACTACACCAAAGAGGACTTTACCAAGCTGAAAGCCCTCGAAGGTCAGGAGAAGGACTATGCCGTGTGGTTTGGCGGCACCGGCGAGGGTGGCACCCTGACTCCTACCGGCACTGACGGTAAGTTTGAGTTCAAGGGTCAGCTTTCCGTGTTCCCGGTTGGCGGCGGTGTCAACGAGGTCGTTGACATGACTATCACTATCGCACCGTCTACACCTATCACTGTTGGCGCAGACGCATAAGAATTTTTAGGAGGACAGAAACATGGCAAAGCAGTTGACTTTCACCTATGACGGCAAGGATTACACGTTGGAATTTACCCGCAGAACGGTTTCGGAAATGGAGAAGAAGGGCTTTATCGCTTCCGACATCACGGACAAGCCCATGACTACTCTCCCCGCACTGTTCGCCGGTGCGTTCCTTGCCCATCACCGTTTCGTCAAGGAAGACATCATCAACGACATCTATTCCAAACTTACCAAGAAGGAAGACCTTATCGGCAAGCTGGCTGAAATGTACAACGAGCCGATTCTGGCTCTCGTTGAGGAGCCTGAGAAAGCCGAGGGAAACTTGGACTGGACAGCGACTTGGTAAGTGGTTCGCTGTCCTCCACTGAGGGGAGTGGTGGTAGTTCTGCCACTGCTCCCCTCTCTACTTACACCGAAAAGTTCAACGAGTTGTTCCCCCACTATCTTGCCATTGGCATGAGCGAGGAACAGTATTGGGACAAAGACAGTATGCTCGTGGTGGCATACCGTAAAGCGGAAGAACTCAGAGTGAATCGCAGAAATCAGGAAATGTGGTTACAGGGTGCGTACTTCTATGACGCTCTGTGCCGAGTTACCCCCGTTCTCCACGCTTTTGCCAAAAAAGGAGCAAAGCCTGTTCCGTATCTCTCGGAAGCCTACGCACTCACTGAGAAGCAGGTGGAACTCAGAGAGGAGGAACATGCCAAGGGCGTGTACGACAAGGGTAAGCGCATGATGGAAGGATTCATGGCAAGCCACAATAAAAAGTTTGAAGGGAAGTGAGCATTATGTCTACGACAATCGAGCAGTTGGAGCTTGAAGTACAATCTAATTCTACATCTGCCGTTGGCGGCATAGACGCACTTTCCGAGTCTCTTAGACGGCTGAAAGCCGCAACCGCTCCCGTGAGCAAGGGCGGCGTTGGCCTTGGCGCACTGTCGAACTCTCTCAAGAAGTTCAGTCAGAGCGTTTCTGGCCTGACAGGGCTGACCCTTGCACGGGAGCAGGTACAAGGACTGGTGGACGCACTCAAACCTTTGGAGAGCGTCCAAAAGTCTGGCTTTGGTTCTCTCGCAAACGGGCTGGACAAGCTCGTGAAACTCGCTCCTCAGATTGACACCGTAACGGAGTCTTTGAGAAAGACCGACCTTGACTCTTTTGCCGAACAGTGCAATCGAGTTGCTACTGCCATTACCCCTCTGGCTACGCAGATGGAGAAGGTGGCGGCTGGCTTCTCTGCGTTCCCGGCAAGAATCCAGAGATTGCTCAAGAGCAATACAAGCCTTGCGGCAAGCAATACGGTACTCGGCAAATCCTATGTGAACCTCGCCGCAAAAATCAGCTTGGCGTACATGGGCATGAGAAGGATTGCCGGTGTTATCGCAAGCTGGATTACTGACTCCAACAGCTACATTGAGAACATGAACCTGTTCAATGTGTCTATGGGTCAGTTTGCGAAGGAAGCGCAGAATTATGCGGAGCAGGTCGGCGAAATCATGGGTATCAACCCCGGCGAGTGGATGCGAAATCAGGGTGTCTTCATGACGATTACCGATGGTTTTGGCGTTGCGAGTGACCGGGCGTACATCATGAGCAAGAACCTGACCCAGCTCACCTACGATTTGGCTTCGTTCTACAATATCAGCACCTCTGACGCTTTCCAGAAGTTGGAGTCTGGTATCTCTGGTGAGCTTGAGCCGCTTCGTAGACTCGGCTATGACCTGTCTGTGGCTCGTCTGCAACAGGAAGCCTACAACCTCGGCATTGACAGAAGCGTTACGAGCATGACTCAGGCTGAAAAGGCCGAGTTGCGTTACTACGCTATCATGACGCAGGTTACAAACGCTCAGGGCGATATGGCTCGTACTCTGGAAGCCCCTGCGAACCAGCTTCGTATTCTGCAAGCGCAGGTGGAACAGGCCACTCGTGCCTTGGGCAACCTTTTCCTCCCGGTTCTGAAAGCCATTTTGCCTTATGCAATCGCACTGGCAAAAGCAATTCGGATTGTCGCTGAGATTATTGCCAGCTTCTTCGGGGTTTCGATTCCAGAGTTCGATGTGGGAGCGGACGCAATCGGCGGTGTGGCAAGCGGCGCAGGTGAAGCGGCTGACGGTTTGGGAGACGCTTCCAAGAAAGCGAAGGAGCTGAAAAACGCACTGCTCGGTATTGACGAGCTGAATGTTATCTCCCCTCCTGAGGACAGCGCAGGTGGAGGTGCAGGTCTCGGCGGTATTGGCGGTGGCGGTCTCGGCTTTGAGCTTCCCACCTATGACTTCATTGGAGACGCAGTGAACGAGCAGGTGGACAAAATCATGGCGAAGATTAAGCCCTTCCTCGATTGGGTAAGGGAGAACATTGATGAAATCCTCGCCGGTGTCGTTGCCATTGGTGCGGCTTTCCTCGCTTGGAAGATTGCCAAGGGTGTACAAGATTTCCTGCGGTGGCTGTCCACCATGAAGGGCTTCAACATCGTAGGCAGTATCGGTTTCAAAATTGCGGGGCTTGGCCTGTTCTTGGACGCATGGAACACCATGAAAGAAGCTATCCAAGACATCATGGCGAATGGCGCAAACTTCACCAATGTCACCAAGCTAATCAGCGGCTTTGCAGAAGCTCTCGGTGCGGCGTTCCTCCTGTTCGGCAACATCAAGATGGCAGGGGCAATGCTGGTTATCTCCGGGCTGACTGGTATCGTCTCTGCTATCAGCGACATGGTGAACAACGGTGTGAATTGGGACAATGCACTGTTCCTTGTGAAGAATCTCGGCCTGTTCCTGAGCGGCTTGGGTCTGCTGACCGGCAACACCCAGCTCGGCGGCGTTGGCCTGATTATCGCTGGCGCAACCCTGATTGTGGACAACCTCAAGGGGTTCATCGAAGCAATCCGAACCGGCGATTGGTCTGGCGTGGACGCTGTGGAAGTAGCCGCAGGTGCGCTGATGATGGCTGGCGGGTTTATTCTCGCCCTCAAGAAGCTGGACGCTCTGAAAGACAGCGCAAACGCTGGACAGGCGGCACGGCAAGCTCTTGAGACGGTCACTACGACCACCACCAATCTGGACACCACCATCAACACGGGACTTTCCCCGAAGCTCAAGTCTCTGGCAAAGAACCTCGGTATGAGTCTGGTCGTAATCGCCGAAGTTGCGGCGGCGGCACTGCTCGTTGTGGGCGCAATCGCTCTGATGGGCAAGGGGCTGGAACAGGTTGGTATCGCTTGGGAGCCGGTCATTGCCAACGGTGGAACTGTGGCAACGGCAATCGGTGTCGGTACGGCGGTCTTGGCGGCTGTCGGTCTGGCGGCGTATGCCCTCGGCACTGGCGGCACGACCGTTGCGCTGAACATCGGCATTGGCACGGCTATCCTGCTGGAACTCGGCGTTGCCGCTGGCCTGTTCATCGTTGAGATTTGGGCAATCGGCAAGGGCTTGGACGAAATCGGACAGGCTTGGGAACCCGTGCTGAACAACGGTGAGCGAATTGCCACCGCAATCGGTGTCGGCACTGGTCTGCTGGTTGCAATCGGCGTTGTCACGGCGGCTCTCGGTGCGGGGTCCGCGCGCCCAGACACTTC
>OGON01000342.1_pt1 | contig 37824 bp, 30 predicted proteins | sample 1552671 | NCBI WGS metagenome assembly OGON01 (sample SAMEA2580136, study PRJEB22360) | human gut metagenome | biome: human gut; feature: human-associated habitat; material: faeces | place: Denmark | collected 2008/2010 | reverse complement strand
GTGTTGATCGACCATCGGCGACACCCATGGTGGCGTGTTCGACCCGACGCAGACCGACGTGAACACCGTTGACGGCACCACGATGGCCCGCACCGTGTCCTTCTACGACAACGAGTACGGCTTCACCTGCAACATGATCCGTACCCTGCTGTACTTCGCCGAGATCTCCGAGTGAATCCCCGCGGTCTAGGCCGCTAGATTCCACAAGGGTTTATGGTTTGGGCTCCCACAGTGCTTCGCTGTGGGAGCCCAAACCATAAACCCTTTGTTTTTACCGGCTCGGCACTTGCCGGCGGGCTGAGCCGGACTCCGTCACCACGTACCGATGGGCCCAGCGACCGCGTTCAATACCTTGAGCAGATCATGCGGATTGACGCCGACCGAAAACCCGCGCTTGCCGCCGGACAGCAGGATCTCGTCGAATTGCAGAGCGCTCTCGTCAAGCACGGTCTTGTGATGCGTGCGCTGCCCGAGCGGCGAGATGCCTCCGACCACATAGCCGGACTCGCGCATCGCGACCTTCGGGTCGGCCATCGATGCCTTCTTCGCACCGACCGCCGCCGCCAACGCCTTCAGATCCATGTGTCCGCTGACCGGCACCACGCCCACCACGCGCTCGGAACCGGTGTCGGCCATCAGCGTTTTGAACACCTGATGCTCATCGAATCCGAGCTTCTTCGCGGCTTCCACCCCGTAACCGTCATCCATGTGGTCGTTGGAATGCTCGTACTCGTAGGTCTTGAACGGCACTCCGGCCTTCTCCAGCTGCACAGTCGCCGGCGTGGAGCCGGCACCCTTCTCATGCTTCGTTTTTTTGCCCATGTTTTCCATACTACCGCTCTCAAAACTCGAAGGTACGAAATCGGAAACCGCCATTTTCCAACAAACGGCTTTTCGTATCTGCGAGTTTTGAGAGCGCGAATCGGGAATGCCTCGACTATTCGGCGGATTCTCCGCCGCTTGGGCCACTGGTTTCACGATGTCGCAGCAAGGCCCCGGCTGCGGTCGGCAAGCGCGACGGCGCCCACGGGCGCACCGGTGGCGGACAGTCCCGCCGCCGCATACCCGTCAGCGCCCACGTTCACCGTGGAGCCTCCCGTCAGCGTCACCTTGCCGTCGACCGCGAGTGTGGAGCACTCCCCCGCCGCGATGCCGGGAACCGTGGCGGCCCCGTCATTGGCGTTGAACACCCTCACATAGGGTTTGCTATACGCCTCGTCCCGCCAGCGGCGATGAGGCGAGCAGGCGCACTACCGCGCCTGCGAGGGCTTCCGGCGGAGTTCCGCCGGAAGCACGAAATGCATGTTCTCCTTGATGGTCTCCACGGTGGATACATCGGTGAAGCCCTGTGCGCGCAAGGCCTCGATGACGCCCGCGACCAGTTCGTCCGGCACGGATGCGCCCGACGAGATGCCGACCGCCTCGACCCCGTCGAACCATGACGGGTCGAGCTCGTTCGCGTCATCCACGCGGTGCGCTCGCCCGCGCTCCCCCAACGCCCCCTGCGCGACCTCCATGAGCCGCACCGAGTTGGAGGAGTTCGCCGACCCCACGATCACCACGCTATCGGACTGCTCGGCAACGAGCTTCACCGCGGCCTGGCGGTTGGACGTGGCGTAGCATATATCGGAGCTCGGCGGCTCCTTCATCCACGGGAACCGGCACTTGAGCGCCGCGATGGTGCCGGCCGTCTCATCGATGCTGAGCGTGGTCTGCGTGAGCAGCACCAGCTTCTGCTCCGGCCGGAAATCCAGCGAATCCACGTCCGCCTCATGTTCGATCAGATGCACGTGCACGGGGTCCTCCCCCACCACGCCGACCGCCTCATCATGCCCCCGATGGCCGATGTAGATGATCTCGTAGCCTTCGCGCACGAAACGCAATACCTCACGATGCACCTTGCTGACCAGCGGGCAGGTGGCGTCCACGACGTGCATGCCGCGGCGTGCGGCCTCCGCCTTGACCTGCGGCGACACGCCGTGCGCGGAGAACACGATCGGGATGCCGGCGGCAGCAGCCTCGTCAGGTATCTCCGCGAGCTCCTGCACGAACACGGCCCCCTGCGCGGCGAGATCCTCGACGACATGCCGGTTGTGCACGATCTGACGACGCACATACACCGGCGGCAGGCCATCCACCCGCGCCGACGCGGCCTTCAGGATGGTCTGCACGGTGAGGATCGCCCGGTCCACCCCGGCGCAGAATCCGCGCGGGTCCGCCAGCACGATGCGTTTCGCCATATCATCCTCCTCATGCAGTCAGTGGCCGCCATGCGGCATCACTCAATCACAACGACTCAGCGTAGCAAAGGCACACGCACGGGTGCGGCCGGAACATCCCTACACGTGCGATACCGGCACATGACAACGCCCGGGGGCAACAGGCGACACCCCGACCGCACACGGCAGAAGCCCAGCGCACACTATGATAGCGAGCGGTAACAATATCACTGTCGATCATGGAGCAAGCAATGGGCACCACACCGCGTACCGGCAACCAGTATTCCATCCATCATGGCGATTTCTCCGCCGTCGTCTGCGAGCTCGGCTCGAAGCTGCGCCGTTTCGACTACGGCGGCAAGGAGGTGTTCTGCAGCTACGGACCGGACGACCTGACGCCGACCTGCTGCGGCTATATCCTCGCGCCTTGGCCGAACCGCATCAAGGACGGCGAATACGACTTCAACTGCAAGCACTACTGCGCGCCGGTCAACGAGTATCATCCCGAGCCGCGCAACAACGCGAACCACGGCTACGCATACCAGTACATGTGGAAGCTGGAATCGCTCACCGAGAACAGCGTCACCCAGTCACTGCGCTTCCCGAACCTCGACGGCTATCCGTTCGACGTCACCGTCACCGCCACGTACGAGCTGAACGACAAGGGCATGACCGTCACGGTCAGCGCCCGCAATGATGGCGACGAGCCGGCGCCGTGGGCGCTCGGCCTGCACCCGTGGGTGGCGAACGGCAAAAACGGCGAGACCAGCGAGCAGCGTGACGCCGATTCGGCCGCATGCCGCCTGAAGATCGACGCGGACACGCACGTCACCGTTGACGCCGGTCTGGTGCCGAACGGCACCGAGCCTGTGGACGGCACCAAGTTCGATCTGCGCGACGACCCGGTTCTGGACGGACGCGCGTTCGACGACGCCTGGGTGGACGTCCACCGCGCCGACGACGGCACGACAACGACCGTGTTCACCCGCCCCGATGGCATGGAGATCAAGCTGGTCGGCGACGAGACCATCAACGCGTGGCAATGCTACACGGCCACCGGCGCCCCGTTCGACCAGCATCCGAACGGCATCGCCGTCGAACCGATGACCGCCCCGGCCAACGCGTTCCGCAGCGGCGACCACCTGACCGTGATAGAGCCCGGCAAGAGCGTCACGACCGTGGTACGCTACGAGGTGACGGTCAAGTGACCGACACCCGGCCGTCCTACGGCTGGTGACAATTCGCCACTTGCACAACGTCTACCCCGTATGTGATAATTCCCAAGGCTTATTAATCGTAGTAAAGGAGTCCATCATGGGCATGCGCGGACGCAAGCGCAAGGATCGTCGCAAGAAGGCCGCCAACCACGGCAAAAGGCCGAACGCCTGATTCTTGCCTAACGGCGTGATTCCACGCCGCGAGACATCGCCATATACGGCGGTGTCATAACAGACGACAACGGGTCTGTCCCAGCGAAAGCCGGGCAGACCCGTTTGTTATCTTATTATTCCGTTTTATTATGCAGGCCCGTTTTATCCTGCTTGCCGAGCTTCGAGACAGGGGCCCAAGCCGAAATCGCGTCTCAGGACACGACCGCAGCGCCGCGTACAGGCTGCGCGGGTTGCGCGGACCGTCCCGGCTCGTCGACGGCACCGGCAGCATTCCCGCCATCCTCGCAGCAGCAGCGGTCAAGCGTGTCGCGCAACCGCGCCAGCAGACATTCCGGCGCGACCTCGGGCCGCAGATACGCACGCAGCGCCGCGATCATCGCCTTCTCATGCTCGTCGCAACACGAATCCGGGTCGAAACAGTCCCCGACCAGATCATCGCCCATGTCACCGGGCATGCCCGAAATCTCCACCGATGTGATATGCATATCCGCATGGACGATGCCCACAGGCGTCTGCCGTGTGATGGAAATATGGCTGTGCCGCTCAATAGGGTCACTCACGCCTGCTCCTTTCGCTCGTCGCAACGGATCGCATTCCGTCATCTCCATTATGAACGCTCACCGGGGATCTGGAGTTCGCGGACGGTGAACTTGGCAGTTGCTTGCGGGCGTCGCCGTATCCATGCGCCAGCGCGTACGATGACAGTTCGCGTTTCAACTGGGTGCGCGCACGGTTCAGGCGGCTCATCACCGTGCCGATCTTCACGCCCTGCTCGTCGGCGACCTGCTGGTACGACTTGCCGTCGATGGCTGCGTCAATGAACACCTGCCGGCGCTCGGGCGGGAGTTTTGCGAGCGCCGCCATGATCTCCTGCGGCGCGAAGGCGTCCAGATACTCCTGCTCCGCGGATTTCAGCCCCTCCGAGGAGTGCTCGGACGCCGCGTAGATGTCCCAGTCGTCGTATTCGCCGGTGGAGTCGTTGGCCCGCTGCGGCCGCCGCTTCGCCTTCGCGTACTGGTTGAAGTATGCGTTGCGCTCGATGGTGGTCATCCACGCCTCGAAGTTCGAACCGTCCTCGAAACTGTCGAACGCCTTGAACCCGCGTTCGAACGTGTCCTGCACAAGGTCCTGGGCATCATCGGGATTGTTGGTGAGCTTCATCGCCTGGCGGTACAGCGCGTTGACCGCGGGCATGGCGAGCTTCTCGAATCTCGCTCGCGCCTGCGCCGTGGTCTCGTTCGGTTGCTGTTCGTCGGTCACGCTCACTATTGTATGCAAGACGTGCGGTGAAATTGTGAGCGTGGGCACGGTTTTGTGATGGACTTATCAGCACATGTCGCGCATATCGTTCCCGCGGTCGTCGGGCTTGTACAATGACAGCGGCACCATGAGGAAAGGTTTTGGTATGACGGTAACGTTGGCATCGGCGGCGCAACTGCTCAAGCGGCACGGTCTGCTTCGGGAGATCATCCGCGCGGATCGTTGGACGCTTGATGCGCACGACATCGAAGGGGCTGACACCGCTTTTTCGGCGATCACCTATGACACGAGGGACGTGCGCGAGGGCACGCTGCTGTGCTGCAAGGGGCGGTTCAAGGCCGAGTATCTGCATGACATCGACGAGCGCGGGCTGGCCGCATACGTGGCCGACACCGATTTTTCGGCAGAGACCGGCGCACCCGGCCTGATCGTCAATGACGCGCGCAAGGCCATGAGCCTGCTGTCCGCGGAGTTCTACGGACGCCCGCAGGACGAGCTGACCGTGGTCGGCATCACCGGCACCAAGGGCAAGACCACGACCGCGTACTTCACCCAGGCCGTGCTGAACGCCCACTCGCACGGCAAGGCAGCGCTGTTCTCCTCCGTGGACAACTGCCTGGACGGGCACACGTACGTCGAGTCCGACCTGACCACGCCCGAGTCGATGGACGCTTTCCGCATGATGCGAGAGGCCGCTGACAACGGCATGAAGTACCTCGTCATGGAGGTCTCCTCGCAGGCGTACAAGGTCGAGCGCGTGTACGGGCTGACGTTCGACGTGGCCACGTTCCTGAACATCTCCCCCGACCATATCAGCCCGATCGAGCATCCGACGTTCGAGGATTACCTGTATTGCAAGCGCCAGATCGTGCGCAACAGCCGTGCGCTGGTGCTCGGCGCGGCCAGCGATCATGCCGACCTGCTGCGTCAGGACGCGGCGGACGCCGGCGTGCCGGTCACCACGTTCGAGCTGCTGGACGGGCAGAGCCCCGCCGGATCCGATGCCGCCGATGTCACCGCAAGCCCGGCGAACGCCGAGCACAGCGCCTACCGTATCGCCGCAGACGGCGCTGATCTCGGCGAGTTCCGTCTGGCGTTGGACGGCGACTTCAACTACGCCAACGCGGCAGCGGCGCTGGCCATCGCGCATGCCGCCGGAATCGACCTGACCGCCGACGCCGCAGCCACGCACGCGATGGAGCCGGTGCGCATCGCCGGCCGCATGGAGCAGTTCCACGACCCGCAGTCCAACACGCTGGCGATCGTCGACTACGCGCACAACTACGCCTCCGTGACCGCGCTGCTCGATTTCGTCGACGAGCGGTTCGGCTCGCAGCACCCGCGCATCACGCTTGTCACCGGCTCGGTCGGCAACAAGGCGTACGACCGGCGCAAGGAGATCGTCGAAGCGGCGCAGCATCGCATCGACAGCTTCATCTTCACCGCCGAGGACACGGACACCGAACCGTTCATCGACATCTGCACGGAGATGCAACGGTACATCACCGTGCCCGGCATCGCGTCCACCGTCATCTCCGACCGCCCGACCGCCGTCACGAACGCGATCTACGACGCCCGAGCGCACGCCGACCGGTTCAACATCATCCTCATCATCGGCAAGGGTGACGAACGCTGGATCAAGGACCACAACAAGCACGTGCCGTTCGAGGGCGACGACCGCATCGTCGAGCGCATGTTCGCCTGAGCCGCCAAAGCGCACGAACCGATAGAAAGACAAGCAAGACAAGCATGATTACGTTACAGAAAACCGACTACCAGCAAATGGAACAGGCGGCGGCCGATGCCGGCGTGACGCTGCCGATCGAACAGACCGACGTGTGGGCACGCTTCCAGGCGGACATCCCCGGCCGCACTCCTTGGGGCGTGTACCTGATCCAGCGAGACGGCGAGACCGTCGCGTTCATCGCGTTCATCGACATGGAGACGCACGGATACCATTACCTGCGTTCGATGCACGGCCCGGTCTGGATCGTCAAGCCGGACGAGGCGCTGGAACGCGAGGCCATCGACGCGATCGCCGCCGAAGTGCACCGAGCGGACAGGCACGTGGCGTTCATCCGCATCGACACGTGGTTCACCGACGGCACCGTGCCGGTGCTGTCGACCGTGCCGTACGACCAGACCGTGGTGATCGACGTGACCGGCGGCGACGATGCGATCCTGAGTCGCATGAAGCGTCGCGGCCGCCGCGACGTACGCAAGTCGCTGCGCGAATGCCCGGCCGACATCGCCGACGAGACGAAGCAGGCGATCGCCGACTTCGCGGAATACTACGACGTGATGGTGGAGACCGGCAAGCGCGACGGATTCACGCCCGCTCCGATCACCGACTACTCCGACATGATCGAGGCGCTGGGCGCGGATCATTGCCGCGTGTTCGCGGCCCGCATCGAGGGCCGCGTGGTGGCATGGTCAATCGTGACCGTCAACGGCACGCACGCGGTACGCTACTATGCCGGCATGCGCAACGACGTGATGCGCCTGCACGTGACCGACAAGCTGCTGTACACCGAGTGCTGCATCCTTGGCTCGCAGGGCATCACCGAATACGATCTGATGGGCATCGGCTCCGAGCTGGCACCGAGCCTCAACGGCCTCAACGAATTCAAGTGCAAGTTCACCGAGGAAATCACCCCGGTGGCCGCCGGGCGTGACGTGCCGATCAAGAAGGCCTTCTACAGCTCCCTCAAGCTCGCCAAATCACTGAAGAACACCCTCAAGAAGTAAGATTCCCGGCGCGGTGCAACGGGGTGAGACGTCTGAACACCCGCTGCGCGCGCCAGAGGGCGGTCAGACGTGCCGGTGGTCAGACGGCGGCGCGGACGGCGTCGATGACGCGGCGAACCGCGTCTTCACCCAGTTCGGTGGGCAGGCATAGCGCGGTGGAGACCAGACGGTCGCTGACCGGCACGGTGGAGCGGTCCAACGTGTCGAGCCCATAGGCGGCCGGATCGGTCACGCCGGGGAACAGTTCGGGGCGGTACCAGCGTTCGGCGTAGCCACCCGCCTGCCGCGCTGCGGCGATGATGCGCTCCGCCGCCTCGGTATCCCGCGCGAACAACGGGAACCGCAACAGCGGCTGCGCCTCGCCGTTCATCGCCACTGCCGGAACGTCCAACCCGTCGACGCCCGCAAAAGCCTCGCGATACATGGTCACGACCGCGCGCCGCCCATTCTCATTGGCGTCGAGCGCGGAGATGCCGGCCACCGCCTGCTGTGCGATCCACGGCGTCACCGTCATCGGCTCATATTCCAGTGCGCCGCGACGCTCCTTGTCGGAAATCGGCGGCTCATACCAGCCCGAAGCGGTGAGTCGCTCACGCATCCACCCGCCGAATCCGCCCAGACGCGACAGCACGCGGTTCTCGTTGATATACAGTTTCGTGACCGTATCCAGATGATGGGACGGCTGCTCCAGCGCGGCGAGCCGGCCTCGGGTCTCGGCGTCCAGCGCCGCATCCCGCTCACGCAGCCGCGGATTGACCCAGATGGCGCCGCCGAATCTGGTCGGCAGCATCTTCTCCACGCCGAACGAGTGCACGGAAATGTCGGCCAACGGCCATCCCGCAGCATCACGGGCCATGCGGGTCACGCAGTGGGCGCAATCCTCGACGAGCAACGCCCCCATCTCCCCCGCCAGCGCGGCCAGCCGCCGGGACGAGTCCTCATCGATCGCGCCAAACGTATGCTGCATCACCATCGCATGCACCTGCTCGTCGCTCCCCAGCGGCATGGACTCCACCTTGGCGACGTCAATGCCCATCGTGTCGGCGCCCACATCCGCATACCGCGGTCTCAGCCCGCTCACAACAATCGGATCGACCGCCGTGCAGCAGGTGAACAGCTGGGTGAGCACCGAGCCGTCGCCACGAACCGACCTCACTGCGTCGAACGCCACCTGCATGCCGTACCGTGCCTTGAAGACCGGGAACCAGTCCTCCGGCCGCGTCCCGGTGCGGGACGCCAACGCCTCACGAAGTTCCGCGAATCCCCGTGCCGTCGTCTCTTCCATGACCAACCTCGTTCCATCGGGAGAATACGTCTTATTTCAATGTATCGTCCCCCCGCGCCAGGGGCAACGGCCCGCGTGACCGCATCTTCGCACTCTGCGCACGAAACGGCCTCCCATCGCCACACGGAGTATGTAGAATGTCATAAGCAATCGTGAACGTCCAACAGAAGGATCGATAATGACGGCTTTCCAGCCTGTACTACTCGGCAGTGAAACCTGCGCCTACGCGATGGCCCGCGCGTTCCACAGCGCGTATGGCCTGAAATCGCTGGTATACGGCCGTATGCAGCTTTCCGTCACCAAATTCAGTTCGATTATGGAGCCGACGTTCTTCGCGGACTTCACCGAGCCGGAATCCTTCCGCCGTCACATGGTCGAGGCCGGTCGCCGGCTCACGTCCGAGCGACCCGACACCACGTTCCTGCTCATCGCGTGCGGTGACGACTACAGCGAGCTGCTGAGCCGGTACAAGGACGAGCTGAAGCCGTATTTCACGTTCGTGTCGGTCGATGCCGACCTGCACGACCGTCTGAGCAACAAGACCTCCTTCTACGAGCTGTGCGCCCAGTATGACCTGCCGCACCCGCTCACGTTCGTTCTGGACAAGGCCGGTGCCGCGGCCGGCAAGCATCACGACCTGCCGTTCGGCTTCCCCGTGGCCGTCAAGCCGGCGAACAGCGTCGAATACCTGCACGTGGACTTCCCCGGACGCAAGAAGGCGTTCATTCTGCACACGCCCGAGGAGCTGGCCCATGTCGTCTCCGCGATCTACGGCGCCGGCTACGGCTCCGAGCTGATCATCCAGGACTTCATCCCCGGCTCCGACGCCAACATGCGCGTGCTCAACGCCTACGTCGACCATGACCACCATGTGCGCATGATGGTGCTCGGCCACGTGCTGCTCGCCGACCCGACGCCGGAGGCCATCGGCAACTACGCGGCGATCATCCCCGACTACAACGAGGGATTCTGCCTGAAGATCAAGAGCTTCCTGGAAAGCATCGGATATGAGGGCGTCGCGAACTTCGACATCAAGTTCGACCCGCGCGACGGAGAGTACAAGCTGTTCGAAATCAACCTGCGCCAGGGCCGCACGAACTTCTTCGTGACGCTTAACGGCTTCAACCTGGCCGAGTATTTCGTCGACGACCTGGTGCTCGGCAACCCGATGGAGGGCGACACGGTCATCGGCCGCGGTGACAGCATGCTGCTGGAGGTGCCGTTCTCGACGCTCAAGAAGTACGCGGAGCCGGGGGAGGCGCTTGACCGCGGAATCGCGCTGCACAATGCGGGCAAATCCGGCTGGACGCTGCGCTACGGGCGGGACCTGTCGTTCAGGCGCCGGCTGCTGCTGTGGAGGCTGCACCGGCTGACCGCGAAGAACTACGACACGTATCTCGGCAAGAACGACTGACTTTTCGGAATCGACGGCGACATTTATGAGACGACCATTTTTTGCGGTATTGGGCGGCATGGGCACGCTGGCCACGGAAAGCTATATCCGGTTGGTCAACCGTGAGACGCACGCCCACAGCGACCAGGAGTTCCTCGACTACGTCGTGTTCAACGACGCGGCCGTGCCCGACCGGACCGCGTTCATAATCGGGCAGTCCGACGATGACCCGTTCCCGATAATCGCCGACGACATCGACAAGGCGACCGCGATGGGCGCGAGCTTCATCGTGCTCACCTGCAACACCGCGCATTACTTCTACGACCATTTCCAGTCGCTGACGCCGGTGCCGATCCTGCACATGCCGCGCGGCGCCGTCGCGCACATGGCCGGGCAATACCCCAAGGAGCGTTTCCACCGCGTCGGATTCCTCGGCACGATGGGCTCGCGGGCTTCGGGCGTGTACCGTCAGGCCGTCGAGGAGGCCGGCTACACCTTCGTCGAGCCGGACGACGAGTTGCAGGAGCGCATCACGTCACTGATCTACGACGATGTGAAGGGAACCGGCGACCTGAATCTGCAGCGCTACGAGTCGGTGCTGCAGGCGATGCTCGATCCGGCCGGCACGTGCCGTTGCGATACGCTGATGCTCGGCTGCACCGAGCTCTCCGTGCTCAACGAGGCGTTCCCGCTGCCTCAGCTGCCGATCATCGACGCCCAGGCCGTCCTCGTGGAGGACACCGTCAGCCGGGCCAAGGCCATCCGCCGCTAGAGTCGGCGCAGGCGAAAAAGGTCGGTCGGGCGGAGCAACAGCCACATCCCCGGATGCACAGCCACCCCCAGTCGGCCTACGGCCGATTGCCCTCCCGCCAGCGGGTCGGCAATCGGTAATCCTCCCGCTGGCGGGAGGTGGCGCGCAGCGCCGGAGGGGGGTCTTCGATGTGGGGTCAGCGGCTGAGTTTCTGGCTGACTACGGCGGTGACGCCGTCGGAGCGCATCGTGATGCCGTACAGCGCGTCGGCGATCGACATCGTACGCTGCTGGTGGGTGATGATGATGAGCTGGGCGTGTTCGCGCAGTTCGTTGAACGCGTTGATAAGGCGGGTCAGGTTCACGTCGTCGAGCGCGGCCTCCACCTCGTCCATCACGTAGAACGGGCTCGGCCGCGCGGTGAAGATCGCGAACAGCAGCGCCAGCGCGGTCAGGGATCGCTCCCCGCCGGACAACAGGCTCAGCTGCTTGACGCGTTTGCCGGCCGGGCTCGCCTCGACGATGATGCCCGTGGCAAGCAGGTCATCGGGGTCGTCGAGACGCAAACGGCCGGTACCGCCGGGGAACAGCGTGGCAAACATCTTCTCGAACGCGGCGGCGGTATCGTCGAACGCGGATTTGAACACGCTCACCATCGTGGAATCCAGATCCCTGATGAGCTTCATCAGATCATCGCGAGATTTGACCACGTCGTTGCGCTGGTCGTTCAGGTATTGGTTGCGGGTCTCAAGCGCGTCGTATTCCTCGCCGGCCAACGGATTGACCTTGCCGAGCGCGGCGAGGTCGCGCTTCGCCTTCTCCAGCCTCTTGCGCTGTTCCGCACGGTCATACGGAACGGTTTCGAACCGGCTCGGGTCGTCGCCTCCGTCAGATTCGGAGCCTGGTTCGGACTCGGATTCAGGTTCAGAAGCGTCCGCACGCGGCACGGGACGCCCGTTCTCGTCCAGCACGGGCACCGGCCGCTCGGGGCCGAAATCGCGGGTGAGCTCGTCGATGGAAAGTCCCAGGTCATCCGACACCTTCTGCGTCAACTGCCCAAATTCCCCGGCCAATCGTTCGCGATCCACATCCAGCTCGTGTTCACGCCGCTGCAGTCCCGCGACCTTCGGCTCGATGCCATCGCGCTGCGCCCGCAGCGTCTTCAGCTCCGCGTCGTGGTTCGATGCCTCGGCCTGCAGCGCCTCGCGCTTGGCGATCACATCGTCGATGCTCGCCGCCACCAGGGAGGCGACCTGCGCGGCATCGTCGGCGATGCGCTGCGCGTGCGCGGCCTGCGCCTTGCGACGCTCGTTCATGGCCTCGATGCGCGCGCGTCGTTGCGTGGCCTCCGCGGCGTTGTCGCGCAACAGCCCGGCCTGCCGCTTGAACGACTCGACCTTGCGTTCCGCCTCCGTCCACGCGATCTTCGCGGTGACCTCATGCTCGCGGGTAGCGTTCAACGCGGCTTCCAGCCGATGCTCGCGCTCCCCCAGCTCGTCGACGTCGGCATGTTCCGCGCCGGAATCCCGGATCGCGGCGAGCGCCCGCCGCAAATCGTCGAGCTTCAACTGATGGCTCCGGCGTTCCTCGACACTGCCGCGCAGCTTCTCCTCGATCGCCGCGACCTGACGTTCCACGCCCTTCATCCGCGACTCGGCCGATTGCAACGCCTTCGCGGCCTGTTCGGACTTGAGCTTGGCCTGAATGCGCCGCTGCGATTCCTTGTCGACCAGCACTCGCCCCCCGTCCCGCCGCTGACGGGCCTCGCCAACCTGCCGCGTGATGTCGTCCAGCTGCCCTTGCAGCACCGTAATCCGCTTCAGCGCCTTATCCCGCCTCGCCGCCAAGGACAGGTCGCTTTGCGACAGTGATGAACCGCCCACGGCACCCACCGGGTTGACGACCTCCCCATCGCGGGTGATGGCCTGCGCCCATCCGCCGTCGTGGACCATCCGCACGGCCTCATCCATCGTCTCGACCGCGACGACGTCGTTGAGCAGCAGCCGCACCGCGCCGACGACCCCCGCGGCTCGGCTCGGGTCCGGTGCATCCGGATTCGCCGACACCATCGTGCCGGCCGCACACGGCGTCCGATATGGCGAACCATCGTTCTCCTCAGCGACGGCCACCTGTTCCGGGGCACCGGCACCGCTTTCAGCCGCGTCGGACATCACGAGCACGGCCTTGCCCAGACGATCCTGCTTCGCCTTGCGCAGCGCATGCAGGAGGTTGCGCTCCCCCGGCACCACGATGGCGCCCGAAAACGCGTCCAGCGCGTGGGCGATGGCCTCCTCCCAGCCTTCCTCGACGTGGATGAAATCGGCGAGCCGCCCCATCGCGGCCACCTGATCGTCCTGTTCGAGAGCGCCGGAGGCGTTGCGCGATTCCAGCGTGTCGCGCAGCGCGTCGGCTTTGGCCTGCAGCGTGATGATCGAACCGTCGACGTCCCGTTGCCGCGCGAGCGCGTCGTCAAGCGCCTCCTGCCGCTTGGCGAGATCGGCCCGCGCCTGTTCCAGCGCCTTGCCGCCGTCATCGTCGCCGTTGTCGGCCTCGCGTTCCAACGACTCGCACTGCGAGCGCGCCTGCGACAACTGGGTCTGGAGTGTTTCGCGCTGCGCGGTGAAATCCTTGGCGCGTGTGTCTGCAAGTTCGGAGGCCGCCTCCTCGCGGGTGATCAGCGCGTTGAGGTTCGCGATCTGCAAGTCGCGCTGCTGGGCGCTTTTGCGCAGCTCCGCCAGGGTCTGCCGCACCGAGGCGAGTTTTTTCTCGTCGTCGGCGCGCTCCTGTATCGCCTTGTCGAGCGCGATGCGCATGTCGTTGACTGTCTCCGACTGCCGCCGCGCCTGCGATTCCAGTTCCTCCGCCCGCTTGTTCAGCATGTCGGGGTCCTCGCCGAGAGAGGTCACCAGCTGCCCGAGCAGCGACCGTCCGCGTTCGCCGGCCAGTGAGCACAACGATTTCAGCCGTTCCTGTATCTGAGACATCTCATGCCAGGTCTGGTTGATTCGCGCGAGTGCCGGGCTGGATTGCGCGCTCAGCGATTCGATCTGTTCGATGCGCACCTTGACCCGGACGAGCTCCGATTGCGCGGCCTGCAGGTCGTGACGCACCGAAGCCAGCTCGCCGCGCACCGCGTCGCGCTTCGCCATCGCGGCGACGGCATCGTCGGCGTACAGGCGGCTCTGCGCATCGCGCAACGTCACCTGGATGCTGTCGGCCCTGCGCGAGATACGCGCCTGCCGGCCAAGCGGCCCGAGCTGCCGTCGTATCTCGCTCAGCAGGTCGTCGAGCCGCGACAGGTTCGTTTCGGTGTTCGCCAACTTGCGCAGCGCACGTTCCTTGCGCTTGCGGTGCTTGAGGATGCCCGCGGCCTCTTCTATGAACGCGCGGTGGCCGCTGGGATCGGCCCTCAGAATCGCGTCCAGCCGCCCCTGCCCGACGATCACGTGCATCTGCTGCCCGAGCCCGGTGTCGCTCAACAGCTCCTGGATGTCGAGCAGACGGCAGGCCGAGCCGTTGATCGCGTATTCGGAACCCCCGTTGCGGAAGATGGTGCGGCTGATCGTCACCTCGCTGTAGTCGATGTTCAGCGTGTGGTCGGTGTTGTCGATCGTCAGGCTCACCTGTGCGCGGCCGAGTGGCGGGCGGGAGGACGTTCCCGCGAAGATCACGTCCTCCATCGACGTGCCGCGCAGGTTCTTCGCGCCCTGTTCACCCATCACCCAGGTGAGCGCGTCGACGATGTTCGACTTGCCGGAACCGTTCGGACCGACGACCGCGGTGATGCCCGGCTCGAATCGCAGCGTCGTGGCAGATGCGAACGATTTGAAGCCGCGCAGCGTGAGTTCCTTGAGATACATGTCGACTAGGCCTGTCCGCCCTTGGGACCGCCGTCGGCGGCATCCGCCTCCTTGGCGGCCTCCTTGGCAGCCTCCTTGGCGGCCTTGTCAAAGCCGAAATCGCCGAAGTCGTTCTCGTTGAAATCGGGGTTCGCATCGGTGGCGAAGTCCGTGTCGGCGTCCGATTCCACCCCGGACCGTGCAGGGTCTCCGGCGCCGGTGCGCGGCTCGGGCTCGCCCACCGAGGGATTGACACGCTCGGCCTTCGGCTTGGCGAGGTCGGCGTTCATCCGCTCCTTGAGCAGCGTGCGCGCGTCTCCGGCGGTGACGAAACTGCCGCAGACCAGCACGCCACGGCCGTAGCCGACTCCGGTCTCATCCTCGACGTCCACCATGTCGACCGCTTTCTGGATGGCGTCTGGCAGGCTGTCCTCGCGGATGACACGGTCGCGGCCGAACACCTGGACGGCGATCTTCTCCAGTTCCTCGGCCGGCATGACGCGGTCGCGCCACGAGTTCTCGGTGACGACGACCTGGCTCAGGATCGGCTCCAGCACGCCGAGATACTCCTCCACCTGCTTGTCGCCCATCATCGCGACGACGCCGACCAGCTGTGTGAAGTCGTAGCTTTCCTCGATGGCCTTGCGCAGCGCCTCGGCCGCGTTCACGTTGTGTCCGCCGTCAAGGATGATCGTCGGCGACGTGCGGATCTGCTCTATGCGGCCGGGCACCTTGACGCCCTGCAGCGCCTGCCCGACCAGGTCGCCGTTCAACGGCCCGTTGACCGGGATGACCGCCTCCGCGGCAGCGAGCGCGGCGAGCGCGTTGTGTGCCTGGTGCTCGCCGAACTTGGCGATCGGCACCTGCTCGTACACCCCGTTCGGTGTGTGCAGCGTGGCGATCTGGCCGCCGACCGCAGGCACGCGGTCCGTGACCTCCATCTCATAGCCGTCGCGTATCAGCGTCGCATGGTTGCGCTCGGCGGCCTCCATCAGAATCGGCATGACCCGCTCCTCATGCGGCTGCGGCCCGATGATGGCGGTGCAGTTCGGCTTTATGATACCGGCCTTCTCGGTGGCGATCTGCTCGACGGTGTCGCCAAGCCACTGCATATGATCCATGTCGACCGGGCCGATGATGGCCGCGTCCGCGTCCAGCACGTTCGTCGCGTCCCACAGGCCGCCCATGCCGACCTCGACGACGGCAACGTCGACCGGCGCGTCGGCGAACTTCCAGATGGCCATCGACGTCAGCACCTCGAAGAAGCTCATCGGGGGGCGGCCGGACTCGGCCATCTTCGCGTCGACGATGGCGACCAGATCCTTGATCTGATCCCACATGTCCACGAAATCGTCATCGCTCAGCTCCTGCCCGTCGATGGCGATGCGCTCGTTGATACGTTCCAGGTGCGGCGACGTATACAGGCCGGTGCGCAGCCCATACGCCCGGCAGAGGGCCTCGGCCATGCGGGCGGTCGACCCCTTGCCGTTCGTGCCGGTGACGTGGATCACACGGAACGAGTGCTCCGGATGGCCGAGCACGTCGAGCATGAGGTTCATCCGGTCCAGATCCAGATTCGTGGTGTTGTGCTCCGGCGGGCGGCGCATGATGTCGCGCTCCACGTCGCGGATGGACTCGTTGTTGCGGTTCGGATGTTCAAAAGACATGCTGATGTCGACCTCGTTTGCTTGTCAATGGTTCCGTTACGCCATTCTAATGGTCGTCCTGTCATATGCCGACGGCAATATCCGGCCAGCAGGTCGCCGCCGCGTCATTGCGACGCCAATCGCAGGCACGATGACGGCGTAATTCACGAAGTCGTCACCAAAAATTGACCGTTCGTATGACCTGACCCATGAAACGAGCTCTTATATGGTGCTGTACTTGATAAGGAAAGGTTCGGCTCTCCGATGAGAAGACCACGCGATAGGAGATGGATCATGCGGGCAATCATCCTCAGTGGCGTAGCGTTCATAGCGACCACGGCCGTGCTTGCGCTTGCCTGCCCGGCGCATGAGCTCGCCGACATGGAAGACGAGTGAGACGGACGGCACGTCACACCGGTCAGCCCCTATGACGACCGTGTAGCGCTCGTTTGCGTCCTTAAGTGCGCGCCGAAACGACAACCGTGCGCACTTAGGGACGCAAATGGCCTGGTTTGCGTCCCTATGTTCGCGCACTTGTCGTTTCGGCGCGCACTTAGAGACGCAAACAGACCCGCCGCTAGCGCTGCACCCCGTCGGCGACGAACAGCGCGTGGGCGTCACCCCGGCGCTTGTTGTCGAGATAGCGCCGGAACAGCTTCAGCCGCTCCACAGTGCTGGCGGCCAGGGGCTCGGGCAGATCATCCAGTTCGAACCAGCCCACGTTCAGGCTTTCCTCGTCCCCCACATACGGCTCGGCATTGCCGCCGGGCTTGAGAGCGCACAGGAACGAGTGGTCCATGTACATCGTATTGTCGCCGTTCGCATAGGTGATCACGCGTGACGACGACGTGACGGCGACCAGGTCTGTGACGACCGCGTCGATGCCGGTCTCCTCCTTGATCTCGCGCACCACCGTATCCGCCGGCTGCTCACCGGGCTCGTTGATGCCATAGACCATGGCCCACTCGCCGGTGTCGGAGCGACGGCCCAGCAGCAGGCGGCCCCGGTCGTCCAGCACGCAGCCGGTGACCCCGTTGAGCCACAACAGGTCATGGCCGATCTTCTTGCGCAACTCCAATACGAATTCGGGTGTTGGCATGGGCATTCCTCCTTGTATTGCGTACAACCGACGATGCCGCCCCGTTGAAAGGGGCGGCATCGTATCGGAACAATCAGGCCTTGGAGCCTGCGGCCATGTCGGCCATCCACTGCTCGACGTCGTCGGGCTGCTTCGGGATGCCCGCGGAAATCCATTCGGGGCCGTTCTCGGTCATCAGCACGTCGTCCTCGATGCGGATGCCGATACCGCGGTATTCCGGCGGAATCAGCAGGTCGTCCTCGCGGAAGTACAGGCCGGGCTCGATGGTGAAGATCATGCCGGGTTCGATCTTCGCGCCTTGGTACGACTCGTAGCGGGCCTGTGCGCAATCGTGCACATCAAGCCCGAGGTGGTGCGCCACGCCGCAGGCGAGCCAACGGCGGTGCTGCTGGCCTTGCGGGGACAGTGACTCCTCGACGCTCACCGGCAGCAGACCCCAATCGTGCAGACGCTCGGCGATCACACGCATGCAGGCGTGGTGGATGTCGGAATAGGTGGCACCCGGCTTGGCGGCTTCGAAACCGGCCTGCTGCGAGTCCAGCACGGCCTGGTACAGACGCTTCTGGAAGTCGGTGAACTTGCCGTTGGTCGGGAAGGTGCGGGTGATGTCGGCCGTGTACAGGGAATCGACCTCAACGCCGGCATCCACCAGCAGCATGTCGCCGGTCTTCACCACACCGGTATTGCGCATCCAGTGCAGAATCGGGGCGTGGGGGCCGGAGGCCACGATGGAGTCGTAACCGATGGCGTTGCCCAGCTCACGGGACACGGCGTTGAACGCGCCTTCGAGGATACGCTCGGAACGCGGCTTGTCGAGCGCGGCCGGCAGTGCGGAGAGCAGACGGTCGAAGCCGTGCTTGGTGGCGTCCACGGCCTTGCGCATCTCGTTGATTTCGTAGCCGTCTTTGACCATGCGTGCCTCGGCGGCGAACTCGTGCAGCTTGTCGTCGGATGCGGAGTTCTTGTCCGGATCGGCGAAACCGTTGGCCTCGCGGATGGACTCGACCATCGAGGTGATTTCGGGATCGGTCTCGCTGACCACGCGCACACGCACGGCGCCGGCCTCGGCACCCACGTCCTTGGACAGGGCGTCGGCCAGCTGGGCGATGTCGTGGGTCTCGATGCCGGTCATCGCCTGCATCTCCTTGAGGCCAGCACGCGGGCCAACCCAGTATTCGCCGTAGTGGGCGGACATGAAGAAGTCCTCGGTGGAGTTGTCGGCGCGAGGTGCCACGAACAGTTCCGGAGTGTGCGTCTTGCCGGCGGCGGCTTCGGGGGAGTCGGGGTCGACCGGGTTCAGGACCAGCACGGCGCCGGCCTCGTAATCGGAACCCAGACCGGTGTAGTAGGCGAACATGGTGTCCGGGCGGAACATGTAATCGCAATCATTGTTGCGCACCTTCGGCTGGCCGGCCGGAATGACCAGACGCTCGCCCGGGAAGGCCTTGCCCAGCGCCTCAAGGCGGGCTGGCGTGAACTTGGAGGATTCGAGAGGCTTGATCTCCGGATCATCGTCGGCCCAGCCGGACTTCATAAACTCCTTGAATGCAGCCGACTGCGGGCGCAGCGAGCGGTTGTTCACACGGTCGCTCATCGACTGGTTCGCGCCCGGCGCCGTAGCGCGCTCCTCGGCCTCATATTCTTTGTCCTTGGCGGTGATCACTTCACCCATTGCCACTCTCCTGTATGTAGTTGTTGTCGAATCATCGATTCCCACCTCATATTAGTCGGCTTTATGCGATGTGCCACGATTGACGGCTGACGGTAAAACCAAGTACGGAATTTGGACGGTCTTCCGGACATGCCCATATGGCGAGTGCGGCGGGCTGGAATGCGGGCCCGTTTATTGTTCTCGGTAGGGAAGGAGAGGGGCATGGGCTTGGGCTGGAGCTTGCCGATTGATATTGACATATTCTGTGGGCTGAATCCATGTGAACCCATGCGATGAAGGTTTATCGCGTCGCGGGACTCACTGCTATGCGGAGGTCTCCACCTGAGGCACCCCGGCTTTGATCAGTTTTACCCGCAGCGGAGTACGTTCGATGACGTCGGCGTATGTGAAATGGACGATTTCGGTGGCACCGGCTCGTTTCAGTCCCTCGTCGCGTGCGCGTTCCTTGGCCACCACCTCCTGAATGCTGCGGTTATCGGTCATGGCTGGGTCCACGTATTTTTGTGTGCCGTCGTATTCGGCCACTATCACGCGCCCGTCATCGAGCTTCCATACGAAATCAACGCGGTACTCGGTATTCGTCTGTGGGTCGGTCACCGTTACCTGAATACGCGGCGTGAGGAAGCGATCTTCGATGATGGTGCCTCGCGCGAGGGATTCTCCACCATTCTCGCTCCTTTCGTTTGCATAGCGCAGCAGGCGGAATACTCGGGCATAATCGATTCTCCATTGAACGCAGTCGGCGGCTATCTCTTCCTTGGTTATTCCCTTGGCAAGGGCCGAGTCAAAGATCGGTAACGCAAACCGAAAATCAAGGTCTATAGCGGCCTCGACCAAGGTTCTAGCCGGTGATATCAGGGATAGGCCGGAGGCCTCGTAATGTGTCTTCGGATTGTTCATATCGGGCATATAGACATGTCGTAAGCGCTGATGGCATTGACGAGATCCATGATCGGAAGTCACGATGGTTATGCAGTCATCATGCAAATGCCATTGATGTTCGAATCCATAGGCACTTACTGCCACCAAGCCGCCAAAAACCCACTGAGGATGCTCTTGCGCAAGAGCGCGGGCTATATGCAACGTTCGCTCCGGCGGCGTCAAACCATCCCAGTATGCAGTATTTGCATAAAGACTGGGAATGCCGTCATACACTTTCAACAACTCGCCACTCTGGGCACGGCGGCGTAGAGCGGTCTGTTCCGCTTCATTTCTTGAATAGACGCATCTCAGCTCATTCTGCGCGGCTGATATGAGCGAGGCCACTGCTTTGTGTGTCTTCATGACGTCGAGCGTAGCCGGAACGAAGCAGCGTAAGTATGAATTTCAGCCATTGTGGTTCTAGCCTCGGAGCTTGGCTGTCTTGGAGCGAGATACTCCCGATAATTTCAAGGTATTAGGCCGCTAATTCGGAATAGTGGATAACACACAAAACTTATCCACCATCAGTAATGTCATTCGAACAACGTGCTTTGTGGATTCGAACAAGATATCATCGGCGAAGGCGGATGTAGCTGGTAGAGGGCGGCGAATTGACGGTTAACGGTGCTTATGCTTTGTACGCCGTCGGTGCTGGTTCAGATATTGGCTGGCTTCTGTCTGAGTGTGGAATCTAGCGTCGGCGTGAGTCCAATGGTTGTATCGGGGCCGACGATTTGCTGCGATTTATTGGCGGCATAGATCCAGGGCTTGGACGGCTGCCGACGGTGAGAGCAGTCATAACAGTGAATGAGCCTCTGCGAGTTCAAAAGATGATGTAGAGGACGTTTGTGAGAGTCGTTTCCGGGGCAAGACATGGTCGATTGACGACGTTGAAATTTCTCAACGACGGCAGAATGGCATGCCTTGGCGAGGAGACGACACTGAGAGGCGATGGAGTCGGGATTAATCCAGGTTTTGGCCAGCCACCGACTCGCAAGAGCATCATAGCGTCGGTGTACCGCCAGAAGCTGGCACTGTACCGACGCTGAATAGCATCAGCGTCGCCGGACATACAAGTTTTGGATTGCAGCCGACTAAGAATGGGATGCCGACGGCAAGAGCCGCATTGCAACTATATGAGACGGCTTCACTGTGCGTGGCTGCAGGTAGAGACTGCCCGCGCGGCGGCGACATATGAGACGGTTTCACTGTGCGCGCACGATAAACCACCCCGGCGGCTAGGATAGAGGGAATTGAGGGAGTGCGGCTCCACGCGTGAAGGCAAGAATCCCGAACCATGCGGGGCAAACCTGTGCAAGGGGAGCTTCCTGCGCATGCGGAAGCGGAATATATGCGGGCATGCGTAGACATGACGAGAATGGCGCGAACACGTAAGTGGCATACGCACTCCGAACGGCGCAACAGCAACACGAGCAGAGGTTAGAAGAGGATATGTCATTCGAGCATCCGAATCGGAACAATGAGAGCATGCGGGACGTCGAACTGGACATCATGAGCCGCCCGCCGGAGCATAACACCACCAATCTGGATCTCGACCGGATGAACCTGATGCTCGACATCCTGGGCCACCCGGAGCAGTCGTTCCGCGTGATTCATATCACCGGCACCAACGGCAAAGGCTCCACCGCACGCATGGCCGAGGCCATCTGCCGTGCCTACGGTATGCGCACCGGCCTGTACACGTCGCCGCATCTGGAGAAGATCAACGAGCGTATCGCCATCGACGGCCAGCAGCTGTCCGATGACGATTTCATCGACATCTGGGACCAGACCAAGGATCTCGTGGCCCTGGTGGACGCCAAGATGGAGGAGCAAGGCAAGCCGAAGATGAGCTTCTTCGAGGTGCTCACCGCCATGGCCATCTGGAAGTTCGCCGACACTCCCGTGGACGTGGCCATCGTCGAGGTCGGCATGGGAGGCCTGTGGGACGCCACCAACGTGCTCAACGCGGATGCGGCCATCATCGGCCCGGTGGACATGGACCACATGCAGTGGCTGGGCGACACCGTCGAACAGATCGCCACCGAGAAGGCCGGCATCATCAAGCCGAACTGCACCGCCATCATCGGCCCGCAGCCGCATGAGGAAGCCGTCATGCCGATTCTCGCCGAAGCCGCCGAACGCAACCACGCCATGCTCGTGCGCGACGGCTACGAAATGACCGCGTCCGACCGTATGGCCGCAGTCGGCGGCCAAGTCGCCACCCTGACCACGCCCAACGGCACTTACGAGGGCGTGCCGATCGCCAAGTTCGGCGAGCATCAGGCCCACAACGCGCTTGCCGCGCTCGCCGCCTCCGAAGTGGTGATTCCGGTCAACGGTCCGCTGGACGGCGACTTGGTGGCCGAGGCGTTGAGCTCGGTCAAGATTCCCGGACGCATCGAACAGATCCGCACCTCACCGACCATCATTCTGGATGGCGGACACAACGTGAATGCCGCCGAAGCCCTGCGCAAGGCCATCGAGGAAAGCTACGACTTCAAGCAGCTGGTCGGTGTGGTCGCCATGATGCGCGACAAGCAGGTCGAGGAATATCTGGGTGTTCTGGAGCCGATCCTGAGCTCCGTGGTGGTCACCGAGAATTCGTGGCGCGAGCGCGTGATGCCGGCCGACGAGCTTGAGAAGATTGCCGTGGACGTGTTCGGTCGTGACCGTGTGATCAAGGAAGCGAACCTGCCTGACGCGATTCAGACCGCCGTCAATATGGTCGATGCCGAGGACGAGCTGGGCGTGGGCTACGGCCACGGCGTGCTTATCTGCGGCAGCTTCGTCACCGCCGGCGACGCACGCCTGATGCTTGAGGAACACGCCAGCCCCACGATGAGGCAGGCTATGGCCGTTCATCAGCCGGCGGTTGACCCGGACGATTCGGATCAGCCGGCAGACAAGGCCGAGGATGAGGCCGCCGACAACCTCGAGGATTCGGTAAGCCCGGACGACTTCGACGTGTTCGACGTCCTCGGCCTCGGCAAGGAACAGGCCAGTGACGCCGGTAACGCCGGCACCGGCACGGCCAGTGCCGACACCGACACCGACGATTCCGCCGACGCCCGGTAACCCGCATCCAAGGCATATCGGATACCCGGACACCCGGCATACGGAAAACAGTCTCACGCCATGTATCTCAAGGAACTCACCCTCCGCGGATTCAAATCCTTCGCCTCCGCCACCACGCTGCGCTTCGAGCCCGGCATCACGGCGGTCGTCGGCCCCAACGGTTCGGGCAAGTCGAACATCGTCGACGCCCTGATCTGGGTAATGGGTGAGCAGGGCGCCAAAAACCTGCGCGGCACTTCGATGGAGGACGTGATTTTCGCAGGCACGTCCTCCCGCCCGCCATTGGGCCGTGCACAGGTGAGCCTGACCATCGATAATTCCGATCACACGCTCGATATCGATTACACGGAAGTCACCATCTCCCGCACCATCTTCCGCAACGGAGGCTCCGAATACGCGATCAACGGCTCGCAATGCCGCCTGCTCGACATTCAGGAACTCCTCTCCGATACCGGTCTTGGCCAGCAGATGCATGTGATCGTAGGCCAGGGACGATTGGATGCGATTCTGAAGGCCGACCCGTCCGGCCACCGTGCGTTCATCGAAGAGGCCGCCGGCATCCTGAAGCACCGCAAGCGCAAGGAACGCGCGTTGCGCAAGCTGGCCAATACCGAAACGAACCTGAGCCGACTCGACGATTTGCTGGGGGAGATTCACCGCCAACTCGGCCCCCTCGGACGCCAGGCACGTATCTCCCGGCGCGCCGACGCGATTCAGATATCCGTACGCGACGCCCAAGCCCGCCTGTACGCCGAAGACGCTCAACGCTCGATGAGCCGTCGCGACACGGTACGTCAAGAGCTTGGCGCTGTGCGTAACCAGCTGGCCGTCGCCCAACGTGAACTCGCCCAAGTCAAAGTACGCATCGAACAGGTCGAGGCGTTGAGCTCCGAATCCAGTCCGGCCATCGCCAAGGCCAACCAATACTGGCATGAATTCTCGCAGACCCGTGAACGACTGAACGCGCTCGCCCAGTTGGCCGAAGAGCGCAGCCGGTCACTCGCCGGCCAGATCGTCACCAACTTCGGTGAGGATCCCGGCATGCTTGTCAAACGAGCCGAGGAACTGGAGTCTCAGGCAGCGGCACAGACCAAGGCCGTGGCCGATGCGCGCATCGCACTCGACAAGGCCACCGAGGAACGCGCCGACGACGAGAAGAAGCTTGCTTCAGTCCGTCAGACCTTGACGGAACTGCGCAAAACCGCACAGGAGCGCGATGCACAAATCGCTCGATTGCGCGAACTCATCGCCCGCGAGGAATCCGCCGTGCAACTGGCGACCAGCCGCGCCAAGGATTACGCCTCCCAACGTGACTCGCTGACTTCCCAGCGCGACGATGCCCGGCAACAGCTGGACGCATTGCGCAGCGAAGCGGACTCCATTGCCGACGATGACGGTGCCGCATTGGACGCCGCACGTGCGACGCTCGCCGAATGCCGCGAACGACTGAACGAACTCGCCGATAAGCAGCGCGAGATACAGTCCAAGATCATCTCGCTCAAAGCCAAGGCCGATGCGCTTGCCGACACGCTAGACAGCCGCAATGCTTCCGGATCGTTGGAGCGTGATACGGACGTGGCCTCGCTTGGCCGACTCACCGACTTCATCCATGTGGCCGAAGGCTGGGAAGATGCCGTGGCCCACGCGCTCGACCAGTATGCCAGCGCCATCGTGGTGCCCGAGGCAGGCAACATGTTGCACGCCCTCGAACGCGCTCGGGAAGATAAGCTCGGCAAAGCCGTGGTGCTGACCGCGAGCATTGCCGGCGATTCCGCCACAGAGCCGGGCACGGAGTCGGAGGAGAGTAGCGCCGAGAACACGGCGGCCGCCCCGCGATCGGGCAGCGCGCTGGCAGCAGTCGTCACTGCGAACCCAGATGCAAAGAACCCGGCACAGGCCGAAGCTGTCGTGCACACCGTGCGTCTCCTGCTGGCTGATGTAGCCATGGCCGGCACCGCCGACGAAGCCCAGCAGATTGTGGCATCCGGCGAAGCCATGCGGGCCGTCAGCAAGAACGGCGAGACCTTTGCGCACGGCGTGGCGGCGGTCGGCGGCTCTTCCATCTCTCAATCGGACCTGTCTTTGGCCGCACGCCGAGACAAAGCATTGGCACAGGTCAAACAGTTGACCGCTCAAGACGGCGGAATGGCTGAGCAAGTGGCCGAGGCCAAAGCCAAACGCGATGAAGCGGCCCGACTCGTCGATCAGGAATCCGCCAAACGCACCGAAGCCCGGCTCAAAGCCCAACAGGCGGAGAAATCTCTGAAATCCGCCACGGATCGCATCGCATCGTTCACCCGTCAGCTCGACCAGCTGGATAGGAAAATCACCGAGACGCAAGAGAATCGCAACGAGCATCAGCGCAAGCTCGACGATCTCAATCGCGCTTTGGCATCGGCCCGGCAATCCACAGCGGAACATGCCGATTTCGACGAACTCGATGAACGCGAACGTACGCTGGAGCGCGGACTGAACCTGACTCGCGAGCATGAGGTCGCCGCGAAAATCGCGTGGACCGAGGCAAGCCGCAAAGGGGAGTCCCTGAGCCGACAGGCCGGGCTGCTGCGGGACAACGCCAAAGAAGCCGCCGAACGCCGCGCCCGCATCGAGGCGTTGAACGATCGCAGACGCGAGCAGGCCGCACACCTGCAAGGCGTGGCCGATGACGCGCGAGCAGTGGCCGCCATGGTAGAGCATACGCTGCATGACGTGGCCGCCAAACGAGACGAGCTGCAGGCCGCCGCCTCCAGCCATGACGAGGAACTCAAGGCCCTGCGCGCGCAGCACAACCAGATCGAGCCCAAGGTCACCGATCTGACCGGGCGCGAACATGCCTTGGATGTAAACCGCGAACGGTTGGCCGCCGAATCCGGGCAGCTCATGCAGAAAGTGTCCGACGAACTCGGTCTCACTTTGGAGGAATTGGTTAGTGATTACGGCCCCGAACAGCCGGTGCCCGTGCTGGATGATGAGGGCAACCCTGTGCCGTTGGATGAGACGGAAGCTGAGGCTGGGACCGAAGAGGGAGAAACCGGGGGAGAGGCCGGCACCAACGGCGATTCCGCCCGCTTTAAGACCGTGCCGTATAACCGTCAGGAGCAGAAGAAGCGTCTCGATAAGGCTCGCCGCGAGCTGGCCGCACTCGGCAAGATCAACCCTTTGGCCACCGAGGAATTCGAAGCGCTTGAGGAGCGGAACAAGTATCTCAATGATCAGCGCAACGATGTGGTCAAATCACGTGACGATTTGATGCAGCTCATCAAGGATCTCGATTCCACGATGGTCCAGGTATTCAAATCCGCGTTCGACGATACCGCCGAGGCGTTCGAGCAGATGTTCGCCACGCTGTTCCCAGGCGGCACCGGGCGACTGCGCCTGGAAAACCCGGAAGACATGCTCACCACCGGCGTACTGGTCGAGGCCAGCCCGGCCGGCAAGCGCGTCAAACAGCTGAGTCTTCTGTCCGGCGGCGAACGTTCGCTGACCGCGCTGGCGTTGCTGTTCGCGATTTTCACCGCCCGCCCCAGCCCGTTCTATGTGATGGACGAGGTCGAGGCCGCGTTGGACGACGTGAACCTGACCCGTTTGATTAATGCGTTCAATGAGCTACGCGCCCATGCGCAGCTCATCATCATTACGCACCAGCAACGCACCATGTCGATTGCCGACGCGCTTTACGGCGTAACCATGAGAGCCGACGGCGTAACAGCCGTGGTGAGTCAAAAACTCGAACGATAAACGAATGGTTCCCGCTGACAGGAACTGGTACCACAGGTGACTGAGGGCGGTCCATATCGAAAGACCGCCCTCAGTCTCGCTTCGTTCGACAGCTCCCGCCAGCGGGAGCGGGGAGGTATTAGCGCAATGCCTTGCGCACGCCCTGTACAGTCTGCAGAGTCTTGTAGAAGACCTTCTTGATGGGTACGTCGCGGGCGGGGGCCACCGGGGTGATTTCCTCGGTGAACTTGCACTTGAACTCGTTAAGGCCCTTGAGAGACGGCGCGAAATCGGAGCCAATACCCATGAGATCGTATTCAGTAATACCCTGCGAGCCCAGGATGCAGCATTCGGAATACAGCAGCTTGTCGGTCACATGCAGACGCATAACCTCGTTGCGCATGCCGGCATAGTAGCGCACCGCATGTGTGCCATTCACGGTGACAATCGACCATGCCACCACACGGTCTTCAATACGTGCGGCGAACACACGGCAATGATCGGCACCCAACGCGCCGATCATATCGGAGTAGTCGCTCATCGGAGCAGGCGTGAATCCATCGCGCTGGCCGGTCTCGACCATCACATCGTAATATTCGGAGAAATCGGCCAGCGCCTTATCCGTCTCATCGGCAACCTCGGCCGGGCACTCGCGCAGAGACTTGCGCACATCACGGCGTCCACGACGCTTCATCCGAGCCAGAATCTCATCATCGCCACCGGTGACGTCGATGACCACGGTCTGGTCGTACGGCACTGTGGACAGCACCTTCTCCGTACCATCGGCGAACCAGGTGTCGATACGCAGGAACGCGATGTTCTTGTCGGCCTTCTTGACGTTGTCCACGATGGCGTCGACGACCTCGCGCTCCTCAGCCTCGGTGGGCTTGGCGACCCACGCCGGCCCATGCATCGAGCGCAGATAATGATAACCGTGCGTCTCAAAATCGATAAAGGAGATCACGGCGACCAATTCACCATCACGCTTGATCAGATAATCGCCCCATGGTGTGCGTCCGTCGATATCCGCCTGAAAACCAGACCAAACCTTGGTCTGTTCGATAGGCAACGTGATGCCGGCCTTCTCGGCCTCGGCTTCCAGTGTGGCTCCGTCAACTTTCTCCAACGTGATCATTACGATTCAGCTATCCTTTTTCGTTCGTATCCGTATGTCGTGTTTCTGGTTTGGTCGTATTGCGCGTGATCTGATGTGGGCCAATCGGGATCCGATCAGGATCTGATTGGCCGGAATCCCGTCACAAGCCAAACATGCGTTCGACGACGTGATCGTCGCCGTCGAACGGCACATGCTTGCGATGGTCCTTGATCCAACGCTCGTTGCCCTTGCCGATAATCAGCAGGATGTTGAATCGGTCGGCGTGCGCACGGGCATCGTAAATGGCGTTGGTGATGGCCGTCGGACGGTCGGAAATCACCGTGGAGGCCACATCCTTGTTCGTGATGTAGCCTTGCATTTCCATGCAGATGTCGATGAACGGCTCGGTGTCCGTATCTTCGGCGGTGAAAATGAAGTTCGCGATACGGTTCTCGGCAGCCTCGACGATTTCCTTACGACGATCGTAGGCCTTGTTGCCGGCCGATCCGGTCACCAGCGTGATACGCGGGTTTTCCTCGCCCCAACGCTCGTAGACGAAGTCAAGCAGCGCGGTGACGGATGCGTAGTTGTGCGCATAATCGACGATGGCGAGCGTGTTCGACTGCGGATCGCGGAACTGTTCCATACGGCCGGCGATACGTACGGATTCGATGGCGTGCAGTGCGCCGGCGTCATCGAGCGATACGCCAGCCGCATGGGCGATGGCGATGGCCGCCGCCGCATTGAGGTAGTTGAAGTCGCCATCGATGGACAGATGGTAGTCGCCAAGGGTCTGATCTCCGTCGGCGATGTGGAAGGAGGCGTGCGCCGTGTCGGCGGGCCAGGCGACGACGTCCGCACTGGTGCCGGCATTATCCGCGTCATGCAGGGCGAAGGTGGTCACGCCGATGCCGGCTGCCTCCGCGTCCTCCCGCAACAGATCGGCGTGCAGACTGTCCGCGCCGAGTACCAGCGACTTCGCGTTGGCGATGATCTGGCGCTTGCAATACAGGTAATCCTCGAACGTGGGGTGTTCGATCGGGCTGATGTGGTCGGGGGAGATGTTCAGGAACGCGGCCACATCGAAAGTCAGGCCATAGACGCGGTCCACCTTGTACGCCTGGGAGGAGACCTCCATCACCAGATACTCCATGCCGTTATCGGCCGCCTCGCGCATCATGCGGAAGGCGTCCATCGATTCGGGCGTGGTCAGATCGGACTCGACGTAGGTGTGGCCGTCAAGGCAATTATCGACCGAGGAGAACAATGCGGCCTTGCCACCGGAGACGGCGTTGATAAGCGCCTGCGTGAAGTACGAGGTGGTCGTCTTGCCCTTGGTGCCGGTGACGCCGATGACCGTGAGCTCGTTCTGCGGATATCCGTAGAATGCGGCGGACAGCAGGCTCATCGCCTTGCGTGCGTCGTTGACGATCAGTCCGGGGGCGGCGGTTGCGGCTGAGTACTCGGTTTCGGCCACGTATGCGGCCAGGCCGGCTTCGTCGATGCCGTTCAGATACTCGGCCTTGAATCGGCCCTTGCAGCACAGCAGGGTGCCCTGCGTGACCTTGCGGGTGTCGTAGGTGATGCCGGCGAACGGTTCATCCGCCGAAGCGATACGGGCCGGGTCGTCGGTCCAGACATCCCCTTGGATGATTTCACGCAGCAGATGGTGTTCCTTGAGCAGGTCAGCGGCCGAAGCCAAAGTCAAAGCCATAATTGTTTCTCCCTATTATCTAGCCGATACGCCATTCTACAGGTGGGGTGCAGCGTGTTGTGGCTCACACGTCATCGACCACGATATGGGCACATGATTTGATTAGAATGGTGAACCGTGACGACAAGCGAAGCAACTACGCAATCCGGGCAGTCAGCCGGATCGGGCGAGTCCATGGCAGCCAAGCGCGCCAGATTCGAGCAGCTCGCCATGCCCGCCGTCAATGCACTGTACCGGCAGGCGATGAGGCTGACCAACAATCCCGATGACGCGCAGGATCTGGTCCAGGACACCTTCGAACGCGGGTTCAAGGCCTTCGACTCATTCCAGCCGGGCTCCAACTTCGAGGCGTGGATGACCACCATCGAGCGCAATGCCTACTTCAACCAGTATGCCAAGGCCAAGCGGCGCCCGCAGCGTGCCAACGACTCCACTGGCGAATACGACGATTGGGACATTTACGATGCCGCCGAACATACGTCGGACGGGCTCAAGTCCGCTGAAGAGGAATATTTGGACGCCTTCGCGCCCGAGGAAATCATGGCCGCGCTCGCCAAACTCTCGCCGGAACGCCGGCAGGTGTTCATCGACGCCGCCATCGACGGCAAGTCCTACCAGCAGGTGGCCGATGAGCAGGGCGTGAAAATCGGCACGGTGATGAGCCGCCTGAATCGCGCCCGCACGCAACTCAAGCGTGAGCTCGCTTCGTATGCGAAAGAGCGCGGGTACGTGACTGGTTCGTCGGCTGGTTCACCATCCGCGAAGTTGGGCGAAAACGTTGGTCGAATCGCCGATTCCGGCCATAATGGAAGTAGTGAACAAACTGTTGGTAGCAATGGCGACACGCAAGCCGCAGTGAGACATAGTCATGCGACTGGCGCCCGCACGCCACAACAGTCAAGCAAGCTTTCGGGAAAGGAGATCTGATGAACGATCAGCCGGTAGAGCGTACTCGCCATATCTCCATAACCCGTACGGGGGCCGATGGCATGGTCAGCCAGACCGAAGTGCATATCACGGCGGTGCATCATCGTTCAGTGGATACCGGCTCGGCCTCTGCGTCGGTCCAGGCGGACGTGCATATCGTTACGGAGGGCGACTGTTTTGACCCCCGTACCTGCTGCGACGAGCGTGAACAGGCGTTGATTGCCGCGTTGCGTGCCTACTTGCGCCCGGATGTGGCACCCGAATGTCTGATGGCCCGGCTCAAGGCCACGCTTGATCACTGCTGCGGCGAAGATAAGTAACGACATATACAACAAGGTCCGTCTGATGTATCATCAGACGGACCTTGAGCGTTCCATAAGAAACGCGAAGAATCAGGCGTTAGGACGCTTGCCGTGGTTGGCGGCCTTCTTACGACGATTCTTGCGCTTACGTCCGCGCATGCCCATGATGGACTCCTTTGCTGCAGTAAAAAAATAAGCCTTCGGAATTATGCCACATGAGCACGACGTGATGCAACACGGGTGTCCATGTGGCGATGAGCGTCAGGCTTGGCTATTCGGTTTTTCAGATTTGTTCGGCGTGGAAGGTGACCACGGTGGTGTAGTCATCGCCCGGCTCGAGCACAACCAGATCCTTGCCGGTGCGGAAGGCGTCGGCGTAGGCGGTCATCGGTTCCACGGGCCACCCGAACACTTGACGAGCCTTCTCGCCGATTTCGTTGCCGGTGCACACCTGCCAGGAGTTGATGGTCTTGTCGCCAGTCAGCGTGACCTTGATGCCGTCGGGGCGGGTGAACACGGCGGAAGTGCTGCCGTCTTCACCGCGGTTGGTGATATCGGTCCAGGCATCGTCGAAGCCACGTCCCTCCAGCGTGGGGTTATCGCGCAGGTCGAAGATGCCGGAAACCGGCTCTTCACCGGTGGGCAGCAAGTGTTCGTCTACGGTCACGTGGGTGTCGCAGTGCAGCTCAAGACGGCAGGGCTCGTTGTCGGCGGTAATGGCCTGACCGGTGGCGTGCTTGCCGTTGGCCAGCCACGGGTGGATGCCAAATGCCCACGGTGCCTTCACGCTGTCGTTGTTGTGCACGGTGAAGGTTTCCGTGAGACCGTTCTCGTCAAGTGCATAAGTGGCGGTGATGGTGATATCAAACGGGTAGCCGGCGATGTCGGGGGAGCGCCAGGAGAGCGTCACGTGTGATTCCTGCAAATCAACGAGCTCCCACATGTAGCGGTAGGCATAGCCGTGCAGGGAGGATTGGCGGTCGAACTCGTCGATCGGCATCTGGTAGTCTTCGCCATCGAAAGAATACTGACCATTGGTCACTCGGTTCGGGTACGGTGCCAGCACCCAGCCGTTGCAGCAGGGAATGACCTTGTTCGGGTCGAAGGGGACGATGAGGTCTTCGCCGCGCCACTTCAGCTCGCGCAGGCTGGCACCCAGTTCGGTGACGACGGCACTCCATTCGCCGGACGAGATGACATATTGGTTACCAGTGCGAGGCTTCAAAGCCATAGTGCACACTCCTTTGTGGAACAAATTGTTATCGCTCACAATCGTATCGCATAAGTCCCAAGACGCGGCGGCACATAAGGATAAAAAATTGGCTCCCCTCTGGAGGGGAGCCAGCGTAACAGAACTACTTCTGGACTACTTCGTAGCGGACCACAGTGGTGTAGTCGCCGTTGGGGGCGAGCGTCACCAAGTGGTCACCAGTGCGGAAGGCATTGGCCGGGGCGGTCATCGGCTCGACGGCGATGCCATACGGATGCTCGGCGAACGGTGCGCCAGTGGCGGTGTAGCACTGCCAAGCATTAATCGTCTCATCGCCAATGATTTTCACTTCGATACCGTCCGGGCGGGTGAATGTGGTGGTGGTCGTACCATCGGCGGCACGCTCCACGTCGACCCAGGCATCATCAAAGGCGCGGCCTTCGAGCGTCGGGCCATCGTTCAGGTCGTAGATACCGGTAACCGGTTCGGTGCCGGTGGGAATCAGCGCCTCGTTCACCGTCACATGACTGTCGGCCTTAATCTGCAGGTGGCAGGCGGCGGAGTCGGCATCGCGTTCGGCGGCAGTTGCGCCCTGCTTGCCGTTGGCCAGCCACGGATGCAGGCCGAGAGCCCACGGTGCCGGTTCGTCGCCATCATTGCGGGCATTGACGGTCGCGGTCATGCCGTTGTCGCCGAGTTCGTAGGTGACGGTCACGGTCACATCGAACGGGTATCCGTCCAAGTTGGGGAAGCGCAGCGAAAGCGTCACGGCGCTATCGGTCAACGATTCAAGCTTCCACATGTAGTGGTAGGCGTATCCGTGGTTCGCATTGTTGCGCGGTGCGGGATGATATTCGTTAACCGGCGCGCAGTAATGCTTGCCATTGAAATCGTATTCGCCGTTTTCGATGCGGTTTGGCCACGGGGCCAGCACATAACCGTTACAGGTGGGGGTCAGGTCGTTGACGCCGAACGGGCAGAAAATTTCCTTGCCTTGATAATCGAATCGGCGAATCTTGGCGCCGAGTTCGCAGATGACGGCGGAATAATCGCCATAGTGAATCGAATACTGATTTCCGGTGCGTGGTGTTTTACTCGTCATGGAATCACTCCCGTAGTGAGGTTGGTGGGCCGGTAGCTCCTGCTATCGCTGGCCCCAGTCTAGCGCGTCTCCTCTATCGAGGCGGGGATTGGCGATATGCGGCATATAATAAACAATTCGTATAAACACGGTAGCAATACGTGGAGTGACGAGTCTCACACCATCATGCGAGAAGCACGTGGATTCCTTGGAAACCGGTGATTTGTGGGAGACGCGGAAAAGTTGTGACGGCAGATTCCTGTAATCCCTGCCTTACACTGGAAAACACTATTGACGTTCAGGAGGTTCCGATGACCAAAAGCGTTGTGCTCGCTGATCCGCGAGGCTTCTGCGCGGGTGTGGACCGTGCGATTCTTACCGTACAGACCATTCTCAAAGCCGCGGAGGCTTCCGGAAAGCGGACGCGCGAGGATGGGCTGCCCCCGGTATATGTGCGCCGGCAGATCGTGCACAACAAGCATGTGGTCGAGGACTTGGCCGGGCAAGGCGCGGTGTTCGTCCAGGAATTGGCGGAGATTCCGGATGCTGCTGCCCAAGCGGGTATTCCGGTGGTGTTTTCCGCCCATGGCGTATCTCCGGTAGTGAAGGCGGAAGCCGAACGTCGTGGCATGCATGTGGTGGATGCCACCTGCCCTCTGGTGGGTAAGGTGCACCGTGAGGTGCTGCGTTTCGTGCGCGAGGGGTATGAAATCGTCTATATCGGGCATAAAGGTCACGATGAAGCGGTCGGTGTAGTGGGGGAGAGCCCCGAACACGTGCACTTGATCGAGCATGAATCGGATGTCGATTCGCTGGATTTTGCGCCCGACACCAAGCTGGTGCTGCTCTCGCAGACCACGTTGAGCGTGGACGAGACCGCCGATACCATTGCCGCGCTGAAGGCCAAATTCCCTTGGATTCAAGAGCCGCCGAGTTCGGATATCTGCTATGCCACGTCGAATCGTCAGGCTGCGGTCAAACTGGTGGCCCAGCAGTCCGATTGCGTGGTGATTGTCGGATCGGCCAACTCCTCGAATTCCGTGCGACTGATGGAGGTGGCGCAGGAGGGCTTGGGGAAGCGCGGCAAAGCGTATCGCGTGGATGATGCCAGCGAGCTTGACCCGGCATGGTTCGAGGGTCTGGAATCCGTAGGTATCTCCTCGGGTGCCTCCGTACCGGACGAACTGGTGTCCGGTGTGATTGACGCTCTGCAAAACTTGGGCTTCACCGGTATGAAGTCCGTCGAAACCATCAAGGAAAACATGCACTTCGTGCTGCCGGCGGAGTTGCGCAGGAAACCCTTGCGGTAAACCGCTCGCTTCGCCTACGAACAGCCCACTGGGCTGTCCGTTTTACGGCTCAGTCTGCCTAATTGCGTAAGCGGCCTTTTCAATAGATTGCTTATCAGGCATTTTAATGATGGATTCGTATGGTTACAGATTAGTAATGCTGATTAATGCCATTGAAGATATGAGAATAGTGTACAGTCTTTTTTTCAACTATAGTTGATATTGATGTGCCTACATTTTTGTAAGGTATCATTTGCCATCTATAAATTCAGTTTCGAATTGCATCGGTTTGTCTGCAATATGAATATTTGATTTTTTTGGTAATGGGCGGTGTTATTGGGGTTCAGGGCCGTGTCTGGAGTCGGTCGGTTATTGCGGTTCGGGGCCGAGGATATTGCCGTTGAAGGCCGTTGGTGGTTAGGCTCCTTTCTTTTTTAAGTGATCGTGAACCATGAGCCCGTCGTTTTGTCTGGGGGGGGGTATCGTTTTCGGCATCGGCATAAGAGCCGAAGGGAAGGCCGGAAGGAGGCTTCGCAAAATATGAGCGGGTCATTTATTGCGTTGAATAGTGTTCTGCATTTGTCCAAGCATGAGCTGGATACGATGAAGGTTCGTTTTGTTGACCGGAATGAAGAAACAACAGCATACAAAGAATATATGAAATCTCCTTCAAATGTTAACGATGGCTGGTTTCTGTGGAGAACGAAGATAGATCGCTTTCGTATAGGAGAGTCGGGTATGTGTCTTATGCGGTTGCCGAAAAATTCTGATTTATGGTTGTTGACAACAATCAAAACGATTGTCAGGGAGCTTGCTCCTAAAGGATCTGTTCCTGGCCCTGCCTACATGGGTGAAGAGTGGTCATCTCTTCGGCCCTTTTATGGTCGTCTGATTATTCGTTATCACAAAAGTCGTCCTGTCTTAGTGCGTCTAAACACCATCATTGATGATCTCACGGTTGATTCTATCTTAAGTAGTGCAGTTACTTGGAATATGGAGTAAAGGTGTGAGCCAGCTATGAAAAAGAAAGCATTATTTATCATACTGGTGGTTGTTCTCCTTGTTCTTGGTAGCGTTATATTTGCAAAAAAATATGAGACTATGCTCAACGATGGAAAAACGCGCAATGAAGAAATAGGCAAGGCAATAGAGCCTGCTGATGAAACAAATGTGAGCGAGGATAATGATGCGGACAAAGATGATTCCAAAGAAGACAATGATGCCTCCGATAATCCGCAATCAGTGACCAGAGAAATCAATTTCGAAAGTATATTTCATTGCTCTGATCAATACAATTCTGTATTTAGTGGAAACAGCGCTGATGCATATTTTAAAATTGACCGAGATAGAGACGATAACAGTATTGCATATCTGCAATTTAAAGGACCAAATTATGATCGTATGAGGATGTATGGCGGCTATGATTTAGAATCTCATGATTATGCAGTCACGATGGGGCTGGGGTGTATTGCGTGGGACGTCGGTTATGAGCCGGGCTTGGATTCAGGGACTGCTGGTGAACGATTGCGAGGATATCTGGAAGGGCTTGGATTGCAAAATCAAATTGATGAATATTCAGGTATCTATGGCAGTTCGATTTGGAATATAGAGTTCTCACCTTTGACTGATGTAGCACAGGCTCGATGTACGCACAATAAAGGTTTTACAGTATGCCATATACAAGCAGCTGGAACAGGGGAGTCCACGATTACATATGACATACAGTGATTAATTTATAACAGAATAAACGAATAAAGGAAGTAGAATGAATAGAAAAATTAAATATTATTCTGTTGTTGTATTGGCTTTGATTATTGGAACTCTTATTTCCGCATGTTCGGTTCCATTGGGTAGTAATCCATATGGCACATACGAAGGGATGCTGGAGGATTGTGGTCAGGGAGACAACATAAAAGAAATGCAATTCTACTCATTGTCATGTGATTATACCTTCACCATAAATAAGAATGGGACTTTGTCCGCTAATGTCGTTTATTATGATCAAAAAACCGGAGATGAAGTTACAATAGATAGCGTTCCCGGCGAAGTGTGGGGTGGCGCAGGATTGGTTAATATTCAGAATGGGAAGGTCGTTTCGGGCTCTCCAGAAGATAATTGGTTTGATGTCGAACTTAATACAGGAGATACTGTGAGAGTTTCAATTGAAAATAATGACATGACTTTTGACGTTGGAGGCGATCACGAGTTCACTCTTGAAAAGCAGTGAAACATTCGGGGTTAGTAAAGTACAATAATTGAGACTGATGGTTACGTTATTTATGCGACCGTCAGTCTTGAATTTTATGTATGAGAGAAGAGATCTCAACGAAATATAGAGAATAGCCGAGAAAATGTAGTGGCTGAAAGCTGATTCATTTACCACGTGCCGATTGGTGCGGCAACGGCATTCAAGACCTTGAGCAGGTCCTGTGGATTCACGCCCACAGACAGGCCTCGCTTGCCGCCGGAGACCAGAATCTGGTCGAATTGCATGGCGCTTTCATCCAACACAGTCTTATGACGTGTCTTCTGGCCCAACGGCGAGATGCCACCTACCACATAGCCGGATTCGCGCATCGCCACCTTGGGATCGGCCATAGAGGCCTTCTTGGCACCTACAGCCGCAGCCAGGGCCTTCAAATCCATATGTCCGCTGACCGGTACCACGCCCACCACACGCTCCGAACCGGTGTCCGCCATCAACGTCTTGAACACCTGATGCTCGTCGAAGCCGAGCTTGGTGGCCGCCTCTACGCCGTAGCCGTCATCCATATGGTCGTTGGAGTGCTCGTATTCGTATACGTGGAATTCCACGCCCGCCTTCTCCAGTTGGACTGTCGCCGGAGTGGAACCCGCGCCCTTATCATGCTTGTTTTTCTTTGCCATGATTACCGTTCTACTACGAAAAACCCCCGCACAAGGCGGGGGTCTCACAGCTTAGTTCTCAAACGAACCGTAGCGGCCTAGACCGCAGTGGTTCACTCGGAGATCTCAGCGAAGTACAGCAGGGTACGGATCATGTTGGAGGTGAAGCCGTACTCGTTGTCGTAGAAGGACACGGTGCGAGCCAGGGTCACGCCGTCAATGGTGTTGACGTCGGTCTGGGTCGGGTCGAACACGCCACCATGGGTGTCGCCGAGGATGTCGGAGGAGACGATGCCCTCATCGTTGTAGCCGTAGTAATCGG
>OGON01000305.1_pt1 | contig 40642 bp, 34 predicted proteins | sample 1552671 | NCBI WGS metagenome assembly OGON01 (sample SAMEA2580136, study PRJEB22360) | human gut metagenome | biome: human gut; feature: human-associated habitat; material: faeces | place: Denmark | collected 2008/2010 | reverse complement strand
GTAAATTTCACTGGGGGCGGTTTTGGTAACAACCCGAAAGCCGGGAAAGCTGCCTTGCGAAACCTATTCTGAAGAATACATGAAAGAATACGGCAAGGATACGCTCGAAATACATACAGATGCATTGACATCAGACGATGTGGTGCTGCTTCACGATGACTTGCTCGCGACCGGCGGAACGGCCGTGGCTGCATTGAACCTTATACGCAAGTTTTCGCCGAAGGCGATTTACGCGAACTTTATAATAGAGTTGGCAGAGTGCGACGGAATGGCTGAGATGCCGTCTGACATCGAGACTACTGCCCTGCTGAAACTGTAGATGAATCACTGGACGACCGACCTCAGGCCGCCCCGTTTCATTTTACACATTCTGCGGATATTTTTATCAACTCATTTCATAAAAACAAACTTATGTCTAAAAAAACCTTTTTTGCTGCCGTTGTAGCATTGATGGCGTTCTCGCAGATGGCGAAAGCGCAGACTAACCTCCAGATCTTTTACGACTTTGGTCGTGATCGTAAGCAAGTGACCACCACCCTTGAGGGTTTCTATGGGGACAAGTGGGGTAACACATTCTTCTTCATTGACTACGACTACAAAGCAAAAAAAGAGGATGGCAACAAAGCTCCAAGCGGTACTTATTTCGAGATCGCGCGTTGCCTGAATTTCTGGCAGAACAGCAAACTCGCTCCTCTCAGCCTCCATGTCGAGTACAATGGCGGTGTGTACAATGCGTACAACATCAATCATGCATTCCTCGGCGGTGTTGACTGGTTCTTCCACAGCAAGGATTTCAAGAACACATTGAACCTCAAGGTTCTCGGCAAATATATCGCGTATGACAAGAGGGCTGACGGCAGCAGACCTCACAGCAAGGTTCCTATGCAGTTCACCGCAGTTTGGGGAATGCAGGATCTCTTCAATGTCAAAGGTCTAAGATTCAGCGGATTCGCAGATTTCTGGTGGCAGAACCACAGCGTGGCTAAAATCGACGGTGACGGTAACCTCAAGTTGGATACCTGGAAGACTTCTGATGTAGTGTTCATCGCCGAGCCTCAGCTCTGGTATGCTGTAGGCCAACATTTCGGCGTGGATAACCTCAATGTAGGTACCGAGATCGAGCTTTCTTATGACTTCGGTTCAGGCAGCGGCTTCTGGTGCCGTCCTTGCCTCGGTGTAAAATGGGTGTTCTAACAGGTAATTCCATACGAAAATGAACACATTTCTTCAGAAGACATTCGGACTGAACCCTGCAAAGCACTCAGTCCGCACTGAAATCATTGCCGGAATCACCACATTCCTCACCATGGCATACATCCTTGCAGTCAATCCGAGCATCTTCTCGGCATTGGAATCACAGGGAATGCCTACCAACGCAGTATTTACAGCTACAGCCCTTGCGGCGATTGTCGGCTGTCTTGTAATGTCCATCTATGCGAAGAAACCTTTCGGACTCGCTCCGGGCATGGGACTCAACGCATTCTTCGTCTATACCGTGTGTCTGGCAATGGGACACCCTTGGCAGATGGCATTGACAGCCATTTTCCTCGAAGGTATTCTTTTCATCCTGCTTACAGTGACCAATGTCCGCAAACTCATCGTGGATGCCATTCCTGTGACTATGAAAAGAGCCATCGGTGCTGGTATCGGCCTCTATATCGCATTCATCGGTCTCAAATCAGCAGGCATCATTGTCAATAGCGAAGCTACCTCCGTGGCACTCGGCTCATTTTCTGAACCTGCTGTCATCCTGTCGATTATCGGCTTCCTGATCACATCTGTCCTGGTGATTCTCAATGTCAAGGGCGGCATGCTGCTCGGCATCATCGCCACTACCCTTATAGGAATCCCTATGGGTGTCACCAATTTCAATGGCGTGATGTCCACACCTCCTTCCATTGCACCGATTTTCTGCCAGTTCGAGTGGAGCCAGATCCTGTCCTGGGATATGGTGGCCATCGTGTTCACCTTCCTCTTTATCGACATGTTCGACACCATCGGAACCGTAGTCGGCGTTTCCGTGAAGTCCGGTATGGTAGATAAGGACGGCAATGTGGACGGCATCAACAAGGTGCTCATGGCCGATGCAGTGGCTACTGTAGCAGGTGCCGTTTTCGGAACAAGTACCACGACTACATATATCGAAAGCGCTTCCGGTGTGTCTGAAGGTGGCCGCACAGGTCTTACCTCATTCACCATCGCAGTATGCTTCGCGATTGCGCTCATGTTCTCGCCTCTCTTCCTGGCCATCCCGGGAGCCGCTACAGGTCCGGTTCTCTTCATCGTAGGTGTGATGATGGCAAGCCCTGTTAGGGACATTGACTGGAGCGACTATTCAGAAGCCATCCCTGCTTTCGTGACAATGCTGCTCATGCCTCTCGCATACAGTATTTCCGACGGTATCATGCTCGGTATGATTACCTACACGTTATTGAACGCATTGGCAGGAAAACTCAAGAAGGTATCCGTGATGATGTGGATTCTCGCGGTGCTCTTCATCTTGAGATATGTGCTGATCTAAGTGGTCCTTAAGAATAATTGAAGCGGAGGCTGATTGCAGGAGAGATTCCGGGCGGTCAGCCTCCGTTTTTATATGCTGTTTTTCAAGACGGCCTCTCAGTCCTGTACGCCGGTTGCGGATTTTACTCGGCTGTAAGTGGCCATCATCTTGTCGTAATGCGGTGGAGACATCCATTTTTCGCGGGTTCCTATATGCTCCTTCACGACGATAGTAGCGTAATTGTCAATGAATTTTCCGGGCCTTGAGCACCATAGGTAAGTGACTGACGGAGAAAGCATTGACCTGTCCCCGTTCTCATCGCGCACAAACTTCAGACCTACCCCGAGCTCCAGCTGCGTATTGGCCGCGCTCATATTGGAGACAGCATTGCCCACAGAATAGAAGACAGGAACACCGCCGATTACGGTCGAGTCCTGGACGACATGCGGGTGGGCGCCGACAATGGCATTGACCCCGTTCTTCACTAGCCAATGTGCCAATTTTTCCTGCGCCTCAGAGTGCTCCAGCGCATATTCCTCGCCCCAGTGCGGGAATGCCAGTATGAAGTCCGCCTTCCTCTCCTTTGCCCGTGTCAATGCCTTGTGAATGTCCGTGGTGTCGATTCTGTTCACTTTCGGCCAGGTCTGTCCGCGCATCGGAGCATTGGTCCCGTAAGTGAAATTCAGGAAGGCAATACGGATTCCTCTTACATTGATAATCAACGGATTCCTCGACAGCTCGTCCATCTCGTCAGTGCTTGTTCCCACGAAGCGGATTCGTTTAGAGTTTTCCATATTGTGATACACCTCGAGAGTGCGCTCCAGGCCTGCCCGGCCCTTGTCCATTATATGGTTGTTGGCAGTAAGGAACACATTGACACCGCAGTCGGCCGCATAGTCTGCGTACTCGTCTGGTGCGGAAAATTCAGGGTAGCCGGTGTAAGGCTCTCCGGCCAATGTGAACTCCATATTGGCCACGGTCACATCTGCGGACTGCATCAGTCCTTTTATGCCGGCAAGGAACGGTGTATAAGGATATTCCATCTGCTTGGAATGGAGCATCACGTCCCCGATGACGAACATTGACACCGTATCTGGCGGCCCATATAGAGGAACAGCCGGGGCTATCTGTTCATAGCGTTTGAACTCAGGCCCGGCTGACAGAACAGCAGACATTGCAAACAGTAGCGAAAATGCTGCTTTCAATGCTGCCGACAGTCTCATTTTCTGCTGATTACTACGGCTGTGGAATCTCCAAGCCTGATTTTAAGCCATCTCTCCAGCTTCTGCACGTCGTTCTCCGGCAGCTGTTTCTCGGAATTCGTGATAAGCACGAGACCTGGAGTGCCGGCGGTAATGCTGTCGCAGCACACTTCAGAACCGCGTCCGATGAACAGACGTCCTATTTCAGGATACTGGCTGTGGATTTCCTTTGCAATCTGTTCGTAAGGGATATTGTCGCGCTTGTATTTGGCGATTTCCTTTTCCAGTTCGTGGATACGTGCCTCCTTGCGTGCGATTTCAGAATCAGTCCTTTCGTAGATGCCTTTCATTATCTTCTCGGACGTGTTGTCCTTGGTCTCGAAGATTGCCCTTTCGGAGAATTTGAGCTGCTCTTCGCTGATTTTATGCCTTTCTGCTGATTCTACAAGGCGTTTCTTCTCGGTGGCCGTAAGAGGCTCTCCGGCAATGAAAATCTCTATGCTGCCTCCCTTCCTGTGATTGATCCTGTAGTCGTAGATGTATCCGTTTTCCAAGTTCTTGTTCTCGGAGATGAAGGCTTCCGCATTGGTGCTGAAACGGTTGTCCTTTACCATCTTTACGGCGGACCAGATGCTCGGCACTATCATAAGAACAATCACGATAGACATGATGGTCTTTGTGCGGCTCTCCTTCCTGTTGTCCTGGAACTGTACTTCGGAGAAGTGCAAGTACTTGACCATCAGGTAGGTGGCGAGGATGATGAAGATGCAGTTTATGGTGAAGAGGTATAGCGCGCCGATGAAGTATGACAATGACCCCGTGCTGATTCCGTAGCCTGCGGTACAGAGAGGAGGCATCAATGCCGTGGCGATGGCAACGCCGGAAATCACCGTGCCTTTCTCCTTGCGGCTCATCTCGAATATGCCGGCAAGACCGCCGAACAGAGCTATCACAACGTCGTAGATCGTCGGATTCGTCCTTGCGAGAAGCTCGGTCGGATTGGCCAGTTTCAAAGGTGTCAGAACGAAGTACATGGTGGCTGCCGCGAGACTGACCAGCACCATCACTATCAGGTTCTTGAATGCAGACTTGATCAGCATCGTGTCATCCGTTCCGAGTCCGAGACCGATTCCGAAAATCGGGCCCATAAGCGGAGACACAAGCATCGCACCGATGATCACGGCGGTGGAGTTCACGTTCAGGCCCACTGACGCCAAGACGATGGCGCATACGAGAATCCATACGTTAGGTCCTTTGAAATAAATGTTGCTGCGGATGTTTTCCGCCGCTTTTACCGTGTCAATGCTCGGCCTGATGTCGGTTACTTCTCGGAAGAAGTGTTTAAGGCTGTCAATTAACTGCATATCTGAAATTTCGTGTATTAAACGTGCATCCTGAATGCAAAAATAATTATATTTACTAAATTTGTATCAATTTTGATGAATTATGAAAAGGTCAGTCCTTATATGTCTTTTGTGTCTGTGCACGTTTACGGCTCTGTTTACGGGCTGTGATGCGTTCCGCAGACTTGCCGGAAGACCGGTCTCGGCGGAGATCGAGGCTAAACGTGCCGCTATAGAAGCTGTGGAAGAAGCTCAGCATCAAGCACGTATGGATTCATTGAAAAAAGTCGAGAAGCAGATGGCAGATTCTCTTGCGGTTCTGGATTCATTGAAAAACCACAATGAGATCATGCGCAGTCCAAAATCCCTGGGCGGACTGTATTCCGAAGAGTTGGCGCACAGGTACTACATCATCGTGGGCGCATTCGTGGACAAGGGAAATGCGGCTGCTCTGAAAGACGATGCGCAGAAGGCCGGATATGAAGTGGCATTGATAAATTTCAGGAACGGATATACGGCAGTGGGCCTGTGTCCGTCCGATAGCATAGTTGTTGCTTATGACTGGCTCAGAAAAGTGAAAGAGGAGAGATTCGCTCCTGCTGACGCTTGGATTCTCGTAAATCAGAATTGAAAATGAAAAAAGTCAGTCGTTTTGTCCTTTGCGCATTGGTTCCGGCCCTTATTGCCGGAATGTTTTGTTCTCCATGTCATGCGCAATATATCGGCGGTTATTCGGAATTGAATGACAGCGATGTCACCAGATCATTGAAATCACACGTTTCCTATCTGGCATCAGATGCGTTGGAAGGGCGTGGAGCGGGCACGCAGGGTGAAAAAGACGCGGCCGACTATGTGCGTGACGTCTTCAAGAAATATGACATTGACCTTCTCAGCGGCGAAAGCGGAGACTTGTTCGGAATCAGTCAGAATGGCGACACCCTGACTTCCCGGAACGTGCTTGGCTTCGTCCAGGGCTATGACAAGAAGATGTTCGACCGCTACATCGTCATCGGAGCGCGTCTGGACAATGTCGGTACCAATATGGTCGAGGTGGACGGCAAGCCGGTGGAGCAGGTTTACAACGGGGCGAACGGCAATGCTTCCGGTCTGGCCATGATGCTGGAACTCGCCAGGATGGTGAATACCAATGCCCTTATGTTCCGACGGTCGGTGATCTTCATAGCGTTCGGCGCTTCCTCGCAGTCGTTTGCCGGAGCATGGTATTTCCTGAACCGTTCATTTTCCGATGCCGGCAGAATCGACGCGATGATCGACCTGGATATGCTCGGGACCGGCAGCAACGGATTTTACGCATACACTTTTTCCAATGCGGATATGAACATGCTCATCAGCCAGGTTTCTTCAGAACTGCAGCCTGTGGTTCCTGAGGTGACGGCCAAGGAGCCTTATCCGTCAGACCATAGAGCGTTCTATTCCAAGGAGATACCTTCTGTCCTGTTCACTACCGGCCGCTATCCGGAACACGATACGGTAAAGGATGTGGAGAGCATCATCGAGTATGACCCGATGGAGAGGGAGATGGAATATATCTATAATTTCACCAGGCATCTGGCGAATCTGGACAATCCGCCTCTTTTCCGTCAGGACAAGGTGCTGGAGAAAAGCGACGACAGGATATACAACTATTCCGACTGCGACAGACGCCCGATTTTCATGGGCAGCGCAGAGCCGTCTGCTTTCCTGCTGAGATGGATTTACCAGTATCTCAAATATCCTAAAGAAGCAGTTGCCAACGGAGTCCAGGGCAGGGTAGTTGTGGAATTCATTATCGGCAAGGACGGTGTGGTTTCAAATGTCGAGATCGCCCGCAGCAGCGGCAGCCAGGCATTGGATGACGAGGCGCTTAGGGTGGTGAAAGCCTCCCCTAAATGGAAACCGGCCCAGGTGAAGAAGGTCAATGTGGCCTCCAGAATGTCCGTGGCTGTGGATTTCAAATTGACAAAGAAAGGAAAATTCGGAATTAAGAAATAAAATTTAGTATTCAATATGGATTACGATTTCAGAAGTATCGAAAAGAAGTGGCAGTCGAGATGGGCGGCCGAAAAAACATTTCATGCGGTAGAGGACCCTTCAAAGCCGAAATATTATGTCCTGGATATGTTTCCGTATCCGTCCGGCGCAGGTCTTCACGTAGGTCATCCTCTCGGTTACATCGCCAGCGACATATATGCACGCTACAAGCGTCTCAAGGGATTCAATGTCCTTCACCCTATGGGTTACGACGCTTTCGGACTCCCTGCGGAACAGTATGCCATCCAGACCGGACAGCATCCTGAAGTGACGACGGAAAACAACATCCGCCGCTACCGTGAGCAGCTCGACAGAATCGGCTTTGCCTACGATTGGGACAGGGAAATCCGCACCTGTGATCCTGCATTCTACAAATGGACCCAGTGGGCGTTCATCAAGATGTTCAAGAGCTATTACGACACCAAGCTCGACAAGGCACGCCCCATCACAGAACTCGAAGCAGCCTTCGAAGAAGGGGGAACCCGTAATGTCAATGCAGCCTGCACCGTAGAAATGAGTTTCACTGCAGGCGAGTGGAAATCCTGGGACGAGAAGAAGAAGGCAGAAGTGCTGATGAACTACAGAATCGCCTATCAGGGAGAGACTTCCGTGAACTGGTGCCCGGGACTCGGGACGGTTCTGGCCAATGACGAAGTCAAGGAAGGTCTTTCAGTACGTGGCGGCTACCCTGTAGAGCAGAAGAAAATGAAACAGTGGCAGCTCCGCGTGTCAGCTTACGCCGGCAGACTGCTTTCAGGACTTGACAAACTCGACTGGACAGATTCATTGAAGGAAATGCAGAGAAACTGGATCGGCAAATCTTTCGGTACCGAGGTGGTTTTCAAGACCTTCAATGGTGACAAACGCAAGGACGTGACGATTTTCACTACCAGGGTGGATACCATATTCGGAGTGACATTCATGGTGCTTGCTCCTGAGAGTGAACTCGTGGAAGAGCTTACGTCCGCAGCGCAGAAACCTGCTGTAGATGAATACCTTGCATACGTGCGCAAAAAGACGGAGCGCGAAAGAATCGCTGAAACCAAGACCGTTACCGGAGTGTTCTCAGGCTCGTATGCCGAGAATCCGCTGACCGGAAAACGTGTTCCTGTATGGATTTCAGAATACGTGCTCGCCGGTTATGGCACAGGCGCCATTATGGCAGTCCCTGCCCATGACAGCCGTGACTATGCGTTTGCCAAGAAATTCGACCTTCCGATCGTGCCTATCATCGAAGGCTGCGACGTGAGTGAACACAGCTTCGACGCCAAGGAAGGCAAGATGTGCAACTCCGGCTTCCTCGACGGAATGGAAGTGAAGGATGCGGTGCCGGCCGCTATGGATTATGTTGAGGCTCACGGCATTGGCCACAGAAAAGTGAATTACAGGCTGCGCGACGCCATCTTCTCCCGTCAGAGATATTGGGGCGAACCGTTCCCGATTTATTACAAGGACGGCATCGCCACACCTCTCCCTTATGAGAAACTGCCTCTGCGTCTTCCTGAGATCGACCAGTTCAAGCCTGCCGACAACGGCGAACCGCCACTTGCACGCGCCAAGGACTGGACGTACAAGGGCTTCCCTCTGGAAACCAGCACCATGCCTGGCTTTGCAGGTTCAAGCGCATATTACCTCAGATACATGGACCCTCACAATAATGATGACCTCGTAGGCAGCGAGGCGGACAGATATTGGAAGGATGTGGACCTGTATATCGGTGGTACTGAGCACGCTACGGGCCATCTGATCTATTCGAGGTTCTGGGACAAGTTCCTCTATGACATGGGTTACGTCTGCGAGGACGAACCGTTCAGAAAGCTCGTGAACCAGGGCATGATTCAGGGCCGTTCAAATTTCGTGTACAGAATCGTCGGCACCAACAAGTTCGTTTCAGTAGGGCTGAAAGACAATTACGAGACCACTGAAATCCATGTTGACATCAACATTGTCAGAAACGACAAGCTCGATATGGAAGCGTTCAGAAAGTGGCGCCCGGAGTTTGCGGATGCCGAGTTTGTGCTGGAAAACGGCGAGTATATCTGCGGATGGGCAGTGGAGAAGATGAGCAAGTCGATGTACAATGTCGTGAATCCGGACGATATCTGCAATACCTATGGTGCTGATACTCTGAGACTTTACGAGATGTTCCTCGGCCCTATCGAGCAGTCCAAGCCTTGGGATACGAAGGGAATCGACGGCGTGAACCGCTTCCTCAGGAAGTTCTGGAAACTCTTCTACGACGGCGAGAATTTCATTGTCAATGAAGAGGCTCCGCTGAAAGAGGACCTCAAGACGCTCCATAAACTTATTGGCAAGGTTCAGACGGATATCGAGAACTTCTCGTACAACACCAGCATAAGTGCATTTATGATTGCCGTCAATGACCTTTCCGACAGAAAGTGCTCAAGAAAAGCCATCCTGGAACCTCTCGTAGTGCTGCTTTCACCATTTGCCCCTCATATCTGCGAGGAACTTTGGGAGGCAATGGGACACAAGGAAAGCGTTTCCAAAGCTACATTCCCTGAGTACGTCGAGGAATATACGGTGGAGGACAACTGCACCTATGCCGTTTCATTCAACGGAAAAACACGTTTCACGGTCGATCTGCCTAAGGCGATGGGCAAGGAGGAAGTGGAGAAGACGGTCCGTGAAAATCCTTCCACGGACAAGTACCTCGGCGGAAAGGACATCGTGAAAGTGATCGTGGTTCCGGGCAAGATCGTAAACATTGTGGTAAAATAAATATATGTTGACTGCAAAAAAGATTTTCTCCACCATTTGGGACTATGTGGTGGTGTCTTTTGGAACATTGTTGTTCTGTCTTGCCTGGGATACCTTCCTGATTCCGAACGGTATCGCGGCAGGAGGTCTGACAGGAGCCTGCACGGTGATCCAGTTCGCTACTCAGGGCTACATTCCTGTCGCCTATTCATATTTCATAGCCAATACCATTCTGCTCATAATCGGAGTTATTGCCTTGGGCAATGCTTTCGGAGTCAAGACGGTATATGCTGTGCTCCTGTCTTCGCTGCTGTTCAAGATCCTTCCGGATTTTGAGTGGATCAAGGCAGTTCCCGGCAATTTCTTCTACATTGAGAACCGCGCTCTGGTACCGATGATCGGCGGACTTCTCGAGGCTGTGGGTGTGGGCCTTATTTTCCAGAAGGGCGGAAGTACCGGAGGAACTGATGTGGCAGCATTGGTAATCAACAAGTTCTGGCCTGTGACTCCGGGTAAGGTATATCTGTATTCGGACCTGTTCATCATCGCTTCAGTGCTGCTGATTCCGGGAAAGACATTCGAGGATATGATTTACGGTTATATCGCGATGGTGACCTTCTCGTTCATGCTCGATTTCGTGTTGCTCGGCTCCAAGTCCACTGTCCAGCTGCTTGTCTTTACCAACAAGCCTGACGAGATGGCAGACTACATGATGAACACGATGCACAGGGGTGTGACGGCATTGAAATCTGTGGGCTGGTACACCAAGAAGGAGAAGAACGTGCTCCTCATCGTGGCACGCAAGTCTCAGATGCCTGAACTTTCCAAAGCCATAAAATACATAGACGACAAGGCTTTCGTGAGCGTATCGCCTGCAAGCAGTGTCTATGGAGAAGGCTTCGACGAGCTTAAGACGGGTATTGCTAAAAAGAAGAAAGATGATGTTAAATGACAAGTCTGTCTGGTCTCTGCTTAAAGAGTACTCGATATTGACCTTAGGCATAATGATCTATGTGTTGGGCTGGGTGATATTCCTGACTCCCAACAATCTCATCGGCAACGGTGTTACCGGCATAAGCTCGATTATCCAGTACGCCGTGGGCATCAAGATGGGATATTCATATTTCGTCATAAATGCCATATTGCTGATAACAGCATTCTTTGTCCTCGGAAAGGGTTTGGGCGCGAAGTCGATATATGCCATCGTGCTCGCATCCATAGGGCTCAATGTGCTCCAGGGATGGATTCCGGTCACCATTATCGATACGCTTGCGATCCAGAACGGTAAGCTGATGTCCACGATTATGGGCGGCATCATGATAGGCCTCGGTATCGGAATGGCCATTTCCCAGGGCGGAAGCACCGGAGGCACCGACATCATCGCACTGATAGTGAGCAAGTACCGCAATGTCTCTCCGGGCAGGATGATTCTGTCAATGGACGTGGTCATCATCCTCTCGTCTCTCGCTGTCCCGTCATATACGGCGTCTGGAGAACTTGTTCCGTTTGCAGAGAAGATAACCACGGTTGTTTACGGTCTCATACTCGTGACCATCAACGGTTATGTCATCGATTTGTATCTGGCGGGCTCGAAGCAGTCGGTCCAGCTGTTCATAATGTCCGGCAAGTATGAAAAAATCGCGGATGCCATTACGAATTATCTGCACAGGGGAGTGACAGTACTTCCTGCAGTGGGCTGGTACACCAAGAAAGAAAGCCACGTGCTGATGGTCGTGACCAGAAAAGCCGATTTAAATTTTTTGCTGAAGTATGTCAAGTCCATCGATAAAGACGCGTTCTTGTCAGTGTCCTCAGTAACAGGCGTTTACGGCAAAGGCTTCGATACCATCAAAAACAGTGCGATTAAAGAAGGTAGCAAGGAAAAGTCCGGAAAATAGAAAATTATCAGATTTAAAAATCGTAAAAATTTATATGTAAACCGCTTTCAGAGGGCTCTGAAGGCGGCTTTTTTTAGTACTTTTGTGCTGCACATAATAGTATATGATAACCTTATGAAAAACATCTTCAACTATACTGCTGTCCCACCACGAAGGCTTATAAGACTGATATCAGTGATGAATATTGTGCCTGCAGCTGTATTGTTACCGATTATGTCCCCGAAATTGCTCTTGCCCGCGTTCTGCTGCAATATAGGTGTCTCCATATCCATCCTTCTGATGATTCCTGACACCTTCAGGGATTATGCTTCATCTTCCTGGTTTGCTCTGGTTACAGCGCTGCTGTCTGCGGCTGCTTCTGCCGTGGTCGGTCTGTGTGAAGACAGGAAGATTCTTGTGACCGTCTATTCATTTGTGAGTCTTGTGCCTCTGGCAGTCTGCTATGGTGTGCGTATCGTCAAGATGATGGGTGACGTGGACTATCTTACGACAAAAGTTTCCGGATGGGAGATAATGCTCTGCCTTGTAAAGCATTGCATGCTGTCAGTGTTTATGATCATAATGGCATGTTCGTGCCTGACGGCCGCCTTTTATCCGACAATGACGATAATGGCGTTGCCGGTATCGGTGTTGTTCTATGTCCTGGTTTATGCCAGAATTACATCCGCCGGCCCGATCGTCACTTTTACCGCCGGTTCTGGTGAGAACGATGAAAGTGATGAAGTGAAATCTCAGGGTGTCTTTATGGCAAGTTCGATACGGGTCAACTACAAGACTATGTATAACCGTCTCTGTTTTCTTCTGGACCAGAAAAAGCCCTTTCTCGATCCGGAGTATTCGATGGATTCGCTCGTGAAGTCGCTCTGCTCCAACAAGGCTTACATCTCCAAGATAATAAATGAATGTACCGGAATGAATTTCAATCAGTTGATGAACAGATACCGGGTGAACTATGCCAAGGAGCTGTATGCGAAGGACATGAACCTGAAGGTGAAGGACCTGTCGGACATGTCAGGTTTTCACACTCAGGTGTCGTTCATCACTGCCTTCAAGCTTTTCAATGATGAAACTCCAGGCGCGTGGTGCAAGACCTTCAAGGACAGCAGGACTAAGGACAAGAGATGCCTTTCCAGTCAGCCGGAACTGGCGCGGTGATGTCGATTTCCTGTTTGCTTACAGGATGAATGAAATTTATGTGTCTGGCCAGCAGTGAGATGCCACCGTCTTTGTTGGAGCGTGGCGCGCCGTATTTCAGGTCTCCCTTTATCTGGCAGCCGATGCCGGACAACTGGCAGCGGATCTGGTGATGCCTGCCTGTGTAGAGCAGGACTTCCAGAAGAAAGTACCTGTCAGTCTGTCCTATAAGTTTATAATGAAGTTTGGCAAGTTTTGCCTCCTTGCCGGCATTCTTTCCTTTTACAATGAAAGATTTGTTCATTTTTTCATTTCGGGTCATCCAGTTTTCCAAGTCGGCTTCTTCCGGCTCAGGCTTGCTGCAGACAAGCGCCCAATAGGTCTTGTGGACTTCTCCGTCGCGGAACATGGCATTGAGCCGCTCCAGGGATTTGGATGTCTTGGCGAATATGGTGATTCCGCAGACAGGCCTGTCGATTCTGTGGGGAATGCCGAGATAGACCTGGCCGGGTTTGGAGTTCCTCTCGGCTATGAAAGCCTTGTACTTGTCACATAGTGTCTCGTCTCCTGTCTTGTCTCCCTGCACTATCTCGCCCGCTTTCTTGTAAACTGCGAGAATATGGTTGTCTTCGTATAATATTCTGGAGGCCAAGTCATTGAACTCTCCTTCTGTCAGTTGTCTGTAGAACATTGTATTGTGCCGGATTTGTTTTTCCGACGGCAAAGATAACCAAAATATGACAATTTGTCAGAATTTTATCGTCTTGCGGGCATTGGCACGGCATTGGATAATTTCAAGTCGCTGTCAGACGAGAGCCGGGCAGACGGAGCGGCAAAGAGCCGCACGACAAAACAACGAAAAAAATATAGGAGATAAATATTATGGGAAAAATTATCGGTATTGACTTGGGTACGACCAACAGCTGCGTTGCAGTTATGGAAGGTAACCAGCCTACAGTCATAATCAACAACGAAGGTCAGAGAACTACCCCTTCAGTAGTCGCATTCACGGAAGGTGGAGAAAGGAAAGTCGGCAGCCCGGCCAAACGTCAGGCTATCACCAATCCTAAGAACACCGTGTTCTCTATCAAGAGATTCATGGGTGAGACCTACGATCAGGTTACGAAGGAAATCGAAAGAGTTCCTTATACAGTGGTGAGAGGCGAGAACAACACTCCGCGTGTTGATGTCGAAGGCCGTCAGTATTCACCGCAGGAGATTTCTGCAATGATTCTCCAGAAGATGAAGAAAACTGCAGAAGATTATCTGAGACAGCCAGTTACGGAAGCAGTCATCACTGTTCCTGCATATTTCTCAGACTCACAGCGTCAGGCTACCAAGGAGGCAGGTAAGATCGCCGGACTCGATGTAAAGCGTATTATCAATGAGCCTACTGCAGCAGCCCTCGCATATGGTCTGGACAAGAAGAACCAGAACATGAAGGTCGCAGTGTTCGACCTCGGTGGCGGTACATTCGATATTTCCATCATGGAACTTGGTGACGGTGTGTTCGAGGTAAAATCCACGAACGGTGATACCCACCTCGGTGGTGATGACTTCGACCAGAAGATCATCGACTGGCTTGCTCAGGAGTTCGCTGCCGAGAACGGCGGAGCTGACCTGAAGAAAGACCCTATGGCACTTCAGAGATTGAAGGACGCTGCAGAGAAGGCTAAAATAGAGCTTTCAAACCAGACTTCTACAGAAATCAATCTGCCTTACATCATGCCAGTTGACGGTGTTCCGAAACACCTTGTAAAGACATTGACAAGAGCCAAATTCGAGCAGCTCTGCGATGATTTGTTCCAGAGGACGATTGTCCCTTGCCGTAAGGCTTTGGAAGATGCTCATTTGAACGCTTCTCAGATTGATGAGGTCCTGCTTGTAGGTGGTTCAAGCCGTATTCCTAAGGTACAGGAACTCGTGAAAGAGTTCTTCGGCAAAGAGCCTAACAAGAGCGTGAACCCGGATGAGGTAGTCGCTATCGGCGCCTCAATTCAGGGTGGTGTGCTTGCCGGTGACGTAAAGGATGTGCTTCTGCTCGATGTCACTCCGCTGTCACTTGGTATCGAGACACTCGGTGGCGTTATGACAAAGCTTATCGCTTCCAACACCACAATTCCTACACGCAAGTCGGAAGTGTTCTCTACCGCTGTGGACAATCAGCCTTCAGTAGAAATCAAGGTTCTCCAGGGTGAGCGTCCTATGGCCAAGGACAACAAGCAGATCGGTGTATTCCATCTGGACGGCATTGCTCCGGCTCCGAGAGGAATTCCTCAGATCGAGGTTACATTCGATATCGATGCCAACGGTATCCTGAACGTATCCGCAAAAGACAAGGCTACAGGCAAGGAGCAGAACATCCGTATCGAGGCTTCATCAGGACTTAGCGAAGATGAAATCCAGAGGATGCGTGATGAGGCAAAGGCCAATGAGGCTGCCGACAAGGCTGAGAAGGAGAGAGTCGATAAGATCAATAATGCTGACGCGCTCTGCTTCCAGTCTGAGAAGAACCTCAAGGACTATGGCGACAAGATTCCTGCAGACAAGAGAGATGCCATCAATTCTGCTCTTACAAGCCTTAAAGAGGCTGTCAAGAACCAGAACATCGCTGACATCGAGACATACACCAAGAGCTTGGAAGAGGCTTGGCACAGTGCTTCCGAGAGCATGAATGCCGGTGCACAGGGCGGCCCTCAGGCTGGTCCTCAGGGACCACAGGGTGGTAACTACGGTCCTCAGAACGGTCCTGACAATCAGGGTCCTGACGAGCAGTAGTCTGCAGAAAACATTGTAATTCAGCAGAAAAATTGTAATTTTAGGGGATGACCGAGAAGTGACTTGACTTTAAGGCCGTCCCCTTATTGGTTTAAAAACAGAAAATTATGACTTACTGGTTAAGTTTCGGCTTGCTCATGCTTGCAAGCTTTTTGGTTCAGAATATGCTTCAGCGCAGATTCGAAAAATACTCAAAAGTCCCTCTGACAAACGGAATGACAGGCGCGGAAGTGGCACGTAAAATGATGAATGACAACGGTATATATGACGTGAAAGTGGAGTGCATTCCGGGTATGCTTACCGACCACTACAACCCTGCCACCAAAACCGTGAATTTGAGTGAGGCAGTGTATTCCGGCCGTTCAGTGGCTGCTGCTGCAGTTGCGGCACACGAGTGCGGCCATGTCGTACAACATGCCGTGGGGTACGCCCCGCTCAAGATGCGTACAGCCCTTGTGCCGATCGTGACCTTCTCCAACAATATCGTCATGTGGCTTCTTCTCTTCGGCGTCATGATGGTGAATGTCTTTCCTGCCCTTCTCTGGTTGGGCATCATACTGTTCGCGGCTACGACACTTTTCAGCTTCGTGACCCTGCCGGTGGAAATCAATGCAAGTTCACGTGCGGTAAACTGGCTGGAATCAGCAGGAATCACCAATTATGAAACCAAGCCGATGGCCATCGATGCGCTCAAATGGGCAGCATACACTTATGTCATCGCAGCGCTCAGCTCATTGGCAACATTGTTCTACTATATTTCAGTAGCGAGAAACAGGAATTAGCGGTATGGCGGAGCTGGATGAGAAATTCATGCGTGAGGCGTTGAGGGAGGCGAAAGCTGCTGAGGCGGAAGATGAAATCCCTATCGGTGCGGTAATCGTATTCGCAGGTCGGGTGATAGCCAAAGGTCACAATATGACTGAACGTCTCCATGACCCTACTGCTCATGCGGAAATGATAGCGATTACGGCCGCGACCGAAGCGATGGGCGGCAAATACCTGAATGACTGCACATTGTATGTCACAGTAGAGCCCTGCCCGATGTGTGCGGCGGCTTCTGCCTGGGCACAGGTGGGCAGGATAGTCTATGGCGCCTCTGACCCCAAGCGGGGATATTCCCTCTTCACGCCTTCTCTGCTTCATCCCAAGACCGAAGTCGTATCCGGCGTCCTCGCAGAAGAGTGCGGAGGAATGGTTACGGAATTTTTCAGAAACAAAAGGTAATATATTATGGAAGAACAGATTGCTCTCGGAGACGATTACAAGATAATCAATGACAAGACCGACGCGGCCGGAGTGCGTCATATTACTGCGGCGCCCAGCGCATTGGTCTGCTCCAAACAGATAGATTTCGATATCGTGGACGGCAAGATCCACAATCTCAAGTACTTGCGCGGCTGTGACGGCAACCTTCAGGCTATCGGAAGGCTTCTCGAGGGAATGCCTGCTGAGAAGGCCAAGGACATCCTGCTCGGCGTGAACTGCCACGGCAGAGGCACGTCCTGCACTGACCAGCTGGCAAGGATACTCGAAAAGCAAGTCCTCTGACTTTCAGACCGGATGATGCCGCAAGACAGAGTCGCGAGTATATAACGAGTATATAAAAAGAGTACAAATAAAAAGAGACCGGCTTTTCAGTCGATCTCTTTTTATTTTTCAGTGCAGTAGAGGGATTAGAATCTCTCCTCTGAAGAAACAGTCAGCTTCTTGCGTCCGTGGCGACGGCGGGAAGCCAGTACGCGACGACCGTTAGGTGTGGACATGCGCTCACGGAATCCGTGTTTGTTTACGCGTTTGCGTACAGATGGTTGAAATGTTCTTTTCATTATCTTACTTTTTTATATTTTCTACAAATAGGATTGCAAAGGTAGCCTTTTTCATCTTAAATGCAAAATTTTTCCAAAGTTTTTATCCCTCTTTTTCGAAAAAAGCCCAAGATTCATTATCTTTGAATGATTCGGGAAAGATTCGGACAAGGTCCGGATGTGGCCTGACAGCTTAACGGGAAGATTTCGATGAAAGAAAAATTATACCTGATTGACGGACACGCATTGATATTCAAGATGTACTACGCATTTCTGCGCCGTCCCATGATCAACTCGAAGGGGGAGGACATGTCCATCCTCTTCGGCTTCACCAAATATATCCTTGAACTCATTTCAAGAGAGAAACCCGAGTATCTCGCAGTGGCTTTCGACCCGCCGGGAGGCACATTCCGGAACCAGATGTATCCCGAGTACAAGGCCAACCGTACTGCCACACCTCAGCTCGTAATCGATGCCCTTGAACCTCTGATGAAGATATGTAAGGCTCTGGGTATCATAACATTGATGATGCCGGGCTTCGAGGCGGATGATGTGATCGGGTCAATGGCGAAGAAACAGGCTGCCGCAGGCCTTCAGGTATATATGGTAACGCCGGACAAGGATTACGGCCAGCTCATCGCCGATGACATTTTCCAGATCAAGCCGGGAAAGGCAGGCGGTGAGGATGAGGTCGTGGACGTGAAGGCAATCTGCGAAAAATACGGCATCAGCAGCCCGTCTCAGGTTATCGAGATGCTTACCATCTGCGGAGACACCGCGGACAATGTCCCGGGAGTAAAGGGTGTCGGCGAAGTGGGCGCAGGCAAGCTGATAGCCAAGTACGGAACAGTAAAGAACATCTATGAGCATATATCGGAACTGTCTGCACGTCAGCAGGTCATGTTCCGTGAAGCGGAGCAGCATATCGGGCTGAGCCACGATCTCGTGACCATCAAGACCGACATTGACCTGCCGGAAGAAGATATGCATGTGGCCCTGGCATTCACTCCTGAGGTCGCGGAACTTTTCAGCCATTATGAGTTCAATTCGCTCAGAAAGCTCATTCCGGATGCCTCAGGGGCTGGTCTCCAGACAAAGAATGTGCAGTCGGCAGAACTGAAGATTGAAGAAGTTTCTGCAGCGGAGATTTCAGAACTGGCAGGCAGCAAAGGTGCAGTCGGCATTGTCACAGATGCTTATGAACCCGGAATTTTCGGGGAAATATCAGGAATTGCGGTGGCAGTGGAGGACGGGGACCTGTCCGCAAAGGTGGCATTCGGCGCCCCGTCTGAATTCAAGTCTCTCCTGGAAAACGAAGGCATAAAAAAATACGGTTATGACCTCAAGCTCCAGATGCTGCTTCTGGAGAACGAAGGCATTGACCTGAAAGGTAACCTCTTGGATAACAGTCTGGTGCATTATCTTCTGAATCCGGAAACAAGTCACAGGCAGGAAATGCTCGCCAAGACATTCCTGGGCATTGACCTTGAAAAGGAAGAAGAGGCAGAGGCTCCGGCGAGCCTTTTCGACACTCCGGCTGATGAGGACGGAAAGGTGGCGAGGCGCTATGCGTCGGCAGCGGTATTGACCGGCATTGCGATACGAAAGGAGCTGGAGAAAGCGGGCCTGGACAAGTTGTACTCCGAGATGGAGGAGCCGCTTATGCGGGTGCTGGCGAAGATGGAACGCGACGGCGTGAAGGTGGATCTTGCTCAGATTGAGGACTTTGCGGACTCTCTCAGACGTGAGACCGCAGCGCTTGAGGCGGAAATCCGTGAACTTGCGGACGAGCCGTCACTGAACATATCTTCTCCGAAACAAGTGGGTGATGTGCTTTTCGACAAGCTGAAGCTCGATCCGAAGGCAAAGAAGTCAGGCAGAGGAAGTTACACGACGGACGAAGCCACGCTTACGGCCATCATTGACAAGCATCCCGTGGTCGGCAAAATCCTCGAATACCGTGCAGTGAAGAAACTCCTTTCCACATATATAGAGCCGTTCCCGTCATATGTCTCCAGCATTGACGGACGTGTGCATACTACATTCAATCAGGCACTTACGGCGACAGGAAGACTCAGCTCATCAGCACCGAACCTCCAGAATATCCCGGTGCGCACAGAACGTGGCAGGGAAATCAGGAAGGCATTTGTCCCGGGCACGGCAGACGGCGTGATCGTGTCGGCGGACTACTCCCAGATCGAGCTGCGCATCATGGCCCACCTGAGCCAGGACAAACATCTCGTGGAGGCATTCAGAAACGGCATTGACATTCATTCCGCCACTGCGGAGAAGATTTTTGGCGTAGCTCACGAAGAGGTGACGCCGGACCAGAGGCGAGTGGCCAAGACCGCGAACTTCGGCATAATGTACGGCATCTCGTCTTTCGGCCTGGCACAGCGCCTGGGCATATCCAGGACAGAGGCCAAGAAACTGATAGACGATTACTTCGCCGCATTCCCTGCAATCCGCGCATTCATTGACGATACCGTGGCGGCGGCAAGGGAGAACGGCTATGTGGAGACATTGTTCGGCAGGAGACGGTACCTGCCCGACATCAATTCCAAGAACGCGACAGTCCGTGCCCTTGCGGAGCGCAATGCGGTCAATGCCCCGATCCAGGGCACTGCGGCCGACATAATCAAGATGGCGATGATCAATGTGGACCGGAAATTGACAGAAGCGTCCCTGAAGAGCAAGATGGTCCTGCAGATACACGACGAACTGCTTTTCGACGTGCCCGAGGGGGAAACCCGGACATTGATGAAGGTGGTGAAGGATTGTATGGAAAATGTAATGGAACTGTCGGTTCCGCTAACGGTAGAATGTAATTATGGCAAAAACTGGCTCGAAGCTCATTAGTATCAATGATGAGGAACTCGTCAAGATGGCTCTTGACGGGAATCAGAAAGCGTTTACCGCCCTGCATGCCAAGTATCAGCTGGCTGTATTCCTGCACGTCGGGAAAATCATACAGGACCCTGAGGAGGCGGCCGACGTCTGCATAGAAAGTTTTGCCAATGCCTTCCAGAAACTGGACACATTCGACAAGACCAAGAAATTTTCCACATGGCTCTTCGCCATCGCCAAGAACAAGGCTCTGGACCACAGCATCAAGCAGTCCGGAAAAAGCAAGGGCATGGTGGATGTCCTTCCTATAGATTCGCCTGACGTGGGACAGACCGAAATCGCGGATGAGGAACAGCCTGGCCCTGAGGAGGTTATCATCATGAGTCAGGACCACGAGAAATTCCTCTCATGCATAGAAGGCCTGCCGGAACTCTACCGTGACATTGCCAAAATGTGCTATGTGGACTATCTCGGCTACAAGGAAATATCCGAAAAGACGGAACTGCCGATCAATACAGTCAAGACCAGAATCAGCCGAGCCAAAGCTCTGATTGTGGAGAAAATGCTTGAAGAAGAATAAGTTATGAGTTTCAATGATTTCATACAGACCGTAAGGACTTCGTTCCCCGACATCACGCCGGCCCAGGAAGAAGCATTCAGGTCAATGGAAAAACTATATGGCGAATGGAACGCGAAAATCAATGTCATATCGCGCAAAGACATTGACAGTCTCTACATCAGGCACGTGCTCCATTCCCTCGCCATTGCCCGCTATCTGAAAGAAGTGAGGCCCGAAATATATTCGCAGTGGACATCAGGACAAAAGAAGGTCAATGTCCTGGACCTCGGCACAGGAGGCGGTTTCCCCGGCATTCCGCTGGCGGTACTGTTCCCGAAAGTCGATTTCGTGCTATGTGACTCGGTCGGCAAGAAGACCATCGTCGCCGAGGCCGTGTCCAAGTCGCTCGGACTTGCCAATGTGACAGTCGTCAATGCCCGTGCAGAGTCCCTGGGCAGGGTTTTCGACTATGTCGTGTCCAGAGCAGTGACGGAGCTTGACAATTTCTGGCCGTGGGTGGCCGGCTGCTACACCGGAGACATATTCTACCTGAAGGGTGGAGATTTCGCGGAAGAACTCTGCCGGATGATGAGCATGGCCGGACTCCGCCCGGGTTCCGTAAGGACCTGGAAGATACAGGATTGGATCGATGACCCTGTTTTCGAGGAGAAATACGTGATAGATATTCCGGTGGGTTCCAGGAAAAGATAGACATGGGAGAGAACTGGACTTTCGACGCTGAAAATCTGACAGTAGGCTATGACGGGAAGACTGTCGTTGCCGATGTGAACTTCTCGGTCGGGGCAGGGGAGCGGATACTCCTTTGCGGAGCCAACGGCTTGGGCAAGAGCACATTGCTCCGCACTCTCGCCCTTCTGCAGCCGTCCGTTTCAGGGAAATGTTCATTTTCCGCCAGCAGTGAAAAACGCCGCACAGTCCTCATACCTGCAAGAATACCTAAAGTGCAAGGCTTCAGCGTGGAGCAGTTCGTGGCAGCAAGCTGTTATCTCGAAACCGACTGGCTGGGCCGTATTCCCGCACGTCTGAAGAACCAGATAAAGACCGCGGTAGAGAACGTCGGAATCCCCGAATTCCTGCACCGGGATATCTCCACACTCAGCGACGGCGAATTTCAGAAAGCGGCCATTGCCACTGCATTGGTCCAGAAAGCCGATATGGTCCTGCTCGATGAGCCGACAGCCTTCCTCGACGTGGACAGCCGCGCGGCAGTGCTTTCCACCATCGACTCCATGTCTCCGGAAATCTCGGTCATTTTCTCCTCACACGACATCTACGAGGCCTCACGGCATTGTACCCGCATCTTCGGAATCGTACGGGACGCCGGAACGCCCAAATTCATTGACTCGGGCGCAAATGCATCTGTGGCAGTGCGCAGAGCCGTCCTTTCGGAGTGCTTCAGGAGCGCTGCTTCCGTGCTGTAAAGAGCACCACGCTACTTTCGGGTTATGAAATAGAGAATCAGAGGAATTCCGATCAATGCGATAGTGCTTCCGGCCGGCACGGGAGTCGGAAATATCTGCGTAAGCAGGTCGCCGGAAAGACTGATGGCGGCACCGGTAAACAGAGAAAGCGGCAGAACAGTCCTCATGGACGACTGACCGGAAATTTTCTTGGCGATATGCGGCGCGATGATGCCGACAAAGCCCACAGGCCCGCAGAATGCAGTAACCGCGCCGGTTGTGATACAGCATCCGAACATGGTCACGATACGGGTGAGGCGGACATTGGCCCCGGACGCGCAGGCGTACTCGTCCCCGAAAAGCAGCAGATTCAGACTCTTGCTCTGCCACAGCGCCACGACAAACCCTATCACCAGCGCCGCAGCCATGATCTCGACCGAGCTCCAAGTGCTGTTCCCGAAACTTCCGGCCGCCCAACTCCAGTACGTCTTGAGCCTGCTGTCATCTGTCTGATAGGCGATTACGGAAGTCAATGCACTTGTGATGAAGCCTGCCAGAACGCCGATTATCAGCATCTCCGAGGACCTGCGGATTTTCAGGGAAAGAAGCAGGACGATGAGCGAGACCGCCATCGCCCCGACAGCCGCAGCAGAACTGATTGCCAGGCCCGAATCAAGCAGCGAAGAATGTGAAGCGGAAAGCATCACGGCAGTGGCCACACCTGCGCCAGCTCCTGCGCTGACTCCTAATATGTGCGGGTCCAACGGGTTCCTGAACACCGCCTGCATCTGCGCACCGGAAAGCGAAAGCGCCGCACCCGCAAGAATCGCAGTAACGATACGCGGAAGTCGCAATTCTTTTATTATCAATGCATTGTCAGATTCGTTGCCGCAGAATAAAGTTCCGAAAATCTCGCCCACACCGATGCTCGTGCGCCCGGACATCAGGTCAATGACGCAAAGCACAAGTACCAGGACCAATGTCATGGCCCATACTGCTGTGAGCCTCTTATTCATCGGTAGAGCTGTGCTTGTCAGATATGGATTTTACAGGAATGACAGCCATTATCAGTCCGATAAGGCAGACACAGACGGAAGTGAGCAGAATGTCAGACCACTTCAGGATGACAGGGTAAGCAGGCGTGGCGAATCCCCCCGGCATCTTTATGAAGCCGAAATGCTGCTGCAGCAGGGCGAAACCGATGCCCACCACCAGTCCCACCACCAGTCCGGCCAACGATATGAACCATCCTTCCGTGATGAAAATCCTGTTTATCAGCCCGTCCTGAGCCCCGAGGCTGCGCAGCGTGGCGATATCGTTCTTCTTCTCGATAATCAGCATTGACAGGCACCCGAAGATGCTGAAAGCGATTATGACAATTATGAAAATCAATATGAGAAATATAGCGGCCTTCTCGTATTGCATCATTTTGTACAATGCCGGATTCTGCTGGAACCTGTCACGCACTAGGTAGCCGTCACCGAGCCTCTCTTTCAGTCCGTCAATGATTTTCCTCACGCCCTTCTCGCCATACTCCGGCGCTATCCTGATTTCAATGTCCGACACCTCGTCCTTGTAGTCCAGCAGTTCTCGCATGGTCTCGATAGGGACGATCATCAGATTGGCGTCAACCTCTGCATTGACCGAAAACACTCCTGCAAGATAGACCTTCACCATTTCGATGGAAGCGGCAGGGTTCGCAAGCGAGATCCTGCGGTCCCTTGCGGGGTAGTAGATCTCAATCGGGGCCACGAAACGCGGATTCATATCCATGCTGTAGGCAGTCTTGGCGCCGATTACCGCCATTTTCACATCTCCCCGGTGCAGCCTGAAAGTGCCGTCCTTTATCTTGTCCCTCAGCGGAGTCTCCTCCTCATACACGCTGTCCACGCCTCTGGCCTTCACGATGCCGCTGTGCCCGTCGTAATTCAGGAAAACGTTCTCCTCCAGGATACTGCACATGTTCAGCACCTCTTTCTGGTCATAGGCCCAGTCGAAAGCCGGACTGTCAGGCACGAACACCTTGCCACGGGCAGGAGAAACGACAATGTCCGGTTCAATGTTCCCGAGCGAGTCCTTGACCAGACTGTCGAATCCATTGTAAACGGACATTATCATAATGAGTGCGGCAGTGCCGACAGCCATACCCGTCGCACTGATCGCGGAAATGATGTTTATCACATTATGTGATTTCTTCGCGAACAGGTAACGGACGGCAAATCGGGTAGCCAGTCTCATGATCAGTTATTTCTTGAGCAGTTCGTCGATGTGCTCGGCATAGTCGAGAGACGAATCCAGATAGAACACCAGCTCCGGCACTATCCTGAACTGCTTGGCCACGATATGCCCGAGCTCTCCGCGGATGGCGCGTGAGTTCTCATTGATGGTCTGCATGGCCGCTTCCGCCTTGGCTGACGGGAAGATGCTCACGTAAACCTCGGCGACAGACAGGTCCGGACTTATCCTGACCTCGGTCACGGACACCATAGCGCCGCCGAACGCCGCCATGCCCTTGCTGCGGATTATCTCAGCCAGGTCCTTCTGCAGCTCTTTCGCCACCTTGAGCTGCCTTGTGCTGTTTTCCATAATCAGATAACTCTTAAAAGGTAATAGTTCTTCTTGCCTTTCTGCACGAGGATATATTTTCCGTCAATGATATCCTTCTCGCTGACCTCATAGTCGATGGAGGCAACCTTGTCCTTGTTGATGCTGACACCTCCGCCCTGAATCATCTTGCGGCACTCGCCCTTGGACGGGAACACCTGAGTCTTGACTGCAAGAAGGTCGATGACAGGGCAAGGCAGGTCCTCTTTCTTTATGTCGAATGTCGGCACGCCCGAGAACACTGCGAGGAAAGTCCTCTCGTCCAGTTTCCTCAGCTCCTCGGAAGTGGAATTGCCGAACAGCATCTTGGACGCGGAAACGGCATTCTCATACTCCTGCGCTCCGTGGACCATAGTGGTGACTTCCTTTGCAAGAAGTTTCTGGAGCTTTCTCTGTCCCGGATCCAGCTGATGTTCTGCTATGGCAGCCTCGACTTCATCCTTGCTGAGCATGGTGAAGATCTTGATGTATCTCACGGCATCTTCGTCAGAAACATTGAGCCAGAACTGGTAGAACTCGTAAGGAGACGTCCTTTCAGGGTCGAGCCAGATGTTGCCGTTCTCGGTCTTGCCGAACTTCTTGCCGTCAGCCTTTCTGATAAGAGGACAGGTCAATGCATAGGCGTCAGTCTTGCCCAATGTCCTGCGGATAAGCTCCGTGCCTGTGGTGATGTTGCCCCACTGGTCGCTTCCTCCCATCTCCAGATGACAGTTCTTGTTCTGGTAGAGCCAGAGGAAATCATATCCCTGGAGAAGCTGGTAGCTGAATTCGGTGAATGAAAGACCGTCGCGGGATTCATTGGACAATCTTATCTTCACGGAATCCTTGGCCATCATATAGTTTACGGTGATGTGCTTGCCGATGTCGCGGATGAAGTTCAGGAAACTGTAACCCTTCATCCAGTCGTAGTTGTTCACAAGCTCAGCCTTGTTAGGCGCGTCAGAATCGAAATCCAGGAACTTGGAAAGCTGTTTGCGGATGCCCGCGATGTTGTGGTTCAATGTCTCTTCATCCAGCAGGTTCCTTTCCTGTGACTTTCCTGACGGGTCGCCTATCATTCCGGTAGCGCCTCCGATCAATGCTATCGGCTTGTGGCCGCAAGCCTGGAAGTGCTTGAGAATCATTATGCTGACCATGTGGCCGATATGAAGCGAATCCGCCGTAGGGTCGATTCCCACATAGGCTGCCGTAGGGCCTTCCATCAGTTTTTCTTCAGTCCCGGGCATAATGTCCTGGATCATTCCCCTCCATTTGAGTTCTTCTACGAAGTTTTTCATATTTTGTTCTTTTTTGTTTTTCTGTTTTTCAGGCAATCCGCGAATCTTTCGCGTAGTTTGCAAAATTACTAAATATTATCAATTTTCTATTGGATTTTAAAATCAGAAACTGTAAATTGCACACTGCGAATTAAACGAACAAGTAGATAAGTGTTCTTATTAACCTTATATTAACGTTGTACAGCTTATGCGATTGAAAAGTCTCCTGTGGGGAGTGTTCTCCATATTGGTCATAACTTCTTGTTCTGAGAAGAAAGAAAGCCCGACAGAAGAGGTAAAGACTTCTGTCGAGTTCCTTGAAGAGAAATACACTATAGTGGCAGGTGCGGAAGCGACAGTGCCTCTGAAGATAGATCCTCTCGTGAAAGCGATGAGCGCTGAGATCTCCGTTGCTGACGAGTCCATCGTAACCATAACGCATACGGAACTGGAGGACGACGGCTTGTCCATCAGGCTGAAATCGGAGGCCCTCGGCACTACCACTATTGTGGCAGTGGTGGATGGGGAGTCTGCGGCGTGCAGCGTGGAAGTGCTTCCTGTCGAGGCTGTCAGCCTGACATTGGGTGATTCGTCACTGGAAATGTTCGTAGGTGAGACTTACAGTCTGAAGGCCGTGGTAAAGCCTGATGATACCACCAATCCTCTCGTGGAATGGTCCTCATCCGATGAAAAGGTCCTGAGCGCATATAACGGCTACCTCATGGCGCTTGCTCCGGGTACGGCACGTGTAACAGCCAAACTCGGAACATTGGAGGCCTTCTGTGACGTGACAGTGAAGATCGTGGAAGTTTCATCCATCGAACTCGATATAGTATCCAAAGAGATTTCGGAAGAAGAGACGTTCATGGTTACAGCCACCGTCCTTCCTGAAAACGCGACGATGAAGACCGTGAAATGGGAAGTGTCTCCGGCGGAAATCATTGGATATGAAATCATTGACGCTGTAATAGATGACAATATCGTGGCTGCGAAGGTTACCGGTCTCAAGGCTGGCAAGGCCGTGCTAAAGGCTACTTCCGGCAGTCAGTCGGCCGAGTGCGAAGTGACCGTGAAAGAAAAGGAAATCCCTGTGGACCCTCCAAAGATCGGAGACTATTACTATTCTGACGGAACCTGGAGCGACGGAGGTCTTGTCTCCATCAATGCGGACGGAACATCTCCTGTATGGAAAGAGGATAAACCTGCTCCTGTAGAAGGCAAGACAGTGATAGGTATCGTCTTCCAGACAGATCCGGAAAGATTTTCAGACATTGACAAGGCTGCAGGACATAATCATGGTCTAGTTCTGTGCACAAAGGCTGCACACGCTCCTGGCACGACGACTACGAAGTGGGCATTCCAGTTTGATTCCGAGACAAATAAGATTCCTGTAAAGAAACTCGGAACTTCCTGGTATGCAGATGTGAACGGAAGAGGCTGGACAGATGCGATATTGCAGACATATCCTGGCGAGAAGATTCAGAACTATCCGGCATTCGACTGGACTACGACTGATTTCTCTCCTGCCGCTCCGGCTACTTCTTCAGGCTGGTACGTGCCTTCCATCGGACAGATCTGGGATATGCTTGCAAATCTCGGCGGAGGTGAGATGGCCGCCCATCTGTTGAAACTCAGGACTTATTCCGCCGATGTCACATGGTACTACAGAGATGGGGATGGCCCGATGAATCTGACATATAACCCTATAGAGAAGATAAATTCGGTGATGGGACTTGTACCTGAGGGACAGAAAGAGAATCTGGTCACCTGTCGGCCGAGGGGGGAAAGCAATATCTGCGAACTGCTGTCCTCTACCCTCTATGACAACAATTCGGACGCTGAATGTTGCATATTCTGGCTGTATGACACCGGCTGTATAGAGCCTATGATAGCTCATATCGACGATCCGATCATCTGCCGACCGGTTCTGGCTTTTTAGAAACTATTAAATTCATAACATTTATAAGTATGAGAAAATTATTTTTGTCAATGCTGGCTGTGGCATCAGTATGCTGCGCCTGCGGTGACCTGAAGGACAGAGTGGAGACTCTCGAGCAGAAAGTGTCCGTTCTCGAATCCAAGGTCAATGAAAATGCTTCTTCGATCAGTGCTCTTGTGGAGGCTGCAAAGAAAGCTGTGACCATTTCCAAAGTCGAGACGTTGGCTGACGGCTACAAGATTTACTTCAGCGACGGTACTGTTTCTTCTATCTCAAACGGATTGAATGGAAAAGACGGCGTGGACGGTAAGGACGCAGTCGCTCCGGTAGTTGGAGTCAAGGAAGATGGCGGAGTGCTTTATTGGACCATTGACGGAGAGTTCCTTTTCAATGCCGGCAACAAGGTTCCTGTGACAGGAAAAGACGGCGTGGACGGAAAAACCCCTAAATTCAAGATTCAGGACGGCAAATGGTATGTTTCCTTCGACGGAAACGCTTGGGAAGAAGTGCCTGTAACCGGTACAGTAAAACCTGAGCTCGTGATGTCAGAGACCGATGACGAATTCGTCTTCACACTCGGTGAGACCGTCATCAGCATCCCTAAGGAGCATGCGTTTATGATAAAAGTTGCCAGTGATGTGCAGAAAGTCTCCCCTGGTGAGGTGGTTAATTTCGAATATGTACTTACTGGTGCGGATGAGAGCACTCACGTGCTTGTTGAAACCAGTGGTCTAACTGCAGAGGTTGATGAAGCCAAGTCATTGGTGAAAGTGACAGTCCCGTCAGTAATGCCGGAAAAAGCTTATGTGCTGCTGAAGGCTGTCCGCAACAGTGACGGCAAGTATTCAGCACAGTACATTACTGTCAAACTCAATGCTTACGGCACTTATGGCGGTGTCATTGTAATGGATGAAGATGAATATCTTAACTGGTAAATAGACATTGAATATGAAAAAGACATTATATATGGCAGCAGTTCTTGCTACATTGGCAGGCTGCGCAAAGACGGAATCTCAGCCTGAGAATCCCGTAGGTTCAAATCTGGAACTTACGGCAAATGTTGAAGGCATAGGAACCAAAGCGGTTTTTGACGGGGATTCACATATCAAGTTTGAGAAGGGTGACGCGTTCCGTGCTGCTATTGCACTTCCGTCTGCACCTGACAAGGCTGTGAAGGTTGCAAGTCAGAATTTAGGTGTTGCCAGTGGGTATGATACTGCTTTCAAACTTGAGGATCCGAATGCGGATACTCCTGTGTTCAAGGGAAATTTTTATAGTATAGTGGAGGCGCAGAACTCTGACACATATAAGTTCTATGGAGTTTTCCCTTCAGACGCAGTCGCATCTTCCGGAGAGAATCTTACCGCTTGGAGAGTTCAGGTCAAAGGAGAGCAGACTTCTTCTCAGACATCCTGGCAGAACAAAGCAGATGTCATGCTTGTGGAGCCGGCCGACGTGACTGTTGAAGGTAAAGAGAAGACTCAGTATAATGAGTACAATTCCAAAGCTTCGCTGAATATTAAATTCGCGCATCTGTTCGGATTCGGAAAGATCTGTTTTGCCGATATCCCTGATACTTATGCAGGTCTAAATGTTGATCAGGTGGTTGTCGAGGCTGTCGGTGAAAACAAGGATTTGGTAGGTATTTATAAGATAGACATTACCAAGGAAGTCGATGAGATACAACCTGTTCCTTTCAATACTGGCTCTAAAGTTACTGTTACTCCTGAGGCCGCTGTTACTGTGGCTGATAATGTGGTGTGGTTTGTCGCCAATCCTGGGACTTATGATGTGAAGGTTACGGTAAAGACCTCAAGATACGACCTCGTGTTCGAGCGTGCCGGCTTGAATATCAAGCGCGGAAAGATTGCAGCACCTACTGTTCATTTCAAAGCGGCCGATGTTGCGGTATCTCATGACGTGGCACTTGCAGAGGGTGAAACATGGTCACATACACCTACTTATAACAACTCCTTGATAAGTACCAGAAAGAAAGCTACGTGGGGAGATGGTGAGAAGAAGATGGCATTCTCATTGGCTTATCCTAAAGATGCCAATGGTACCAATGCCGGTACTACATATTACAAGTCCAACAACGCCGTCTCCCAGGGATTTGCACAAAGTAGAGTAATTGGCGACAAGGTTGTCCTTTCTTCAGGGGCATCGTTCTCAGGCGTCAAGATGCTCAAATTGAATTTGGGTATCTATACAGCGAGTGCATCTTGTGATTTCACGGTGGCTCTTGCAAATGGTACCGATACAACCGTTATCAAGAAGATTTCTGTTGCAACTGGAGAGGAAACTCCTAATGCAGACGGTGCTGATTATTTCATCGAGAATACTACAGGTGTCGAGGCCGGTGATCTGGTTATAACTCTCGATAATCTGAGCAAAGATGATATCAGACCTTATCTCGGACTTCTTGTCCTGAATCCTAAGCCGGAACTTGTTGTCGGAGAGAGTGAACTCAAATTTGAGAAGGATGGCGGTACCGGTGAAGTTGCTTGCAATGCATATGCTACTAAGTCAGAGCCTAAGGTTTCTTCAGACGCAGAATGGCTGAAAGTTACTTATGCTGACGGCAAGATATCTTATACGGCAGAGGCAAATGCTGATTCCAAGAGGACTGCAACGGTTACAGTGACACTGACTGATGGTGATTTCACAGTTACCAAGACAATAAGCGCAAAACAGAAGTCAGCGACTTCTCTGGAGTATAAGTTGACGGTTACTCCTGCAGTCCTGAATGAGATTCTTAAGGTTGAAGCAGAGAAACATCCTGAAGCAACAGATTATGACTTTTTTGAGGTAGATGCTACTTTTAAAGCGGTTGCAACTGATGGTTCAGGCAAGACTGTTGATGTTGAAATGCATGCTAATCAGATGCGTGTAACCAGTCTTACAGAGGGTTCATTCTGTATGAAGGATAAATTCTATTGTAAATCTTCAATCGGCTTTATAGAGAAAGTTGTCATTACGTCTGATCGCCCAGTTACTACGGGCAACTGGGCTGATCTTGCAGTGAAGTTCTCAAAAGACGGCTCTGCTTGGAATAATCTTGCACCATCTGCGATTACTGTTGATGATAAAGTCAGCACAGTAGTGAATACAGACGAGGAAAATACATATTTCAGTATAGTGGGATCATCCTATAGTGTATTGTATGTAAATAGCTTCGAAGTTACATTCATAGGAGAATAATAGTTTATGAACAAGACTTCATTTTTCAGAATCATTTTCGCGGTCGTCTTTTCTGCTCTTGCCGTTTCGTGCGGCGGGAGCTGGGATGACCCCGTTATCCCTTCGGTGGTGAAGGTGGATAGCCATTTGTTCAAGGCTGACGTAGCCGGAGGTGAGGTTTCGGTTCCTTACAGCATTGAAGGATATGCTGCGGCCAGCCTGGTGGAAGTATCCAGCGAGGCGGCCTGGATCAGCGTGTCTGAAGTCACTTTGGACAAGGTGACTCTGAAAGTGGAGCCTAATTCAGACAAATCTGACAGAACCGGCCGTGTCCTGCTGTCGGCAGAAAATGCGTCACCTGTGGTCCTGCACATCCTGCAGAGCAAGGAATCTGACGCAAAGCCGATTTTCAACAGGTTCAAGATTCAGGTAAGTGACATAAAGACTTCTTCCGTGAAGGTGGAAGTCACGCCTGTGGACCCTTCGGAACTGTATTATTGTACCATAGTAAGACAGAGCGACGTGAAACAGTACGGAAGCTATGAGAATATTGTGGCCCTGCTGGTGGACAATCTTTCTTACATGGCATCCATGATGCCTGGCGGTGCTGACCCTAACAATCTGTTGTACTTGGGCTATTTCAATTCTGCTGAGGATGAGAATACGTCGATGGACCTGGACGACAACACCGAATATGCCGTAGTCGCTTTCAATGTGCATTTCGACGAGACCGGTGCCGTGATTTATGACGGAGGCACAGAGTACTGCAAGTTCAGGACCCGTCAGGCCACCCAGGTGGACATGACATTCTCATTGTCCATGTCAGGCACGACATTGACGGTAACTCCGTCGGCTGATTACACCTATATTTGCGGTGTGACTTCGAAGGCTGCCTGGGATGAGTGTGAGGATCACGCGGATATTGCACGCCAGTATGTGTCTATTGCCAAGAAATACGGCATGCTGGACAAATTGGTGCTTACAGGCAGGCAGACATCTGATTTCTCGGACATTATCGATAACTCGGGAAAATATGTCGCCTACGCTTTCGGCTACAGGAAATCGTCGTCTGATTCTGGTGTCACTACGGAAGTGGCCCATATCGAATTCAACTACACGAAATAGTCGGAACGGCAACAGCCTGAGTGACAAACTCCGGTTTGAAATTTGACATAAAACTATTAAATTTGCAGACTGTTCGGGGATGGTGTTCTCCGGACAGTTTTTGCATTATTTTTAAAGTAAGATATTATTATGAGAAAAAACATTGTAGCCGGTAACTGGAAAATGAACACTACAGTTCCGGAGGGCGTAGAGCTCGCAAAAGCTGTAGTTGAAAAATCTGCTCAGGTTCCTGAGTCTGTAGGTCTCATCATTGCTACTCCTTTCACACATCTCGTTCCTGTAGCAGATGTAGTAAAGGGCTCTAAGGTAGAACTTTCTGCAGAAAACTGCGCTGACAAGGAGAAAGGCGCCTACACAGGTGAAGTTTCAGCTGCAATGCTCGCTTCAGCTGGTTGCAAATATACTATCCTCGGCCACTCTGAGAGAAGACAGTACTACGGTGAGACAGACGCTACTCTCGTAGAGAAGGTCAAGCTTGCTCTTGCAAACGGTCTCGGCGTTATCTTCTGCGTAGGTGAGAACCTTGAGCAGAGAGAGGCTGGAAAGCATTTCGAGGTTGTTACATCTCAGATCGAGAATGTCCTCTTCGGTCTTTCTGCAGAGGAAATGTCTAAGATCATTGTCGCTTACGAGCCGGTTTGGGCTATCGGAACAGGCAAGACTGCAACAGCTGAGCAGGCTCAGGAAATCCACGCTTGCATCCGTAAGGTGCTTGCTGACAAGTTCGGCGCTCAGGTAGCAGAGGATACTACCATCCTTTATGGCGGAAGCTGCAAGCCTTCAAATGCGAAGGAACTTTTCGCTTGTCCTGATATTGATGGCGGTCTTATCGGTGGCGCGGCCCTCAAGGCTGATGACTTCATCCAGATCGCATTGTCATTCTAATTTTGATGAAAAAGACAATCATTACTGCTTTGTGCCTGACAGCCTTGGTTTCTTGCGGAAACAAAGGGCCGAAGTCCGACATTCAGAAGAAGATAGATTCATATGCGGTGTTCCAGATCGGTTCACCGTATATGGATGGTATCTCTGACAACGGAAAGGAGGTCCTGAATCTGTTCCGCCAGGCGGCTGATGAGGTCGATGGCATATTCTGGCAGCAGACATTCGGCGACAAGAACCAGATCCTTTCGATGAAGGATTGCCCTGAGAAGGATTTCGCTCTTATCAACTATGGCCCGTGGGACCGTCTTGACAACAATGCTCCGTTCATTGAGGGTTATGGACAGAAGCCTGCAGGTGCTTGTTTCTATCCTGCTGATATGACTCAGGAGGAGTTTGATGCTCTTGAAGATCCTGCCAAGCTCAGTCCTTATACATTGATCAGACGCGGTGAGGACGGAAAGCTGAAAGTGGTATGGTATCACGATGCCTATAAGGATAAGGTGGAGAAAATCTGCGGTTATCTGGAGAGCGCGGCTACCATGACCATCAAGGAGAGCGTGAGGAATTATCTTCTGAAAAGGGCGGAGGCGCTCCGTACTGATTCGTATCTTGAGTCCGACTATGCCTGGATGGATATGAAGGACAGCAAGATGGACCTCGTGATCGGCCCTATCGAGAACTATGAGGACGGTGTCTATGGCATCAAGACGTCTTATGAGTGCTTCATTCTGCTCAAGGACCTCAAGAAGACCGAGGAACTGACCAAGTACATCGCGATGCTTCCTGACCTGCAGAAGTCGCTTCCGTGTCCGGATGCCTACAAGACTTTTGTTCCTGGAACGCAGTCGGATATGTTCGTGTATGACGCCATCTACTATGCCGGTGATGCCAACGCGGGCGGAAAGACCATTGCCATAAACCTGCCTAACGACCATCAGGTCCAGGCGGAAAAGGGTACACGTCGTCTTCAGCTGCGCAATGTCATCAAGGCCAAGTTCGACAAGATGGTCTATCCTATCGGCAAGATCCTGTTCGAGGAGCCTCAGCAGAGGTATCTCAGCGCTGACGCTTTCTTCTGGAATGTGACTTTCCATGAAGTCGCACACGGTCTCGGCGTAAAGGAGACGGTGAACGGTCTCGGTTCAGTAAAGGATGCTCTCGGCAATCAGGCTTCCACATGGGAGGAGGCGAAGGCTGACATCCTGGGACTCTATATGGTATGCAACCTCATTGACAAGGGTGAGATTCCTCTCATCTCCAAGGAGGCGGCCATCACTACATATATCGCGAGCCTGATCCGTTCAGTGCGTTTCGGCGCTGCTGACGCGCATGGCCGTGCGAATATGATGTGCTACAACTTCCTGAAAGATCATGGCGCATTCGAGCGCAACAAGGACGGTCTCTATCATGTGAATTTCGAGAAGGTTCCTGAGGTGGTGGCTGAATGGTCAAATCTGATTCTTGAAACTCAGGCTACCGGCAACTATATGTTCGCCAGGGAGTATGAGTCCAATCATGCAGTCATTCCTGAGGCATTGTCCGCAGATATCGCCAATGTGAACAGAGGCGGTGTTCCGGTGGATATCCGTTTTGAATTCGTGTGGTAGTCTGAAGACTTCCGATATAATGCTAACGCAGTATCTTGGCAGTGATGCCGGTACTGCGTTTTTTGCACCATAGCCACACCCTGCCTTCATCGTCGATTTTCTGTACTTCGAACTGCATTCCTGTCTTATATACCGCGATTCCTCCGTCGGTGTATTTCAATGAGCATTTGATGCTCTGGCCCGGCCTGACCGGGATGTCCGAGCAGGTCAGGATGAAGAATTCCGACATGGTGTCGTTGTTGGCGCGGAACTGCTTGTTGTCCTCGCTGTAGCTCAGCTGCCAGGTGTCCGGGCAGAACCTGATTTTATCGCGGCCTCCTACGGTCAGCGTAATGTTTTCATTCTCAAGGAACTGCTTGTCCGGTCCGTGCCCGCGATTGCAGGAAGTCATTGACAATACTGTCAGCAGGATTATTATGATATGCGGTTTTCTCATTTTACTCTCATGCTTTTCTCGATTATCTCCTTGGAGCCGTCTATGTACAGTATCACAGCCTTGATCTTGCAGGAACGTGTCAGCTTGAAGTAGCCGTTTTTGTCGGCGATTATGCTGCGGTCGTCCATATACCATTCCACGGCTTTGAACTTGTTGGCATTGAGCAGGACAAGCGGCAGCATCGAGCCGGCCGGGAAACTCCCGTCCTCGTTTCGCTTTACGGTGTTCAGGAATATGAACGGATAACCCTCCCGGTGGATTTTCTTGGTCGAGAACTGCACGTTGACGACTTCGCCTTTCACTCCGCTTGCTTCATAATGAATCTTCATCGTGTAGGTCGTCGCCGGTTTCAGCCCCTCCAGGCGGATGGCGTACTTTCCGGGTTCGAAAGCATTGACAGTCATTTCACCCGTCTCGCTCTTTCCTTTCTCGCCAATGAGTATGAAGGCTGGCGATGTGCTGCCGGGAACGTCTGTCTTCCACTGGATTATGGCGGTGTCCTGGTAGATGTCCCTGCGGATTTCAATGGCTTTTTCCGGGTTGGCGGATTCGCTTTTCACGACATTGAAGGAAACATTGTCGCCTATCTGGAGGATGTCCGTTATCGACAACGGGGAACTGCTGCCGTCCCAGAGCGTGAATGACGGGGATGACTGTGGCGTGAACGAGTTGTTCTTGCCGTAAGGCCACATGATCTGGCTTATGTCATTGGCATTGTCCAAAGGCTCGATCATGTCGGCGCACTGGTGCTGCGGCCGGCAGTTGACCTCGTTGCTCGTCCATCTCTCCGCTGCGCTCGCATCTCTCTCATACACAGGAGAATAGCCTGTGAGGCTCGCAGACTTGTCAATGTGGTATATCGCCAGTCCCTTGCATCTTGTGTAGATGTCCCAGCCGGTGTTTGTCCGGCACTCTATCAGATAGTATTCCCCTTCATTGGCAGTGTCCATCCTGAGGAAACGTCCGTTGAGGTTTATCGGTTCCAGCACGTAATGCCCTTCTTTCAGTTCCTCGCACTGGCCGATGCCGAGCATGTCCCTGTCGATGGCATTGTAGTATGGTGGTGTTCTTCCGTCGTTGTTGAAGTTGCCCTTGTCCATCAATGCGGTGCTTTTCCACAGCCCGTCTGCTTCTCCGCGGCTTCCTCCGTAGTCGGTATCGTACATGTCCGCGAGGCCGAGCGAGTGGCTGTATTCGTGGCAGATAGTGCCGATGGTCTTGAACTGATATTTTCCGCTGCTTCTCAATGACAGTTCGGAAGTGGCTGCGTATGAATCGATTACCTTTCCGTTAAGGATCAGTTTGATGTTTGCCGCGCTAAGTTTCCATGCGTGGGACCAGATGCAGTCGTCTCCGCCTCCCTCGGACTCGTCTTTTCCGGCGTAGAAAAGTAGGATGTCATCCACCTTGCCGTCATTGTCCGTGTCATAAATGGAGAAGTCGGTCCCGTTTGCGGCGGCCAGCCGGCATGCTTCAGCAACTGCTTCGGCTGCCCGTGAGTCCTTTCCGTTTGAATTCTTGCCGTAGTACTGGTGCGTCTGGCTGAGTGTCACGATCGGCGCCACGTCGAAAACGAAATCATATCGCCCCAGGAACTGGTCGTCTAAGTATTTCCTGACGCTTGCCTCGCCTGTGTTCATCAGGTTTTCGAACCGCTCCTGGGTAAATGACATCTTCAGGTCCTTGAACTCAGCAAGCAGTACCAGACACCGTTTCCGGATAACCTCAGGGGTGTTGCTTCCGGTCCCGCCGGAGCCTGCCTCGGTATCGCTCTTGACTTCCGCTTCCGAACCGCTTGCAGCCCCTTCTCCAGCGCAGTTCCGAGTCCAGCCGGCGCCTGTGCCCGAACTGCTTCCAGCCTTCCTCCCGGCTCCCGCCACTTGGCCGCCCTTCGTAGCGACCAGGGGATTCCGGACCAATGCCCTCTTGTTCTGTGCGCTCCATTTTCTCAGCACTTCGCCGATGTCGTCGCCCGCCGCAGATGCCGGACGAAGCTTGTCCCCAGCGACCGTTCCTGTGCTGTGCATCGAGCTGTCGCCGCTGAATGCCGCGTAGCACCACCAGCCTTCGCTGTTCTGAATCAATGCATTGCCCTGCAGATCCACCATCAGGTGCGCGAACTCGTCGCCGACCACTCTCGCCTGCAGCACGCTGCCGTCCGGCTGAGTCAGGGTCAATGTTCCACGCCACGCCGGTCCCGCATTAGCCCGCAGGCCCAGCACCAGGATAGCCAGGGACAATGCCGAAATATGTTTCAGTAATTTTCCCAAAATCAAGTTTTCTATTTAGTTGACCAGTGTTCGGGTCAATGTCGGTGATTTTCTTCCGCAAAGCGTCTCTTTCCTGCGTCTCTTACGCATGGGAATTCATAAATATACTTGTTTTTGGGAAAATAATGCGGAAATTGCAGAAAAAAGTAAAGGAGCGGGAAGCATCGCTGCTTTCCAACCCCTTTTAACGTGTACTAAAACCTAAACCTACAGCATAGATGCAAGTTGTTTTCAAAATGTTGCATCCGAAATGAAAATTTTTGGAGACATCTGCATTTTATTCGTAACTTCGCCCGTCGATTACCGAAATTTACAAATACATATACTGAATTTTTATGGCAGACGAGAAGATTATCTTTTCTATGAACAGGGTAGGAAAGATCCTCCCATCAAGCAATCGTGTTATATTGAAGGACATTTGTCTTTCATTCTTCTATGGAGCGAAAATAGGCATCATCGGTCTGAATGGCTCGGGTAAATCCACATTGATGAAAATCATTGCCGGCATTGAACAGAGCTATCAGGGAGAGGTGGTCTGGGCTCCGGGGTACAGCGTGGGCTATCTGGAGCAGGAACCGCAGATGGATCCTGAGAAAACGGTCCTGGAAGTGGTTCAGGAGGGTGTTCAGGAGATTATGAACGTGCTCAAGGAGTATGAGGCCGTGAACCTGAAGTTCTGCGAGCCGATGAGCGATGACGAGATGAACAAGCTCATCGAAAGGCAGGGTGAATTGACAGAAAAGATCGAACATTGCGGAGGCTGGGAAATCGACTCGAAGCTGGAAAGGGCTATGGATGCGCTCCAGTGCCCGCCGTCGGATGCGAAAATCGCTACATTGAGCGGTGGCGAAAGGCGTCGCGTGGCATTGTGCCGTCTTCTTCTCCAGCAGCCTGATGTGCTCCTGCTCGACGAGCCGACCAACCACCTCGATACCGAGAGTATCCAGTGGCTTGAAGCCCATCTGCAGCAGTATAAGGGTACGGTGATTGCCGTGACCCACGACCGTTACTTCCTCGATGACGTGGCCGGTTGGATTCTGGAGCTCGACAGAGGAGAGGGCATTCCTTGGAAAGGCAACTATTCTTCATGGCTGGAGCAGAAGACCAAGCGCCTGGAGATGGAGGAGAAGCAGGAGAGCAAACGTAAAAAGACATTGGAACGTGAGCTGGAATGGGTCAGAATGGCTCCGAAGGCGCGTCATGCGAAGTCCAAGGCGAGACTCGGCGCGTATGAGAAGCTCGCCAGCCAGGACGGCAGGGAGAAGGAGGCCAATCTCGAAATCTATATCCCGGACGGACCGAAGCTCGGCAACAAGGTCATCCAGTTCAATGATGTTTCCAAGGCTTATGGCGACAAACTGCTGTTCGAGCATCTTTCGTTCGTGCTTCCGCCAGCCGGTATCGTCGGCGTGATCGGTCCTAACGGCGCCGGCAAGACGACATTGTTCCGGCTCATTATGGGTCTGGAGCAGCCTGACAGCGGTGACATCACTATCGGCGAGACCGTGAAACTCGCATACGTGGACCAGCAGCACAAGAGCATTGATCCGGAAAAGACTGTTTTCCAGACGATTGCGGATGGTTCTGACTGGATCAGGCTGGGCAAGAGGGATGTCAATGCGCGTGCCTACGTGTCGCGTTTCAATTTCACGGGTTCCGACCAGGAGAAGCGTTGCGGCATACTTTCCGGTGGTGAAAGGAACAGGCTCCATCTTGCGCTCACGCTGAAGGACGAGGGTAATGTGCTCCTCCTCGACGAGCCGACCAATGATGTGGATGTCAATACTATACGTGCGCTGGAGGAGGGTCTTGAGAATTTTGCCGGCTGTGCAGTGGTAATCTCCCACGACCGCTGGTTCCTCGACCGTATCGCCACCCACATCCTTGCATTTGAAGGTGACTCCCAGGTATATTTCTTCGAGGGTACCTACTCTGAATACGAAGAAAACAAGAAACGCCGTCTTGGCGACGAGGAACCGAAGCGCTTCAAGTACAAGAAGCTGATGGAGTAAGGGAGTTTGAGCGGCTTTGCTGATTGCGGAGCCGGTCGGCAGCCCTGCGTATCCCGGTCGTAGGCAATATAAAACACATTCGTCCGTAAAATGGTAGGATTTTACGGACGAATTTTCTTTTTGGCCAACTTATCCGGAAATAAGCCGGTTTTTCCGGATGAAAGACGAAAAAGGAGTTTTTAGCAGGGCTTTAAGAACAGAAGAAATCGAGAAATATGGCAAGCGGATTTTCTGCAAAACGCGTCAAGGAGTCATATCCGGTAATCCTGGCCTTCGAGAAATGGATGAAAGATACATATCCGACGGTCCTTCCGAAGACAGCTTTCGTTGTTCCGCAGCCTGTAATTGTTGTGATTTGCTTTCAGAATTTTTAACTTTACACCAGCAACAACAACATATATACTGACGATAAGCAGCACGCATCGGTTGTGATTTGCTTTCAGAATTTTTAACTTTACACCAGCAACAACAACTTTGTCTTTCATCATTATTTATAGTTAAGGTTGTGATTTGCTTTCAGAATTTTTAACTTTACACCAGCAACAACATAATGTATCGGAAAATGTGATGCTATATAGTTGGGAACGCCATGCGAAATCGTGGCGAAGGCGACCGGATTGTCCTTGGAAGAGGTTACTAAGCTGAAGGAAAGCCTCTGAGTACGCGAGCCTTGACAATATTGACAAACAGAATTACGTAAAGGCCATGACAACAGCACGTGACACCCACAATCAGATCGAATACGCCAAGGAGACCGGACTTGAAGAAGGACTCGCGAAAGGACTCGCGAAAGGGCGTGAGGAAGGACGCGAAGAACGTAATATGGAGGTAGCGATTAACCTGCTTCAGTTGGGGACGCCATGTGAGATCGTGGCGAAGGCGACCGGCTTGTCCTTGGAGGAGGTGGCTAAATTAAAAGAAGAAGTGAAATAACACGTGTAAGCGTCTCCTCTAATCCGGAATCCGAACAACCTGACTTTGGGTTGTAAGGTAAAAACTTTGATTACTAATAAGTTAGTGAATATAGCGAAAGCCAGGTTACCCGAAAAAGTGGGTAACCTGGCTTTCGGCTGTTAGTGTATGTTCTTG
>OGON01000301.1_pt1 | contig 41114 bp, 37 predicted proteins | sample 1552671 | NCBI WGS metagenome assembly OGON01 (sample SAMEA2580136, study PRJEB22360) | human gut metagenome | biome: human gut; feature: human-associated habitat; material: faeces | place: Denmark | collected 2008/2010 | reverse complement strand
ACATTCTACAGGACTTCCGTCACCGTTCTTCAGATTATTGCTGATTAACTCAGCTACTGCTTTGGCAAGGTTCATTGTCTTTTCTTCAAGGCTTTCACGAACACCGCCCTGGCGACCGTCGATAGTGGGACGAATCCCGATTTTCGGATACTTTTTCATGGTTTCTTAATTTTTTTATTTAGTAAATAACATCTGTGCTGAGCTGTGCTGATTGTGCGGCAAAAAAAATCAGAGTGACTTTCGAAGTCGCACTTCAGTAGGCATGTACTTTTGTATCGGGACATTGTTGAGTACGAAGTTTGCCGCTTCATTTCCCACCATTTCCCAGTCAATACTTAATGAAGTAATTCCTTCATCGATGACCTCGTATGAAGGAATATCATTATATGCTAACAGACCGAAATCTTTTCCGCATTTCAGTCCTGCCAATCTTCCTTGTTTTACTACCTTTACTACATCTTGCTGTTTGATAGCAATGTATACAGTCCCTTTGCGGACCGTCAGGTTCTCGATATCTTCCTGTATTTCATGCAAGAAGCCTTCTTTTTCACAGAAACGTGTGAAATACTCCTTACTACTCTGAGGGTGTTTCAAACCTTTAGAAAACAGGAAAACGATTTGAAGATATTTCTGCATTCTTTCTTTTAGTGTAAATAATGCTAGATAGAATGAATCATCGAAATCCTGACAGATATACGAGTATTTATCTTTCTCAAATTTTCCGAAATCAAGGAGTAATAACCTGGAAGGATTGATTTTATTCAGAGCTGTGCTGAACTTTTCGTTATCGAAGTTCATCACTATATATTTTTTATACTTTCCTATGGATTCACGGATGATAGTATTGAAAAGCCGTTCATTGTATTGGTGGAATAGCAAGTCTACTTTATAGTTGATAGGCAAATGTTTTATGAAACTATTGTATAAGGCTTCTTTGAAAGGAGTATATTCGTCAAGTAATAATAGGATATTGGTTACCTGACTGGTCACATAGTATCCTTTTCCTGGTGTAGAGTCTATCAGACCCCGTTCGCGTAAATCCAGAAAGGCTTTAAAAACAGTATCCCGTGATACTCCATATTGTGCACTTAACTGATTGATAGAAGGCAAGGAATCTCCCTCACGAAATTCTTTCATGGAGATTGCCTGGCTGAGCGTGTCTGCCAATTGTGTGACTTTGCTCGAGTGTTGGCCGAATGTTGCTTTCTTATCAGTTCGTCTCATCCTTATTTATTATTGATAACTGTGCTGAACTATGCTGATGCAAAGAAAGGAATTTTATTCTAAATAGGAGAAATAATTTACTATGTTTTATAGCATAAAGAGGATAATTTCACATGACGTAACATAGAATCTGCTATTTGTAGATTATCAGGTCTCTGTATAAAACCTCAGTTTCTCTCGTGTTGAAACAAAAAAATCCCCTCCGGCGAACCGGAGAGGATTTATAGCTTTTCCTTGTTTCTTGTTCGGAATCTGCCGAATTTATTCAGCAGCAGCTTCTGTTGCAGGAGCTTCTTCTGCCGGAGCAGCAGTTTCTTCTGCAGGTGCTTCAGCGGCAGCTTTTTCAGCAGCTTCAGCAGCTTTCTTTTCAGCGAGTGCTTTTGCTTTCACTTCGTTGATTTTCTTTTCTGCTTCCAGACGTGCTTTGGCTTCAGCTTTCTTAGCTTCTTCTTCCTTAGCTTTCAGAGCAGCCAAACCGCTTTGTTTGTTGTTCTTCCAAGCTTCGAATTTGGCTTCTGCTTCTGCTTCGCCGAATGCGCCTTTTGCTACACCGCCAAGAAGGTGTTTCTTCATGTAAACGCCTTCGCGAGAGAGGATGTTGCGAACAGTGTCGGTAGGTTGTGCACCTTTCAATACCCAGTCAAGTGCGCGGTCGAACTTCAAATCTACTGTGGCAGGATTGGTGTTAGGATTGTAAGTACCAATCTTCTCAATAAATTTACCATCACGTGGTGCTCTTACGTCTGCAATTACGATAGAGTAGAAAGCATAGCTTTTACGTCCATGTCTCTGCAATCTGATTTTTGTTGCCATTTAAATAAATGTTTTTAGTTAATGATTTGAATTATGCTGCTATCTCGTAACAGCGGGCGCAAAGATACGCTTTTTCTTTTGATTGACAAAGAGTTTGCCTGATATTTTCATTATCGTGCCATAAATGCGCTTCTGTGTGAAAGACGGATGTGATTGTGTCCTGTTCTTTAAAATGTCTCCCTGCCGTGCCCGGCTGTAATCTGCTTAAATTTCACTTTTTCAATAATTTAACCCTATAGGTGTTATCCTCTTATTTGTCCCCCTCTCATTTTTCCCGGTTTCATTGTTTCCACGTAATTTTGCCTTATCCGACAAACGATAACATATCAGGAACAAACAGACCTATGTTGTCTTTGTCGGCAGATGAAAACTTTTAATACTAACACTAAAAACAGATTTGTAACAATGAAGAAAATTACAGCAATTTCAGTTGTTTCCCTGCTTTTACTCGCTTCCTGCGGCGGCAAGGGAAAGGATGCCGCTTCCATGGATTATGGATTGGAAGAAGCAAACGAGGTAATATCCTATTACAACACAAGCATCGACATCACCAAGAAAATGGTGGACATGGGAGAGATCTCCAAGATTATCGATTATATGCAGAAAAACGGTAAGACTCTTGTAGCGCCTGTTGTTATCCGCACGCCGGTTTCTGCAACAGACACGACTGCTTTATTGAACCCCGGTGATTGCTTCCCGTCCTCGGCTGCCGACAGTCTGAAGATGTACTACCGTCGTTTCTTCGATGTGTCCAAGCGTTTGTATGCCAATTATGATACTTACCGCGCCTACATCAAGGCCGAAGACTATAAGGACGACAACTATGCCAAAGGTAATGAAATCTGTAAGGAAGAGAAAGAGTTGGCAGAACAGATTCCCGGACTTCGCTCCCAAATCTATGCCCTGCTTACTCCCTATGCCGATAAAGCCGAAGAGGCCACACTGATGGATAATCCGCTGAAGGACCATATCCTTGCCGGAAAGGCTTTGATTTTTGAGATAGAGAAGACTTTGGAACTCTATTCGCCCGAAGCCAAGAAGGAAGATTTGCAGGCTGCTTACGATGCTGTCAACGCCAAGAAAGAGGCAGCTTCGAAGTTGGAGAAGAAAGCGGATTTCCAGAGTGAGATGTCGAACTACGATAATTTGCTGAAGTATGTGGACAAGTTCCTGGGAGAACTCCGCAAGCAACTGCGCGATGGAAAGTTCACCGAGGATGGTTATAATGATTTAGTATCCGAATATAATGACGTAATCAGCCGTTACAATAGTTTTATAAACTGATTGATGTTCGGAATACAGCCGGTGTCCGGGAAGAACTATGAGTATCTTCCCGGATACCTTATTAATATGGCGAGTACGGCGCAGGCTCCCATGCAGAACGGGTAGTACAGATTGCCTATGATGCTGAGCGGCGAGATGCCCGCCAGTCCTGCGGCTATCAGCATTTGTGCGCCGTAAGGGATAATGCCCTGAATGAGACAGGAGAATGTATCCAGTATGCTTGCCGTTTTCCGGCGGTCCAGGTGAAAGCGTTTGGCTATGTCTTTGGCGATGGGACCGGTGGTGATGATGGCAATGGTGTTGTTGGCGGTGCAAAGATTGGCTACACTCACCAGTGCGGCTATGCTGAATTCCGCACCCCGCTTGCCTGTGACGTGGCGGGTGAGACGGGTGATGACAAAGTCGATACCGCCGTTGTAGCGGATTGTTTCCAGCATTCCGCCTGCCAGCAGGGTGATGATGATAAGTTCGCCCATACCGGTGATACCTGTTCCCATAGCGCCGAACCAATCGAAGAAAGCGGTGCTTGCATTCATGTTTTCGGTAGGAGTGACGCCGAAGACGCCCGTTGCCGTGCAAATGCCGATGATTCCCGTAAAGACGATGCCAAGCAGCAAAACCACCATCACATTGACTCCGGTTATTGCCGTACCCAGTACGATAAGGTAGGGGATTACCTTTATCCATTCAATCTCGTATATCTGTGGAACGGCGGATAAGGAAAGTCCCTGAATTACATAGATTCCCAGTACAACCAGTGCAGCCGGCACTACAATCATGAAATTTATTTTGAATTTGTCCCTCATCACACAGTCCTGCGTTTTGGTAGATGCAATGGTGGTGTCTGATATGAAGGAAAGATTGTCTCCGAAGAACGAACCGCCCACTACAATGGCTGTCATATAAGGCAGGTCGATACCGGTTTTCTCTGCCAGTCCCACCGCTACCGGAGTCAGGGCAACGATTGTTCCCACGCTTGTACCGATGGATAGGGAGATGAAGCAGGCGGCGATGAAGATACCCGCCAGCAGCAGATTGTCCGGCAGGATGTGCAGGGTCAGGTTTACAGTGGCGTCGATAGCTCCCATCTGTTTGGCGCTTTGTGCAAACGCTCCGGCAAGGATGAATATCCATATCATCAGCAATATGTTCTTGTTACCGGCGCCGACGGAGAACTGATAGATGCGTTGTTCCAGCTTCAGTCCCCGCGTAATGGCAATGGCGTAGCAGGACGATAGCAGAAACGCTACCGTTATCGGCACTTTATAGAAATCGTTTATAAGCAGTGATGTGATGAGGTATAAACAAAGAAATACAGCCAACGGACTCAGCGACCACCAGCCGCCCTTTTGCTTGGGAGAGGTATTTGTATCTGCGGACATACTTTCTATCATGAGTTTATAAGAACGATTGTTTTGAGTAAATCGGCTGCAAAGATACAAAAAACGGATGGAATTCTGGTGCATATCTAAATATTCGGACAGAAGAACAAAAGAACAAAAAAGGAAAAATTTTATTTTTCTGGTAACATTACCTATTTTTATTCTTTTGTTCTTCTGTCCGAATTATTGTGGAATACCCGTCAACATCAGATGGTAATTCCGTGCACTCGGGCTATGAGCGCTTGCCGTTACAGTGTCACCCCTGTCTTGAAAATGGCGATTTCTTTATAACCTTTCTTTTCATTGTTCACAAACTCGCCGCTTGCTACGCGGATAATGTAGTCGACGAAACGTTCGCAAGTCTTTTCCATCGGTTCGTTTTCAAGGATAATGCCGGCGTTGAAGTCAATCCAGCCCGGTTTGTTCTTGGCGAGGGTGGAGTTGGTGGAAATCTTCATGGTCGGTACGTACGTTCCGAACGGCGTTCCGCGGCCTGTTGTAAACAATACCATGTGGCATCCGCACGAAGCCAGGGCGGTGGCGGCAACCAGGTCGTTTCCCGGAGCGGAAAGCAGGTTCAGGCCTTTTACTTTCAGGCGTTCGCCATAAGGAAGTACACCTTCCACATAGCTTTTGCCGCACTTCTGGGTGCATCCCAAAGCCTTGTCTTCCAGTGTGGAGATACCACCAGCCTTGTTGCCCGGCGACGGATTCTCACCTACCGGTTCGCCATGCGAGAGGAAGTATTCCTTGAAGTCGTTAATCAGCTTTACGGTTTCTTCAAACAGTTCTTTGTTGCGGCAACGGTTCATCAGGATTGTTTCCGCACCGAACATTTCGGGCACTTCCGTCAATACACTCGTACCGCCTTGTGCAATGAGGAAGTCGGAGAACATGCCCAGCAGCGGATTAGCCGTAATGCCGGAGAATCCGTCGGAACCGCCGCATTTCAAACCTACACGCAGTTCACTCAGAGGTACGTCCACACGTTCGTCCTTGCTGGCTTTCGCGTAGAGTTCGCGCAGCAGTTTCATGCCTTCTTCGTATTCGTCACCCACTTTTTGCGTCACCATGAACTTTACACGGTCGGAATCGTATTCACCCAAAAACTCGCGGAATACATCCGGCTGGTTGTTTTCGCACCCCAAACCTACCACAAGCACGGCGCCTGCGTTGGGATGCAGCACCATGTCACGCAGTATTTTCTTGGTGTTTTCGTGGTCGTCGCCCAGTTGCGAACAGCCGTAGTTGTGCGGGAATGCCATGATTGCATCCACGCCTTTGCCGTCTGTCTCGCGGCGCAGGCCTTCTGCCAGTTGGTTGACAATGCCGTTTACGCAACCCACCGTGGGGATAATCCATATTTCGTTGCGTACTCCCACATCGCCGTTTTTGCGGCGGTATCCTTTAAATGTCAGGTCCTTGTGCGGAATGTCCAGTTTCACTTCGGTGGGGTTGTACGTATATTCCAGCAGTCCGGCAAGATTGGTCCTGATGTTGTTTTCGTTCATCCAGTCGCCTTGTTTCTGTGCGGTGCGGGCGTGTCCTATGGGATAACCGTATTTAATAACATTCTCGCCTTCCGCAAAATCTTTCAGCGCGAATTTATGTCCGGCGGGGATATCCTCGTTCAGGATGATTTCCTTGTCGTCTACTATGAGTTTTTCACCGGCCGGAAGTGCTGTGATAGCCACCGCAACGTTGTCGGCCGAGTTGATTTTCAGGTACTTTGTTTCCATATACTATGTTTTAATTGGTTTCGTTTGATAGTGTCGTATTACAGTTCCATTGCCTGATTGCCCGGCACTCTTATCTGTTATAATAGAATTCTATATTTTCTTTTGTCAGCAAGTCAATCGGCATGAAGTTCTCCCTTGCGATTTCTTTTTTCAGAATCAGGTGGTCGCACAGCGCTTTGATGCCGTCGAAGCCCTGCAGGGTAGGCTGTTGGGCGATAAGGAAGAAAATGCTTCCTTCTTTCAGGCAGTCCACATTGCGTTTCAGCAGGTCGTACCCCATGAGGTTGAAATCCGTTTTCCGGTGTCTTTGCAGGTACTCTCCGATGATGTATGCTTTGGAGTTGAATGTGATGCCGTTCTTCACAGTGGGATGGGCGCGGAAGAAATCATCCAGCATCTGTGCATCTTCACCGTCGCGTTTGGCGTGCAAGTCCAGTTCCCAGATGCGACAGCCGGGATGATGCTCGCGCATATATTCTCGGAAACCGATTTCCCGCCGTTCCTGTTGGTTCGAACCTACAATGCCTTCGTTTATCTTGCGGAAGATAACGATTTCCTGTGCATCCTCACCGGCAAGCAGCATCAGCATACGTGCGGCAAAATACCCGCTTTGGTGCGAATTCTGTCCGAAGAAGGAGAGGGCGGGAGCTTCCTTGATATTCGAGTCTATATATATATAAGGTATATCCAGCTTTTCAAGTTCATCGGTGAAGGGAGTGGTGTACTGCGGGGCAGTGGGGGCAAACAACACACCGTCGGGCGTCATTTCCACGATACTGCTGGCTTCCCGGGCGAAGGAGCGGTAATCGTACGGGTCGTAGTACCTCAGCTTCACGGTGATGTTGAAATCCGAGTAGGTAGTCAGCGCTTCGTGTATGCCGCTTTCCACTTCGGTCCAATATTCTCCGGTTTCGTGCTGGGGTAGCAGGCAGGCAAAGGCGTACTTCTTGTTGGAAGCCAATGCGCTGGCGTACATATTGGGCTGGTAGTTCAGTTTCTCCAGAATTTCTTCCACGCGTTTGCGGCTGGCTTCCGACACTCCGCTACGTCCGTGGATAACGCGGTCTACGGTTCCTACCGACACATCGGCCATCTTGGCGATGTCTTTGATTCTTATTCTTTCCGGCGTATTCATGGTTTTACTCATGGTTTTTTGTGCCCGTGCACAATAATAATCTAAATATTTTCGATACAAATATATAACAATTTTTGTAATTACGAAAATTGTTGTATCTTTGTGCCCGCACACGAAAGCTATGAAGAACAAGCTGTCTTTTAGTTTACTCTGCATGGTATCAGGTGTTTAGCTTTTTAATAGGAGCTGATGTGATAATTTGAAAGAAACAATTTAATCATAGTATTTAATAAAAACATAGAATTATGGGAAAGAAAGTCGTTACATTAGGTGAGATTATGTTGAGACTGTCCACTCCGGGCAACACTCGTTTCGTACAGTCCGATTCTTTTGATGTAGTATATGGTGGCGGTGAGGCTAACGTTGCTGTCAGCTGTGCCAACTACGGTCATGATGCTTACTTTGTAACAAAATTGCCGAAACACGAAATCGGTCAGTCGGCAGTGAACGCTTTGCGCAAATATGGTGTAAAGACAGACTTCATCGCACGTGGTGGCGACCGCGTAGGTATCTATTATCTGGAAACCGGTGCATCTATGCGTCCCAGCAAGGTGATTTACGACCGTGCCCATTCTGCAATTGCTGAAGCCGATGCAGCGGATTTCGATTTCGACGCTATCATGGAAGGTGCAGACTGGTTCCACTGGTCAGGTATCACTCCCGCTATCTCCGACAAGGCTGCCGAACTTACCCGTCTGGCTTGCGAAGCTGCCAAGCGTCACGGCGTTACGGTATCGGTAGACCTTAACTTCCGTAAGAAACTTTGGACAAAGGAAAAAGCTCAGTCCATCATGAAACCGTTGATGCAATACGTAGACGTTTGCATCGGTAACGAAGAAGATGCCGAACTCTGCCTCGGTTTCAAACCCGATGCCGATGTAGAAGGCGGTAAGACAGATGCAGAAGGCTACAAAGGCATCTTCAAGGCTATGGCTAAGGAATTCGGTTTCAAATACGTTATTTCTACATTGCGCGAATCATTCTCGGCAACGCACAACGGTTGGAAAGCAATGATTTACAACGGTGAGGAATTCTACGAATCAAAACGTTACGATATCAATCCGATCATCGACCGTGTAGGTGGCGGTGACTCTTTCTCTGGCGGTATCATCCACGGTTTGCTGACTAAGCCCAACCAAGGCGCTGCCCTCGAATTCGCTGTGGCTGCTTCCGCTTTGAAGCACACTATCAACGGTGACTTCAACCTCGTTTCAGTTGAGGAGGTAGAAGCGCTGGCAGGCGGTGACGCAAGCGGTCGTGTACAACGCTAATGATTTTTTTTCAGGCACGGATTTCACGGTTTCCAGTGTAATGAACACGCTACTAATCCGTGTCTGAAAGAACAAAAAAGAGTTATTTCCATACATTAAATTACTGATTAATACAATGGCAAAATTTGATAAAATAGCCGTATTGAACAAAATTGGTTCAACCGGTATGGTTCCTGTATTCTACCACAAAGATGCAGAAGTGGCAAAGAAAGTAGTGAAAGCTTGTTACGATGGTGGTGTTCGTGCATTCGAGTTTACCAACCGCGGTGACTTTGCTCACGAAGTATTTGCAGAAGTTGTGAAGTTCGCAGCAAAAGAATGCCCTGAAATGGCTATGGGTGTAGGTTCTATCGTAGACCCTGCTACTGCGGCACTGTACCTGCAATTGGGTGCAAACTTCATTGTAGGCCCGTTGTTCAACCCCGAAATCGCTAAGATTTGCAACCGCCGTCTGGTGGCTTACACTCCGGGATGCGGAAGCGTTTCAGAAGTTGGTTTCGCACAGGAAGCTGGTTGCGACCTTTGCAAGATATTCCCGGGTGATGTACTGGGCACTAAACTCGTAAAAGGCCTGTTGGCTCCGATGCCGTGGTCTAAGCTGATGGTTACCGGCGGTGTGGAACCGACACAGGAAAACCTGACTTCTTGGATTAAAGCCGGCGTATTCTGCGTAGGTATGGGTTCCAAGCTCTTCCCGGGCGACAAGGTTGCTGCAGAGGATTGGACTTACGTTACGGAGAAATGTAAGGAAGCTTTGGCTTACATTGCAGAAGCAAGAAAGTAATTATTATATTTCATTTTGTTTAAAGGTGTTTAAAGGGGACAACCATCGAGGTGCTACGGCACTTCGGTGGTTTGTTTTTTTATACCCGGTGTAATGCTTTCGGTGGATAGTGTGTCACATTGGTAGCATTTTAACTGTTTACAAGTGTAAAAGAGACGCTTAATCTCTAAAACAATGTTATAAAACATACACTTCTTTCCCCTACTGTTTGCGCACACGGAAAAAAGTATTACCTTTGCAATGCAGTTGGGAAATTGCTCTTATAAAAGAATAAAAAGATAAAGTTTTCAGTATAGGTAATTAGTTAAGAGGTAAAAAGATTGAATTAATTCATAGGTAAAAGTTTTAGATTAAAGTAGGTAATTAGAAAAAGGTAAAAGTTAAACATTAAGTGTTATTTAATAGGTAATTGAAGTTTGTTTTTTAGAGGTAAAAAGAAAGATTGATTTTCAGGTAACAAAATTGATGCAAGTAAAAAAGAAAAGCCTTTGGGCTTTTCTTACACGAGGCGAGGGGTTCGAAAGAGCTTGCTCGTTTTTTTTATTTCTGTATTTTATGCTCACTTTTTTGTATATTCTGTCCAAACTCTTCCCGTTTTTTGTATCTTTGTAACGAATGTCCGGCAGGCAGGCTTTCCGGAACATAGAACAACAGGCTTAAATTGCATGGATTTTGGAACACTTGTTATATACTCTTGATTGGTTGCTATACATTTTATTCGCGATAAATGTGGCATATCTGCTGGTGTGCAGTCTGGCATCGCTGTGCCGTTACAAACCGTTCGTTACCGCACCGGCCCGGACAAGCAAGCGTTTTGCTGTGTTCATTGCCGCTTATCGCGAAGATGCGGTCATATTGCCTACCGTGCATGCCTGTCTGGCGCAGGATTATCCGGACGACAGATATGATGTTGTGGTTATTTCGGACCACATGCAACCCGAAACCAATGCGGTTTTGTCTTCACTTCCCATAAAGCTGCTTCAAGTCGATTTTGAGAAGAGCACCAATACCAAATCCCTGCAAGCAGCCCTCGGATATCTGGACAAAGCCGCTTACGACATAGCATTGGTAATAGATGCGGATAACATTATTGCTCCTTCCTACCTGTCCGAGCTAAACGATGCTTTCTCCGTGTCCGGCGTCCGGGTGGTACAGACACATCGTGTGGCCAAGAATCTGAATACCGGTATGGCCTATCTGGATGCAATCAGCGAGGAGATAAACAATTCCATATTCCGTTTGGGACATGTCAATTTGGGAATGTCGGCGGCTCTGATAGGTTCGGGCATGGCCTTTGAATATCCCTTGTTTTACGATGCGATGATGGATAACACCTCTGTGGGCGGTTTTGACCGCGTGCTGGAAATGAAGCTTCTTTATAAGGGCATACACATTCATTATCTGCCCGATACTATCGTCAGGGACGAGAAGATACAGAAAGCGAACAGCTTTTACAGGCAGCGCCGCCGTTGGCTGTCCGCCCAGTATTACAGTTTCTTTGAGTTTGCCAATCACCTGCTACCTGCCATTCGCAGCAGGAAGTGGGACTTCTGCGATAAGCTTTATCAGCAAATCTCTCTTTCCAGAGTGTTGCTGCTGGGCTTTGTGTTCATAATCTCCCTTGCACAATCCCTGTTCGCGTCTCCGTCGGCCTGTAAATGGTGGGGGATTTTCATATTGTTGCTATTGGCGCTGACTCTCGCCATTCCCCGCAAATATTGGAAATGGCGTTTGCTGAAAGCGGTTTGTTGGGTTCCTTACTCTTTCCTGCTGATGCTTTTGAACCTGTTCCGGCTGAAGGAAGCGAACAGGCGGTTTATTCATACCACGCACGGAGTCGATTGAAAGATTATGCCATGGAACGGAACATCCCCGAAATATCAGTGATAGTACCTGTATATAACGTCGAGCAATACTTGGCCGAATGTATAAGCAGCATTTTATCGCAAACGTTTACTGATTTCGAGTTGCTGTTGGTAGATGACGGCAGCCCGGACCGTTGCGGGGAAATCTGTGATGAATATGCGGAGAAGGATAAGAGGGTAAGAGTTTTCCATCAGGAAAATGCAGGGTTGAGTTGCGCCCGGAACAAAGGGCTGGAGCACGCATCGGGGACTTATATTGCATTTGTCGATTCGGACGATTACGTCACTTCCACCTATTTGCAAGAGCTTTACGCATCATTGCCTGCCGATAAGTCTCAAAGAGGAACGGTAATCTGCGGGTTCGATAAACTGTTTCCCGACGGCTCTTTGCATACCGTTCATGTTCCGCAACAAACCATCTTGCCTACGGACTGTTCGCGTGTGCTTGCAGAGCTGGTTGGAAAGCACGTAATGTATGCTTGGGCAAAGCTGTATGACAACAGGCTGATAAAGGAACACGGTATCCGGTTTGTTCCTGCTGTGTCGGGACTGGAAGATATGCTCTTTATGCTCGACTATCTTCCTTATTCGGACTTTCTGCTTATCCGCGATATTTCCAATTATATATATAGGGTAGGATATTCTATGGCTACATTATCCACTTGCATAAAAGATTTCCGCAGCGAATACGCTGCTTTTTCCAACTATCTGGAAAGAGTATGCCGATATAAGGAAACATATCGGTTGGAGGATTCCTCTTTGGTCAGGGTATGGGATTCATTAACGGTGTTTTTTCATAAAATCCTGTTGGCGGTCTATAAGAAAGAGAATCATTATAGCCGAAAAGAGCGGATTGTTTTTTTGCGTCAGTTACTTTCATCCCACAGGAGGTGGATAGAAGAATGCTTCTCTCCCCAATATAAGGCGGATAAGTTCTCAAGGTTTTTGCTGGTCAATGTCGGTGCGGTTGCTTTTGATGTATGGATGCGCTGCCTGTGGGGAATTAAGTTCAGGTATATGTTTGGAGCGGAAAGATGATGGAACAATGTGTCATATCTGTAATAATACCGGTCTATAAGGCAGAAAAATACCTTTCCCGTTGTATCGCAAGTCTGCTTGCCCAGTCTTTTACGGCTTTTGAATTGTTGCTAATCGATGACGGCAGTCCTGACAACAGCGGCAAGATATGCCATGACTGGGCCGAAAGAGACTGCCGCATCCGTGTGCTGCATCAAACGAATGCAGGTGTCAGTGCGGCCCGCAACAAGGGGTTGGATGAAGCGAAAGGAGAGTATATCGTTTTTGTCGATTCGGACGATTATGTAGGTACGGACTATCTGAAACATCTCTATGAGGAAAGACCTTTGGAACAGGACTCCATTGTAGTACATGGTTTTACAATTGTGTCGGAGCAGGCGGACAGGCAATATACAACCTCTTTTATTCCATCGGTCTATACCGGTAGAGACGTCAGGGAGCTGTTTCTCAATGATGAAATGCGGGATATGCGGGGGCCGGTTGCCAAACTTTTCAGCCGGGTTCTCATTGAGCGGTTGGGGCTACGCTTTCCAGTAGAGATTTCTTTCGGTGAAGATACGATATTCAACTTTCAATATTTGTTTCATTGCCGGCAGGTGGTTGTAGGCAGCCATGTAGATTATGTCTATTGCGACGTACCCGGTTCTTTGACAAAGCGTCTGAATGATTTTGCATCGGAGTATGCAACTTTCAAATTATATAAATCGATTACTGTACGGCTTGCCGGAAAGTTAGACTTGAATGTGGCGGATATGAGAACTGCTTTCTCCTTTGTCGTGCTGTTTTTCCAGCGTGCATTGATTGCCGACTATCGCTCTGCCGGGAAAGTTCCTTTCTCATTACGGACACAACATTTGCGCCGGTTGGCAGCGGAACAGCGCTCTTTCATGAAAGAGTTTTATCATCCCGGATATAAAGCGGACAAGTGGGGCAGGCAGTTCCTGTTGCATGGTTTCTGCTTTTGTTATAATCTCTATATGTCCGTACTTTGCAGTTGCCGGTTCAGGTACGTATTCGGTTATCCCGAAAAGGCATAGGGCAGGTCTGGTGTTATTTTACGATAAGAAGAAATGGAAATTCTATATTCAATCATTATTCCCCATAAGGACATACCTTGCCTGTTGCAACGGTGTCTCGCTTCCATTCCGCCCAGAGACGATGTGCAGATTATCGTGGCAGATGATGACAGTTCTCCGGATGTTGTGGACTTTGCTCATTTTCCGGGCAGGGACAGGACGGATGTGGAGATTCTCTTTACCAAAGAGGGCAGAGGAGCCGGTTATGCCCGTAATTGCGGACTTGCCAGAGCCAAAGGCAGATGGCTGGTATTTGCGGATGCCGATGATTTCTTTCTGCCCGGCTTCCTGAACGTATTGGATACTTACCGGAATACGGACTATGACTTGATTACGTTCCGTGCGGAAACAGTCGATTCGGATACACTGGCTCCGGTTCCGTCACGCCAGGTTCATAACGGGAAAATAGCGGAGGACATGGACCTTGAAATTCTGAAATACCGTAACGACGTACCCTGGGCTAAGATGGTTTCCGCAGAATTGGTGCGCAGATACCGTATTTGCTTTGATGAAACGGTTGCCGCCAACGATGCCATGTTTGCCGCTTATGTGGATTATCATGCCCGTAAAGTAGCGGCATGTTCCGGGTATGTCTATTGTGTCACAGTCAGAAAAGATTCATTGCAGTATGGAGTGCGGTCAGACACTCTTCTTGCCCGTGTAAAGGTTGCTTGCCGTTACAACCGCTTTTTGCTGGATATAGGGCGTAGCGATAAGGTGCTTTACAGTTATTCCCGTGTGACGGATTGCCGCAAGCACTTCGGCAGTAAAGGATATTGTAGAGCTTTGTGTATTTATCTTCGGTTTGAAAGTTGGAAAAACATATACAGGACTTTTGCAGAGCTGTTAAAAAGTAAGTTTCATTGGACTTCCATAACCATGGTTTTATAAATAATGTTTAACAATGTCAGAATCCCGCCTCCATAAAAGCTATCTCAATGCGCGTGTCAATGTATTCTTTTACCTTGTCACCCTTTTCATCTCCTTTTTCTCCAGGAAGATATTTCTTGAGAAACTGGGGGCGGACTTTGTCGGGCTGACGAGTACGATGCAGAACCTGCTTGGCTTTCTCAATCTGGCGGAGCTGGGCATCGGAGCTTCCATCGGCTATGTGCTTTACAAACCGATTTTCGACGGAAACCGGGACAGGATAAAGGAGATTGTCTCGGTACTGGCTTATCTCTATCGTAACGTAGGACTGCTGATTTTGGGTGTGGGCTTGCTTTTGGCCTGCTTCCTGCCCTATATATTCGCCGATGCCGGCATCCGCCTCGGAGTAATCTATTTTGCTTATTTTGCATTTTTGACTTCCGCTCTCATCAGTTATTTTGTTAATTACCGGCAAACCCTGCTGGGCGCCGACCAGTGCAACTATGTAGTCACCGTTTATTTTCAAACGGCCAATATCATCAAAATTCTCCTGCAAATAGCATTGGTATGCTACGTGGGCAGTCTTTATCTGTGGATAGCCATTGAACTGACATTCGGCATTTTGTACTCGTTCATACTGAACTGGAAGATAAACCGGGTATATCCGTGGCTGAAGTGCAGTGTGTCGGAAGGCAGACTGAAATATCCGGAGAATAGGATTATCGTGCGTAAAGCTCGTCAGATGTTTGTACATAAGCTGGCGGGAATGGGCAGAACGCAGCTTTTGCCTTTTCTTGTCTACGCATTTACTTCATTGAAACTGGTGGCGTATTACGGCAACTATATGCTGTTGCTCACCAAGCTGAATCAGTTTGTCGATAACTTTTTGGGCAGTACCGGCGCAGGAGTGGGCAGCCTGATAGCCGAGGGGGATATGAAGCGTATCCAGCAGGTATTTTGGGAGTTGAGCTCATTGCGCTTTTTGATAGCCTCGTTTCTGACGTTCGCGTTGTATCATCTGATGGACCCGTTCATTACGGTGTGGCTGGGCGAGGAGTACATACTGCCCCGTTCTGTCTTGATTGTGATTCTTACCAACTTCTTTATCAGTCAGTTCAGGGGTACGAACGACCAGTTCATTTTCGGTTACGGACTGTTTCACGACACATGGGCGCCGGTTGCCACACTGGCGATAACAGTAGCGGTGGCATTGGCAGGCGGCTATTTGTGGGGACTTCCGGGAGTATTGCTGGGAGATATAGCCAGTTCGATAACCGTTATCAGTATCTGGAAGCCTTACTTCCTTTACAAAGAGGGGTTTAAAATGTCCGTGAAGTCATATTGGAAAAATATATTCCGGTATCTGCTGCTTGCCGTTCTTTCATGGGGGCTGACGGATGCGGTCCTTTGTTTCCTTCCGTTGGCGGAGCCGTCCCGAGGATATGGCATGTGGATTGTATATGCGCTGGTTTCCTCTCTGGTATTTCTGCTGATATTGTGCAGCAGCTTCTATTGCTGTTCGGCAGGGATGCGTTCGCTGGTGAAGCGTTTGCGGCGTAAATAGAACGCAGACATGTGGAGTTTATTATAATTTATCCACATTAAACTGAAAGTTTATTCCTATTGAACCGGAAGTTTATTCCTAATAAACTATGAGTTTAATGGGGATAAACTTTTATCGGTACTGAACGAACATTCCCCGATAAGTGCCGCATAGCGTTGCTTTGGCAAGTGTGCCTTGTCCGTGCAGCAGGTATACGGCTGCTTTTTTAGGAGCGGCGAGGATGCAGAGGTAGGTACAAGACAGGTATTTCCTGATGCCTCGCAGGTTCCGGCGGGCGAAAAGTACGCGGGCGCGCGACAGGTAGAATTCCCGCATCGGACTGCCCCGCTTCGCCGTCATGCTTTCCTTGTGGTAGACTACGGCAGCAGGTTCGTACCATAGGCGGTAACCGGCTTTCCTAAACTGTGCAGACCAGTCCAGCTCTTCGTAAAAAAGGAAATATATTTCGGTCATGGGGCCTGCATCCTGTAGCGCCTGCCGGCTTACCATCATGGCGGCTCCGTGCAATGAGGCGGTTTCGCAGGGAGTACGGAAGCGCGGGCCGTCCTGTTGCATGAATCCGATGGATGCGTTGCGCAGTGTAAGGGAACTTAGAGGGGTGAAGCCTGCATATTGCAGGATGTCCGGACAAGCGGCGAATTTCAACATGGGCGATACGCCGCCGTTGCGTTGCGGGTCGCACTCCATGCGTCGTACCAACGCATCCAGTACCGGTTCTTTGATGAGGGTGTCGTTGTTGATGAAAAAGAGATAATCTCCTCCGGCGGCTTTCAGTCCGGCATTGTTGCCACCGGCAAATCCGTTGTTGATGTTCCGCACCACTTTGACGGGGGGAAAGGAGACGGGGTTGTCCGATGCAGGGTTGCCTGATAAGGAGCCGCCCGGTACGAGGTTACTCCTGTATCGTTCCTGTATTTCTTCCGCTTCGGGCAGGCGCGAGCCATTGTCCACAACGATGATTTCGTAGTGTGGATAGGTTTCGTGGTTGCGGAAAGAGTCTATCATTTCGCAGGTATCGCGCAGCCCGTTGTAGTTGACGGTGATGATGGAAACAAGCGCTTTCATGGTCTTTTCCTATTTTTTCTTCAGCCAGAACACAGCCCAGTTTCTGAAGCTTACATATTTTCCGAGCCGCAGGCGTCTGAAGCGGCAGGCGGTTTCTATTTTTTCGGGCAGCGACATCCGGTGTCCCGCCCAGATTACATCGTTCAGGGTGTAGGACAGGTATTTGCGGATGACCGTTTTCCATTCGGGATGTTCTTGCCCGAGTGCCTGCATTTGGGTACATACGGTGGTGTATCCCTCGATGTTGCGCATTCCGAAGCGATTGGTCATAATGGAGTGGGGACGTATCCTTCGCCCGAAGAAGGCCTCGGGAACGTAGCATACTCTTTGTGCATTCAGATAAATCATCATAGTGAAAGAATGGTCTTCGTGGATAATGCCGGGATAAAAGCCTGTGAAGCATTTTTTCAGGAACAGGCGATTGACCATACACAGGCAAACGGAAGTGAGGAACAGGCGGTTGCTCAGCTCATAGTCCAGCATTTCCATGCCGGAATGTATGGATTCGTCTATTTTCCCTTTTCTGTCATAATTGGGAATGTTCTGGCTGCCAGCCGACTCCGTCAGCGGTTTTGCATCGAAGAAGATGAAGTCCAGTTCTCTTTTCTCGCACAAATCATGGCAGTGCCGGAGGGCTTGCGTATCCAATATGTCGTCACTGTCCATAAAATATATGTACTTGCCGGTAGCATGCAGCAATCCTCGGTTGCGTGCAACGGATAATCCCTGGTTGGGCTGCGCGTACCACCGGATTCTTGCGTCGCGTTTCGCGTATTCTTCGATGATGCCGTGGCTTCCGTCGGTAGAGCCGTCGTCGATAAGGATTATCTCCAGTTCTTTCAGGGTCTGGCCGCAAATGCTGTCCAGCGCCTTGCGCAGGTAGGCAGCCGTGTTGTATATGGGGATGATAACGGAAACTTCGGGCATGGTATTTTACTTTTTTATTCGGACAATCTGTTCATACACTTTTTTCATCTGTTCTTCCCAAGAAAGGTGTCGGATGGAATCTCTTATTTCCCGAGGCGTCACGGTCATGTGCTGGAAGAACTCTATCAGGGCGGGAATGCTGACGGGACTTTCGTCGGCGGGCACTTTCAGCGTGTAGGGCATGCGGTCGAAATCATCGTCCGTTTCGGAGTAGACGAAACCGAACCCGCGCGCCGCATACTCCCTGTTTTTCAGGGTCTTGATGTTGTATATGCCGCTGCGATGCCGTGCCAGACTGCCTATGGCAAAGTCTGCCCGGTTGAAAAGCGCGTCCAACTCCTCGCCATGCTTTGCTCCGTACAGGGTGACGAACGGCTGCAAGCAGTACCGGCGGATGAGCGTTGCAATGTCTTTCTCTTCCCGCCTGCCGCTCGGTTTGCCTATCAGATGGAAATAGACTTTATATTCGGGGTTGTTGCCGTAATATGCTCCCAGGCCTTTCAGCAACCGGTCGAAACCATGCCAGAAGTGGATTTCGGCAACTCCTATCAGGTGGAGTTCCTTGCTCGTGCCGTGCCGGGGAGAGCGCAGGGGGATGCGGGCGAAATCTATTCCGTTGGATATGCGGATGGTGGGGCGACCGAATATCCGGTCATCGCTGGAGAAGGTTACAATGAAATCGACGTACCTGCAGAACGCATGGCGGAACAGTTTGTCCGTGTACAGTTGCACTTTCTCCATGCCGGAAGAATATTCGTGGTCATAGGGATATGTGGGTATCTCCAGCAGCACTCTTACACCTTGCTTTTTCAGCATCCTCACGAAGTGTATGGTGAAGGGGTTGGCGTTGTGATAGGAGCGGATATATACGCATTGTATGCCTTCCCGGCGAACGTATTGCAGGATAGGGGCGAACGACAGCCGTTTTTTTATTTTGGCGAGTATTCCTTTGCCCAAATCGGCAAGCACATCTTCGTCTATCATCCACTTCCGGCTGCCGTCGTTGCCAACCTCGTAGTGGCAGGTGCGTACATCTGCCCCGCATTGCCTGAGGGCGTCCGTCTGGTATCTGATTTTCTTACTGATACCGTTGTATTCCTGAAATCCGTAAAAGACAAGAAAAAGGGTTTTCATGGGCAGAGGTCATTTATATGCCGAGTGATTGATATACTTGAATCAGCTCATCGGCTGTCTTTTTCCACGAGAATTGCCGGGCGCGTAGCAGCCCGTATTCCCGTTGCTGCCGATAGAGCGCGTCTTCATTTTCGAGACGCAGCACTGCACCGGCTATTTCTTCCGGTTGGCGGGGATCTGCGGCAAGTATGTCCGGACCGCCTATTTCGGGCATGGAAGAGGTGTTTCCCGTAATGACGGGAGTGCCGCAAGCCATGGCTTCCACCAGAGGGATGCCGAAACTCTCGCGCAGCGAGGGGTAGAGGAAAGCGAATGCTGCATTGTACAGCGTGGCGAGGTCGGCGTTGTGGATATAGCCGGGATAGAATAGGTGCCGTTTCAGGCGGTTACTGATATTTTCCTGTTGCAGCAGCCTGTCTATATAGGCTTCGTTGAGGTCTGCGATGAGCAGCGGACGCCTTGCGGACGATTTTTCCAGATAAAGGCTGTAGGCTTTCAGCACCCGCGCCGTATTCTTTTTAGGGTCCGTGTTTCCCAGAAAGAACAGGAAGTCTTTTTGGGAGATGTAGCGGTTTACTACCTGCATGTCTATGTCGTCCATCGGACGGAAATGTCTGCTATAGCCGTTGTAGATGGTCGTAATGCGGTCGGCGGGAATATTCAGGGCTTCGCGGATGCGGTTGCGTTCGAAGTGCGAAACGGTAATGATTTTCCGGCATTTCTTCAGAATCCGTGGTACGGTGAGGCGGCGGTAGTGCCACCCCATTTCCTGATAAAGCGAGGGACTGCGGTGCTGGCGGGGCTCTAGATAGATGATGTCGTGGAGTGTCAGCACCAGCGGAACCGGACAGCAGAGCGGGGCTGTGTTGGATGTGCAATGCAGCAGGTCTGCCCCTAAACGTTTCACCGCCAGCGGCAGGGCTATCTGTTCCCAAAGCGGGTAGGTGGGACACGCCACTTCCACAATGGAAAGGTTGGCAGATTCTTCCAGGCAATGGTCTTTGCCCGGAGCCACGATAATGTAGTATTCATTGCCGTCGTTCCGTTTCTGCAATTCGCGGATGGTTTCCAGTGCTACGAAATCCATGCCGTGCTTGTCGGGACGGAAAATCCGTTGGGCTTCTATGGCTATCTTCATGCTGTGTACTCCTTATTTCTTTTTATAGAAGAACCGTTTTATATGGCTGAATACGGCTGTAAACATAAGTACCGGGAGCGCCCAAAGGGCTTTGCGGAGACGGCGGCTTACTTCTCCTTCGGGCAGTGCCATGAGGAAGGTGAGGATAAGCGTTGCAAGCAGTACGTACCACTTGGGAGCCCAGGTCCAGTTCAGCAGGGTGATGCCTGCCGTGCATAGCAGAATTAGTGCGATAAGCAGGAAACGGGAAGGCATCAGCCACTGAAAAAGTTTGAGGGCGTAATCCCATTCACCTTTCAGCAATACCAGCGGGAGATACCTCAGCGCAAAGAATGTACTGGTATATTGCGAACGGATCCAACTGATGCGTTGCGTCTGGTAGCCGTCTGCATTATCTTCTTTCTTGCTGTAACATACCACTTCCGCCAGATATTCGGTGTAGATATTCTGCTCCAACAGTACGGTTTCCATCGCCTTGCTTATATCGGAGCCTTTCAGCTTGGGAGCACGTTCGTGGAACATGGCGAAATCGAATGCCATTGCCGAACCTATGAGAGCCGAGGAAAAGCCCATGCGGGTATGTGCCAGACGGAAAAGATTGTTGTTGATTTCTTCGCTGGTGGCATTGAGAACAGCGATGCTGGTATTCAGGTTCTCCGCCATGCGGTGCGCCTGGATGGAATCGCAACCGGAGTAGTAGGCGTTGTTGAACATGCTGAGGGCGTTCGGCACGATATGGTTGTCGGAATTGAAGATGACAATCAGGTCGTATTCATCGGGAGCGTAGCGTTCCATAACCTGCTGGATGGCATAGACTTTGGTGCAATATTCCTTGTCGGGCACTACGATGTTTACGGGCATTTGCAGCAGGGTGACAAGGTCTTCTTCGGGCAGTTGGGTGGCTGCTATGGCAACATCGTATTTGTCGCGCGGGTATTGCTGGGTGTCCAGAAAGCGGTTGACGGATTCAATTACTTCTTTCCCGTTGCGCAATACGGTAAAAAGCACTAAGAAACGGTGCTGTACGGCTGCCGCCGGATAAGGGTTCTTGTACTTTCCGAGCGAGAAAAGTGCGCAGAGAAACAGGTAGGCTACCGGAATAGCCAGCAGCAGGAATAGGACGGAATCTGTCATTTGTAGCGCATTGTTGCTCTCATCCATCCACCAGTCTATGCTGAATATGTTAAAAATGTTGGACATCATAGCGTCGAATCTTTTTTAGTTGTGGTTAATAATGCCTGCTGTTTTTCAATCGTCAGACGTTCGTCTATATATTTCCCGTTCATCAGTATGCCCAGGAACATAATCATCATAATGCCGGTGGGGAACTGGGTGAAGAATGCGTTCCCGTAGGCGCTGAGTATCATGCCGAATATGCCGCAGGCAAGTGCGGTGAGCAGGTGGCGCAGCTCGTCATTCCTTATTTTGAACATGATGCAGTAGCATCCCCATAGCAGGCTGCCCGCATAAATCAGCAGGTAAAGGAGAATGCCCACAACGCCCGTTTCCGTCCATATCTTGACGTAGGTGGAGTCGTTGGGGATGTTGGTTGTCAGCCTGTTGCCAAATCTCCGGGATTCCACACCGCCCAGGCCGAGCCCCTCGCCGAACGGTTTGTTTCTGAGATACTCCGCCAGCTTTTTCTGGTTCTGCTTTCTTACCAGATAGGACGCGTCTTTATTGGGACGGAATGCCGTGCGCATGCGCCGTATCATGTAGTTGCTTTCTCCCACGTATGTAAATGCGAAGAAAACATAGATGCAAATTCCTCCCACTGCAGCAGCGCTCATCAGCTTGATGTTCTTGCTGATAAGCGCAAAAAGCAACAGACTGCCCAGGGGCACTACGATAGCTCCTCGGGTACCTGTAATGAACATGGAGTATAATGAGAGTGCGGAGATGGAGAAATAATATACTTTCAGGCTGGACTTCTTGCTGAACAAACCGGCAATACCGAACAACGCGCAGGTGAATCCCATGTTGGAACCGTAATTCCCCGCATCGGTAAAGATGGAGAAGTAGCGGGTGATCTGGGGCAGCAAGTGTGTCTTGTACATGCCGCTTTCCATCATGGCATTGTATTCGACGGCGTCGAAACCGATGAATTTCTGACAAAGGCCTTTCAGTATGGCGATGAGCGTAAGTATGGAGAACAGGAATATCAGCCGGCTGATTTGCTTATAGGATGTTGCCAGCAACACCGTGATTAGGGACACGAGAAACGTATTGTAAATGAATCCCCTGGAATAAATCCATGCTTCCAGGGACGCGGTGGGGTTGACGGCTTCCATAAGGCAGTACACTGCCAGTACGGCACCCCCTATGGTGAGGATGTTGATGGCCCGTTTCCAGGGAAAACGGTAGTGCAGCGCCGTCTGGATGATGACGATGAGGAGCACGCTCCACCAGATGATGTCCGACAGTACGCTGAGTCCGTCCTGCCGGCTGTAACGCGCCAATGGGGTGAAGAAATAATTGAAAATGAATAGCAGGAATAGGAAGCGTTCCGGTTTGCGAAGATGCAAAATCAGAATACATAAGAGGACGGGCAGTGCCGCCACCAGTCCTGCTATCGCTAAATTTTGCTTCAAAGTAGCTGCGACGATACATCCTAAACCGATGCAGAGTATGGCAAAGGTTAAGGCGGGAGATGATATGTAACTTCGCTTGATACTCATTTTACAGCGGCTTTTTTAGCGGTCAGCCCCAGTTGGGACAATCGGCTGACGAAGCTGTGGAGAGGTGTCTTGGGCGGTAATTCACCGGTGAACGATTCCACGACTTCACGGTCGGCATTGTTGAGATAAAGCGATAACGGAGTGTCACCCAGCATTTCCTTAATGGATTTCAGGTTGATATCATCGTTTTTGCCCCATAAACGGCAGGCGTTGGCTATGAGCAGGTTGACATCGGCTTGTTTCAGTACGGTCAAAGGCAGGCTGGCAGTGCTTATGGACGGGTATTCCACAAGAATGATGTCCGGTATCTGCTCGGCGGAGTTCAGTTGCCAGAAATCGGATAGTTGCTGTGCCCGGACGTATTTCTGGTCGTTGGTCTCAAAATCGACATCGTGCTTTACGATACGGGTGCGAAGTCCCACGGAAGCCCAATGATCGGCAAAATATTTGGCCAGAAAACTTTTACCTTCCCGCTCTTCCATACTGAGCAGGTTGATGACGGTAGGGCGTCCTGTTGTCAGATACCTGTCGAGCTGATGGCAGGAATAGGCGGCGGCACGGCGGTTGCATGCTTTCAGGAACCCTCGGAACTTCAGGTTGCTGATACCGTTGAATGCGGCGATGACGGGCAGGCCGCTAAGGCGGTGACTGCGTTCGGCATCCCGTAGCGTTCGGTCTGTCAGTTCAATGATGAGGAAGTAGAAAGTAATGAATATCAAACTGGCAATCAGAGCAGCCACGACGTAGAGCAGGCGCTTACGGCCGTTGTCGGTAAGCGGGAACTCGGGCGGAGCGATGATTTGCAGGTTGGCAGTGGTCATTTTTATGTTCTGCAGGCGGAGCCGCGCTTCGGACAGTCCGCGGAGCTGTTCACGGTAGGTGTCTTCGGCTATGCCGATGGCACGTTCCTTACGCTTTACTTGAGTACCCACAGGAGCAAATTCCCGATATTGGTTCAGGATGTCGTTCCGGCGTTCGTGAAGGACTTTCAGTTCGGCCTTTGTCTTTGCCTCGTTGATACATGCCATCAGCCATTCTGTTACCATATTATCGATACCGACACCTTCTTTGGTGAAATTGTATTCGTTGAGGTTGTCGGAAATGTGGCTGATTCTGTCTTCCGAGCTTTGCAAATCGGTTTTGTTCCGTTGCAACTGTTCATTGTCTTTTAGCTCCGTATCCGTTGAAAAGATTTCCTGCTCCAGGATATTCTGGTTCAGTTCCGTAACTTTTTCAAGTTCTTTGAGCAGCTTCGTGTTATCGCGTATAATCTTGGCGCGGATGTCCATTTTATCTTCCAGCATCTGGCGGAGAGCCACGGCGCTTTTGTAGGTTCGTTGGGCAAGTTCCTCACGGTCGTCCAGATTGTATTTGGTTACCGCCAGCTCTTTACTCTGATTGTCGTAGTTGATTACCGAATGCTCTACATTATAGTGCATCAGGTTGTCTTCTTCTTTGTTGAGGTTGATTTTGGCAAGCCTTACTTGCTCCTCAAAGTAAGCGATGGCGCTGTTCGTGGCACTGAAACGGAGTATTTCGTATGCTTTGATAAGCTCGTCCTCCAAAATCTTGATGGTGTTTTGGGTGATACCCGGGTCGGGACTTGTGTAGGTAAAGCTTATCAGGTCACTTGTGCCCAGACGTTTCACGGTTATCTGCTCGAGTGCGTGGAAACTGTAAAACTCCGTAGGGCGGCTGAACATGGAATATACAAAGTTGGCGGCACTTTCCTGACGGTATTTTTGCAGGTTCCCGACGGTTTTGTCCAACGAGGAACGGTCTACCAAAGCCAGCACTTCTTTGGGTGTATGCTGCAGGAGTTGTCGGTAGTGTTTTGCCTGGATGTACATATTGTCCTGCCACTCCTCGCCATATACAAGGTTCGTGGCAAGCAAGCGGAGAGAGACCTTCTCCAATGTGCTTTTGGACTTGGCTATGTTGATGAGATTGTCGAAAGTGCTGCTGATGTTTTCAACCTTGCTGCCGTCAATATTGGTAACGTTGGTTACACCGGCGTAGATATTACTGTTTACAGTATAGCTGAACGGCAGGAACTGGGTGAAGTACGCCACCAGTGCTGTGACAATAAATCCACCCCACAACAGCCAGTAACGGATGCGGTAGAAGAATTGTGCTATAAACTGTATTATATCCATAAGATTTTATTTCCCTTTGATTATTTTTACGTTTGTCAGCATCTCGAGTAAAATGATGGCGTTATGCAGCGAAACGCGTGCTTCGGCATAGGAAGTCACCGCTCCGGAACGGCGAGCCCGTTCCAGTGACAGCGAGATGATGTCTATTTTACCTTGTATGAAATTGTTCTCCGAGATTTTCATCTGAGCGTTGTAGAGGGCGGCGTTCTCCGCTTTGGCTTTGATGGTTGCCAGTTGCGCCGTCACATTGTTATATGCTTCCAGCACTTTGAGCCGCCGTTCTTCCATTACTTCTTCCTGCGTGTATTGAAGCTGCTCGATGTTGTAACGATAGTTCTTCAGCCGGAGCGGACGGTTGAATAAATCGCCGAGACCTACACTGAAGCTGGCTCCTACGTTGAAGGTGTGCCGGGAGCTGGCTGTGGTGGACTGATACCAGTCGTTGTAGGAATCGCTGTTGTCGTTCAATACGTTGTAACGCCCGTATGCATAATTTCCGTTCAGCCGGAAGTAGTTCCACCAGTTTCTTTTTTCTATGCGGTATTGGTTCTTTACCTGCTCTACCTGGGAGTGTGCCCGCTTTACAGTGGCGTTTTCTATTACGGCATCCATGAATACGGAAAGGGGCGGCAGTTCAAAACCTTCTATATAGTGCCGCGTTTCCGGCAACTGGCTTCCTGAGATGCTCTTCTCCAGGATGGTATCGCTTTCTTTCAGTGCCTCCAGAATTTTGATACGCTCTTCACGGGTCATGTCCGTCTGGGCATGGATGGACTGGGGCAACAGGAACAGAATAAATGTAGCTGCACAGAGATATGATAGGGGATATGTATGGGCTTTTATCATTTGTCTGTTTGTTTTTTTAGTTTTAATACTTACACGTTCTCTTTCTGTACAAAAGCGGTGAACGTTCTTAGAAGTATCTTCATGTCCAGCCGGAAACAGAATTCTTGTGCATATTTAATATCCAGTTGCTTTCGTTCTTCCGCCGACATCTTACCGGCTCCGCCACGCTTTTCGACTTGCCAGAGCCCGGTCAGTCCGGAAGGAGCCATGAAGCGGTCTATGTATGCGTCGCTGGTCAGCAGTTCGGCCTCATAGAGCGGAAGCGGACGGTTGCCTACGATGCTCATATCGCCTTTCAGGACATTGAATAGTTGTGGTAGTTCGTCAATGCTGTATTTACGGATGAAACGGCCGATGCGTGTGACGCGCGGATCGTTTTCTATCTTGACAAACGGGCTTTCTTTGGATTGGGCCTTTTGCCGGAAAAAATCTTTTTCCGGTATGATGAAATCATCAGAAATCAGTAAGTTTGCTTCTTCATCGGAAGAGCCTGTAAGGTCGTCGAACCGGATGTCGGGAGTATCGTCTGCCGCTTCTTCTTCCATTTTGTACTGGTTGAGGGCATTGAGCTCCTTCAGCTTCTTGTCCGCATTGGTGTACATGGAGCGGAACTTCAGGAAGTTGAATATCCGGTAGTTACTGCCTACGCGTTGCGACTTATAGATGACTTTACCCTTACTTTCGAGACGGATGGCAATGGCTGTGCCGATAAGTAACGGAGATAGTATTATCAGGGCGCATATGGCAAACAAAATGTCGAACGCACGTTTCCATGCGGGCAGATGAAATGTGTTAAGCATCTTTCGGTGGCTTTGGCTGAATTCCTGCATTTTATGCTTTTGACGTACTTGCAGGAACTGGGTCATTCGGTGGATGCTCGTTTCATCGGCTTGTGGCGGCAGTGTATTATTGACGCCTGCCTGCAGATAGGCTTTGCGGGCTTCTGCCGGCAATCCTTCGGTGATAAGTATTATGTATACGCGTGGAAATCTTTTGCGAAGGTTGGTGATGTCAAGGCAATCCTTTTCTGTGTCGGTTTGCTCGTAAAGGATGGATGTGTTATACCGTTCGCGGATGCCGTCTATGATTTTGGCAGCTTTACGGGCACCGGAGACAGCAACGAACATGCCATTTGTAACCTTGTTCAGGTGGTCGATGGCAGTCTGGCTGTTTCCTATGTAGATATAATATAGCATATCTTCCTTTCAGTTCTTTTTCAGATGTATTTCTTGATGCGTGCCCTGAGTTCCAACGGGTTGAATGGCTTGAGTATGTAATCTGCCGCTCCGGCTTCGAGCAACTGGATGCGTTCGACGGTACTTTCTTCACTGGAGAGCATCACTACAGGAATATGCTTGAACAGCTCGTTCCCTTTCAGATAGTACAGGAATTCATTGCCGCGCATGTGGGGCATGTGAATGTCAGAGATGATAAGGTCGGGGACATTACCTTCGTTAAGCCACTCAAGAGCCTTTAGAGGGCTTTCAAAATATTCCAGGTCGTATTCTGTCCCTAAATAAATCTTGAGTACGCGGCCTATGGTGGCTTTGTCATCAACCAATAAGATTTTTTTCATTGTTCTGTTTATTATAGCGTTGTTGCTTTGTTTATTCCTAATGTAGTAACAAAAACAGCTATTGTTTTTATTAAACTCGTCCGATTACTAACGACAATGAATACTTGTTAACCTGCTTTAACGGCAAAGTGAGAGAAAATGTGAGAATATGTTTGCCAGTATATTTCTTCACATTTTTCGGGTTACCGTATAGGTTGGCCATATTTCAGTCCTTATTGAGCGGAGTCAAATTTTCAATAGGATATACGTCTTTGTTGTGTGACTGATACCAGTCGTTGCCTTGTTGTCCGCCGGTGGTAATCCATGACCGGAACTTATCATATACCATAGTGATTTTCCTGTTCTCGGTAGGCCATGCAAATTCTTGAGGGATTACGACTGCCCAAGCAAGGTTCTCTTTGCTGAGATAATATCTGTTTTCGGCAACAGACGAGTCGTCATTACCGCTATTGAAGTAATGAGTGCCGCCCAAGTCTGTCGGAGCAAACCCCGCTACGTGTACTTCCGTACGTTTCCTTTTGGTTGTGGCGGGAGCTGTGATGGCGAAAACATCAATATTGTTGATATTCAGGTCTTCCGGCTTTACATTGGCGGAGACGGGAAATTCCATGATAATGTTATATTCCTTGGTATCCTTTTTGAACGGTCCGTTTTCAAGGGTATTGATACGCTTTTCAGTACCGGTATACTGGCTTCCCCACAATTCGGTGCATGCATCATTGAAGAGGAGATAAGTGGGGATGTTCTGCTTATTCTCGAATGATACGTCTTTTCCATTGGTTCTGAACTTATCGGGCTTCATAGCTTGGGAGAGTTTAGTGAAGCGGACACCTGCTCCCAATGTTTTGGCTGCACCTGCGGCTCGCAGTTCAAGTGTCATTCTGAGGCGTGTCACTATACCGTTTTTATCTACTTGCAGTTCTTTTCCGGACATTACGATTACGAGGTCGTTCATGTCAAAATCGCCGTATGCAGGCCAATTGTCCTCAAAAGCAAACGTATACACATCGCTGTCTTTGATTTCGATGGGGAAGTCGGGGTCTTTCTCTTCTTCACCCTTATTGCCTTCGTCATAGATTCCGCCGCAAGTCTCAATGGTGTATTTGGATTCATCATAACCGGTGTTGACGCTTTCGTTCTTCTTAAACGGGTGATACTGGCTCGGCCCCTCTATTTTTCCTTCTATGACCAGATTGTTGCTTAATAATTGGACGTTGGTGGGTTCTTCGAATTTAATTTTTCCGACCTTAATCATCGACTTGTCATTGTTGGTGACATTCACTGCCTGGAAAATGACGTCACCGCGTTTTACTTCGAACTCTCTGGCTTTAATCATGGAGCCGTCTATCAGCGTGAATTTGGAGTCGGTCAGGCTTTCTATTTCGGGTACAGGCAGCCACTCTGTGTCAGTTTCGTTGGCACGGCCGGCGGTAATGGCCCCCTTGTTTAATGTTACGTTTCTGAACTTGAATTCTTTTTTCACAATAACGGTGCAACTGTTGTATAGGACATCGGATGATGAGTTTGTAAATTTAGATGTTTCGATGAAGCCATCGTTGTACACAGACAGGCCACCCTCTATTTCATAGCCGCTTATCCGGGCCTCATAATGGTTGATGATGACGGTTGCGGTGGAGCTGTTGGTTCTTGTCTTACCGTCAGTTTCATCGAATCTGACACTGCCGTAATTGAATAGCCTGCCGCCATTGAGTTTTATATTCGTAGCACTGTTTAAGTCGGCCTTATTCAAAATCCTGGCATCGATGAAGTTGAGTTCATGGGCGTTTAATGTGCCGTGATTGATGACGTTGCTGCCGTTGATGGTGATTTTGTCAGCGACTTCGATTTTGCCTGCGTTGAATAGTTCCGGTTGCTTGCCAAGATTCATTGTCAGGCTTCCATTGGCTGAAATAGTACCGAAATTCTTGGTGGGACATCCTAAACTGAGAGAAGTGCATTCGAGGCTGCCGTCATGTTGCAGGGTAAGGGTGTTTTCATTACCGATGGTGAGATTGTTTGCAATGATTCTGCCTCCGTCCATTACATATATATCGAGGTTTGAATTTAGGCTGCTCCAACCGTTTAATTTCCAGATGCCCTGTACGAATACAGTTGCTCTGCCGCTGTTCGTTTTTAGCTGGATGGTATAAGGAGAATCCGCTGTGTATTCTTTTCCTATGATATACTTGGCTCCATTGGCAAGTGTGCCTGTATTCCAAGGGTCAATGTAACCATCCGATACGCTTGGAACGGCTGGTGTCACTTCCGCTTCCTTATATTCTCTATCGGCGATTTCCGTTATTCCGGCTGCCTGCGCCGCTTCGAATGCCGAATGGGAATTACCGGCAGTCTTGTTTGCGGCTCTTGTTCTTGTGCCGGTTGAAACATGGTACAGTTTACACTCCAATATACCTCCGTTTTCAGGGATACTGTATTCGTATACTTCCTTGCGTTGCTTGGGGTCGGTCTGACGGATAAACAGTCTTGTGGCGGCTTTGGAAACGTTGATTTCCGCGCTGTAATTTCCGTTCCTGTTGGCAGTACCCACCGCAATGGGGACAGCACTTACGTCGGATATCGGGTTGGCGGTAAAGATTTCAATAAGATACTTATATCGCCCGTCAAATTCATCGTTTATCTCAACATTCAGATTTACGGTGTTGACCATGGACCAGTTAAAACCATCGGGGGCGGTAAAGTCTTCTCCTAAGGGATTTTCTTTCGGTTCTGTCTGAATGCCCCTTTCAGGATCGTACACATCGTCTGTACAACTGGAAAGTATCAGAGTACCGACAATGGCTACCACGACTGAAAAACGGTAGAATAATTCCATAAGCTAATCTATAATGTTTCTATGTATTGTTTGCTTGTTGGATAAAATACTCAACTTTTAGTTGCGCATGCCGCAAAGATAGCCATAATATTCGGATTGTTACTTGTAAATATTGTCTTTTTTGATAATGCAAGGCGAATATTTTGCTAAATCCGACCATTTACCCGTTTTGAAAACTTGTAAATATTGTCTGGAGCGAATAAAAAGGAGAAGTCTGAAAGGGAGTAAAGAGGAAAAAAAGAGGAAATTACTCTTTGGTAATTTCCCCTGCCAAATCCGAATTCATCCGGCGACGGATTTCCGCCTGGCTCAGTCCGTGCCCGAGCAGGAACATGAGTTTGGTAACAGCGCATTCGGGCGTACTGTCGTAGCCGCTGATAACGCCAGCTTCGAGCAGATGCAGTCCGGTTTCGTAGCGTCCCATCTCAACACCGCCGCTTTGGCATTGGGTAATGTTGACAATGACGATGCCTCGTTCTGTTGCGTCCTTCAGTTGCCGGATGAACCAGTCCTTTTGCGGTGCATTGCCGGAACCGAATGTCTTGAGAACCACTGCTTTCAATCCCGGAACGTGAAGTACAGAATCGATGATGCTTTCCTGAATACCCGGAAACAGGGTGAGGACTACGACATTGGTGTCGAAAAGATAATGCGGCTTCATCGGTCGTGCAGGGTCGGGGCGACGGATGATGTGTTCGTTGTAACGGATATGGATTCCTGCTTTTGCCAGAGCGGGGTAATTGAAAGAGCGGAAAGCGTTGAAATTTTCGGCATTGATTTTGGTAGTCCGGTTACCGCGCATCAGTTCATTTTCAAAGAAGATGCACACTTCGGGGACAAGGGCTGTGCCGTCCGGACGTTTGGCGGCAGCTATTTCGATGGAAGTAATCAGATTTTCCTTTCCGTCCGTACGCAATGTCCCGATGGGTAGCTGAGAACCGGTAAGGATAACAGGCTTTGCAAGGTTCTCGAGCATGAAGCTGAGTGCCGATGCCGTATATGCCATAGTGTCGGTTCCGTGCAGGATGACAAAGCCGTCGAAGTTTTCGTAGTTGTCATTTATAATCGCGACAATTTTGGCCCACAGGGAAGGTTCCATGTCAGAGGAGTCGATAGGCGGATCGAACTGATAGGACGAGATGTGATAGTTGAAGCGCTTCAATTCGGGAACATGCTTGAGCAGGTGGGCGAAATTGAAATTTTCCAGTGCACCTGTTTCCGGATTTTCTATCATTCCGATAGTTCCGCCCGTGTAAATCAAGAGAACGGAAGGATAATCTGCTTTCATAAATATCTCTTTTTTCTTTTTTTCGGGCACAAAGATAATGTAAACCGATAACAGAATAAAATGAACTTGTCCATTTTTTATGTTGAAATGTAGCTTATCTTCGTATTATTCACAGAGATACGTAAAAAAATGGAATTTAAGTTGTCTTACTGTCCTGCCGCTTTACTGCTTTTATCCAAATCTTCTTTCAGATGTGAGATGGCTTTTTGTGCGTTTCCTTTGTATTCGTCGAGCAGGGTAACGAAGCGGCTTCCGATAATGGCTCCGGACGCATGGGAGCAGGCTGTATCGAACGTCTGCCGGTTACTGATGCCGAAACCTACCATGCGTGGATTGCGCAGGTTCATATCTTGAATCTTCTTGAAATAGACTTGTTTCCGGGCGTCGAAATCTTTCTGCGCGCCGGTGGTGGCTGCTGATGATACCATATAGATGAATCCGTCGGTATGGGCATCTATTTCGCGGATGCGTTTCTCGCTGGTTTCGGGGGTGATGAGCATGATGACCCGGATGTCGTATTTCTGTGCGACGGCCTTATAATTTTCTTCGTATTCCCTGAAAGGCAGGTCGGGGATGATTACGCCGTCAATGCCGCATTCCGTACATTTCCGGCAGAAAGCCTCAAAGCCGAAGTGCATAATCGGGTTGAGATAGCCCATTAATATCAACGGGATACGGACATCCCGGCGGATGTCCTGCAACTGCTCAAAGAGGATGCGGAGAGACATTCCGTTGCGCAGGGCGCGGGTGGCGGCATCTTGAATGACGATGCCGTCTGCCATCGGGTCGCTGAAGGGGATACCGATTTCTATCATGTTCACTCCGTTCTTTTCGAGTATACGGATTACATCGGCTGTACCGTCGAGTGTGGGGTGGCCGGCACAAAAATAGATAGATAGCAGGTCTTGGGGATTGTCTTGGAAGAGTTGGTTGATACGATTCATAATGAGTTTGTTATTACAGATTTATTATTGAAGGTTACGTTGTCTGCTGGCCCGCGGTTGTGTCGTCAGCCGGCAGTTTCACCGGTTCTTATTGCCTGGAGGAATTTTCCGATGCGTTCCACATCTTTTTGCCCCGGAGCCGTTTCAAAGCGGCTGTTGATGTCGATACCGGCTAATTTGGGGTGATGAAACTCCCTGATTGCTTTAATGCTGTAAGGGTTGATTCCGCCGCTGAGCAGAAAAGGCGTCATTCCGCTGTAACGGTGTAGCAGGTTCCAGTCGAACTGGTTACCGGAGCCGCCATACAGTGATGTCTTGGCATCAAAGAGGTAATAATCGCATAATCCTTTGTAAGCGGAAACGGTTGCCAGGTCTTTTGACTGTGAAATGGAAAATGCCTTGATAAGGTGCAGACCACTGCCGCGTAAGGAACGGCAATATCCGGGCGATTCGCTGCCATGAAGCTGGATGTAGTCCAGCGCAAAACGGTCGGCATACATCAGGATAGTTTCCTTACTTTCATTGACGAAGACTCCCACGCGCTTTGCGCGAACCGGAAGATATGCCGGCATCTCGCACAGGCAACGGGGAGACTTGGGATAGAAGATAAAGCCTATCATATCTACATCCAGTTGTTCTACATTGCGGATGTTTTCCGCTTCGGTCATGCCACATACTTTGATGATAAGAGGAGCCATTTTTTTTAATGATTTATGTAATTAATACTTCATTTTCAGGAACGGAGTGGAGAAATGAAATCTTTTAATGCATCTCCCGGCCGGCGGGTTTTCATAAAGGTTTCTCCGATGAGGAAGCCGCGGAAACCTGCAGCGCGCAGCCGGCAAATGGTTTCGGGATGTGAAATTCCGCTTTCCGAAACAAGTAGCGGCAGGCTTTGGCTGTCGGAAGAATCCTGAGCTGTGGCCGGTATCTGCCGGAGTTTTTCGGCTATATGGAAAGAGTTTTTCACATCGGTGACGAATGTGCCGAGATTACGGTTGTTGACGCCTACCATGTCCACATCCGCGTTTACATAAGCGAGTTCGGAAAAAGTGTGGATTTCGAGTAGCACTTCCAATCCCAGGGCATGTGCCCGGGCGGTAAGGGTGGCACATTCTTCTTGTGTCAGGCAAGCGGCGATAAGCAATACTGCATCAGCTCCTACGATACGTGCTTGGAGCAGTTGGTATTCGTCGATGATGAAATCCTTTCGCAAGATAGGAATGCCGACCAGTGGGCGTGCCATGCGTATATCTTGCAGCGAACCGCCAAAGAATTTTTCGTCCGTAAGGATAGAGACTGCGGAAGCACCGGCTGTTTCGTATGCAGCGGGTATTTCTTCGGCACGGGCCGCCTTATGTATCCATCCTTTCGAAGGAGAACGGCGTTTGAATTCGGCAATGATTCCCGTGGGTGAGGAAGCAAGTGCCTGTTTCATGCTACGGACAGGTATGGTTACAGAAGTTCCGGCAGTAGCATCTTTCTGCATCATGGCGGCAACCTCTTCCTGTAACCTTTCGAGGGAGACGGCTCGCTTTTGCAGTTCTATTTCAATTCGTTTATGAGCGATGATTTCCGATAAAATATCTTTCATGGCTGTTTTAGTGAAGAGTTACGGGATATGGCTATAGATACCTTTTCGCACCTCATCCCTTACTGGTTAATTTCTATAAACTTTTTCAATGTTTTCAGTGCCCGTCCGCTTTCCAGCGATTCGCGGGCTATGGCAATACACTCTTCAATCTCCTTTTCCGGTTCCATGACCTGAATGGCGAAGGCGGCATTGACAATGACACATTGAGTTTGGGCGGCTTCTGCGCGGTTGTTCAGGATATTGTCGAAGATACGTGCCGCATCTTCCTTGCAGGCTCCGCCGGAAAGTTCTTCGGGACGTACTGCGCTGAAACCGAGAGCTTGTGGGCGATAGATGCGTTCATAATGACGTGTCATCACTTTGAATTCATCGGTCAGTGAGATTTCATCGTAATTGTCCAGACTATTGACTACGGCAAAGTCGATGCCGAGTCTGTAGAAAACGTTCGTATAGAGACGCATTTGCGCGAGGTCGGCTACGCCCAATAGCTGATAGGCGGGCTGACACGGGTTTACCAGCGGTCCCAGCAAGTTGAACAGTGTGCGTACTCCCAAGGCTTTGCGGACAGGACCTACGAATTTCATGGCTGGATTGAACAGTTGGGCGTGCAGGTAGGCTATGTTACACTTTTCCATGCTTCGCTTCAATATGTCGGGATTGTTGGTGAAGCGCACGCCATGCTGTTCTATTACGTTGCTTGCTCCACTGACGGAAGTAGCGCCGTAGTTGCCATGTTTGGCTACTTTATAACCTGCTCCTGCCACAACAAAACTGGCGCAGGTGGAGATGTTGAAGGTGTTCTTCCCGTCACCGCCTGTACCTACGATATCAATGGGGCGGTAAGGCGCAAAGTCTATCGGGAGGCGCGTCTCCATAAGTGCTTCGCGAAAGCCTGCCAGCTCGTCTACTGTGATGCTGCGCATCTGAAAGACCGTGAGCAGTGCGGCTATCTGTGCTTCGGAATACATCTCCCGGCTGATATTGAGCAGGATTTGTTTGCTTTCTTCTGCAGTGAGTTCTTCATGATTGAAGAGCCGGGTTAATATTGCTTTCATCTGATTAAGTTTGTGGTTTAAAAATAGGTTATTCTTCCAGCCAGTTCTTCATAATCTGCTTCCCGTCCGGGGTAAGTACGGATTCCGGATGAAACTGGATGCCTCGGACATCATACTCCCGATGTTTCAACGCCATAATCTGCCCTTCGGGACTGACAGCTGTGACGGCAAGTGTTTCGGGCAGTTTTTCAGTATCTACTACCCAGGAGTGATAGCGTCCTACGGCTATTTCTTCGGGTAATCCCCGGAAAATGTAATCCGGTTCTGTCAGCCGTATCATGGTCTGTACACCATGAAACACTGTGCTGAGGTTGACTAACTTCCCACCGAATGCCTGTCCGATGGCTTGTTCTCCCAGGCATACGCCCAGTATTGGTTTCTTGCCTGCGTAGGTGCGTATTACATCCAGCAGTAATCCTGCTTCTTCGGGCACACCGGGACCCGGTGAAAGGATGATTTTATCATATTGTTCCAATTCTTTTATGCTGAATTGGTCATTGCGCAGTACATCTACCGCTACGCCGAGTTCTTTCACCAAGTGCGCAAGGTTATAGGTGAAGGAGTCATAATTGTCTATGATTACTACCATTGTTATTAACTGTTTGATTAATTTACTTTTGATACTTTTGTTGATTTATACAATTGGCCGATTTTCTGTTTTACAGGGAATTCTCCGCCATGGCAATTGCCTTCTTCAATGCTCCCAGTTTGTTGTTCACCTCTTGCAGCTCGTATTCGGCATTACTTTTGGCTACGATGCCGCCGCCTGCCTGAAACCATAACATCCCGTTGCGGCTGACGAATGTACGGATGGTGATAGCCTGGTTCAGGCTGCCGTTCAAGCCGATGAATCCGATACAGCCGCCGTATGCGCCACGGTTATGCGGCTCCAGTTCGCTGATAAGCTGCATGGCGCGAACTTTCGGTGCGCCGCTCAAGGTTCCGGCCGGGAAGGTATCGATAAATGTCCTGATAGAGTCTGTATCACTGTTCAGCGTACCGCTGACACGGCTCACGAGGTGAATGACGTGACTGTAATATTGCATCTCTTTGTAAAAGTCCACTTTTACGTCATGGCAGTTGCGGCTGAGGTCGTTGCGGGCAAGGTCTACCAGCATCACGTGCTCTGCATTTTCTTTGGGGTCGTCTTGCAGGTACCGGGCATTTGCAGCATCCTGTTCCGGATTTCCGGTACGCTTGGCAGTGCCGGCGATGGGATCTATATAGGCATGGCGGCCTTCAATGCGGCAGTGCGTTTCGGGAGAAGAGCCGAAGATACGGAAACCGCCGAAATCAAAGTAAAACAGATATGGAGATGGGTTGATGCTGCGCAAAGCACGGTAAAGCTTGAAGTCGTCGCCTACGAAACGTTGTTCGAAACGGCGGGAGAGGACTATTTGGAAAACATCTCCCCGCATGCAGTGGGCTATTCCTCGGCGGATATTGGCTTTGTGTTCCTCATCGGTCAGTGAAGAAGTGGTTTCGCCAACAGCACGGAAGTCATAGGCTGTGTAGTTGCGGTTGTGAATGGCTTTCTGCACCTTGTCCAGTTCGCTCTTCTCATCGGGAGCAAGCATTTCCAGTAACAGCATTTCATTTTTGAAGTCATTAAAGACAATAAGATACTTATATAGTATGTATAGTATATCCGGTGCATCGTTAGTGGCTTCGCGACTGTCTTTTACGGGGATGTTCTCAAAATAGCGTACGGCATTGAAAGATGTGTAACCGTACAGACCGCAATAGTCGCTGTATTCTCCTTCCACGTGAAAGCGGTTGAGGAAATCGCGTAACGCATTTTCCGCATGGTATTCTTCGGTAACGGGATGTTCCCCACGTGTGCCGTCGGGCAGGCAGAACACGGCAACACCGTGGTCTATACTGACGCTTGCTACCGGGCAAAGTCCGATGAATGAGCGGTTGTTTTCACTGCCATGATAGTCGGAACTCTCCATGAGTGCGCTTTGAGGAAAAATGTCGCGCACCTTCAGATACGTGCTTACGGGTGTATGTAAGTCGCCGAGCATCGTGCGGCTCACTGTCTGATAATCATACTTCATATTTTGTATTTTATTCTTTATACATCAAATACGTTTCTACATCCTTATCCCCCCGTCCCGAAACGGTCAGTACCACCACATCATCGGTTTTGAAGTTCAGCTTCTTCAGCGCACCGAGGGCGTGGGCGCTTTCCAATGCGGGGATAATGCCTTCGAGCTTAGTCAGTTCGTAGGCGGCGCGGATGGCCTCGTCGTCATTTACGGAGAGAACGATGGCGCGCTTTTGTGCGGCAAGGTTGGCGTGCATGGGGCCGATGCCCGGATAATCCAGTCCGGCGGAGATGGAGTAAGGCTCTTCAATCTGCCCATCTTCATTTTGGATAACGTAGGTGCGTGCTCCATGAATAATGCCCAATTTGCCTAAGGCAATGGTAGCGGCAGTCATTCCTGTTTCTATCCCTTTGCCTCCGGCTTCAGCAAGGACAATCTGTACCTGGCGGTCGTTCACATAGTGGTAAATGGTTCCGGCAGCATTGCTTCCACCGCCTACGCAGGCTATGAGATAGTCCGGAGACTCGCGTCCTTCTTTTTCCATGAGCTGTTTTTTGATTTCCTCGCTGATGACCGATTGCAGGCGTGCCACCATATCGGGGTAGGGATGCGGGCCTACGGTGGAGCCGATGATGTAGTAGGTGTCGGCAGGGTGGCAGCACCAGTCGCGTATGGCTTCGTTGGTGGCATCCTTTAAGGTCATGTTTCCGCTGGTCACGGGCACTACGGTTGCACCCAGCATCTTCATCTTCTCTACGTTGACGTGCTGGCGTTCCGCATCGGTCTTGCCCATATATACGATGCATTCCATGTTCATCAGTGCACATACGGTAGCGGTGGCAACGCCGTGCTGTCCGGCACCTGTTTCGGCTATGATGCGGCGTTTGCCCATACGGCGTGCCAGCAGAATCTGCCCGATGGTATTGTTGATTTTGTGTGCGCCGGTATGGTTCAGGTCTTCCCGTTTCAGGTAAATCCGGCAACCGTACTTTTCCGACAGACGCCGTGCCTGGTAGAGCGGTGAGGGACGTCCTACGTAGTCGCGCAGCAACCGGTCGTATTCCTGCTTGAAATCTTTACTTTGCAGGACTTCGAGATAGGTTTTCTGCAATTCCTCTACACATCTGTGGAGTATTTCGGGAACGTATGCTCCGCCGAATTCTCCGTAATAACCTTCTTTGTCAACTAAGAAACTAACCATATTATTTTATTATTTAATTGTTAGCTGCCAGTTACCGGTTGCGAACTGTTAGCTATATACATCGTTTAAATAAAAGAGCCCCGTCGCTTGGTGCGACAGGGCTCTTTTTATATCTATCATATTACATATATACATACGAGCACTGCTCCCTTACGACTGTCGGAGTTGTAACGGATGCCACCACCAATATGTATTTACGAACATTGTTTTCATTATCTTTTTTATTTTTGACCGAGGCAAATATAAGCACATTGTTTTAATAATCAAAGCAAATCTTTCTTTTTTTTTCTTATGAGAACTTTTTTCTTAAAGTTTTGTTGTTTATGGCGGATACTATTATTTACTATAAAAAAGAAAGGAACGGACTATGAAACGGAAACATCTGATTACTATAGGTGTGATTATTGCCATTGTTTTATTGTTGTATTGGCTTTTTATAGCCGAAGACTTGAATGCCTGGCTCAATGTAAATTGATTTTTCAGTATTATCATGCGAGGTTGTTCGGATAAATAATGTATCTTCGCAAAAAATCAAAGACTCATGAAAGGATTAAGTTATTCGTTTTTGCGCGCTGTGTGTGCGCTGGTAATCGGTTTGGTGCTGGTGATGTTTCCCAATCAGGCCGGTGATTATTTTGTGATAACGATTGGCGTCATTTTCCTTGTGCCTTCGCTTATTAGTATTATAGGATATTATGCTCAAAATGCAGAAGTGTGCCGCCGATTTCCTATCGAGGGGATAGGAAGCCTGTTATTTGGACTATGGCTGGTTATTATGCCGGGCTTTTTTGCCGATTTGCTGACGTTTGTGCTGGGCTTTATCCTCGTGATGGGTGGTGTGCAGCAGATAGCCTCGCTGTCGGCTGCCCGCAGATGGACACCTGTGCCGGGCGGATTCTACGTTGTTCCGGTGGCTATATTGCTGGCCGGGCTGGTTGCGCTGTTCAATCCTACGGGCGTGCGTTCCACGGCGTTTATCATTATCGGAATCACCAGTCTGGTCTATGCGGTTTCGGAATTGATAAACTGGTTTAAATTTACCCGTCTTCGTCCTAAAGCACCTGTTGCCGGCAGCAAGAGTGATGATGACATCGAAGATGCAAAAATAATAGAATGATGTATATGTTTTAGACAATATACTCTCTATTACATAAAACGCAGCAAAGCATCTATTCCCTGATGAAAGATGCTTTGTTGCGTTTTGTATGACAATACCGGGTAGCTTGTCATTCTGAAATGTTTTTAGAAATTTTCCGTAAGTATTCCTCTATTTCTTGAGCTGTAACATCTTTCAACAATACAGTTTTGTTTTTATTCAATAGATATAAGGTCGGGATAGCTTTTAAGTCGTAAAGGCTTTTTAGTTCGATTGCTTGTTCTTTGTCGTAGGCATTAATCCATTCTGCAGGAAAATCGGAGAGGTGCCTCCGCCATTCTTCTAAATCAATATCGGGGTAAATGGAAAGGACTTTCATCTGGTTCTGTGCAATAGCTTGGCAGATGGAAGGGCTTTGTTTCAATGTTTCTATCGTTTCGCTGCAGGCATGGCAGCCGGGATTGTTGATGAATAATAGGGTATAGGGAGCCTTTATGCTATACAAATTGCCTTGCCTGCCATTGGCAAGCGTATAGACAAAATCCAATGCTTTAGTTCCTATTCTATTTTTTTGTGCCAGCTCGCGTCGGGCTTTGGGACGTATTTTTTCTGTATTATCCATAACAGGAGATTGCAACATGGCATCTAAAACAGATATGTATAGTTCTTCATTACGCATCGGTGAGTTGGGATCGTACAGGTACTTGTCCGCAAGAGAAGTCAGATACGTATAGCACTTTTTCTCTTTTTCAGCTTGTGTAAATAAAGTTTTTAAAGCAATATCCCTTGTTTGAGCAGGTACCAGTTGTAATATATCAATAAAATTCACCCAAGCCTGCTCCGTCACTTCGGGGTGATGTATGTAGTTGGTATCGGTAAAGTTTACATGCTTCCAATAGTGACGTGCCAGATAGTCGGCGCGTAATTCGGGAGTGTTCAACATTGTGGGTACTTCGGGGTATACGAAAGTTGTAATAGTATCTGTTACAGTGCCTTCCGTCTGTTTGTTATTTGCTTGCCCATTACTACATGCACTGTTTGAACTTAATAGGAAAATAAATAATGTGTAAGCTGGCAACAATTCTATGATCTTTTTGTATTTCATATAATCTAAAATAGATGTAAAATTAGGTACTGTTTCATTTTTTTTTACTCGAAAAGAAAAAGGTCATTTTTCTCTATCCAATAAATTATTCTTAGAATTTGAGTTTCAAGTAATAACGTATTACGTAAAATTAAAAGAAATATGGTGCAAGTTATCAAGAAAATCTTGTACTTGCAAGAAAGAAAACCAAATTCTGATTTGAAAATTAAGTCTTTTGTTAGTTATTCACTTTTCCTATGCTTACTGCACATTGTCAGTTTCTACTTTTCTGTTCTGTCCCGTTAGCCTTTTTCTTGTGTCCGACACCCGGATGTCGAACGTGCCGACACCCGGATGTCGAACATGCCGAGACCCGGGTGTTGAACATGTCAAGACCCGGGTG
>OGON01000266.1_pt1 | contig 43920 bp, 30 predicted proteins | sample 1552671 | NCBI WGS metagenome assembly OGON01 (sample SAMEA2580136, study PRJEB22360) | human gut metagenome | biome: human gut; feature: human-associated habitat; material: faeces | place: Denmark | collected 2008/2010 | reverse complement strand
GGAAAAGGGAAGAATACAGGGAAACGATAGCTTTACTAAAGAAAGGCTATTCAGTGAGGAACATCGCCAAATTACAGGGTATAGGTATTTCAACGGTTCAAAGGGTTAAAAATCAATTTATAAGATAATGGAAACAAATTATGTCATTCTCCTTGATTACAGCAGTGGGGAGATTATTAAAATCAGATTGAGTGATGAGGAAATACAGAAATCAGAAAGTTATGAAGATTTTGAAATATTTCTTAGCACAATAGAGAGCAAATATAACTTCCGATTAAAGGATTGCTATTGGATGTCAGTAGAATATCTGAAAGAAAGAAGTTATATTTAAAGGGTACACAATTTGCTAATATAAACGCTTTTCGTATATTTGTGCCGTTCCAGCAATGGAATGACATATTTATTAACGAAAGGCGTTTTGCATTATCCTTGTCTCTGAAATTCGCCAAAATTTTACAATCACAGGGATATGCACAACGCCCACATTAATGTTATATACCTATCTTACTGATAGTTTGTATATCGTTTGGTGTGGGCAACTGTTGTGTATTTGTGATTGGGGTGTTTGGCGATACCTAGAGACAGATATACAAATGGTTCTCACACCTTTTTTGTTGTATAACGGTCAGTTAGGGAACACTGACTACAATACATATCGCCAAGAAACAGACAGTATTATCCTCTAATGTAGCCATTTATTAAACGGTGTGCAGCTATTGCTGTGTTCCCCGCACTATTCATAACTATTTATTAACTGCTTCCTATAGGGAACGTAGAAGCTAAAGATATTGGGGAATTTATTTGCTTTTTTATAAATTTCTTCAAACAGAATATTCGGTGTAATTTTAATAGTAAATTTTGTGTTATAGAATTAAAAGAATAAACTTTGTGTTTTGTACAAAATTTATTATGAAGAAATAAATACTCCCAATAGAGCGTCATATTGAAAAAAAAGCTATTTTTGTAAAGTTTTAGCAGTTTATCTGTTAGAACAGACATAGGAAAGCGTTTTTGCTTTGTCTCGAAACTGAAATTCGCCAAAATTTTAATCAAGAGGACGAAGGCAATATGACGCTCATTCCGTTTTGTATGCATTTCTATGTAGTATTTTACTGCATTAGCATATCAAAATGGCGTGGGGGTATTGTTTCTTCTCGTTCATTCTTGATTAGGCGTTTGGCGATGCCACAGTTTCGATGAACAGGTAAACAAGTCCTACGCCTTTCTTTTTTATTCATAGCCAAATTGGGGGACTTATAAGCATTACTAAAGTTGTATTATGGGTAATGAATTTACTTCTTTAAACCAAGAAATTATCCTAAGGTCACTTGATTGGGCATACAGTAAAGCTATCAATGGAGTACCAGGTCTTGATTCAGCACAAGACATAGCAAATGACTTTTCTCAAAGAGAGGGAACACTTATAGACAAAGTTAACTCTTTAATTAAATGGCAAAATACTAAAGCTGGCACAAGTGGATTTGTCACAGGATTAGGAGGTTTTTTGAGTTTACCCGTAACTCTTCCTATCAATATCACATCTGTCATGTATGTTCAAATTCGTATGGTTACCGCCATAGCAATTATGGGTGGGTATAATGTGAAAGATGATCGTATAAGAACACTTGTCTATTCATGTATAGCTGCAAATACAGTTGCAGAAGTGGCAAAAGATTTTGGTTTGTCTCTTAGTAATAAGTTGATGATAAAGGCGATAGAAAAAATACCAACAGAAGTTATAAAAAGAATCAATCAAGCTATAGGTTTTAAATTACTAACAAAGTTTGGTCAAAAGGGAGTCATTAATTTAGGAAAAACAATACCTTTTATAGGTGGTATTATCAATGCCACATTGGATGTTGTAGCTACTAATACAATTGGAAATATAGCAAGAGATACATTCATTAAAATAGAAAAATAGCTATGAGAAAGATTTTAGTGATAAATGTTTTAACAGTCTTAATATTTGGAATACTATCATGCTCTGGGAATCAAGAAACAAAGGCCTCTCAAAATACTAAAACTGAAAGAACAAAAATTTCACCTCTTAATGAAATTTTTAAAAAGGCCTTGGAAGAGAAAGTTCCATTAGTAGAGAAAACAACTTTATATAAATTACTGAGGAATCCTATATTTAAAGAAGAAGTAATAAAAAGATATAGCACAAAGTTTCACACAATGGCTGAGGAGATAACAGAACGTTGTGCACCAGTTGAATACAATACTGTTGATAATTATTACCATTGTGATGGATTAAGTGAGAATGGAACTGTAAATGTGAAATATTATGTAGATACTGACAAATTAGATATTTTAATGCAGTATCATGGACAAGAAGTGAGACACGATGGAACAATAGATTGTGGAAACTGGAGCAAAGGATATTATCAGAACGATTTTGGCGAAGATGATTTGAAAGCTCCCTATATAGAACATGAATTTCGTGGAGTAGTTAATGATAGAGTTGACTGTCAATTATATATCAAATTTAATGCAAATGAAGGTTTTAGATTGAAAGTAGATGGAAAATCACCTTTCGACCAGTCCCCTGCAAAAGTGGAAATATTGATCAGAGATGAATCAGATGGAGAAATTTATTCAATATCTACTATGGTTTATAGAGATTTTTTCTTTATCGATCCTAAACAAGTACATCTTTTTGGTAATTTGTTGAATAAAGGAAATATTACTATTGTTCTAAAATACGTTACTACTATTTATGACCATTATAACTATCGATTTAGAATATATAATGAAACTAAATTTGAGGCTGCGAGAACTTTATTGAATTAAATTATATAAAAATATTTTTATGATAAAACTATGAGAAAAGAATTGTTATTTGGAGTTTTTCTTTTATTCTTTCAGTTGATACAAATTTCTGTATATGCACAAAATATACTTAACAATAAAATTATAAAAACATATATAGGAAGTTTTCCATACTACAGCTCATCAGATTGCTGGAACTTTGAAGATAGTGCACCTTCCTGTACATATCAATATTATGAAGAGGGATATAAGAGAATATATCATGGTTCATTTGCTTTAAAAATAGAATCACCCCGCAAAACAAATAGTAGAGAAATTAAAGGTACTTTTAGAAATGGGAAGAGAGAAGGGATATGGACTTTTAGAGAAAAAATAGATAACGAAATATTACAAGTTTGGAATATAATGTTTGTAAATGGAGAAATGAATGGTGATTTATCGTATAGTAGAACAGAACAAAATAAATTAGTAGAACATTATAAAATAAGTATTAATGAAAGGTATAGAGCTTTTGTTGGAAATTATAAAATACAATATTACGATATTCAAAGTGAAATACCTATGAACGAATATGGATATTTAAATGGAGAGTTAATTTGTCGTGGTGATAGAGGGAGAATTCTAACTTGCAATTTCAAAAATGGAGTGCCTAGTAATTTATTGATACGAGATACTAGAACGGGAGAAGTGTTTGTAGATTCTTTACCAAGCATGCCACCTCAGGGAAGTAATATAAATAGTTGGTTTAATCAAAACTACAAAGATTTTTATAGAAACTTTAAATTCAATTTTAGAACTCCTAAACTTTTACAATTTGATATTTTCCCACATATTTGGTGTGAATCTATAGGTGAAATAAGGTTTGGTTTATTAGGTAATGTCAATGTGGTAAAACAGGAAGAAGAAAAGAGAAAGTTACGAGAGGAGCAAAAGAAATTGTGTAGGGATTTAAATTTGACAGGACCTACTTTTACTTGTGACGGACAACGTTATTTTTCCGATTATTTGGCATGTAACATAACGTATCCTAGTGGAGCATCAGATAGAGGTATTAGTGGAACTGTAAAAGCGGAGTTCACAATTCAACCAGATGGGACAATTGATAATATAAAAGCTATTGAGAGTCCTCATGAGCTTCTAACTTCTGCGGTAACTAGGAAATTAAAAACAATGAGAGGCTTGTGGCAACCTATGAAAGTAGGAACAAAACCTATTGCAACAAAGATAATTATATCTGTTGAATTTATCTTGCCCTATAAAATATCAGTAGGGCGACCTACTGTGCCATTAGACGAATGCGATCTACCTTCTAAGTTTGAAAACCCAAAAATTGAAGCACAAAAATCTGTTGGACCTAAGTCAATAAAAAATGAATAGTAATACAATCTTGTCTAATATAAAGTTATAAAAAAATAATCTTTTAATAGGATATGAATCACGCAAATAAGACAGCATTTGAAGCAATTCATTTGCTGTTTTTTTATTATCATTGCAAATAAAAAGCAATGGTAAAGCCAATAGATAATTTCTCATTTCAATATAACGAGGAAGAATATAGCCTTCTTGATTATATCTATCCAGTGGCGCAAGAGTATGCACCAGATTTTGACTATAATGAAGATACAGGTGAATCCTACATGGCAGTTTCGCAAGCTCCGGATATTTTTAAAGGAAGGTATAATACACGTAAATTACGACATAAATTCACAGTAGAGGAATATATGCAGGATAAAGAACTGCAAGGCTATCTGCAAGCATTGGAATTGGATAGTGGGAAGTTCTGGTATCTGTTGCTCTTTTGCTATGACTATAGTTGGGGGATTTGCATGAAAGGGATTGAAATAAACAAATTTCCTGTTGAGCACATAAGAGACTTTGTAGACACAATCTATAGCAATTATGCAGGCAGTGGCATGCTTGGGGCTATTTTCAATGAGCCAATAAGCCTAACTTTGAAGATAGGCAGGAAAAATATCGTGATTGATAACAATAATGCCATAGCCTGTATTGCCAAATTCTGTGACGACGGATTGGAAAATAACGATTTGACTGATTTATCCAGTGGGCACTTCGTGGATTTAACCCGTCAAAGTTCTGATTCCGTTTCCGTATTGGCTTACTATTTTTCTAAGATGATAATTTCCGCCTTTAACCATCAGGAGCATTTGAAAGATAAAAGGAAGAAAGGGGCAAACCTTTCGGATAAGGAGAAAATGGTTATCTCCCATTCCCTGTACCTTACTGGCATTATAAACAATGAAAGCGTGAGGGAAAGCGATGAATATCTAAAGGCTATCTTAAAGAGATATAAGAATACAGAGATAAAGAAGCTTAACTCATTCTATCTTTAAGGAATAACTTCCCACATTAGGAACAATCCTGTTTGTCTGTTTTTATTAGAAGTCCATAAACAGATAAACAGGATTTTTTCTTGTCTGGTTTTCTGATTTTACAACATGGAAAACATTGATTGATAGATGTTTCTTGTAGGGGAACAGTATTTGTGTGTTTTTTTGTTCCTGTTAGCTCTCCAATTAAAGGGTAATCTTTGCAGTATAAAATAAATCGGTGAGCCAGATACCCAGATAAGTCCGCAGGGCAGCGGCAAAATTGTATGAAAAAATTTGAAATTGTTACATTAACTTCGTTAGTAAATGAAGGAAAGAAGATTGCACGTTTAAGTGGTAATCGTGATTTGAATGAAAAGATTGTGAAGGCTAAGATGAAGTCACTGGAACAATACGGACAGTTAATACCTGCCGTAGTGGTAGATGCTACTGATGCTATCAATCAAGGAATGGAAGTTATTGACTTTACTACAGATGATGTTATAGGAAAGGAAGAAGCTATGAATTATTTAGTGTTGCTGGAAGGTAATCATCGCTATGAAGCACACTGTGAGCTTTTAAATAAAAATGAGAACTACGCAGGTGAGTTTTATATAATGTATGCTTTGAATGTGGAAGTCACAATAGCTAAGATGCTATCAGAAATCAATATTGCCACTAATCCATGGAAAGGTGGAGACTTTGTGAAAGGAGCGAAGATGAACAATCTGCAAAAAGAACTGCCTTTGTTGGATGCTATAAATGATTTAGTAGATGAAGGATATAATTTGTCCGTAGCATCGAAGTGGCTGACCTTTACTGCAAAGATTGATAAAAAGGTTATGAATTGCGCTATGGACAATATTATTCTCCCACAGTTAGAGAATACCGTAGGTTTGGAAAGAGGGCAAAGATTAATAGAAGCGGCAAAAAAACATTTCACAGAGAAAAACATAAAAAGTAGATATTTAATTGACTGGATAATATCCAAGTATGACGCTACTGACGATAATGGAAAACCCGATTTCACTGACAAAATGGAACGTTTCCTCAGAAGTATCAGCAAAGAGGATGCAGACTATATCAAAAAAGCTAAGGGTGAAACAGGAGGAAATACAAGGGAAAATCTTATCAATCAGAAATTGACTGAATTATGGGACGGATTTGAAAGATAGTCCTTTGAGAAAAAGCCAGTGGGTATTACCTGCTGGCTCCCTAACAAGAGTAATAACTATTAAATGATATATATTATGATTAAAGAGAGTAAAGGCAATATGTATGAGTTCGTGACACACACATGGAATCCTATTAAGGGTAAATGTTTTCATGGTTGCACCTATTGTTATATGAAAAAGATGTGTACCCGTTTGAAAGCTCCCAGACTGGATGCGGCTGAATTAACCAGCTATCTTGAATGCTCGAACTTTATTTTTGTAGGAAGCAGTATTGATATGTGGGCAAAAGACATACCAAGCCACTGGATAAAAATCGTTTTGGACTATTGCGATAAGTCTGCCAACAAATATCTGTTTCAGAGTAAGAATCCTTCCAGAATATTGGATTTTATAACTCACCCTGTATTTCACCATTCAGTGGTTTGTACAACCATAGAAACCAACAGGTCTTATCCAGATGTGATGTACAACTCACCAGAGATAGAGGAAAGGGTACAGGCAATGCAAAGAATTGCAGATTCGGGTATAGATACCTATGTTACGGCAGAACCGTTGATGCAGTTTGATTTGGATAAAATGGTAGAGTACATAAGGCGATGTAATCCGAAGCAAGTCAATATAGGACGGAATACCAACAGAAAAGTAGAGTTACCAGAACCAACAGCAGATGAAGTGAAAGCACTTGTGAAGGAACTGGAAAAATTCACAAAGGTGGAGATAAAGAAAAACGCGAGAATATGGTTTAAGTGAGAAGATATAACCTAGAACTGAAAAGTAACTATCTACATGAAGTTGCTTTTTCCAATTTATTGAGTATCTTTGTTTCCAAGTTAAAACGACAATAGTTACCAATTTGAAATACTGTGTTTGTAAAGCTTTGTTTTTCAGAGCGAAACATGGTATTCCTAAACTTTAGATAGGGGTTCGATTCCCCTCGGAGCTACGAAAGGATGTCTGTTATGATACGGACGTCCTTTTTTTTGTGCGGAACTTCCTGATGCTGTAAAGGAGTATCCGCACAATTCTGTAGAAAAGAGAAAGAGGAAACCCCGTCACACCGGGATTTCCTCTTTCTCTTATTTTTATTCTATTTATATAATAGGAATTATTTTGCTTCTTCAACAGCTACTGCCTGTTCTGTATCTTTTTTGTTCTTCATCAGCATGTAAGCGATAGGAGATGCAACGAACAGAGAAGACAGTGTACCGAATACAACACCCAGAATCATGGCGAACGCGAAGCTGCGGATGGAATCACCACCGAGGATGAAGATACACAGCAATACAATCAACGTACTCAGTGAGGTATTGATGGTACGTGCCAGAGTCGTGTTCAGTGAATCGTTGAACAATACTTTCTTGTTGCGTTTCGGATAGAGACCGAAGAACTCGCGTACACGGTCGAAGATTACCACCTTATCGTTGATTGAGTAACCGATAGCCGTCAGGATAGCACCGATAAACGTCTGGTCGATTTCCAAAGAGAACGGCAGGATGCCCCAGAACATGGAGTAGGCGCCCAAAATGATAATCGTGTCGCAGGCCAGTGCACATACGGAACCGATAGAGTAGGCAATGTTGCGGAAACGGAGCAGGATGTACAGACCGATAGCAATCAATGCCAGTACAACAGACCAGATAGCGGATACCTTGATGTCGTCTGCGATACTCGGACCTACTTTCTGTGAGCTGATGATACTGCCGCCCGTATGGTTCTCACGGTCGATGAAGGTTTCCAGCGTGATATTCTGGGTCAGCAACGGCTTCAGGGTCTCGTACAGGTATGCTTCGATTTCGGAGTCGATGTTGTTACCTTCTTCTTCGATACGGTAGTTGGTACTGATACGTACGGTCTTGCCGTCAGCACCGATAGCGATGACACTGACATTGGCATCGCCGAACTTGCTGGAAATCAATTCGCGTACCTGTTCGGGTTCTACCTTGTTCTCAAACTGTACCTTGAAGTTACGTCCACCGGTGAAGTCGATGCTCTGGCTCAAACCGCGGATGCTGAGGAAGCCGATGCAGACTACAACCGCTACACCTGCCAGCGTCATCCAGAGTTTGTTTCTGCCCATGAAGTCGAAGTGTACATTCGCCATCAGGTTCTTGGAGATTCCCGTAGAGAATGTCAGGTTCAGCAACTTGTCTTTGTTCATGAAGTGCTCGTAGAACAAACGTGTCATGAACACAGCGGTAAAGAATGAAATCAGGATACCGATAATCAGTGTCGTGGCGAAACCGCGGATAGGACCGGTACCGAAGTTGAACAGGATGATACCTGTGATGATAGATGTCAGGTTAGAGTCGAAGATTGCGGAGAAAGCATTGGAGTAACCGTCGGCAAGTGCTTTCTTGACACCTTTACCTGCACGCAACTCTTCTTTGGTACGTTCGTAAATCAATACGTTGGCATCCACAGCCATACCGAGCGACAGTACCATACCGGCAATACCGGACATCGTCAGAGCGGCCTGGAAGGATGAGAGGATACCCAGCGTGAAGAACAAGTTCAATATCAGAGCGCCGTTGGCAACCATACCCGGGATGAAACCGTACATGGAGCACATGTAAATCATCAACAGAATCAATGCCACAACGAATGACATGATACCGGCGTTGATGGATGCCTGTCCCAAAGACGGACCTACGATGTCTTCCTGTACGATGTGGGCAGGAGCCGGCATCTTACCTGATTTCAATACGTTTGCCAAGTCTTTTGCCTGTTCGGGAGTGAAGTGACCGGTGATTTGTGAGTTACCGCCGGTGATTTCCTGATTTACGTTCGGTGCGGAGTATACATAGCCGTCCAGTACAATGGCGATGGCTTTACCTACATTCTGTTTGGTGAGTTGTGCCCAACGGCGTGCACCGTCCGTATTCATAGACATGCTTACGGCAGGTTTGCCATAGTGGTCGAATTCGTCTTTGGCGTTTACAACTACGTCACCTTCCAGCGGAGCGCGTCCGTTACGTTCGGTAGACTTGATGGCGTACAATTCGAAAGTCTGTGCTTTCGGGTCGTATTCAAAAGGAGAAACACCCCACTTCAGGCGCAGGTCTTTCGGCATTTCAGCCTGAATTTCCGGCATGGAGAGGTATTTGTTGATATCAGCGGTATCCTTGTAGTTTGCATAACCTACAACAGGGCCTTGACCGCTGGGATTTACCTGAAGAACTGCCAGCAGCGGATGTTCTTTCTTGATTTGCTCAAGGTCGGCAGCCTGTGTTTTGCTTTCACCTTTCAGTGCTGCGGCAAGGCTGTCGGTAGTGCTGGTAGCTTGCGCTACGGCGGGAGCTTCGGCAGCTACGCTGTCTGTTGTTTCTGTTGCGTCTTCTGTGGTAGCCAGGATTGCACGCAATTTGGCATCAGCCGATTGCAGGTACGAAGCAACGTCTTTTGCGTTGTATGTTTCCCAGAATTCCAGATTGGCAGAACCTTGTAACAATTTTCTTACACGTTCAGGCTCTTTGATACCCGGAAGTTCCACCATGATACGTCCCATTTTGTCTTCCAGGCTCTGGATGTTGGGCTGAACCACACCGAAGCGGTCGATACGGGTACGGAGCACGTTGAATGAGTTGTCAACGGCTGCCTTTACTTCTTCGCGCAATACTTTTTCAACTTCTGCATCGGAAGATTTCTGGTTTACCTTGTCCTTTAGCTGTTGGGTAGCGAACAGTTGTGAGAGTGAAGCATCCGGAGCGATTCTGTGATACTCTCTGATGAACAACGTGATAACGTCGTCCTGGCTGGTAGTAGCCTGTTTTGCCGCAGTGGCCAGTGCCTGGTTGAATGCTTCGTCAGACTTGTTGTCCGCCAATGCCTTGATGACATCGGGTACCGACACTTCCAGGATGACGTTCATACCACCCTTCAAGTCCAAACCTAAACTGATCTCCATTTCACGACATTGTTTCAGCGTCCAATTGCCGAACCACACTTTCTCGTTTGACAGAGAATCGAGGTAGTCCTGTTCTACTTTCACATCGCCTTTTGCGAACTCTTTAGCCTTATGGGCGTAATGGCGGGTCACAAAAGAGAAGGAGAGATAGAACACACACACCAGTGTGAGCAATATCGCAAAAACCCTTACAAATCCTTTGTTTTGCATGTTACTTTTAGTTTATTATGATTACTTTTTAATTGATTTCTATTGTATATAAGGCTGCAAATATAGCTTTTTTTTCACAATTCTTACTTCATACCGCGATTTTTTAACATCGGCTCTAATTGCGGTTCTGCCCCTCTGAAATTCTTGTAGAGTGTCATCGGGTCTTCGCTGTCTCCTTTTTCCAGCACATTGCGGCGGAAAAGGTCGGCGGTTGCCTTGTCGAAAATGCCGTGTTCCTTGAATGCCTCAAAAGCATCGTTGTCCAGCACGTTTGCCCACAGATAGCTGTAATAGCCTGCGGCATAACCGCCTATGATGTGATTGAAATAGGTGGTGCGGTAGCGGGGAGCTATTTCGGGGATTAAACCGAGTTGGTCCATAGCTTCTTTTTCATAGGCTACGACATCGATGCCCTTCGTATCCGTTAGGTTGTGCAGGTTCATGTCGAGGATGGCGGCTGCCAGCAGCTCGGTAGTCATGAAACCCTGGTTGAAAGTCTTTTGTTTCAGTATCTTTTCGATGAGGCTGTCGGGGATGACTTCGCCGGTCTGGTAATGTCTGGCGTACATCTTCAATACCTCGGGTTCAGTGGCCCAATGTTCGTTGATTTGTGATGGAAGTTCTACGAAATCGCGCACTACATTCGTGCCGGAGACGCCCAGGTAGTTGCATTTGGTCAGCAGTCCGTGCAGTCCGTGGCCGAATTCATGGAAAAGGGTTTCCACTTCATCCATTGTGAGCAGGGAGGGGGTATCGCCAACGGGTTTGGTAAAGCTGGCTACGTTGCACACCAACGGACGGATGTCGCCTTTCTGTTCGCGGTAGTTGCTCATCCATGCTCCGCCGCTCTTGCCGGGACGCGGGAAGTAGTCTACGTAGAAGATGCCCAGTTGCGAGCCGTCTGCATCTTTTACCTCGAAGACTTCTACATCGGGATGATAGACAGGGATATTGTTGAGCTTTGTCAGCGTGATGCCATAGAGCTTGTTGGCAACGGCAAAAGCGCCTTCGCGTACGTTCTCCAATTTGAAGTAGGGTTTGATCTGGTCCTCTTCGAGGTCATACTTCTCTTTGCGGAGCTTCTCGGTATAATACCACCAGTCCCAGGCTTCCAGCTTCTCGCCGTTGCCTTCTTTGTCCATCAGCTTCTGGAGTTCGGCAGCTTCGGCCTTGGCCTTAGGCAGGGCATAATTCCACAGGTTGTTCAGGAACTCCATTACAGTGGTCGAATTCTTAGCCATCGTATTGTCCAGTACGAAGTTGGAATAGCAGTCGAAGCCTAACAGGCGGGCTTTTTCGAGACGCAGGCTGACGATGTCGGTAATGATTTTCTTGTTATCGTTCTTGTCGTTGTTGTTGCCACGGTTGATGTAAGCTTTGTATATTTTCTCGCGCAACGGACGGTTGGCTGAATATTGCAGGAACGGGAGACGGCTGGCGTTGTGCAGCGTAAACAGCCATTTGCCTTCCTGTCCGGCAGCTTTTGCTTCTTCGGCAGCGCTTTGGCGGAACCATTCGGGAAGCCCGGCAAGGTCTTCCTGCTTGTCTACAAAGAGCATGAACTCATTGTTTTCGTTCAGGATATTGTTGCTGAAAGTGATGCCCAGCGTGGAGAGCTGCTTGTTTATCTCGCGCAGGCGGGCTTGCTTTTCGGCAGAAAGATTGGCGCCGGAACGTACGAAGTCTTTGTATGTTTTGTCCAGAAGTCTTTGTTGTTCGGTGGTCAGGTTTAACGAATCCTTTTTCTGGTAAACGGCCTGTACTTTATTGAATAGCGCCTGGTTAAGCGATATATTGTCTCCATGTTCGGACAGTACCGGAGCGAGCTTTATGGAAAGTTCGTTCAGGGCGTCACTGGTCTCGGCATCCGTCATGTTGAAGAAGATGGCGCTTACCCGGTTGAGTATGGGTGAACTGTTGTCAAAAGCAACGATTACATTTTCAAAATCCGGCGCTTCGGTATTGTCGACAATAGCCCGGATATTGGCATTTTGCTCTTCTATTCCCTGAAGGAATGCCGGTTCGTAGTGTTCCAGCCTGATTTTGTCGAAAGGCGGAACGCCGTTCGGGGTTTGAAACTCGGTGAGGAACGGATTGCTTTCCGTTTGGTTGGCACAGGAGTACATCATACAACTTGCAGCTAAAATTAGAATACTTCTTTTAAACATAAAGTCAGAGTATTAGATAATGAGTAGTTTATTGATAATTTCATCTTGGAAGGGAACGTCATTGCCGTTTGGCTATGTAGCACCATATCGGATAATGATCGGACTCTCTTATGGAACGGTCTACCGTACAGTTGTACGACCGCAGGTTCTTGCTGATTAATATGTTGTCTATCCTAAAATAGAATTTGTTCTGGTTGTAGGAGATTCCCAGTCCGCGTCCCGACTGGGTGAAAGCGTCATCCAGATTTTGCGCTATGACGCGGTGGGCGTATGAAATGGGAGTGTCGTTGAAATCTCCGCAGACGATGACGGACGGATGCCGGGAAGATGCTATCTCCCGTGCAATGGTGTCTGCCTGTGGGGCGCGGATGGCGGATGCTTCCGCCAGTTTATGCAGCAACAGCCGTGCGCCGCTTTTCACTTTTTCCGTTTCGGGAGCTTTCAATATCTCTTCGTAAATGTCTTTATCGGCCTTTGTCAGTTTGTTGGACTCCAAATGGTTGTTGATAAGGGTAATCGTATCTTCATTCAGTTTGAGTTCATACAGTACGGAGCCGTTGTAGCTACTTGCATAGTCCAGGACACGTGCGGATAGAATGGGAAATCTGGAATAACATGCTATCCTGTTGGTATAGCCGCTGCCGCTGCCTACGACGTTGATACGGCGGTAGGGATAATCTTTCAACTCCCGTTCGATGTCTTTCTGCGTGAGGTGGCGGGGAGATTCGTCGGATGCATATTCCTGCAGGCATAGGATGTCGGCATTGCTCTCTTTCAGATAGGTGAGTATCGGATTCTTCCCGTCTTTTTTGTAAGCGCCATCAAAACCCATAATGTTGTAAGACAGGAGCTTTATGCTACCTTCGGGAAGCTCGGTGGTGTGAAAATTAAGGGGCAGATAGGTCCGTAGCTGCGAGTAGCATAGCAGAAGGCCGGTCAACGGTAGCAAAGCTGTCTTGTATCGTTGTATAACCAGCCAGAAAATCAGAAAGCCGCCGTTGATAAGTGCAAAGACCGGAAAAGTCAGTCCGAGACAGGATTGTACCGGATGCGTTGCCGGTTGGATGTAAGGACTGTATGCCACCAACAGCAAAAGACCCGTGAATAAAGCATTGACCGCTACAATCAGCAGGGCGACAAAATTACCGAAATGCTTCATACATACATTATCGTTTACTTGCATCGAACAAGCTCTTCTTTTCTTCCGTTGTGAGACTTTCATATCCGGACTTCTTCAATTTGTCGAGGATGCGGTCTATTTCATCGGATTGAGCTTTTTTTCGGGCGTTATAGTTATAATCTTTCTGTCTTTCGGTTCCATAATGGACTTTCATCTTGGGCTTGCGGGGCTTGAAGCTGAACAAGGCAGTGACAGCGTCCAGAGACTTGTTAATCCATGCGGTGATATCCGCGCCTTTGCTGAGGCTGGCTGCAAACCACAGACCAGCCAACGCTCCGCCTAAATGGGCGATATGTCCGCCGGCATTGCTGGAGGTGATGAATAACAGGTCTGTTACGATAACAATCAATGCCAGATACTTCAGGCGTACGGTTCCAAAAAGGAAAAGACGTATCGGGTAGTCAGGTTCCCGATAGGCGGGAGCCGCCCCGATATGTTTATGGAAGAGGCGGTTCCCGGAGGGGGGGTGGCCGCCACGATAGCGAGTACGGATGCCGATGCTCCCAGCATGAAAGAGTACTCCGTCATCGGACGGAAATAAGGGAAGATGTTGTAGGCCGTCATATAAAGCAGTCCGCCGCAGATTCCGCCTAAGATGTATACTCCCCGTAAGTGTCTGGCAGAGAAAAAGTTCAGGAACAAGGCGCCGAACCAATACAGCCAAAGCATATTGAAAAGAATATGCAGGACTCCTGCGTGCATAAACATATACGTCAGGACAGACCAGGGCTGGATGATGAAGCGGGGCAGTGAAGCGGGCAGTTCCAGCCATTCGAACACTCCGCCGAGGCTCCGGTTGAAGAGCTGCAATATGACTCCTGTCAGTGTAGTGAAGATAAATACTCCTACATTGATATAAATCAGTTGGATGTAGATGTTTCCTCTACGGAACGATTCCTTTAAATCAGTTATAATAGTAGCCATTTCCTCTGTCCTTTTTTCTCCAGTACATTATTAGAATGAATCCGAATATCATACCGCCCAAATGTGCAAAGTGCGCCACATTGTCGCCCGGATTGTTGGCAAGTCCCGAGAATAATTCTATCAAGGCATATCCGATAACGAAATACTTGGCTTTGATGGGAAACGGTAGCGGAAAGATGAACATCGGTTGGTTGGGAAACAGCATGCCGAATCCCAGCAAGATGGCATATACGGCTCCGGACGCTCCGACGGTAGTCATCATGTTGAGATATTCTTCCATGGGGATGATGGAATACCCGGTATTGACACTGTCGTATGCGGAAAGCACCGTCTCGTAATGGATGTATTGTACAAGCTCCTGGATAAGCCCTGCACCGATGCCGCATGCGAGGTAGTAGAACAGGAAGCGTTTCGGCCCCCAGACCTGCTCGAGTATACGGCCGAACATCCAAACGGCAAACATGTTGAAGAACAGATGGGTAAATCCGCCGTGCATGAACATATAAGTAATCAACTGCGCTGCATTGAAATCTCCGGCAAGGAAAAAGTGCAGTCCTAGGTAGTTGTTTAAATCAATGCCGTAACTCTGTGCCACAATTGTGCCGAGAAACATCAGTACATTGATGATTAAAAGGTTTTTGGTTACTGTCGGTATAGTATTCATAATCTGTTTTTTCGCTTTATTTGGCAAAAATACGAATAAATTCTGTTCTATAACAGAAAAAGGAACTCCTATTCTTTCTTTTTCTCTGTTTTCCGCCCTTTTTTTAATGTTTTTATTTGATATTCAGAATTTTTGCTCTATTTTTGTAGGAAGTAGCATTGGAATTTTTCTTTTGTGTAACAATTAATTAATCATTCGTATTATGAATAAGTCAGAACTTATTAGCGCAATGGCAGCTGAAGGCGGTTTGTCAAAGGCCGATTCAAAAAGAGCATTGGATGCATTTATTGCATCGGTAACAAAAGCATTAAAGGCAGGTGATAAAGTCGCATTGGTTGGCTTTGGCACTTTTTCTGTAATGGAGAGAGCCGGACGCATTGGCATCAATCCGGCAACAAAGAAACCTATTCAGATTGAGGCGAAAAAAGTAGCTAAGTTCAAACCGGGTTCGGAATTGACTATCGAATAAAATCAATCATAAATAAAACTTGAGAAAAGGAGGCGCATACAACGTCTCCTTTTTTATGGAATTAAAAATAGTTCGTATCTTTGTACGCAGAAAATACATTTGAATCATGAATATAGAACAGAAGTTGGTAGCGTCCGTAATGAGCGGACTGAAAGCGCTGTACGGTCAGGATGTTCCGGCTGCACAGATACAGTTGCAGAAAACCAAGAAAGAATTTGAGGGACACCTTACCTTGGTCGTTTTCCCTTTTCTCCGTATGTCTAAAAAAGGACCGGAGCAGACCGCACAGGAGATTGGCGAATATCTGCAGGCAAACGAGCCGTCGGTATCGGCATTCAATGTTATCAAGGGCTTTTTGAACCTGACAATCGCTTCTTCGGCATGGATTGAGTTGCTGAATGGAATTCATGCGGATGCAAAGTATGGCATTGTTGCCGCAACCGATAACTCTCCGCTGGTGATGATTGAGTATTCTTCGCCCAATACGAATAAGCCGCTCCATTTGGGACATGTCCGTAATAATCTGTTGGGCAATGCGTTGGCAAATATCATCTCGGCCAATGGCAACAGGGTGGTTAAGACAAATATAGTGAACGATCGCGGTATTCATATCTGTAAGTCAATGTTGGCTTGGCAGAAGTACGGTAACGGTGAAACTCCCGAATCGTCCGGCAAGAAAGGCGACCATTTGATAGGTGACTATTACGTGGCTTTCGACAAGCATTATAAGGCTGAGGTAAAAGAGCTGATGGCGAAGTTCCAGAGTGAAGGCATGAGCGAAGAAGAGTCCAAGGCAAAAGCCGAAGCGGAATCCCCCTTGATGAAAGAAGCGCGTGAGATGCTGGTGAAGTGGGAAGCCGGTGACCCTGAGGTCCGTACTCTGTGGAAGAAGATGAATGATTGGGTATATGCAGGCTTCGATGAAACCTACCGTATGATGGGCGTTACGTTCGACAAAATTTACTACGAGTCGGAAACTTATCTGGAGGGCAAGGAGAAGGTTATGGAAGGTTTGGAGAAAGGCTTCTTCTACCGCAAAGAAGACGGTTCCGTATGGGCCGACCTGACCGGAGAGGGGCTCGACCACAAATTGCTGCTCCGTGCCGACGGCACTTCTGTTTATATGACCCAGGATATAGGTACGGCCAAATTGCGCTTTGCCGATTTCCCCATTGACAAGATGGTTTATGTGGTAGGCAACGAGCAGAACTACCATTTCCAGGTGCTTTCCATTCTGCTTGATAAGCTGGGCTTTGAATGGGGCAAAGGGTTGGTTCACTTCTCCTACGGTATGGTGGAACTGCCCGAAGGTAAGATGAAAAGCCGTGAGGGTACGGTTGTGGATGCCGATGACTTAATGGCTGAAATGATTAATACCGCTAAGGAAACTTCCGGCGAATTGGGCAAGCTGGATGGTCTGACCCAAGAGGAGGCTGATAATATTGCACGCATTGTCGGTTTAGGCGCATTGAAATATTTCATATTGAAGGTGGATGCCCGCAAGAATATGACGTTCAATCCGAAGGAATCCATCGACTTCAATGGTAATACAGGACCTTTCATCCAGTATACGTATGCCCGTATCCAGTCGGTTCTCCGTAAAGCGAAAGAAGCAGGTATTTCCGTTCCTGCACAACTTCCGGCCGGTATTGAATTGAGTGAGAAAGAGGAAGGCCTGATACAGATGGTTGCAGACTTTGCCGCTATTGTGAAGCAGGCGGGTGAGGATTATAGCCCTTCTTTGATTGCTAACTATACTTACGACCTCGTGAAGGAATACAACCAGTTCTATCATGACTTCAGCATATTGCGTGAGGAGAATGAGGCTGTGAAGATATTCCGTCTTGCCTTGTCCGAGAATGTAGCCAAGGTGGTACGTTTGGGAATGGGATTGCTTGGCATTGAGGTTCCCGACAGAATGTAATCGAGATATTTTATCATATGAAAAAGCCCTCTTTGCAATTTGCGGAGAGGGCTTTCTTTTTTATGGCTTCTTTACTTTTTCTTCTTGGCGTATTTGCCGCGTTTGGCTTTCGGTGCATCGGGGTCGCTCTGCAGTTTGATGATTTCCCTGCATGCATCCAGGTTTAAATCCTGCGGGATAATATCCTTCGGAATTTTGTAGTTGTTGCCTTTATAAGAAATATAAGGTCCGTAACGGCCGTTCAATATTTCCAGCTCCGGTTCTTCTTCAAATTTCTTGATATGTTTCTGGGCCTCGGCATCTTTCTTTTCCCGGATGAGCTGAATAGCTTCTGCCAATGTTATTTCCAGCGGATCTATTGTCTTCGGAAGCGAGGTATACATTCCGTTGTTGTGCACATAAGGTCCGTAGCGTCCGGTTCCTATGGTTACTGTCTTGCCTTCATATTCGCCCAGGGTGCGGGGAAGCTTGAACAGTTCCAAAGCTTCTTCCAGTGTTATTGTCTCAATGGACATATCTTTCTTGAGCTGGGCGAAGCGTGGCTTTTCGTTGTCTCCGGCAGTACCGATTTGTACAACGGGACCGAAACGGCCGATTTTTACGGATACCTGTTTGCCGCTGCCCGGTTCTTCGCCTAAGATACGTTCGCCGGCCTTGTGGGCATTCTTGGTGGCAAGCGTGTTTTCCACGGACGGGTGGAAGCCTTTATAGAAATCCTTCAGGATGGCGGTCCATTTCTTTTCTCCTTCGGCTATCTCATCGAATTGTTTTTCAACGCTGGCAGTAAAGTTATAGTCGAGGATGTTGGGGAAATATTCCATCAGGAAATCATTGACTACCGTACCTGTATCGGTGGGCATCAACTTGGCTTTTTCGGCTCCTGTAATTTCTGTTTGCGTAACGTCCGTAATCTTGCTGTCCTGCAATGAAAGTATGTTGTAAGAGCGCTCTTCTCCGCTCTTTTCGCCTTTCTCCACATAGCCGCGTTGCTGTATGGTTGAAATGGTAGGGGCATATGTGGAAGGACGGCCGATACCCAGCTCTTCCAATTTGCGTACAAGGCTGGCTTCGGTGTAACGGGGCGGATGTTGCGTGAAGCGTTCCGTGGCAATAATGCTCTGGTGCTGTAAGACCTGTCCTTTCTTCAAAGGGGGCAGCAGACGGGTTTCATCCTCCTGCTCCGTGTCTTCGTCGATGGACTCGCGATACACGTGGAGGAAACCGTCGAATTTTACAACCTCTCCGGTTGCATTGAACGTATCCGCTTCGTTGCTGATACCGATGCTTACGGTCGTTTTCTCAACTTCCGCATCTGCCATTTGAGAGGCTATCGTGCGCTTCCATATCAGGTCGTACAGTTTTCTTTCCTGCGGAGTACCTTCTATCTTGGCATTTTCCATATACGTAGGGCGAATGGCTTCGTGAGCCTCTTGAGCGCCTTTGGTTTTGGTGGCGAAATGACGCGGATATACATAGCGCTCTCCCATCATGTCGGCAATGACCGCTTTGCTGTTGTCGATCGCCAGTTCGGACAGGTTGACGGAGTCGGTACGCATATAGGTTATCTTTCCCGATTCGTACAGCCGCTGGGCTACCATCATGGTCTGTGCTACTGTAAATCCTAATTTGCGGGCAGCTTCCTGCTGCAAGGTAGATGTAGTGAAAGGAGCGGCAGGGCTTTTTTTCAGCGGCCGGGTGGAGATGTCATGGATGGTGAAAGAGGCTGACCGGCAGCTTTCCAGAAATTTTTGAGCTTCGGCTTTGGTCTTGATACGGCGCGACAGCTCGGCTTTCATTTCCACCGGTTTGCCGTCGGCATCGGGCACGAGGAATACGGCGGTCACCCGATACGATGCTTCCGATTGGAAAGCCTGTATCTCGCGCTCGCGTTCTACGATAAGGCGGACTGCTACCGATTGCACACGCCCGGCAGAGAGTGCGGGTTTCACTTTTTTCCACAATACGGGTGAAAGTTCAAAACCTACGATACGGTCCAGGATACGGCGTGCCTGTTGGGCATCTACCAGATTGATGTCGATATTGCGCGGTTGCTCGATGGCTTTCAGAATGGCGCTTTGGGTAATTTCGTGGAAAACGATACGCTTGGTATGCTCCGGTTGCAGTTTCAGCACTTCGTATAAATGCCATGCAATCGCTTCTCCCTCGCGGTCCTCATCGGATGCCAACCATACGGTTTCCGCTTCCTTGGCTTCGGCTTTCAACTCTTCTACAACCTTTTTCTTATCTCCAGGAATTTCATAATGCGGTTTGAAATCTTTATCAATATCAATACTGAACTCTTTTTTCTTCAAATCGCGTATATGACCGTAGCTGGAAAGGACTTTATAGTCTTTCCCGAGGAATTTCTCGATAGTCTTAGCTTTTGCCGGAGACTCGACAATGACAAGGTTTTTCTGCATAAATTTCTGTTTTATAGTGACTCCAGCCACTAATTTGCCCGCAAAAGTAGGAAAAAACAAACTTTCCACCTTATAATATAAGGAGAATTTAGCAAAAATGACCTATTTTGTTGGTTATGTCTTTGATTTTGGCTATTAGAATTTAAAACTTACACCTCCGGTAAAGTTGATGCCTTCGGTGGGGTATCCCCAATAATATTGATAATCCTGGTTTAATAAATTGTCTATGCGGGCGTAAACGGATATGCCTTTAAAGAATTCGTAGCTGCCGCCGGCATAGAGGTTGTTGACCGCATCGACTTTGTTTCCCTCCACCTTCTCGCGCGAAATATGCCTGTAGCCGAGGTTAAGCAGTAAAGCGGATACGGGATGTACATCCATGTGCAAATCAGCTTCAAAGGCCGGTTTGTAAACGAGGGCATAGGCGCCGGCATTGGACTGGCTGTCGTCCTTTGCATCCCAATTGCGGTAAACTCCGGTAGCGGAGAATGAAAATATGTTCTTATAGCCGTAGCGTATCTCGGCGCCGGCATAGATGTTGCTTGTGTTCCATTGGCCGATGGAAAGCATCGGACTGTACTCATTGGCAGTGGATTCGAAATCTGCCGGTTGGAAAAACAAATCATCCTTTAAGTTCTGATATCCGCCGTACAGATTCAGCCATAAGCCGATTGCCGGACTGGCTTTGAAGCCGATGGCGGCATTTATTTGTTCGTAAGTGGCATCCGGTTGTGAAGAAACCTGTCCATACGGGCAGAATGCCTCTAAACGGCGGAAGTCATTTTGCAGTCTCCCGCCTTTGGCCTGTGCATAGAGGATATAACTGTCCGAGAAGTTGTATTCCACTGCTACATCGGGGGCTGCCCGGAATTTCTTTCCGAAACCGAAGCCCATGTCCACCAGGGCGCCGATACGTATTTTCCAATCATCGTTTTCCAGGCGGTAATGCGGGTTCAGACCGAGAGAGGTGTAGTTCTCAAAATGATTGTTCTTGTACAGCACATTGTCCATTGCAAAGCCGATGCCTACGGTCTGTTCGTCTGATATGCCGCCTGTGACCAGTGCTTTGGTGCGGACGATGTATTCCCGGCTGTTCAAGAAACCGGAATCGTATTGACGTTCGTAAAGCATCAGGTTTGTTTCGGCACTGAACCGGAGGGGCAGTTCCGTATCCGTGGATTTCACTCCGAAATGAATGTCACCGGAAATGAACTTCTGTTTTCTGACGGCTGCATCGGGCAGGAAATTGAAGTTGCTCAATCCGAAGTTGCCCGCAACGTTCAGGTCTGCTTTTCTGAAGCGGTGCACATAATCCATATTGGCATGAGTGCGATAGTAGTAGGAATTCCATTTGCCGTCATTGTCGGGTAAATCGAGTTTGCCGTCCATGCCGTTCATCCGGAAATTCAGGTTGAGGCGGTCGCGGTCGGACAATGTGAACAGATAGCCGGCGCGTGTGTCCAGATTGCCGTAGTTGCCATAACCCAGACGGATATATCCGGGATGTGTTTTGGCTTGCGTCTCCTTGCCGGTATATGCCTGCATGACAGTTGCAGGTATGGTATTGGCAGGCACGAGAGTTACATCGTATTCCACAGCCTTTTTATTGGCAGTCGGCGCTTCCACTTGGGGGAGCACGTTTATTTTGGACGCATCCGGAATATCGGGGGTATATTCCTGTTCCACAACAACCGTACGGTTTACGGTGGAGTCTTTGGCCTGTTGCTGGGCATGGACGCCCAAAGGTAGGGTTATCAGCGTTATTCCGCTGAGGATATATTGTATTTTTCTCATATTCATTGCATTCTTTTATTTCAGCTTTTCCAGTCTTTCTTGAATCATACGTTCGATATCATCATCGGCATGATAGTTTTGTTGCAAGCTCAGCAGATATTGGCGTGCATCCAGTTTCTTATCCATAGCGACATATACATCGGACAGAAGGATGAAGCTGCGTGCCAGCCAGTAGGCATGCGGGGTGCTCTGGTCGATGAAGTTCAGTATTTCCTTTTCGGCTGCGGCATACTCACCGGCATTGTACATCAACTGTGCCGACAGATATTTGGCTTCCGCACCGTATAATGTACGGGTGTCTTTTGCCAGAAGCTTCAGGTCGTCTGCCGCCTTTTTCACCGCTTTCTGGTTCAGATAGGCTTTGGCGCGGTAGTATAAGGCTTCATTTTGCAGTTCGGGAGTCAGTTTGGCTTCGGCCAGTAAAGCGGTTGCGGCCTGAATCACTTCTATGTCATCCTTCAAGAGCACACCGCATCGCAATACGCCGGTGACACCCAGTTGCCGGCGTTCGGCGGTTGTGGCGCGGGCTTGCAGTTGCTTGTAGTCTGCCAGAGCCTGTTTGTACTCCTTGCGGTTGAACAGGATTTCTCCGTGCATCAGCAAGGCCTCTTCCGAATACGGGCTGTCCGGATACTCCAACAGTTTGCCGGTATGCTCCAATACACCGGTTTCATCTTTCTGCTCTTTTCCGATGAGGCTCAGATAGTAATGCGCGTTCAGGCTGAAAGCTCCGTTCGGATAGCTTTGCAGGTAACGGGTGAAGCTTTCCCTTGCAGGGATGATTTCCCCTTTCATATACACCTTTTCCGCGGCAATATAGGTCAGCGAATCCTGCTCATTGGGTTCAAAGCGGATAGCCCCCGGCATTTGGGTGGCAAGCGCAGCAAACTCATCCACGCGGTTGGCTTCCACATAAATGGATTTCAAATCGCGCATGGCAAGACGTGCTTCTTCGCTGCCCGGATATTGGGTGATAACGTATTTATAGGCTTCGATGGCGCGGTTGTAATCATCATTCTGATAGTACAGCAGTCCGATTTCGGCGGCAGCCTTACGACTGACGGGGCTTTCGGGATATTTGTTCAGCAGTTCCCGGAAGGTTGCGATGGCCTGACTGTTATTGCGGCCCTGCACATACGAACGGCCTTTTTCGTAAAGTGCACTGACGGCATAGGGCGAATTCGGGTATTTGTCGGCCAGCCGGTTCAGCAGCGTAATCTTTCCATCGTAGTCCTTTTGCAGCCCCGACACCAGAGCCAGCTGATAGTAGGAGTAGTCACCGGCGGGCGTACCCAGATTTTCTGCCCGGGTATAGTACTGTTTGGCTTCGTCGAAGCGGCGGACCTGCATGTAGCAGTCGCCGACACGGTTGTACGCATCGGCAAGAACGGTTGCGTCTCCGGCCTTTCTCAGTTGGATGAATTTCAGGAAACGGTCTTGCGCCGTTGCATAATCTTTCTTATGGAAAGCTATGTATGCCAGATTGTAGTAGGCAAGGGCATACATTTCCGTATTCTTCTGTGGGGTAAGGGACAGATAATCGTTAAAATTACGGGCGGCTTCCTGCATGCGGTTCAGCCGGTAATAGGATTCACCCCGCCAATAAAGGGCATCGGCCTTTGTTTGCAGGTTATACCCGCCTAAGGCAATGCTTTGGTTGAAGCAGCCGATTGCCTGCTCAAACTGCGTATTGGCAAAGGATTGGGTACCCAACTGGAACAGAATCTTCTGCTTGGCTTCCAAAATGGCCCTGCCGGGATGCGTAATGCGTTCAATGGACTTGAGTGCGGCGTCGTAGCTGCGCGTGTTCATATACACCTCTACCAGGTAGCTGCTTACTTTATCGGCGTATGCGGAGTTGGGAAACTCATTCAGGAAGTTCTCGAATACCGTAACCGACTCGCCGAAAGCAGAGTAGGATGTTTCGTGAATGCAGAGAGCGTTATTGTAGGATGCCTGTTCCTTGATTTTCAAATCGGCATCGGATGCGGCGGCCTGTTCAAATGCCATACGCGCCTTGTTCTTGTCGGCAAGCTGCAAGTAAGCCAATCCCATGTGCAGATATGCGTTTTGTGTAAGCGCATCTTTGTTTGCGGTCACCTCGCCCAGGGTAACCGGAACTTGCGAGTAGACACCCGTCCGGTAGTAGGACATTCCCAGCATATAAAGCGCATCTCTTCTTGGGGCAGGCTCCGCGTTGTCTTTCTGATAGCTGCCGAAAGCTTTTATTGCTTCATGGTACTTGCCGAAATGATAATCGGCTGTACCTTGTATGCGGTACATCTCTCCCGTATATTTCTGGTTGGGGTAAGCGGAGAGATAGTTTTGCGCAACAATTTCCGCTTTGTCATAATTCTTTTTAATCAGATATATTTCCGCGATGTAATAAGGTACGAGCGCCTCGTATTTTGCATTGTCCTGCAGGCTGAGGAAGCCGCTGAGGGCATCGTCGTACCGTTGCTGTGAGTAGCGGATATATGCAAGGTAATACGTACAGTCTGCTGTATATCTGGAACCGGTGCTTCGCAATGTCTCGAACCAGATGGCGGCTTCTTTCACATTTCCGGTTTTCAGGTAACAGGTTGCCAGGCGGTAGGTCATGTCATCCCGTTCTTCATTGCTCAGGAGGTCGAGCCGGGAGGAGTTGAACATGGCGAGTGCATCGTCATATTTTCCCTCGAAGAAATAGGCGGACGCTATGAGGGCGCAGATACGGTTGGCGTGGGGAGTGTCGGGATACGCATCGAGATACTCCCGCAACAACTCTATGCTATTGGGGTTTCTCAGTTCATATTCGGCGCATACCAGCATGTATTCGGCTTCTTCTTTGTTACCGGCAGCGGATACCGGGGCGCCTTCCGCATCGGTTTGTTTTATAAAAGCCTGTAGGGGAGGCATGGCTGCGGCAAATGCCTTTTGCCGGAACAGACTTTCTCCTTCCTCATACAGCCGTTGCGGCGAAGTGATTTTCCCGCCCGTCTGTGCCGTGGCGAGCAAAGGTGCGCAGCAAAGCGCGGTGCATACTATGCGATAAATTTTATGTTTCATCTTCGGTGGTTATAGAATAGGGCTTTTTACAAAAATACGGGTTTTGGTTTGAATATGTTCCACTTGTTTGGCTTTTTTAGGATATACCCGCCAGGAACATTTGCAGACCTTTACGGATGGAGTCCAGCCCGAAATCTTCCGGGTGGATGTCCTTCAGCGGAAGGAAGAAGACTTCCGCCGCATCGTCCATTGCTTCGAAGTGCAGGGTATCGGCTACCGTACAGCGGAAAAACAGGTCCAGCGTATGCACGGGAAATCCCGAATAGATATAGATGTTCGGTAATGAAAACAGGTATTCGGCTTGTGTCACTGTCATTCCCGTCTCTTCTTTCACTTCGCGCGCAACGCCTTCTTCACCGGTTTCCGCCATGTCTATGAAGCCGCCCGGTAAATCGAGTGTCCCTTTGGCCGGTTCTTTGGCGCGGCGGCACACCAGTAACTCGTTCCGTCCGTTCAATATCAGGGCGACGGTAGCGGCGGAGGAGTTGAAATAGTAGACAAAACCGCAATCCTTGCATTGTTTTGATTTTTCATTATGAATTTCGAAATGCTCCGAACCGCATTTCGGACAATATCTGAATTGAGAAAGAGGATGTTCCATATTTTAAAGCTTTACGGGTTGCAGTAGGCAAAGATAGTAAAATCTATTCATATAAAAAGGCCGCACCGTATGATACTCTATTTCATACGATGCAGCCTCAGTTATAGACAGGTTGTTTTTTAAGTCAGCCTGCAGGTTTTATCCCAGCGGATTTTCTTCCTCTCCGCCATTGCCACTGCCACTGCCGCCGTTACTGCCGCCACCTGTAGCAATCTCCTCGCCGTTGGTCGAGATACGCGTTATTCCGGCGCTCTTTACCATATCTTTCAGCCTTTTTCCCGGAGTGAGGATTAGTTTCTGCCGGTAGATGCTGTCGGCGGTTACATCTTTTGCCTCGCTCTGGCTTTTGCAGTTCAGTCCCGGACGGATAGTGCCGAAATCTCCTAATTTCACGGTCGCTCCGAGACTGACGTAAGTGCTGAGCGCATCAATCAGTCCGTCCATAACCATTTTTACAACGCCGCGCGGAGCCATACCCTCCTTCGTAACCTGGTCGCACAGTCTGTCGTAGCTGATTTCTCCAATGGAGAACGAAGCGGCTACATACTTTTCCGACTTACTTTCATCGAAACCGAAAACTCTCTTTTTAACTACATAACGGAATGCCATAATCTTTTTTGTTTTAGATGGTTGTTACTTCGAAATCATATATCTTTGTGATCACAGTGCGAAGTTACAACATGCCGGAACGGACGGGTGCTTTAAAAGCGCTTTCGGTACTTTCCCTGTGCTCGGAAAATCCTATAAACGGCTATTTAATATTTTGGTTTACAGATGATTGAAACTTTTTTAAAATATTTTGGAAATATCGTAAAAGAATCGCTTCATGGAGAATTTTGCCGCTATAGATTTTGAAACGGCCAATGAACAGCGCACCAGTGTATGCAGTGTCGGTGTAGTCATTGTGCGGAATGGAGAAATTGCAGACAGCTATTACAGTCTGATTCGTCCCGAACCGGAGTATTATACTTATTGGAATACCCGTGTGCACGGCCTGACCCTGGCGGATACGTCCCGGTCGCCTGTCTTTCCGGCCGTATGGCAGGAAATAGTACCACGCATTGAGGGACTGACGTTAGTGGCGCATAATAAAGCGTTCGATGAGAGTTGCCTGAAAGCGGTATTCCGCATGTACGGCATGGATTATCCCGATTATGATTTCCGTTGTACTTTGCAGGCATCACGCCGTGCCATTAAGGGACTGCCCGATTATCAGCTGCATACGGTAGCGGCATGGTGCGGTTACCGGTTAGAGCAACATCACCATGCGCTGGCCGATGCAGAAGCCTGTGCCTGGATAGCCAGGCAGATTATTTAGAATATCCGTTTAGCGCAGAAATTCGTAATGACCGGCAGTGCCTTCAAAAGAAAGGATGCCGTCGTCCGAACGTACTTCCATGGCAGGGATATATACCTTCCCGTCTTTCTTTATTTGCCATGTTCCCGGAATGAGGTCGGTGATGACAAATTTCATGGCAGCGTTTCCGTCTACTTTCATATCGACTTTGCCGGACAGAGGCCGGCTGTCTCTGCTGAAGGTAACGATCCGGTCGGCTATCTGTACGCCTACCACTTTCTCCGCATCAATGCGTTTCACGTCGTGCATCCGTTTGCAGGTGTTGTCTGCAACCTGCATTACGTTCAGGAAGCAGTCTTCGGTGGCAGGTGCGGCAGGCGACACTTCCACACGCCATGCTCCCCGTTCGTTGGCATCATCGGGGCGGTTGGGCAGTGCGTCGTTCGGGTAGTTGGTTCCGAATACCCAGAATTCTTTTCCTTTGCCGCCCACCTTTTCTATCTGTGCATTTCCGGCTTCAGGCAATAATACATGGTTCTGCAACATTCCGGTATCACCGTTTTTGGTGCGCCGGACAATGAAACGGTTGCCTTCTATCGTAGGTTCTTCAATGCTGTGCAGTAGCCAGAATTTCTTGAATGTGGGGTCGGAAGACACAACTTTGTCAAATACGATAAGTGCGGCGGGCACTTCGGCAGCGTGCAGGTTCAGGAAGACGAAGGAGCGTTTCGCCTCTTTTACTTTATCCGTGTAGGCTTGCGTGATGTCGCCTTTCAGATAGGAGTAGTCGGGTTTGCAGGCATCAGGCCCGAAGCCGTACGCCAGGGCTTTGCCGGTTGTGTAGTCTTTGCTTAGCAATTGCTCGAACGAGCGGCAGGTTTCCCAGCGGTCGCCGGGCATGCGTTGTCCGCCGTCATTGGTTGCAAATTCGGTCTTGCCGCCTCCGCCATAGTTCCAGCAGGCGAATTTTTCATCGGGATTATATACCAGCAGCGAATTATGCGCGATGGTACGTTTGAAGAAATTCTTGTTGTGCGGGCTGTTGTATCCGCCGGAACTTCCCTGATAGGCTCCCGCGTCGATGGCAAGGGGACCTTTGTAATAGAGCTGGAAAGAGCCGCCGTCCAAGTGCTGGTGGTTGCCGACAAACTGTTCGTTTATCTTCATTTCGGCAATCACGCTGTTTTCGTCCCATGCCGTGCGGGCTATCATCCAGCCGAAAGGACTTCCCGAATAGCGTGTCAGCGGCAGGTCATCGGGAGCTTTGGCCTTCAAATCCAAGTCTCTCCACAGAATGTCGAAGATGAGGCAGTGGCGTTCGATGTTGGGTTTGCGTTCGTACTCGTATGCCAGATAACTGTCTTTGTAGAAGCTGGAAGCCAGCATGGCAGGCAGTGAGTAGGACGGCATGTTTTTTCTGATGGGATTCGTATCGCCGGCCGGCATTACCTGCCCGTCGGGACGGCGGCGGTAGAGGAAGTCGTACAGGACAAACTGCTGCGCCGGGTTGTATATGGCTCCTGCGCCCATGCGTTGCAGAATCCAGAGCGAGAAGAGGTCGTTGCTGAAACGTACATTTACGTAGCTCGTTCCCTGATGGTAGTTATGTCCGGAGTAGATGTAGTTTCGCACAGGCAGATAATCCTTGAACATCATCTTTATTACATGGTTGTACATGTCCGGATATTCATCGTAGATGGCTATGCCGGCAGAAAGCATGTCCCGCAGTATCATCCATTCGCTGGAGTGCCCGGCAATCGGTTCGTTGTTGCGTGGGGGATAGCCGCATTCCATTGTTTTGGCTATGCGGATGAAAGATTCTATGTAGGCTTTCTTTTCGGATTCTTTCATCTGGTCGTAGCACCAGTCATATACCATTGCTCCGCAGGTGAGCATCACACCGCTGGCACGCGACAAATCACCTTTTGTTCCGTAATTGACGTTCTGAAGCGTGTCCAGCATGGCGGTAATGGCGCTTCTGGCCTGTTTCTTGTCGCCATACACCAGATAGTCGAGTGCCTGCACCTGTACGCGGCTGGTCACGCCACGCATTTCAAAGTAGTAGCGGAACCCTCTGTCCTTGACTTTTGCCTCTTCTTCGGGGGTACGGTCTTTGCCCAATTTGTTCAGGGTAGCCAGAACTTCCTTTACATGCGGGTGTTCCATGCGTTTCTTTAAATCGGGCAAATCGGCGGAGCGTACATAAAGTCGGGGGTGTACTTGCGGCGGAATGGGTACTGTGACGCCTTCCATATTCTCCCAGGTAACCTCTGGCCTGCTTTGTTGCGCATTACTTTTCAGACAGAAAACACAGAGGAAAAAACTCGTGATAAATAGGATACTTTTTTTCATGTTTTTTGTTTGGTATATTAATAAGTAGTTGTTTCCCGTTTCGTTTTGGAGAGGCGGACCGTGCTTAATCCTCTGTAAATGTAAGGCAAAAATAGTTATCTTTATAGGCTTTGAATACGCAAAAAGCCTCAGTGCCCCCATTTTTGAACATAAATGATATATGCTGGGACATTATTAATATTGTGTGCTTTCTGAATTATCCGTTATGTAGGATAAATCAGGCAGAATAATTGCAGGATTTATTCGTTTCTCTTATATTTATTAGTACCTTTGACTGCGAATGATAATTCGTTAAACCTTGGTCTCCCTTTCGTTAGACCAGGGTTTAACGAAAGGGAGACCAAGGTCTGACGAAAGGATAACCCGGGTCTAACGAATTATCTACCGTAATCCGGCTATTTATCTATGGTACATACACCGGTTGGCATTAACTGATTAATAGTTTACCTATATGAGTGCTTATTATGATTTGTATCAAAGTCCGCCGGATGAAAACGGTGAAAGCGTTTGTCTGCATGCACGTATCCTGCCGCGGGGAACAATCTCCGCCGGTAAATTCCGTGAGTTGGTGGCTAAGGCCACCGGTTTCAGTCCCGCCATTCTCGACGGAACTTTGCAGGCTGTTACAGACGAACTGTACAGTTGGCTGTCCGAGGGGTGGACGGTGGAAGTGGGCGAGTTGGGCTATTTCTCCGTATCGCTGAAATGCGACCGGCAGGTTACCGACAAGAAAGAAATCCGCTCTCCGTCGGTACATTTTCAGAATGTGAACCTGCGTCTCGGGAGCAAATTCCGTAACCGTTTCAATACGATGGAGCTGGAACGCAAAGCGTCGCCGTACGTATCCCGTTCCTTGATGGGCGAGGAGGAACGCAAGGAAAAATTACTGCAGCATTTGAATAAACACGGGTGCATCACACGGGCGGATTATGAATCGATAACGGGTTTGGTGAGGCATCGGGCGGTGTCCGACCTGAACCGATACCTTGCGGAGGGGATGATACGCAAATATGGCAGCGGCAAAACGGTGGTCTATTTGAAACCTTGATATCGGAAGAGAGACTTTTTTATAGGTGATTTGTCCCTACCTTTGGGCATGAAAACCAAATTTATGGAAAACACGCTTAAAGCCTGGCTTTTATCTTTTCTTCATTTATTTTTTCCCCGGCAGTGTGCAGTGTGTGGCACACTTCTGCAGGAAGGGGAGGAGGCTATTTGCCTGAAATGCAATATGGATTTGTCCCGTACGGATTATCATCTTTGTGCGGATAATCCGGTGGAACGCACGTTCTGGGGAAAACTTCCTTTGGAACGCGCTACCTCTTACTTCTTTTATCATAAGGGCAGTGATTTCCGCCGGATACTGCATCAATTGAAATATGGCGGCCGTAAGGACTTGGGAGAGACCATGGGGCGTTTTATGGCAGCGGAATTGGCTGTTTCGGAGTTCTTCTGCGATGTGGACGTCATCGTTCCCGTTCCTTTGCATCCCCGCAAGCAACGGATGCGCGGATATAACCAGAGCGAATGTGTAGCCAAAGGTGTTGCGGCGGTTACGGGTATCCCTTTGGACGCTGCTTCTGTGGTGCGCAAGAAGCATACGGAAGCGCAGGCAAGGAAATCTGCCTATGAACGGTGGAAGAATGTGGACGGCATCTTTCATCTTCGCCACCCCGAACGTTTTGCCGGAAAGCATATCCTGTTGGTGGACGACGTACTGACTACCGGAGCTACCATTACTGCGTGCGCCGATGTGTTTCGGGACGTGGAAGGGGTACGTATCAGCGTGCTGACACTTGCTGTTGCGAATTTTTGATAAATTCCGGTATTTCGGAAGAACGGGAAGTTTCCGGATATGTATTAAAATTTGTAATCTGTGTACTTTTTTAATAGAATAGTCATTTGAACTAATTTGTTTTTTAGACATTTATATGGTTCACTTTTAAAGTAGAAACGATATGGATAAAACAAATTTGTCAGCCTATATGGCTATGACTGTCTCTCAGTTGAAAGAAGAACAGCGCATGGGTACGGCGCATGTGTATCAAAGTACATTGAATCGTATCAAGGATTTTATGGAGCAGGACTCCATCAGTTTTGAAGAGGTCACCCCCGTGTGGTTGAAAGCATTTCAAGAGTATCTGCTGGAGCGCCAACTCCATTGGAATACAATTTCCACGTATATGAGGATGCTGCGTGCCACTTATTTCCGTGCCGTAGATGATGGGCTGGCTCCTTATCAGCCCAGGCTGTTCAAGGGGGTATATACGGGAACAAAGGTAACTGTGAAACGCGCTGTGGATGAAGATGTGTTCCGGCAGCTCAATGCACCTGTGGCGGATGAGAGCCTGGAGTTTACGCGCTTGCTTTTTTTATTGCTTTTTATGCTTCGCGGAATGCCGTTTGTAGATATTGCTTTTCTGCGGAACTGTGATTTGCGTGGCAATGTGATAGTATACCGTCGTAAAAAAACGGGTGCATGGCTCACTGTACGTGTAGAAGCTGAGGCAATGGAGATTATACGCAATCTCAGGAATACCGATAAGGCTTCTCCCTATTTATTCCCTCTCATTCATCATCCGGGAAAGGATGAGTACCGGCAATATCAGAATGCTCTGCGTAGTTTCAATTATCATTTAAAGAGATTAGGAGAACGTATAAAAGGCGTTGCAGGACTGACAAGTTATACCGCAAGACATAGTTGGGCTACCATTGCCAATTATCGGAATTATCAACAGGAACTCATTAGTAATGCAATGGGACATTCCTCCGTTAAAGTAACAGAAACTTACTTTAAAAGGCACTCGGATGATAAAATATGGGATATGAATAAGGAGATAGTTTCTTATGTATTTGATAAGCAGAGGATTATAATTTCTTGAATAAAAAACATTGAGTATATTGATGTTTTGATAATACTACAAATGTTATCCGTTACTTTGTAGGTAACGGGAGTTATATATTGTGACAAATATCAACAAAATATTTGTATTAAACAAGAGAAGAAAAGATTTTTTTATGAAAAATAAGTGAAGTCGTCCTTTGATGTGCTTACAAGACGGACTGACTTGAATGATAGCGTTTTCCTTTGGTGGAAAATGCATAATACCTTCATGTCCGTATTATATTAAATTAACACAGAAAATCTGCTCGTATTTTTTCGCTCTCTCCAATAATCCGCAACAGTTAATTATGTTGATGCAAGATGTCTCTTGCAGTGTGTTTGTTCCTGTTTTCCCGTTACCTACAAAGTAACGGAAATGTTAACCTGATAAAATATATAGACAGATAAGTTATATCTTAATAAAAATGGAGAGCATGAAAAAGAGCCTTTGCATTATTTTCCTGTTTATCGGCATTTCTTTGTCAGCACAGGACATTTCGTTGAAGACGAATCTTCTGTATGACATCAGTACTACTTTCAACCTTGGTGCCGAATTCCGGCTGGCTCCGAAATGGACGCTGGATGTTTCCGCGAACTATAATCCTTTTACATTTTCAGACAGTAAGAAGTGGAAGCACTGGATGGCACAGCCCGAAGCACGGTATTGGCTGTGTGAGGCGTTTAACGGACACTTCTTTGGTTTGCACCTGCTTGGAGGGCAATTTAATGTGGGCAACGTGAAATTCCCTCTGGGCATTTATCCTACCACCAAGGACTATCGGTATGAGGGATATTATTACGGCGCCGGCTTGTCCTACGGTTATCAGTGGATATTGGGCAACCGCTGGAGCCTGGAAGCGAGCATCGGTGTAGGTTACGTACAGAATCATTACGATAAGTATGACTGTCCCAAATGCGGTGAGTGGAAAGAGAAGAATGACAAAGGGTACTTCAGCGTTACCAAAGCCGCGGTATCATTGATATATGTTATTAAATAAGGGAGGAAGCACATTATGAGAAAAGAATGGATATATGGCAAACTGATATGCGGTGCGTTGTTCTTGCTTGGAACGTGTCTTCCTGCTTTCGCGCAGACGGGACATCTTTCAGGCGTACGCGTAGTCAATGATGAAATAAAGAAGAACGGCCGTGAGGTTCATGTGAATTTTGTACTTGATATAGAGGAGATGCATGTGAAGCGTCAGGAGAGCGTGCGTCTTTATCCGGTGGTGGTGGCGAAAGAGGGTGGTAAGAGTCTGGAGCTTCCTTCTGTGGTGTTGGACGGTCGTGTCCGAGATAAAGTACACCGCCGTGAGAAGGTGCTGACCGGGTCTGCAAAGACCGATGGCGCTTATATAGCGTTGCGCCGTAAAAACGGAGAGGCGCAGCAGGTGGAATATGCAGTGACTCTGCCTTATGAGCCTTGGATGGCTCAGAGCCGTCTGGTGCTGCGCGAGCAGGTGACGGGATGTCTGGAGTGTGCACAGTCCGGCATGGAGGAAACGCCGGTAAAAAACACGTTCCTGCAATTGTTCCGGCCGCAGTATGCCACAGCTTTTGTGCAGCCCCGGAAAGAGACTGTGAAGGTACGAAACGAGGTGCGTGTGGCACGTTTGCAGTTCCGTCAGGACAGTTACAATATAGACCCGAAGTTCAAGAACAACGAATCGGAACTTGCCACGGTAAGCAGCTCTGTCGAGGTGGTAAAGACAAATCCCGATTTGACCATAACCGGAATTTATATTACCGGATATGCTTCTCCGGAGGGTACGGTGGAGTATAACCTGAAGCTGTCGAAGAATCGTGCGGAAGCATTGGCAGCGTATGCGCAGAAAGATACGGAAGTGGATGCTTCGCTGTGGCATGTGACCGGTGTGGGCGAGGACTGGGAAGGTTTGCGCAAGGAAGTGGAGAAACATCCGCTGTTACTGAAGATTGACGACGTGCTGAGGATTATCGATGAGTGTGACGGCGATAAGGACCTTTGTGAACAACGTATCCGCAATCTTGTGCCTCCCGAGATTTACCAACGTTTGCTGAACGAAATGTATGGCCCGTTACGTCGTAATGAGTACCGCATAGAATATAATGTGAGAAACTTTAATCTGGAAGAGGCAAAGAACCTGTTGAAAACCCGTCCCGACCTGCTGAGCGTCGAGGAAATCTATATGGTGGCAGATTCGTATGGGAAGGGCAGTGCGGAATATGATGAGGCTATGCTGACTGCTGCCCGCACATATCCGGCCAATGCCGCTGCTGTGGTGAACGGTGCTTGTGTGAAGATGGAGCAGGGTGACGTGAAAGGTGCGATAGACCTGCTGGAGGGTTGTGAGGTGAAGGATGATGCTTCGGTTTTGAATGCGCTGGGTGTTGCCTGTGCCAGGGACAAACAATATGACAAGGCGAAAGAAATACTGGAGCGTGCCTTGAAGGCGGGAAGCATGGAGGCGCAAAAAAATCTGGAGCAGTTGGCGGGAGTGGTAGCTGATTTATAGTATACCACAGGATACATGTTTGTAGCAACATATAACAGAATACACAAATAGAACGAGTTATTAATACTATTTTATTTAATTAATCTATCAACTTATGAAATTAAACAAGTATTTTATGCTGGGATTGGCAGGATTGGCTTTCGCAGCATGTAGCAACGAAGATGAAGGTAATGATATCTTGACGAAAGGTACCAAGCAGATTTCCGTGACGATTTCTGCCGGAAGCTATGGACAGACAAAAGCCGGAAGCGGATGGACAGAGGATGCTGATAAAGCTATTAATCCTCAGAATATCAAACTTTACCTGTTGAAAGCAGATGGTAATATTGTTGAGGTAAAAGATGCACTGGTCGGTAGTGACAATGTCTATCACAATGTAAGTCCTGAGGTTACTAAAATTGCGGCTGTTGCCAATTTTAACGAAGAACAACTGCTTCCTGCTCAAGGAAACTGGGAGAATGATATTTTGAAAGCAACTTTGAATATGAACAAATATGGAGCTGCATCCACAGCACCTTTAGCAAGCAAAGTAGCTGATTTGGTTCCTAATGGTACTGATGTAGCAGATGGCAATACGATGTATACGGCAACAGTTGAACTGGCGACCATGCTTTCCCGTATCGAGTTGAGCGGTAATCTTACATGTACCAACTTGGGTGCTAGTGCATATAGCAAGTTAGCATTGACCCACATCGGTCTTAATGGAGTACATCAACAGTTTACATTGGGTGGAGAACCGGTTGGTGATGGATTATATGATAAGACCAACCAAGGAGGATATCCGGTAGATGTACCTGCATGTTTTTATGATGAAACATCCGGTCCTGAAATCACTACTACTGCTAAAACAGCTTTAGGGGCAGGTTATGGCTATAATGTACTGGGTCAGCCTAAAGAAATGCTTCTTAAGTTCGATACTGAATACAAGAGCCCTGTAGCCGAAGGATTTATCGTTTATGATCCTGCCTACTTAAAGATTACAGGTCTGAAAACAGCGGAAGGTGACAAAGTAACCATGGAAGCCGGTAAAATCTATCAGATTACAGACCTGGAATTTGAAGAAGAAGACTTGACCGATTTGGATCCGGGAGAACCTACTATCTGCGTTACCGCTACTGTAAAAGTAAAGGACTGGGAAATTGTACCGGTAGAACCTGAATATGGCAAATAATCTCTACTAATTTTTTCAACCGGAGGGATTGTATCAAAACAAGGCACTGAGACAGGAACTGTTCCCGGTTTTGATACATCCCTTCCATCTCTCTCTTTCAACTAATTCTAAGAAACATACATAAAATATGAAATACACCAAATACATACTATCCTTGATGTTTTTAGCTTCGCTCAACGGGTGCATCAAAGAAGATATGAGTGACTGTCCGGGCAACTGCCTGCTGGAGTTCAGTTATGTAGGCGACGGTACAACCCAAATCTTTCAAGATAAGATTCATAAAGTGGACATGTATGTTTTTGATAGTGACGGTGCGTTGCTGTCTTCTCATCCGATAAGCGAAGCTGATATAAAAACAAGAGCCACAGAGTTGAAGCTGCCTATAGGAAATTACCGGATTGTGACAGTGGGCAATACCTATCATACGGAGGTCAGCAACGGGCAAAGTCTGGCAACTGCCCAATTCTGTGATAAAAACTGTATAAGTGGCGAACGGATTGTCGGAAATGACTCTCTGTATTATGCTTACAAAGAAATCAGCATCCCCGGTGATGCACAACAGATAAAAGAACAGATGGATTTTGCCAGTTCGCACTACAAAGTCCATGTGGAAGTAGTAGGAACGGGACCTGTAGAGTCCGCTACCCGCACTCCGGTATGGCCGTTGCTGAGCATGAGCGGATTGTCTTCTATGACCGGTTTCGACAATAAGGCATGCGGCAATATTGTTACCTATTACCCTGAAACCGAAAATAATGCGGAAAAGCATACCATGCTGGCACGTTTTAATATAATGAGGCATACTAATCATGAAAATGTGAATTTAGACCTCACTGACGCTAATGGAGTGAACCTTGCTCATGTAAATCTGGCCGATTTCCTGGCTGCCAACCCTGTAGTAGACCTGACCAGACATGAAGCGCTGATACCTATCCGCATTGAGTTTAAGTCTATAGGTGCGGTGGTCACAGTTCCCGACTGGTACATAGTAGACGTGAAACCGGAATTTTAAAAAGAGAAAACAATGAAGACATTAAATACAATATATCTATGGCTGATGTTGGCTGCATGTATGCTGGCACTTGCGGGATGTGTCGAGGAAAATGTATCCGGTACGGGAGAAGGCGGGAATATCAGTGTGAAAATGAATGTAAATGCCCGTGGCGGTTCCGACATACAGGCTGAAATGGAGAATGCCGTAAAGAGTTTGCGCGTATATGCTTTTATCGGACAGAAACAAATTGGGTATTATCGTGGAACTACCGGTTTAAATCCGGATGCAGGAGGTAAAATCTCTTTTTGGATGGATTTGGAATTACCGCCTTATTCTGCACTTGTACAGGATGTATGGTTCTACCTGGTGGCGAATGAGGATGCAATGCTGAGACCATCTGCAACTCTTCGGGAGGATATGACACGCGATGAATTGGAAAAGTTTTATTTTGGAGAGATCAATGCTCGTGGTTATGGTGCGGTTCCGATGGCGGTCAAGCAGTCTCAGAAAATAGACCCGAATAATCTGAAAGAAAGTACGGCAGGCGGTTCGCATAACGGACATCTGATGTGGAATGGAACTGTGGAATTTGAACTGGAACGGGTTGTAGGTAAGCTGGGCATGTATTTTGCCGCTAAGGAAGCTGGCATGAACTTAAGTATCGAACGTATTGATTTTTTGGGAGTGCTTCAATATAATTATCTGTTCCATCCGGAAGATGCAGTGTGGAAAGAAGTTCCTCCTTTGGACAGTCCATTCGAATTACTGACCACCTCTTCTCCGGTGACAAAGGTAATGACAGATGCTGATTATGAGTTGCTTAATAAAAAAGATCCGGAAAGTATAAAGAAAGGGTTTAATGACTTTTTTTCCGTTCCGGTTTATATGTTTGAAAACTATTATGGCTCCGGTAATCCGAATAGTTGGGGAACGGCAGATACGGAACATAAAGGTTTTGTGGTCAGGGTTACTTACAGTATTAACGGGAACCAATCGGTGAAAGATATTTATTTGCCGCAAGTGAAGCGCAACACGTATTGTGTGGTGCTTAACCGTATCGGTCCGGACGATGTGATAACGGTGGATTATATGGTGGCCGACTGGGACGATGCCGGTGCATGGAATGACTTGACTTTTGAATATCCTACATATAGCAATCCGGTATTGCCGCTTGACAGCGATAAACCGAATACTCCTCCTGTGGTTTGCTACACAGGCGATGAGGGTTCGTCCATAGAGGAGGAGGGAGCTTTTTCTGTTCTGTTTGAGATGACTGCACCGGAAAATCAAGAATGGACTCCTACTTTGCTTAATGGTGTCGGAAATTTTGTCTGTAAGGTTTACCAAAATGGAAAGTTGGTAGATGCACCTTATCGAGCTTCTCCCAATCCGTTTACAATCAAGGTGATTGCACGGAATCCCGATGCTGTAGGGCAGACTGTTAATTTTGGCATTACTTATTCTCCTATTTGGGATTCGGGAAGTCCCAGTCTGTTAATGATTAATGGAACACAAGGTGCTATTGCATGGCCGGAAAGTGGCGGCAGAGCAGATGTGATTACAATTAGACAAGTATCAGAAATTCAAAAATGATGAGCAGATGAAACGGATATTCTACCATATGGCTTGTTGGTTGGCAGTGTTAGGTTGCGCTGCCTGTAGCAATGAAACGGATTTTGTACAGCCGGAAGCGGACAATAATAGTATTGTACTTGACATTTCGTCTGCAACGACGCCGGTGACCCGTGCTGGCGCAACGGGTGCGGAAGTGACGGTAAGTTATGTTGATGTATTGATATTTGATGATACGGATAATAAAAGCTTGGCACATTATGAACGGGTGCAGGTGGTAGCCGACAGTCAAAAGAGCGGTAAAATTACATTGGCAAAAGCACAGCGGAAAGATTTTAAAGCTAATGAATCATATTGGGTATATCTGATAGCCAATAGTACATTGGGAGAAGACAAATTTCGAGAGGTAGCCGATTTGGGAAAATTACGCGGGTTGATGGAAGAACAGCCTAATATACACATGACCGGCGCCGGTACTGACCCTGAAATACCGATGATTTTTCTTATGGACGGTATAGCCTATCCCGCTGGAACAAACGAACCGGAAACGCCTGGAAAAGTAGTGCTTTACAATGGCAATCTTTCGGATAAAACAGAATTGGCCGTTACATTGCGACGCGCTGCTGCCAAAATTGTTGTGAAGATAAAGAAAGGGGAAGATGTTACCTTTGATAATTCATCGGGAGCCTATAGAGCGGAGTATTATCTGCGAAACATGCCTTACAGCACAACCCTTATTCCAAATCCAGATGCGAATGATAATGTAAAATTGCGGACGCCCGATGGTTCTGCGAGTAAATATTTTGCATGGACGGAAAATGAAATAACTGTTACGGCTTATGCTTACAGTTATAATTGGAAGGATAAGCCTTTGGAAAGAGAAACGCGTCTGGTGGTGAATATTCCGCTCTATTATAAGAAAGAACCGGATTTGCGCGAAGCTAATTATTATCAGATTCCTATCAGCAAAGAGAAGGTTTTGGAACGGAATACTTATTACGAAGTAACGGTAGAGGTAAATGCGCTGGGTGCAACAGAAATTTTAAAACCCGAAGAACTCGGACCTGTCAATTATACCGTGCAACCATGGGACGAGACAGTAATTAATGTTGGAGGAGAAACCGACCGGCCGAAATATTTAACGGTAAATGAGGAAGAAATGGAAATGTATAATATCGCGGATGATAACACAACGCTGGAATTTGCTTCTTCATCGGAAGTCTCGGTTAAGGTGACGCGGGTTTATTACATTGATAAATTTGGGCAAACACAGGCTACAACCAGTGAAGGGGAGATTGCCGGGATGGGTATTAAGGTAGTACCGGATAAAGGATTGAACGGAAATATCAATATACACAGCCCGTTGCCTACCAACAATACGATACGGTACATAGAATTGGAAATAACCAATGAGGATGGAGTAGAGGCTCGTAAAGTAGCGGTTGCCCAATATCCGTTGGAGTATATTACGAATATTCAAGGGTGGTATTCTTCTCGGGAAGATTTCGGCTCAACGTGGGAGAATCCCAGAGGAACTCCTAAACGAGTATCTGCCGATAATTATAGTCGTTGGAATGACGAGTGGACCTATTCTGCTACAGAATATGGACAGAGTGTTTTTTTTACATCAAAAATTGCCGAGCAAATTACTTTGGGTAACAATAAAGGGAAGTCTTCTATCTCATATTATTATTTTCTGAGCAATTTTTCTTCTGAATTTACACAAAAAGAGATATGGGCTGCTGGTAACGCAAGGATGTACCATGTTCGGATTACTGCTTCTTCTGGTGATTATACAATCGGTAAGCCTCGCGTTACTGCTGACGGTATTACTGATCCCGGTAGGGATAATGAGAAGCTGGTATCACCTTCATTTATGATTGCATCTCAATTAGGAGCGGTTTATGATGTCAATAGTGTTGAAATGGCTGCAAGTCATTGTAAACAGTATGTAGAGGTTTATAAAGATGAAAAAGGAAAGAGTGTTGTACTGAGTGATTGGCGTCTTCCTACCAGAGCTGAACTGAAAATTATTATAGATTTCCAATATAGAGATAATGCTGCAATGGATGAGGTACTTGCGGGAAAAGAATATTATAGTGCTAGTGGAGTAGTTGATAATCCGGATGGTAGCAGTATATCTGGGGGAGTTGCTATCCGTTGTATCCGTGATGCCTTTGATACCCAGAAATAGAGAAGAATAAAAAACAGAAAGATATGGCAAAAGCAATAAAGCATACAGTACTTATTGTGTTGGGACTGTTGGTCTCATTCACCGCCTGCCAGACGGATGAGTGGACTGCTTTTCAAGAAAAAGAAGCTCCCGAAGGTTATGTTAATATACATTTCGAAACGGAAATACCGGCTATGCCGGTGGTGACTACCCGCTCTGTAGACCCGGATGGTAAAGGGGTAAATAGTATGCAGCTGTTTTGTTTCGACAGTTACGGATTATTTATAACAACTACGCCGGCAACAATCACTTCGCGCGGAGAAGAGTCGGGAGAATTTACAGCAACCATACCTAAGAATACACGTCGTATTCATTTTATTGCCAATCAGAATATGACTGATTTCCAGGAAGATGAATTCAGAAATAAGTCGGAGGCAGATGTGATAGCTCTGCTGGAAGGTTCGTCCGGTATGATGATTTATTGGGCTCGTTTTGCATGCGATGCTAACAACGAAGAACCGATTGACCAACAATTGGCCAAGAATCCTAATATAATAATGATTCGTAATCAGGCTAAAATTACAATAGACAATCCGACAGGAAACGGTTATCTGGTAGTTACCGGTTTTACAGCCTATAATACGAATGCTTTTGGTACTGTGGCTCCTTATCATCCTACGAAAGGGTGGGTATGGTCTTCGAATGCAGACGTTGAGCCTTTCGTTACATTGCCTGCCAATGATGCCAAGTTGAGCGATATTCAGGATGTGCAGGATATCAGCCTAAATCCGGAATTGTATGTGTTCGAATGCGAAAACAGCTCGGAAGACCCGGTCAGTGTCATCATCCGCGGACATCTGCCCGGTGAGAGCGAAGAACTTTATTATCGGGTGATGCTGATTAAAGAGAATGGTGAGCAGGAATTGATACGAAGGAACCATCATTACACATTCCATATTGCAGGAGCGCTTTCTTATGGACAGCCTACCTTTGAAGCAGCACTTACAGCGGCTGCCACGAACAATGTATGGCTTTCCATTTCGGACGAAGTTGAGTCGGTGGAAGATAACAACTATATATTGGCCGTGAACCAAACGAGTGTCGTGTATAATGATGAAAGAGCGGGTAAGACTGCCGAACTGAAATATACACTGTCGGGCAAGAACGGCATTGTAATTACCGAAGCAGACAAGCCGGTTGTAACATGGCTTGACGGAAATACCGTGGCAGCCAATACGATAACGGAAGCTTTTACCATAAACAGTAACGGGGAAGGTGAAGGAAAGATTATCATTAATCTCCTGCCAATGAATAATAACCAGAAACTGGAAGGTACATTGTTGGTGAAAAAAGACCGCCTGCAACGTAAAATCAAGGTGATTATGGTGAAGAAGCAGAATTTTACGCCGGCATGGGCATCTACGGAAATTTATGGCAATATGGATGATGGCGGTGCGCACGCTACTATAATGTTTACTATTCCGGAAGATTGTCCGACAGAGCTCTTTCCGCTCAGGGTACTGCTTGCAGTAGAGGCTTTGGATGTACGCCATGAATCGGGTATGGTATTGCCGCTGGTGCGTGAAGGCGAGGAAGGTTATGGAACGGAGATGCCGGAATGGAAATATAAATATGTGTACACTGTAACGGAACCTGGTGTGCAACGTGTTTATTTCAGGAACATTCTGAATGAGGAGGATGGGGCAACCAAGGATATCAGTATCGAAGCCGAACACTTTAACACCATGCATCGTATCTTTACTTTTGCAGGCTCTTCACAAAAATCGATAACAGTGGTGGGACTGGGAGAGTATAATGGAGCAGAAGGCGGAGGAGACTTTGCGGATGATGAGAAAATCCTTTACCGTTTGGTGCCGCAGAAGAAAGGAGCCTTAGTGCAGTTTGATATGTTGTTGAAAGATGGTGTAACGGCTATAAATGCAGGTGATAAGGATGAGTTTTTACTTTATTCCCAATATTTGGATCATATAAAGGACGGAGAAGAGCCTGATGGAGTAACTTTTGATTGTACTTTTTATGAAGTAGACAAGAGTGAATGGGGCTCAGGAGGACGTGTATATATGTTTAAGCCGATTGATGCCGGAAATCCGGAAGAAACAGGACGTTACTCCATTTACATGAAGACTAATGTTGCACGGAGTGCGGAAGTAGTGCGTATGGCATCCAATCAGCATGGTTCTCCCTCAGGGTTGCCGTCGAATAATGGAGCCGAGTATACGGGAAATACCTATCGCTCCGTTACTTTTGAGCTTGCCAATTACCATCCTTTCCGCTTTGCCGCACGGGTGGATGATATAGGTACTGATGCTTCGGGCAATGCGGAGGAGGAGGAAACACCGCTGACATGGACTTATGAACCTGAACAGGAAGTGGATATTAGCTTTGATGTAACCAGTTTTACCGGTTCAGATGGAAAGTCTGTCGATCCGTTTGGAGAAGAGTTCGAAATCTATATTGATGCGCCTATGCTGGAAATAGATGATGCACGCCTGAAGGAATTCAACTTAGATAAAAACAAGCTGAAAGCCGATCCGAGCACAGAAGGACGCTTTATTTATACGGTAGAGGCTAATCGGGAGGATGAAAGACGATATGGAGTAGGTGAAGCCTTGCAAAAGGACGATGCCGCTGGTGCAGGAAGTCAAAGGGGAGAACGGAAAAAGCTTCCTTTCAAAACCAAATCAGCGGTAAGTGCCGGGGATATTGTTGTCAGTTCGAATAATAGGCAGGTGGTATTCTTTGAAAAGACATTTAAAGTAACCAATGAATCCATTACCGGAACCATCCGCTATACTGCTAACGGGGAGACTAAACCTGTGCCTAAGGGAGCTTTTGTATCTTTTGAACGTGAGGTGAACGGCAGCCGTATTGGTGTCATGACCATTCGGGAGGATGGCCGGTATGAGTTACGTTTGCGTAAGGAATATAATTTCGATTGGTATATAGACAATGTGGAACTGCATTATACGGTAAATGGAGAAGTTTATCATACTATGACCAAATTAAATGAGTTATTCAATAACAGAGATTTGGTTTTGACAGCAGCAACAACTGAATAACAGTAAGTATGCTGAGCCTTACAGTATTTATCAGATGGATAGAACTTATTCCGGTTGGAAAAGAAAATATATAGAATCTCTTATCATATACAATGGCTGTCTGTGACAGATGGCCTTGTTGTTTGTTTTGTTTGTATATCCCATTCTTGTAACCTGGTGAGGTAAGGAATGGGATATTTTTACGTTGGTCCATTTTTTTTGGGGGCTCCTCTGGAGGAAATGGGATATCCAACAAAAAAAGGTTCGCCGTAATGACGAACCTTTTTTGCTCTTCCTCTTGGACTTGAACCAAGGACCCTCTGATTAACAGTCAGATGCTCTA
>OGON01000258.1_pt1 | contig 44776 bp, 30 predicted proteins | sample 1552671 | NCBI WGS metagenome assembly OGON01 (sample SAMEA2580136, study PRJEB22360) | human gut metagenome | biome: human gut; feature: human-associated habitat; material: faeces | place: Denmark | collected 2008/2010 | reverse complement strand
CTGCGACAAAAAGCAGCTCGAGACATCGGCGACCAGCGGCACGTCTCCGCAATCGGGCAGCTCGTGGTACATGGTGCCAAAGATGGTGTTGTTCTGGCAGATGTAGACGTAGTCGAGCCCGTCGCCCGCGGCCTCGGCGGCAATGCGCGCGTTGATGTCGGCCATGTTGGGAATGCGGTCGAAGTTGGTGTCCTCGGAACTCGCGAGCAACACGGCCTCGCCGTACTTGGCGGCTTCTTTGTATGCCTTGTTGGCAAAGTTGCCGGTCACGACGTAGCCGGCGCGGCCACGGCGCATGAGGTTCATGGGGATGCCCGCAAACTGCAGCGTGGCGCCGCCCTGCAAAAACAGGACGCGGTAGTTGTTGGGGATGCTCAGCAGGCGGCGCAGAGTTGCCTCAGCGTCATCGATGATCTGCTGGTACATGCTAGATCGATGGCTCATCTCGAGCACGGACATGCCGCAACCGCGGTAGTCCATCATCTCGTCGGCGATCTCGGCGAGCACGCTTGTGGGCAGTGCGGCCGGGCCAGCTGAGAAGTTGTGCACACGTGCCATCTTCTAGTTCCCCCTCGTAGTCGTTTGAACGTTCGGGATACTTTAGCACAGTGCAGCGCCAGGCGCGACCGCATCACGGTAAAACTCGAGTGCGTCGCTATGATTTACAGGATGGTTACATGGGGGAGAGGTGACCTTACTCCTCAGGCAAATCCAAATCTGCGAGCGAAGACATGAGGTTCTCTAGGCGCTTGATCTCTTCGCCGCAAATTAGCTACCTCCTGCCCGCTACGACGCCAGTGTGGCAATGACGGCTTCGTCGCCGGCGTATATTAAGGTGTTGCCATCGGGAATGATCGTTTGGCCGTCGCGCTTGAGCATCACCACAATAAACGGATGCTTGCCTTGCGGCACGTCGCGCAGGCGCTGGCCGGCCAGGCGACCGTGGGGCGTCACGGTGACCTCGCGCAGCGTAACCTCGGCACGCTCTTCAAACGTCGGCGCGGCCATCACCAGCAGGTCACCTTCCTCGATGACGGTATCGCCGTTGGGCAGCACCGGGTGCGCCCCGTCGCGCAGCACCAGGACCACGAGCATGTCTGTGGCGCTGCCAATGTCCGCGAGCGAGCGTTCGGCAAACGGATGTCCAGCGCCCACCTTGAGCTTTACAAACGACATGCCGTCCTCGTCGCGGTAGTCGTTAAAGGTGCGGCGCACGTCGCCGGTCGCATCGATCATATCGAGCTTCTTCGCCACCGCCGGCAGCAGCGAGCCCTGCACCACAATGCTCGACACGGCAATCACAAACACCAGGTCAAACAGGTCGTGTCCGCCGGGAACGCCGGCCACCACGGCAAAGAGACTAAAGACGACCGAAGCTGCTCCGCGCAGGCCCGCCCAGCTTACGAGCGCGACCTGGCGGGGGTTCGTCTTAAAGGGCGCCAGGAGCACGCCGACGGCGATGGGGCGGCTCACGAAGAGCATGAACGCCATGAGCGCCAGGCCCGGCAGCAGCATTTGCGGCAGGCGTGCGGGTGTAACGAGCAGGCCCAGCAAAAAGAAGATGGTCATCTCTGCCATCTCGGTGAGGGTGTCAAAGAAGTGCGCCATCTCGACTTTGCCGGTGATGTCGCTGGCACCCAGCACAATGCCGGCCAGGTATACAGCCAAAAAGCCGTTGCCGCCCAGGTAGCTCGGCAGCGCGTAGGCGACGATGGCCACGGCGAACAAAAAGATGGTCTGCGCGTCCTTGGCCGTTGCGTGCGCGCGTTCAATCAGGCGGCCCGCCGCCCAGCCGATGGCAAGGCCCAGGCCCACGCCCAGGATAATCTGCTTGGTCAGCAGTGCGGGAATGTTGATGTCGCCGCCGGCCGCGAGTGTGGCGAGCACGGCGGTGAGCATGTAGGCGACGGGGTCGTTGGAGCCCGATTCGACCTCGAGCAGCGAGTCGGTGCCGCCCCTCAGCGAAAGGCTGTGCTCGCGCAGAACGCTAAAGACGCTGGCCGCGTCGGTGGACGCCACGACCGATCCCAGCAGCAGGCCGCCGATCCAGTCGAAACCCAGCACAAAGTGGGCGAATACGCCGGTGATGCCGGCAGTGATGACGACGCCGAGCGTGCTCAGCAGCACTGCAGGTATGGTGACGGGCTTGGCGCGGTCGATGTTGGTGTTAAAGCCGCCGTAGAACATGATGAACAGCAGCGCCGTGCTGCAGACGGTTTCGGTGAGTGCGTAGTCGCTAAAGTCGATATGCGCCGGGCCGTTGACGCCCAACAGCATGCCCAGCGCGATAAAGATGAGCAGGGTGGGGAAGGGGAGTTTTTTGCCGACGGGTTTGATGGTCAGGCACAAAATGATGACGAGGCCGATAAAGAGAAGGATCTGGTTCATGGATAGTGTCCGCTCCTGGGTGGTTGGCGTGGCACGGTCAGTTGTCTGCGGTCATTTGTACCCAGAGATGGTGGGTTTATGGGGTTGGATTGCGGGCGTGCGCGATATCGTCATAGACGGCTGCCGTCTTTGCCTCTGCTCGGAAACCCTTTCCAGCTTTATTGCAACGGAGTACAATGGGTAACGTTTAAGTTCAACTTGAAGTTTTAGTTGCGGCGCCGGGCTTCGGCCGCAATGCAAGGAGAGGCGTACCATGGCGATCTATGTGACATCTGATGCTCACGGGCACGTGCGTGCGCTTGACGAGGCCCTGTCTAAGATCTCGTTGACGTCCGACGACACGTTGTACGTGCTGGGCGACATGATCGATCGCGGGCCCGATCCGGTCGGCGTTATTAAGCTCGTGCGCTCGCTGCCCAACGCCCGCGTGCTCAAGGGCAATCACGAGCAGATCATGCTCGATGCCATCATTGGTCAGGATCCGCTCGATGCCGAGACCTGGGATATCAACGGTGGCTGGACGACGCGCGATCAGCTCAACGACATGGAATTTGAGGCATACGAGGAGCTCGTGCGATGGATGGCCGCGCTGCCGCTCTACGCAGTGGTCGAGACCGAGGAGCGCCCGTATCTGCTGGTACATGCTGGAATCGAGATGAAGGCGGCGCGCGCGTTTTTGCTTGAGCATGGCGTCGATTGTGCCGATGGCGTTGGAGCGGTGGGTGCCGATCGCGAGCTGCTGCAGCAGATGCTCGCGGTACAGTCGTCCGATGACCTGCTGTGGATTCGTCACGGCTATTGGGATGTGCCGACCGGGCTGCTTTCTACCGAGGGTAAGGGCCCGGTCGTTGTGAGCGGTCACACGCCAACGGTGTCGCTCGGGCGTTATTGCGAGGTCGGTGGTCTTGCGGGGCTCGACGAGGAGTCGGGCCGCGGGCAGATCGTGCGCCTGGGCGGCGAGGATGCCGCCGGTGTGCCCGATCGCATCGACATCGACTGCGCCGCCGCCACCGGCTCCGAGTTCGGCCGCGTGGGCATCCTGCGACTGGACGACGGGGCCGAGTTCTACGCGAACATCAACCCGGGCGAATAATCGGTGCAAGTGGTAGCTAATTTGGGAAGGGTTTTTTGACTTCTTTTGCCCTTCTGCCCGCTAATTGATTTCTCTGGGACGGGGATTAAATAATCATTTGGCTGCCCGCCGGCTAAGTGAGTAGACTTTTTTGGAAATGCCGAGCACCCAACATATTTGCCTCAATAAAACCGCAGGTCACAAACTTGTGCTCTGTCGGTGTGGTCGGGGATTCGGTAAAAACCTACTCACTTAGTTTTACGCGATGCATATTGTCTTCAACGAGACCCCAGCCGGGGCGATTCCATCGCAAATTCCGGTGACCGGGGCAGCTAATTAGGCGCCGTATGGGTTCCGGTCGCGCTCGATGCGTTGGCGGATGTGGGCGTACTCGATTATCAGCAGCACCAGGAGTAGGGCCATGATGGCTAGGTAGCTCACGACGGCGCCCATCAGGCCGAGCAGATTGATCAGAATCACCGGCAGCACCACGCTCACGGCAAAACAAATCAGGTAGACCTTGGTGACGTCGCCGGCATGGCGCAGCACCGTGATGATGGCGTAGATAAAGTCGATGGCCGCGGTGACGCCGCCGGCAACGACCATTAGCAGCGCCAGCGTACGGTAGCGTTCAAAGCTGAGGCCGTACATAAAGCTCATGAGGGGAATACCGGGACCTGCCATAAATGCGGCGCACACGCCGGTGATTGCCACGATCAGCGCCATAACGGCAATAATAATCAAGTCAAAACGGCGGCGTTTGCGCGGGTTCGCCCAAATGCTCGACAGACGCAAAAGCTGCGGTTTATAGACAAATCCGATGCTCAGCAAAATAGCCTGCGCCGGAAAGAACAGGGCATTAAAGTACAGCTGATATTTGTAAGCCAGCGTGCCTTCCATCACAAACTTGGGCATGCTCTCGATAAGGTTGAACAAAAAGAGCGCACCAAAGAGCGGGGCGCATTGCGCAAAGAGACGGCCGACTTCGCGCAGGCTCACGCGGCGCGATTTTTCGGTTTCGAGCAGGGCGAGCGGGGCGGTGACCAGCACGAGCGAGGCGATGGCGGTGACACCCATGGCCATGGCCGCGATGGACATGCTGCGCGTAAGGAACAGCGCCACGCTAAAGATCACGATGACGCCGACGGAGCGTAGCGTTTGGCTCATGCCGGCCAGGTAGAGTTTATCGGCCTGCTGCAGGCGGCCCTCGTACACGTCCGCCACGCCGTCAATCACCTTATACAGGTAGACGCCCAGGCCAATCGTCGCCATCTGCGCGTCGTAGCCGCGGGCGCTGCTGTACATGAGGCCGCAGCCTAGGGCGAGCGCTCCGCAAAGCCAGCGGTTGAGCTGGTAGGAGGCAAAGGACGTCGTTTCGTCGATATCCGAGACTTGGAAATTGCGCACGCCGTAGTTGCACGCGATCATGATGAGCGTGCCGGTGACAAAGGCGATGGAGAACTTACCGGCTTCCTCGGCGCCCACAAGCTGCGTGGACACAATGGTGAGCAGCGGAAACGCCATGCCCCACACGGCGGTGCCCAGGGTATTCCAGAGATAGTCGCGGCGGGTGGCGTGTTCCTCGTATTCGGCTTCCTGCGTGGAGAAGCCGCCGCCGTAGACAGCGCCGAGCAGGCGGTTCCACCAGGCGTTGACCATGCGGTGGATGGGGCCGGGCTCGCGATCGCGCTCTCGGCGACGGCGCGTGGCCTGGCTGCTGTCGGCGCCGCCGGCGTTGCGCTGGCTCAGCTCCTGGATGCGTGCGAGCTCTTCGGCCGTGTGGGAGGCGGGGAACAGGCCGTTCTCGATGCGTCCGCCCTGGGACTTCGCGGTGCCACTGCTCGCTGCGGCGGGGCCGGCGACGCCATTGCGGCGGGCGATGGCGCGGCGGATGCTATCGAGGGGCGTGATGCTCAAAGCGGGGTCCTTTCTATTGCTGCGCTCTAGTATAGACGCGGCGACGTTTGCTCGTGTTTTTGAACGGATTGTTCTATATTTTCGGCGGCGCCATTCAGCAGTCGGCACTTAGGGACGTTCCTTATGTGCCGGCACTTTGGGAGTGTCCCTAAGTGTCGGCATCCGGGGACGCTCCTTGGCTGTTGCCTGTTCAAGAGTGTCCCCAATGACTAGGCCGCTTGCCTGCGATTTTTGACCGTTGGGCGGGCGCTTCGCCGTTGCCGCAAAAACGTTTTTGCACATCGGGTACAACGGGCTTTACGTGAGTAAAGTGCGCGCTGCGTCCGCGTGTTGCGTTTTTAAAGGAGGCCCCATGCCTGGTGTTACCCCTGCAGAAGTTCTGTCCAACTTTGGTATTACGCTGGTCGAAGATCCCGCCGAGAATCAGCCCCGTCTGCTGGTCGATCTACCCGCTGCGGAACTCGTCGAGCACGCCATCCGCCGCGAAGAAGGCCGCATGGCATCCAACGGCGCGCTGGTGATCGAGACGGGGGAGCGTACTGGTCGTTCTCCCAACGATCGCTTTATCGTTGACACCCCCGATGTTCACGACAAGATTGCCTGGGGCGCCGTCAACCGCCCGCTTTCGACCGAGAGCTACGAGGCCATCAAGGCCGGTATCGTCGACTACCTCAACGAGCGCGACGTGTTCGTCACGCGCGGCATGGCGGGCGCCGACCGCAACCACACGCGTCGCCTGCTCGTCGCCTGCGAGCGTGCCAGCCAGGCGCTCTTCATTAAGCAGATGCTCGCCCGTCCGCTCGCTCGTGAAATTGCGCGCACCGGTGAGCCGGACTTTTGCGTGCTCGCCGCTCCCGGCTACCAGTGCGACCCCGCCATCAAGGGCCTCAACTCCAGCGCCGCCGTGGTCATCAACTTCCAGGAGCGCGTGATCCTGGTTGCCGGCACCGGTTACTCCGGCGAAATCAAAAAGTCCATTTTCAGCGTTATGAACTACCTGCTGCCCGTCGAGGACGACGTACTGCCCATGCATTGCTCGGCCAGTATGGATCCCGTCACGCACGAGACCGCCGTGTTCTTTGGCCTCTCCGGTACGGGCAAGACCACGCTTTCGGCCAACCCCACGCGCCTGTTGATCGGTGACGACGAGCACGGCTGGTCCGACATGGGCATCTTTAACGTCGAGGGCGGCTGCTATGCCAAGTGCGAGGGCCTGGACGCGTTCCACGAGCCCGAGATCTTCAACGCCGTTCGCTTTGGCGCCATCTGCGAAAACGTGGTGCTCGATGAGAACCGCAAGCCTAACTATGATGACGTCTCGATTACGCACAATACGCGCGTGGCCTATCCCGTCGAGCATATCCCCAACGCGTGGACCAAGGGCATGGGCACCACCCCGAGCGTCGTGCTGTTTTTGACCTGCGATGCCTTTGGCGTGCTGCCGCCCATCTCGCGTCTGACGGCCGATGCCGCCATGTATCACTTTGTGACGGGCTTCACCGCCAAGATCCCCGGCACCGAGGTCGGCGTCACCGAACCCACGCCTACGTTCTCCTCGCTGTTTGGCGAGCCGTTTATGCCACTCGACCCCATGGTCTATGCCAAGATGCTCGGCGAGCGTATTGCCGACGGTCGCACCCGCGTGTACCTGGTCAATACCGGCTGGATCGGTGGCGGCTACGGCGTGGGCCATCGTATCGAGCTTGCCTACACGCGTGCCCTGGTGGCCCGCGCCCTCGACGGTACCATCGAGGACAGCGAGTTCGTGCACGACGACATCTTTAACGTCGACATTCCCACCACGTGCCATGGCGTGCCCGACGGCATTCTGGTGCCGCGCCAGTACTGGCAGAGCACCGCTCGCTACGACGAGGCCGCGCACAACCTGGCCGTGATGTTCGAGGAGAACTTCGAGAAGAAGTACTCGCACCTGCCCGAGTCCGTCAAGGCCGCCGGTCCGCACGCTCAGGTGCATGCCGACGCCCGTCATCGCGGCCGTGGCCTGCTGGGACTCCGCCACTAGCGTCGCTTTAGACCCACAACCACCATAAAGGGAGCCAGTGCGCCTTTGTGGTGGTTTTGCTCGCGCGGATGACTCGGGTTACAATACGCCTGACATATCGTCCCCTTCTCCGGATGGGGACAGCGCAAGCGCTCTTGTGACGGCACCGTAGGACTTTGAAGGTGGCCGTCGTAAGGGCGCTTTTTGTTTAGGCGCTCGCGTTGGCGCGAATCGTGAAGGGAGCACGTATGAAGAGCTTTATTGCCGAGGATTCATTCTGGGAGCTGTTTCCGCAGGCAGCGGTTGGTGTTGTGGTCGTGGAGGGCATGAAGCCCGCGGCTCAGATTCCTCAAGAGGACGTGGATGCGATTGCGGCGTTGCTCGACCGCGCCAATATCGATGCTGAGCGTCATCTGACCAGCGATACTATCAGCGAGAACGCGCCGGTCAAGGCATGGCGCGAGGCCTATCGTCTGTTCAAGACCAAAAAGGGCGCCCGCTGCTCAATCGAGAACTTGCTCAAACGCGTGCTCAAAGGCAAGCCGGTGGGCCACATTACGCCCGCGGTGGACATCTATAACACGGTGTCGCTGTCCTACGCGCTGCCCGTGGGAGGCGAGGACCTGCATGCGATCGAGGGAGATCTTCGCTTGAAGGTGACCGACGGCGGCGATGCGTTCCTGCCGCTTGGCGAGGAAGCGGATGACCCGACGCTGCCCGGCGAGCTTGCCTACATCGACGATGCGGGCGCCGTGTGCCGCTGCTGGAACTGGCGCGACGGCGTGCGAACGGCCCTGTCCGGCGATTCGGCCGACGCGTTCCTGGCGATTGAGTGCGTAGAGCCCGAGCGCATGGGGGACTGCCAGGCTGCCATCGATCGCTTAGCCGAGCTGCTTGAGCGCTATTTGGGTGCCAGCGTTCTGGTTAAGACGCTTGTGACCCGCGACAATCCGTGCGTAGAGCTCTAGCGGCGCCTATAACCTATTGATGCCCAAAACCACTACAAAGGTGCCTGCCCCCTTTGTGGTGGTTTTTATGTTGATGAGTTAACAAATGAGACATGCAGGGCTGGCGGCCGTTAAGTACGGCTAAGATGTTTACCCGTTAGCATTATGCAAGCGAAAGGCGGTCGTCTCCCATGCAGCAGAGCGACGAGACACGTTTCGAGGACTTTGTCGGACTGATCAGCGGACTCTACAAGGAGATTCAGCGCATTAAGACATCTGAGGGCGCAAGGCTGGGCCTTAAGGGCTCCGACATCATGTGCCTGTACTATCTTGAGCGCAGCAAGGATGGCCTGACTGGCGCTGACCTCGCTCGCATGGCTGGCGTGACCCGCGCTGCCGTCTCGCGCACGCTGGCGCATCTGGAGGAGGGCGGCTACGTCGAGGTCGACGACTCGGGCGATGCCGCCGTTAAGTATCGCGCCCCGGTTCGCCTGACCACGTTGGGCGGCGAGAGCATGAACGAGGCCGATCGCATTATTGGCGAGGTGCTCGACACCACCGGCAAGGCTATGGGCGTGGAGCAGCGTGAGCAGATGTATGCGTCGCTGCGTACGATTCTCAACACCTTGCGCGAGCTGTAGAGCCGTTTAGGCATTTGCTTCCCATTAACAACTGCATTGTTCCGTTTGAGCGCGTATTCCGTGCCGGGACATTGCTGTCAAAATTCCCTGCGCGAGGTCCGCGCAAGAAAGGATTCGCTATGTCCGTCCGCATTATTACCGATTCCGCAAGCGATATGTCGCCGGCGGAGCACCCGGCGCTGGCTGTTTTGCCGCTGTCCGTCACCTTTGGCACCGATGTGTACATGGATGGTGTCGACATCGATCACCAGCGCTTTTACGAGATGCTCGTAGAGCGCGATGAGCTGCCTAAGACCGGCCAGGTCAACCCGTACGCGTTTTCGCAGGCCATCGCCGAGGTTCGTGAAGCCGGCGATGAGGCCGTGATTATTACCGTGGGCGCTAAGCTTTCGGGCACCAATCAAAGTGCCCGTACCGCACTTGCCGAGGCGCCGGGCGGCGACGTATTCGTGGTAGACAGCAACAACGTCACCCTGGGGGAGCGCATCCTGGTTGAGTATGCGCTGCGCTTGGTGGACGAGGACTGTAGCGCGGCCCAGATTGCGGCGGCGGTCGAGGCCGTGCGCGACCGCGTGGTGGTTATCGGCCTGCTCGAGACGCTGGAGTACCTGGTGCGCGGCGGTCGTCTGTCTGCTGCGGCCGGCGCCGTGGGCACGCTGCTCAACGTAAAGCCCGTGGTGGCTGTCGAGGACGGTCTGATCGTGCAGCTGGGCAAGGCGCGCGGTTCCAAGAACGGCCGCAACCTGCTGAACCAAAAGGTCGAAAAGGCAGGCGGCATCGACTTTTCCATGCCGCTGGCGCTCGGCTATACGGGCCTTTCGGATGCGGTGCTCAAGAAGTATATCGAGGACAGCGCGGCACTGTGGGCTGGCCACGCCGAGGGCGAGCTGCCCGTTCACACCATCGGCGCCACCATCGGCACCCACGTAGGTCCCGGTGCCGTAGCCGTAGCCTTCTTCCAACCCGCCAACTAACTTACCTGCCATAAACCACTACAAAGGGGACAGGCACCTTTGTAGTGGTTTATGCTTTTCCGGGTGGAAGGGAGCGAGCGATGGCTTCTGAGGGCTTTTTTGAACGGGTGTATGAGGTGGTCGAGCAGATCCCCGAGGGGATGGTCGCCACGTACGGTCAGGTGGCGCTGCTCGCCGGTCGCGCGCGAAGTGCACGCTATGTGGGGTATGCGCTGCATAGCAACCCACGCCCTGGTCAAATTCCCTGTCATCGCGTGGTGTTTGCCGACGGCCGTATCTGTGAGGGCTTTGCCTTTGGCGGTCCCGATGCTCAGCGCGAGCTCTTAATGGGGGAGGGCGTGGCGTTTATCGATCCCATGCACGTCGACTTGGCCGCCTGTCGCTGGCCAGCAGGGCTCTAGCGGCTCCGCCGTGGCCAAAACCACCACAAAGGTGCCTGTCCCCTTTGTGGTGGTTTTCCGTTGCAGGTTTACCGGAGCTAACTTATGGAGAAGGTATGGCGGCGCATATTGACGTTAGAAAGTAAACCACGGTGAACTATATTGGTTTCAGCAACGGAGCAGGCAATAGGCGATGAAAAAGCCTGCCCTGTTGAGTTTGATTCGCATTCCTCCCCTCTGTGCGATTCAACGGTGTACTTCGGGAACAGGCCCGCTGGCAACTAACTGCCAGCGGGCCTGTTCCTGTTTGTCGGGGGAGTGCAGCGGGCAGAGCCGAACCGGTCGGGCACAAAAATAGCGGACGCCGTAGCGTCCGCCCTATAGCAATCGAAAGCTCAAGCCAGCAGATCGGTCTAGTACACCATGCCCATGGCGTCCCGAACCTCGGCCAGGGTCTGCTCGGCGATCTCGTTGGCGCGACGGTTGCCCTCGTGCAACACGTCCTTCACATAGTCCAGATCGTTCTCGTAGCGCTGGCGACGCTCGCGGATCGGCGCGAAGTACTCGTTGACGGCCTCGGTCACGTACTTCTTGAGCTGGCCGGAGCCGCTCATGCCAATCTCCTCGGCAATCTCGACCTCGGAACGGCCGGTGCAGATGGCGGCCGTCGAAAGCAGGCCGGACACGCCGGGACGGTTCTCGGGATCGAACGTGATCATGCGCTCGGAATCGGTCTGGCTCTTCTTGATGCGCTTGGCCGTCTCCTCGGCGGTCATCGAGATGTTGATGGCGTTGCCGTAGCTCTTGCTCATCTTGCGACCGTCCAGGCCGGGCAGCAGCGGGGTCTCGGACAGCAGCGCGTCGACCTCGGGGAACACCTTGCCGTAGCGGTTGTTAAAGCGGCGGGCGATGGTGCGGGTGAGCTCGATGTGCGGCAGCTGGTCGCGGCCGACGGGCACCACATTGCCCTTGCAGAACAGGATGTCGCAGGCCTGGTGCACCGGGTAGGTGAGCAAAAGGCCGGTGAGCTCGTGGCCCGAGGCCTCCATCTCGGCCTTGACCGTGGGGTTGCGCGCCAGCTCGGCCTCGGAGACCAGCGACAGGAACGGCAGCATGAGCTGGTTGGCGGCGGGCACGGCGGAGTGCGCGTAGATCATGGTCTTGTCGGGGTCGATGCCGCAGGCAAGGTAGTCCATGACCATGTTGTACACGTTGTCCTGGATGTGCTCGGTGGTGTCGCGGTCGGTGATGACCTGGTAGTCGGCGATGAGCACGTTGGTCTTGGCGCCCATGTTCTGCAGCTCCACGCGGCCCTTGAGGGTGCCAAAGTAGTGGCCCAGGTGTAGACGGCCGGTGGGGCGGTCGCCGGTAAGCATGGTGAACTTCTCGGGCGTCTTGGCCAGACCCTCGCGAATGGCGTTGCTCTTTTGCAGCGCGACTTCGTAGCTGTTCTCGTTTGGCATGATTGCTCCTAACGTATGTTCATGGGTCAAGATGATAGCGCGTTTATTGGAGGGGCGGGGGGTAAGTAGGCGAGGGGCGGGAGAGGGGTGGCTTGTGCGATGGGTGTGGTGCGGCTGCGCTTGGACAACGGTGCCTGGGCACATCCTCGGCAGCTTATCCTAGAGCTTGTGGTGGCGCTCTTCTTTGCGCTCCTCGGCTGCCTGCTCCTCCTGCTTAAAAGCGGGGTCGTCGGGGGTTACCAGCTCGTCTTCGTGCGTGCGCTTGTTGTAATGGTGGCGCAGCACGGGCTCAAACAGGTGCAGGTGCTTGGCGAAGGCCGCTGAGCCAATGGCGAGCACGGTAAAGATGAGCACGCGCATGGGGACCTCGACCTGATTGATGGCGGCGGCGCCGGCCGAAAGCATAATGCACCAGGCGTAGATGAGCAGTACGGCTTGCTTTTGGTTGTAGCCCTCTTGAATGAGGCGGTGGTGGATGTGGCCCTTGTCGGCCTGCCCGATGCTAATGTGGGCGCGCTTGCGGCGCACGATGGCGCTAAACGTGTCGATGATGGGCACGCCGGCCACGATGAGCGGGATGATGAGCGAGGTGAGCGCGGCGGTGCGGCTCACGTTGAGCAGCGAGATGGAACCCAGCGCAAAGCCTAGAAGCAGCGACCCCGAGTCGCCCAAGAAGATGCTCGCGGGGTTGAAGTTATAGTGCAAGAAGGCGAGGCACGAGCCAAAGAGCGCGATGGAGAGCGCGGCGGCGTCGATGCGGCCCGAGAGCACGGCGACCGAAAACATGGTGAACGACGCGATACCGCAGATGCCCGTGGCCAGGCCGTCGAGGCCGTCGATAAGGTTGATGATGTTGGTGAACGCCACCAGGTAGATCACGGTGATGGGGTAGGCGAGCCAGCCGAGCATGATCTCGCCGGGGGCAAACGGGTTGACGATGACGCCGATGCGCAGGCCGCCCACGCAGGCGATGAGCGCGGCGAGGACCTGACCGGCGAGCTTTTGCTTGGGCTTGAGCTGGTAGATGTCGTCGACCGCGCCGGTCGCAAAGATGACGGTAAATGAAAGCGCCAGTATGGGGTAGCTGATGTGCAAGAGGGGATGAGGCACCAAAACGGGCGGCCAGCCCAGGTACCAGGTGCCTAGGATCTGCACGATGCAGGCGACGACGAGGCCCAAAAAGACCGCCGTGCCGCCCATGCGCGGGATGGGCTTAGTGTTGATGCGGCGCCTGGAAGGATAGTCGACGGCGTCGAGCTTGATTGCCAGGCGCTTGACCAGGGGCACCGTAAGGAAGGTCGTGATAAAAGCCGCGACCGCCACGCAAAGGTACGGTATGAAGCTCGTGGAGGAAGCCATGAATCGATAAACCGCCAAGCGTCGAAGGAAAAGGTCAAAGGATGCCACGCCGCAAAGGGTATAGCTGACCCATGATACTCGACCAAGGAGGGTGTGAGGAATTGCACGGGGCGATAATCACGCGCTTACCAGATATTCGAGTGATAGTGTGGCTCTGCCTGGTGCCTTTTGGGGATCTTGGCGGGATTTGCAATGGCGATTTTCGGCAAAAGAAAACCACCCCCCACGTTACGAAAATGAACCCACCTAAAACAGGTGGGTGCCCTCATCGACTGTTCCAGCGTCCTTAACAACGAAGGATACCTGTACTAGGTACGACTGTGTGGGCTCCCTAAATAAACGCGACGGTTCACCCAGTTGCTCCGCGGGGGGCGGAATACCTACATCATAAAGCGGCACTTTATCGATTCCAGTCTTGACATTACAAAAATCGTGTCGGACGATTACGGCGCCTTGGGCTCGAGCCGTCTGTGGGGTTGATCCCCTTACGTTTGAGCTGCTGAATCGTTGTTTTGGAGCATGGTTTTATGCCGACGTCGTTGACCGAACTTTTTTCGCCCGCCTGCCATTTGTGTCCGCGCCGTTGCGGTGCGGCGCGCGATGAGGGCGCGCACGGCGTCTGCGGTGCTAACGACACGCTCAAGGTGGCCCGCGCCGCGCTTCATATGTGGGAGGAGCCGCCTATCTCGGGCGAGGCCGGTTCGGGCACGATCTTCTTTAGCGGCTGCTCGCTCAAATGTATCTACTGCCAGAACCACGAGATCTCGACCGGCAATTTTGGCCTTGAGATTTCGCCTGAGCGCCTGGTCGAGATTATGCTGGAACTGCAGGACCAGGGTGCCAACAACATCAATTTGGTGACGGCGACGCACTATGCGCACCTGTTGCCGGCTGCGATTGCCGCGGCACGGGCGCGCGGACTGGTTATCCCAATCGTCTACAACTCGAGTGGTTACGAGCGCGCGAGTGCCGTGGCGGCGCTGGGCGACCTGGTCGATGTGTGGCTCACCGACTTTAAATATGCCGATGCCGGGCTTGCGCAGTCGCTCTCCCATATAAAGGATTACCCGCGTGTGGCCGTGTCGGGTCTGGCCCAGATGGCGCGCGAGATCGAGCGCCGCGGGGGAGAGTTGGTGGACGAGGACGGGCTTATGAAGCGTGGCATGATCGTGCGTCACCTGGTGCTTCCGGGGCATTCAGACGATTCGTGTCGCGTGCTGGACCTGGTGTGGCAGACGGTGGGCGACGTGCCGATCTCAGTTATGAACCAGTACACGCCCAATGCGCTCATGCGCGAGCAGGGCGGCGAGTTGGCGCGCGCTGTGACGCGTGAGGAGTACGAGCAGGTGCTCGACCATGCCGACGACCTGGGTTTTACGACGATGTTCTGGCAAGAGGGCGGCGCGGTAGACGAGAGCTTCACCCCGGCCTTCGACACCACCGGTGTTCTTACCAGCGCAAAGTAGTGCGTTCGTCGATGATTTTTCTGGGACGGGGATAAAAAATCATCGAGAGGATCGCCTGTTCGAAAAGTTGCCAAAATAGCCGCGCCCCAAAAAGACTGGTTATTGGGCGTTGACAGTTGGCGAGCCGTAGGTAAAATATCGACTTGTCCTGGGGACGTAGCTCAGTTGGGAGAGCGCTGCCGTCGCATGGCAGAGGCCGAGGGTTCGACTCCCTTCGTCTCCACCCTTGGATTTGATAAGCCGCTGACATTGTGTCGGCGGCTTTTTTGTGAGTAAACTCTTTGAAGCTGCTTTATTTGCCTTGGGTTCACGCCTGCTGTCCAATTTGTTGCTCAACATTTAAAGATCTCGCAGCGGTAAACTTAATGTTACTGATTTGAATGAATGACCAGCGGTTTTCCCTGCGGAAAGGTGCGCCCGTGAGATCGGAGAATGAGCGAGTTCACTATAGGACTAGGTTTGAGCTTCGTCCTTGTAAGGTAAACTCACTTGCAATTGTTTCAGCTTATAAATCGGTTTTTTATTGGGTCTTAAGCAAGGAGCAGCGTCGCCAGCGCGTCTCAACGATCAGGGGACTTCTTAAAGATGGCGAAAATCAGCGTAGGTTTCTGCAGGGCGGCTTCAGCTATCCAGAGGAATATTCGGGAGGCGCCACATCTCTCGATTACGCTGCGCTTTGCACGCGAGCGTTTTATTCCGGTGAAAAGAATATACCTGATGCCTGGGTACTTGAGTATGACGAGCCGGATAGCACGACAGCCTTCAGACATTGGCATACTTGCATCGGCTTTAAGTCGATGCAGGGCGGTGCTTGTGAAGTCAACATCAAAGTTTCTTATTACACACTGTCAAGCTATGTCGGTCGCCCGTTGCCGGAGCCTCGCCCCAATATCCCTCGTTTTGTCAGAGATCTCTTCTCGCTCGATGGCTGTCATTCGTTTATCGGAGAGACTGCCGTCAATACCAAGCTAAGCCTTCTTGATCCAATGACGTTCGAGCACTCTTTTGCTTTGCCTTTGTGCGACAAACAGCGTGGGCTTCCCTTTGTCGTTATCACGAGCGACCATTGTGGCCATTTTCCTGTTTCGGATATGGAGGGTCTCGCTCGTAATTTAATGGGTATCGCCAACGTGTATGCAGTCAATCTTTCCAGCGATCGCATGCGCACCTGCCTGTTCGACCTCTTTGGTTATGAGGGCATCGCTTTCCAGTACAAGTGCCCTTCCGAGTCTCTGACCATCTATCGAGTGGGCATTGAGCTGGATAATGAAAAGTGCCTCTCCAGCCGAATGGTCATCAACAAGTCTAAGCTTGCGAACTACGGTTCCTCGCTGCTGGATGTGCTCAACCGCAGCCTTGGTCGCAGCTATCTAAAGGGCACTGCTGAGTTCTTGGATACGAGTGATATCGAGTGGCACAAGAGTAGGACGGAGTTATCGCAACTTAAGTCACGTCTGGAACAGCTGCGAAACGAAAGCCGGCGCCATGCCGAGGAGGCTGCAAAGCGCGAGACCGAGCTCACTTCGAGCGTAAGTCGGGAGTCGATTGACGAGCTGCTTCAACTTCTTAAGGCTGAGCGTGAAAGCGTTGCGGAATGGCAAAGCCTTGCCGAACTGTATTCGACGTCAAACGATGAGCTTCAGCGAAGAATCAATGCCCTGGAAAGCAATGACGATCGAGCAGAGCTCGAAGACAAGATCTCGAACCTCCAGTTTCGATGTGAGCAAGCGGAGGGCCGCGCTGATCAGCTTTCGGGCGAGAACGCCGCCCTCAAAAAGGAAGAGGCGGCGATCGATTCGCTCACGGTATTTCCTAGGTCGCTTGAAGAGCAACTCGTCCTCGTGTCCAAACTTTGGGCCACAAGGATTGTCGTTCTTCCCGAGGCTTTTGATTCCGCCAAACGCTATACAAACGGCGATGCCGATGAGCAGTGGAGAGTTCTCGCCTCTGCGGCTACCGCGTTATGGAAGCTAAAGTTCCAAGAAGAGTGTATGACGGATATCTGCTCCGCCTTCACCAACCAGACGGGTATCGAGATGACGCTCACCGAGACCAAGACGACTAAGGCTAATCAGGATTGCGTGAGGTTGAGGCAGCGCTCCTATAAAGGAAGGACCATTGATATTACGCCGCACCTCAAGGGTAAGGGCAAGAGCAAGATGGATCCGTTCCGTTTGCATTTTTATTTTGATGAAGAGAGTCAAAAGATTGTCATCGGCCACTGCGGGTGTCACTTGCTGACAGCCGGAACAGGCAAAGTTAAATAAATGCTGTCCCCTAAGGACGGTATACTGGCGTGAAGGAATGAAGCGGAGGGCCTCATGAATTTTGAATTTATTAAGCCGGTCCCAGGGCTTGGCAATTTATACGAAACTTGTAAAAACGCAGAGCTTCTTGCACTTAATGTGCCTGCAATGAGCTGCGTTTCTTCTCGTAGCGCACTTGAGTTTATAGTCCGACTTATCTACCGTTCTGTTGTTGGGGACGACCACGGAATGGATCTGTTCAGCCTAGTCACTGACGAGGATTTTGTTCGCCACATTAATGACCAGACGATTATCGATGCGATTCATGTCGTTCGCGTTAATGGCAACAATGGCGCACATGGTAGGACGGTAACAGCTCCCGTTGCATGTCAAACGCTTGAGCAGCTCCAGTACGTATTGGGCGAGACGCTCATGAACATGAACGAGATCGATGACTATCCGTCTTTTGTTTCTCCTCTTGAGGCCGTCCGCGCACGTCAGGCATCGCGTCCCACGGGAGCACCTGTCGAGGCTCCCAATAACGCCGAGTCTCCTGCTGTCGCTGAGCCAGCCGCACTCGTGACGCCCTTGGGCAAAGATGGCGAGCACGGCTCCCGGTGCTCTGGTGAGGCTATCGAGCTCACCGAGGAGGTCGTCGCGCGCTTTGCACCTTCGCTTAGGAAGACGAAGTTTGTTGTTACTAAGGGTCACGATCCTCGCGAAAACAGGAAGCTGTATCTTGATGCACTGCTTTGCGAGGGCGGTTGGAAGATCGCGCTCAACGCCAATCAACAGTATCCCGAGACGGCCTCTATTGATATGACGTTGGATGACGGAACTTCGGTCGATTACGTTCTTTGCGGAAGGGATGGTCGACCGCTTGCTGTCGTCGAATACTCGGCTGACGAGGGCAATCCGCTTGCCAATAGAGAGCGCGCCAATCATGCCGTCGATATGCTCGAGAAAAAATACGGCTATCGTCCTACGGCGTACTACTCAACTGGATACCGGTTGTTTTGTATCGATCCCCTTGGGTTCCCGCCGCGCCGCGTGGCTGGGTTCCACACTATCGATGAACTCGAATTACTTAAACAGCGCGTTGACACGAGGGCCGACATCTCCAATCCGGTGATTGACGATGCGATTACCAATCGTGATTATCAAAAGGTAGCAATTAAGAACGTCTGCAATGCATTCATGAACGGCCGCCGCCGAAGCGTCGTGGTCATGGCTACCGGCACGGGTAAGACCCGTGTCGCTATCTCCCTCGTTGACGTTCTGCTGAGGGGCGGCTGGATAAAGAACGTTCTGTTTTTGGCTGACCGAACGAGTCTCGTTCGTCAGGCCCATAAAAACTTTACGAAGCTGCTGCCCAATATAACGACGTCAATTATTTCGGGCGGCAGCCTCAACCGTGATCTGAATGCTCGAATTATATTCTCGACGTATCAGACGATGATTAAGAAAATCGACGAGGACTCTCGCGATTTTAGTATTGGGCGTTTTGACCTGGTAATCATCGATGAGGCCCATCGTTCCATTTTTGGCAAGTATCGCGCGCTCTTTGAGTATTTCGACTCTTTGATGGTTGGCTTGACGGCCACGCCTCGCAGCGAAGAGTTTAAGAGCACGTTTGAGATGTTTGGCGCAGAAAACGGTGAGCCTGATTACGCTTACGAGCTGGAGCAAGCGGTTCATGATGGCTATCTTGTGGGCTATACCGTTTTGGATAGGACAACCGAGGCCCTTCGCCACGGCATCGTTTATGACGACCTTTCTGTCGAGGACAAAGAGAAGGTTGATAGTGAGTTTGGTTTAGCGGGCGATGGCGCTGACGATTCTTTGAGCCAGGATCTTTCCGGCTCTGTTATTAAGCTCAGTGGCAAGGTTATCAACAAGAGCACGATTGACGCCATGCTCGGCGAGCTGATGGAAAATGGCATCAAGGTCGATGCTGGCGACAAGCTGGGCAAAACGATAATCTTTGCCAAGAGCCACTATGAGGCGCTGATGATTGCGGAGCGCTTTAACGTGCTGTTCCCTAATGAGGGCGTCGATTTTTGCAAGTGTATTGATAGTCAGATCGACGGGGCGCTTGAGCTCATTGACTCTTTCTCTGAACGCGATAAGATGCCCCAGGTTGCTGTGAGCGTCGATATGCTTGATACCGGTATCGACGTCCCCGATGCCGTAAATCTTGTCTTCTTTAAGGCTACCAGCTCGAAGATTAAGTTTCTGCAGATGCTTGGTCGCGGAACGCGTTTGTCTCCAGACCTGTTTGGTCCGGGCGATGACAAGACTTGCTTTTATTGCTTCGACTTTTACGATAATTTCAGATACTTTGGCACGACATCCTCTTGGTCCGCAGAAGACGGTTTCTTTGAAACTTCCAAGCCCGTCAAGAGTGCGTCCGTTCGCATTAATGAGCTCAAGTTTGATATATTCCGACAGCTTCTGGCTGAGCCGAATCTGAGCGGTTTTGATAAAACTTATTTCGACGAACTCTACTCCTATTTTTCGCGCGGCGTTGCTGACCTCAATAACGATGCGTTCGAAGTCAATCGCAATATTGCTTATGTCAATAAATATCGTGCAGAGGACAAGCTGCTTTGCCTTGACAAGGATGAGGTCGATGAATTTAAGGCGCGCGTCCTTCCGCTGCTTCCGCGTGAGTCCTGCTCTCTTAAGGTGAAGAGTTTCGATGCTCTTGTCTTGACCGTGGAGTCCGAATATAAGAAGAGACTTGATGAAGGCAAAGACCCTGCGACTATTCGCTTTGGCCTTTCTCAGCTGAGTAGTGCCTTTTCCGAGCGTATGAGGGCTTTACTCAAGCTAAAAACTATTCCTGCTGTTATGGCAAAGGAGCAGCTCATCACTTCGATGATGTCGGGAGAATACCTTCTGTCGGACTTTTCGTTTGAGCGCGCCGAGTATGTGCGAAAAGAGCTCAGGGGACTTATGAACTACATCCAGGCAGATGACAAAAACCACGTGATAGATCTGCCCGACCATATCATCGACAACGACGAACGTACTGGATTTGCTTCCGAGCTGAACTATGCAGACAAAGTCAGCGAGTACCTGCAATCCAACAACGATGTTGCCCTGGCTAAACTCCGCACTCTCGACGTGCTCACTCCGGACGACATTGAAGCTCTGAAGCGGGTCTTTACGCTGCAGCTAGGTACTGCTGGCGAATTTGCCTCATGGGCTGGGGTGTCTTGGGGCGATACTGCCGCTTTGGCTTTCCTGCGCAAACACGTGGGCCTTTCGGATGTCGCGGTTGAGGACAGGCTTGGTTCGATTCTGCATGATGAGCGTCTTAACGACAATCAGGCGTTATATCTTAACCAGATGGTCGACTACGCCCGCGTTAATGGCGACATTACGACCAGGGTACTTCTTGACGAGGCACCCTTTAAGGGCAGGGATTTGATGGGTCTATTTGGGCAAGAGTTGTTCCCGCTGGTAAAGCAGGTCGTCAATATCATTCACGGTGCATTGGGCTAGTAGTTGCACATGGATATTCGCGAACTGCTGTTAAAGCATAAGAATGAACTGCTCGATGTCGACCTTAGCTGTCTCGAAGAAGAGCTCGATACGGGCGAATATGACAAGCCCTATATTGAGGGGTGCCGGGGGCTCATTGGGGGCATCCGGGACGAAAGGCGACGGGCCGTTGAGCGCGCATCAAAGCGTGCACGGCGTGAGAAGCGGAGCGACAAGAGCACGGGAATGCTCCGGGAGCTCTCTTGTTCAGGTGGCGATATTTCTGCTAACGGCATTGCTAGTGATTCCAATGCTATTGCGGATATTGCTGCAATATCCTCGAACTCAAATGCCCGTGAACTGCTCAAGTCTTATATCGAGAACCATCCCGAACTTGACCAATCATTTGTGGAACAGCACATTGGATCTCTTCCCGGCGAAGCCATAGATGTATTCCTTGAGCTGCTAACGTTTGATGAGGCGTTCCTCGATAGATATTTTGATGTTCTTGATCAGGCGAAAGTCGCCCGCTTTCAAACATTTAGCGAGGAGTTCTTTATTAGGCACTATGACGATCTCAGCGAAACGATTGTTCTGAAACAGGGAGTTAACTCATGGAAGAAGAAGGCGGATCGCTCGAGAAAGCTCAATACGTTTCTTAGACTTAAGGGTGTGCAGTTTTGATAACCGTTCAGAGGGCCAAGCGACTGGTGAAGCGCGCGCTTTTGGCTAATGTCGCAACACAAAAGAAGGGCATGTCGATAACTCCGCTTCTTTCGGGAAGGCATGGCATCGGCAAGACTGCCATCCTAAAGGATATCGCTCGTGACTTGGGTGGTACGGTAATTACGATTGAGGGCGGCACTCTCAAGGAGGGCGAGATTACAGGTCTTCCTTATCAGTATCAAGCTTCTGATGGCTCAATTGCTTTTAAGTTTCTGCCCTACTACGCTGTCGATCGAATTCAGCGACAGGAGCGGGCGCTGTTCGAGTCGCTTCATGGTGCTCGGACGCAAGGGGACCAATTGGATGGTTCCGAGAACCGCTACTCTATGAACGATATTGATCCGCAGGATAAAATCAACTACCTACTATCTGGTGTAGTTAAACCCGTCATCGTCCTTATCGACGAGATAAACCGTACCGAGAACACGGTCTATCGCGAACTCATGAACATCTTGCTTACCAAGGAGGTCAACGGCTATCGTTTTCCTTGGTGGGTGTTTTTCGTTGGTGCTATGAATCCCAGTACGCAAAATAGTGCCTATGCTACCAACGAAATGGATCCTGCGCAGCTTGACCGCTTCTTAAAGCTCAAGGTGGGCGCCGATGTTGACGAGTGGCTTGAGTATGGCGATGCCGAGGGCATCGATCCGTCTATCTTGTCATTCGTGCGCGAGAATCCTGCCTGTTTAGTCGACAATCTACGCGAGCTCGAGGACGAGGAGAAAGTGTCACCTTCCCCTCGTGGCTGGGATATGGTGGATACCATTCTTTCGAGCGAGTCCATGCTCCGATCGTTCTTTAGCGATGCCGAAAACGATGCGGCAGTGGTTCGCGAGGATATGAAGCAACTTGTTTCCGCAAAGCTTGGCAGTACGGTTGCTGCTATGTACTTTGCAAGTCTAGTCGCTCAGGAAAAGCCGCTGGATCCCTCCGATGTTCTTGGGTCTAATCTGTCCTTGGCGGAGATGGAAAGCCAGCTGGTTGCCATGCCTGTTGCCAAAAGGGTTCAAACCTGCAATCTGCTTCTGGACTATCTCAAAGATAATGTCGGCTTTATGCGTCTTGATGCGAGTGGATTTAAACGGTCTAAGAAGAGACTTTCTTCCTTTGTGTCGGCGCTTGACCCGTCAACAAAGCTGCTGTTTGCTCAGAAAGTTGCAGGGGCTACATCAAATGAGGGTGAGAATTTGCTCGAACTCTTCTATGACGTATTCGAACGCGACTTGATTTCTGCTCTGGATCTCTCCGATCAGACGCGCAGGGCAATCGAGACAGAGTGATGCTATGGAGGGTTCGGACAACATTGCCAAAGTGCTCAATGACGCCAAAGCGCTCATCGAGCAATATGAGACAACTTTAAATCTCGACCTCCTTGTAGAAATCGAAGCGTTATTTAACCGGTTCGCTCAGCTTGTGACTACATTTCTTATCTCTGAGCGAGACTTGTATTACGGCTATTTTTTCTTGTCCATGCGCTTTCAGGCGGTTTTCGGCGAACAGCTTATCGCTGGCATTCGATTGAACGAATATCCTGCAGCGTTTGCTGCAAACCCGCTGTTGCTGTTCAAGTTTTCGCTCAAGGAGATCATCTATATCTTCTGCCATGAGGTCGACCATGTTGTGTTCAACCATCCGGCGGAGATGTCCAAGGCGATCCGGTCAACCGAAGCTGATGTGCGCGAGCGTTTTAACTACGCTGCCGACGCATCGGTTAATGACATGCTCAGCAGGGAGATTGCACGAGGCAAGAAGTTTTTGAAGGCTCCTGAAGGAGCAGTCACGTCCAAAACGCTTAAAGGTAAGTTCGGCCTCGTCAACGTTGCCCCGCTGCAGTCGTATCGTTACTACTTCGACCTGATCAAAGGCTTAAAGATCGCAAACGGCGACGAAGGTCCGTCGCGCGGCGTGGCGCCAGTGCCCGGCACGAGTGGCAGGCTTGTTGCTGGCAGGGTTACTTCTTCTTCCGGAGAGAGCGCTCCGCGCGACCTTGAGTCACCCCGTGAAGGCCACGGTGAGGTTCGGTCGAGTTCGTCATCGCTGACGGATCATGCCTGGATGGCGTCTGATGAGGGCAGCTTTGAGATGTCATCAACGGAAGATATCTCCGAAATGACTCGTCAGCTTTTGCGGGATGTGAACGAAATGATGAGCGAAGAGGCGCGTTCGCTCATGCCAGGTCGCTTTTCGCGCGCTGTTGCGCGGGCTTACGAGCCACCTCAGATTGACTGGGCTGCCATGTTTAAGCGCTATGTAGGAACTGTCTCGGCCGAGAAGGTTAAGACGCGATCTCGCTTAAACCGAAGGCAGCCACTTCGATTTGACCTGTCCGGGGCTCGCGATAGTAAAGTCGTTAAGGTTGTTGTCGCGATCGACACATCCGCCTCGATGAGCGACGATCAACTAAAGGCTGTATTTGGCGAGATCTTGGGCATTCTGTCACGGCATCCGTTTGAGCTGACCGTAATTGAGTGCGATTCTGCCGTCCAGCGTGTCTATCGCCTTGATAGTGCCACGGACATTCCCGCATGCGTCATGGGTAGAGGAGGTACGGCATTTACGCCAGCCATTCGCTACGTCAATGATCATCGGTGCTATCGCGACGCATTGTTAGTCTACTTTACCGACGGATTTGGGGAGCGTCGCATCCCGCGGCCTCTGACCTATCGTAACTTGTGGGTTGTTGCAGGCGATAAGAACAACCTTTCTGTTGAGGAACCATACGGAATGGTGCTTTCGCTTGAAGGGGAGCAGTGATGAATCGGGATTGCAACCGGGTATTGAGCCCGCAAGAATATGTTGAGCAGCAGCTTGTCCGCGCTTATGGGGAAATCCCGTGTGATGCGCCCCACGATGTCGAAACCCCATTTGTCGAAGGTTCTCGTTGCGAGGTCGAGCTCGATCGGTTTGAACGGAGCCGGGAGGCGCGCGAGGCATGCATTGCGGCGCATGGTGCGGTCTGTTCCATATGCGGGTTCGATTTTGGTAAGGCTTATGGCCCGCACTTTAGCGGCATTGTCCAGGTGCACCATATCGTCCCGCTGTCTGTTGTGGATAGCGAGCACGACGTTGACCCGGTGACGGACTTGATACCGGTATGTCCAAATTGCCATGTCGCGCTTCATTCCAAGCCTGGAGGTGTCTATACGCCTGGGGAGCTTCGAGACATTATGGGTGCCGTTGGTCGAACCGGTATGGCGTAAGTGACATGCAATAAACGATAATGGCATCGGGCCATTTAAGAACAATAAATGACGTTGGGAGTTTTACATGATTACCGGTGAACTTAAAAACAAGGTCGATGGTATTTGGGATATTTTTTGGTCGGATGGCGTGGCAAACCCACTTACCGTCATTGAGCAGCTGACTTATCTCATGTTCATTAAAATTCTCGATGATAACGAGCTTAAAAAGGAATCGAACGCGGCCCTTTTGGACATGCCGGTCAGCAATCCTGTCTTTGATGCCGATCATCAAAATTGCCGCTGGAGCAAATTCAGAAACTACGAGCCTCAGGCTATGTTCGACAACATGCAGCAAAACGTGTTTCCCTTTATCAAAGAGGGCCTTGGTTCCGATAAGGACGCGGCGTTTGCCAAATACATGAAGGATGCCACCTTTGTAGTACGAAGCGCCCGTACGCTGACGAAGGTCGTCGATAAGCTCGAGGAAATTGACCTGGCAAATAAGGACATCATGGGCGATGTCTACGAGTACCTTCTCTCCAAGCTGTCGACGAGCGGCACGAACGGTCAGTTCCGCACGCCCCGTCATATTATCAGCATGATGGTCGAGCTTATGGAGCCGACTCCCCAGGATGTAATTTGCGATCCCGCTATGGGCAGCGCTGGCTTTATCTGTGGTGCCGCTCAGTACATCAAGGAGCACTATTCGACCGAGCTGATGGACTCTGCCGTGCAAGAGCGCTTTCAGACTACGATGTTCTCGGGTCACGATACCGATTCGACCATGATGCGCATTGGCGCCATGAACATGATGCTGCATGGTGTTGAGGCTCCGAATATTACACAGCTCGACTCGCTGTCCGAGGATAACGGCGTTCGCGATGCGTACACGCTTATCATGGCCAATCCTCCCTTTAAGGGCAGTCTGGACAACGAAGCGGTCTCTAAAGATTTGCTGAGTACGGTATCGACCAAAAAGACCGAGCTGCTCTTCTTGGCACTCTTCCTTAAGAGCCTCAAGATCGGCGGCCGTTGCGCTTCGATTGTTCCCGATGGCGTCTTGTTTGGCTCACAGAAGGCGCATAAGAGCATCCGAAAGGAAATCATTGAGAACAACCGTCTGCAAGCGGTGATTTCGATGCCTTCCGGCGTCTTTAAACCTTATGCGGGAGTTTCTACCGCTATCCTTATCTTTACGCGTACCGACAACGGCGGTACCGATAACGTGTGGTTCTACGACATGCAGGCCGATGGCTTTAGCCTGGATGATAAGCGTGATCCTATTGACGCTAACGATATTCCCGACATTATCGAACGCTTCCATCATTTGGATGCCGAGATGGGTCGCGCCCGTACCGACAAGAGCTTTATGGTGCCGGTTCAGGAGATTATCGACAACGACTATGACCTGTCGATTAATAAATATAAGGAAATCGTCTACGAGAAGATCGAGTATCCGCCCACCAGCGAGATCCTCGCCGACCTCAAAGACCTTAACGAGAAGATTGCCGCCGGCCTGAAAGAGCTTGAGGCGATGTTGTAATGGATTTAAATCAGGCAAGTAAAAAGTGGGGGATTTCTGCCAGCACTCTAAGAAAGTACTGCGCGGATGGGATTATCCCTCCAGCGGAGAAGGAGGGAAGGAGGTCCAAGTGGTCGATTCCGGACGAATGGCCTAGGCCTCCCATGGGCAGACATCGACTCTGTTATTTACTCGATACCATCTATCAGCTCAATTCGGGGGTTAACTATAACGCTCTTAAATGGGGCGTTTCCGATGGCGATGTTATAGCGGGTTTTGACTATTTGATGAGTGCCGCATTCATGAGCACAATTGACGCCGGCAATCTTGCGCGCGAGTTAAGACATGCTACTGTCACCCCACGAGGGCAACAACTAATCGAAGCGGATAATCGAGCAAATAACGGTAGGACTCACTACCGCGCACATATAAATGCAGAAGCTGGTGTTGGGTTGGCCAAGGTGAATGTCGGAGGGGAAATCTCCAATGGATAAGAATAATTGCGACAAACCCCAATTTAGAGGGAATGGGACGAATATCGCGCTTGGTGAGCTCTGCGAAATATTGAACGGATACGCATTCAAAAGCAAACGTTATGTAGACGAAGGTATTCGAGTTATCCGAATTGCCAATGTTCAAAAAGGCTATCTCGAAGATTCCCATCCTTGCTTTTACCCGGCTACAGAGAAGGGATCAATAGCCCAATTCCTTCTTTATGAGAATGATCTCCTGCTATCCCTGACTGGAAATGTTGGTCGTGTTGCGTTGCTTGATAATAAGTTCCTGCCAGCAGCCTTGAATCAACGTGTCGCTTGCTTGCGAATCAAGGATGAGTCATTGTTGGATAAACGCTATCTTTTCCATTGCCTCAATTCGATGTGCTTTGAGAATAGGTGCATTGAATCAGCTAATGGCATTGCTCAGAAAAACTTAAGCACTGTCTGGCTTAGAGGCTATGCGATTCCTGTTCCGCAAATGGATAAGCAGCTGGAAATTGCCAGAAGGTTCGATTTAATGCAGGCTCAAATCGGTCGTGCGAAAGCGCAAATGGTAAAACTCGACGCCCTCGTCAAATCGAGGTTTGTCGAGATGTTCGGGAGATACAACGACAATCCCGATAGGCAGTTACAGGACGTGTCGGAATTTGTCACAGTTGGTATCGCAAACGCCGCCACACATGCATACGCTGACACTGGTGTAGTCATGCTGCGCAACCTTAACGTGCGCGAGAATTACTTGGACGATACGGATCTCGTCTACATCAAACCCGATTTTGCAGCGAAGTATCGGAAAAAGGCGCTTAGGGCGAACGATATTCTAGTGACCAGAACAGGTTATCCAGGCATTGCCTGCGTGGTGCCTGAAAAGTATGAGGGTTGCCAAACTTTTACGACGCTTATTGTCCGGCTCAGGGAAGATGCTCCAGTGACCGCCACTTACGTCAGCCAGCTAATTAATTCGCCACTTGGAAAAGAATTCGTCGAGAAGATGAAGGCAGGATCGTCGCAGCAGAACTTTGGGGCGACGTCACTCAAGTTAATGCCCGTCGGTGCTCCACCGCTTACCCTCCAACAAGAGTTCGCGGCCTTCGTGCAACAGGTTGACAAACTGCGGTTTGACGTGCAACAACAGACTGATAAATTAGAACTGTTAAAGAGCTCTCTTATGCAGGAGTATTTTGGATAGTCAATCCTTTGCTTCTTTTAACTAGCTTGTCGGTTCCGCCTTGGCCGCAGCCGTTGCCCTTAGTGACTTTTTTGCTTTATCAAATCTGACTTTAGGGGTTATTAATATGACGACTGCTATCAATTTAATTGCGGCGGGTGCAAGCGGGAGACGCGCTGTGGCCAATGGCAGCGACAAGGCTTGCCCAGGCAGAAATGCCCCGTCTCCCGCCAGTTTTATCTAGTTCTTACCTATGGTGGTTGCTTCTCGACTCGGTCTTCCTGATTTGTAAGCCTGGTCAATATTTCAATGGCTTGGATACCGATTTGGGCCATCCTTTCTCTATCATCTACGAGAAAGGACTCTCATGTCGAACGATCTTTCCGAAATAGTGGTTCAAGCCATGTTGCCCCATTTGGATAATGCCCAAATGGGGCAACTCATTAACGTCCTTAACCAAGTGCTGCCGCGCTTCGTGGTCTCGCCGCGGGATGAGCTTGAGCCGACTCCATTAGGTCCTTCCAACGATGAGCTAATACAACTCTTTCTTGACGCGAAGCATCTTGAAGGATGTAGCTCTGCGACGCTTCGTTATTACAGAACGACCATCACCAATATGGTTGGTCGAGTCGAGAAACACATCTCGCATGTGCGGACCGAGGACGTGCGAACGTACCTATCTCGTTATGAAAAAGAATCGTGTTGTAGCAAAGTAACGGTCGATAATGTGAGAAGGATCATCTCGAGCTTTTTCTCCTGGCTCGAGGCCGAGGATTACATACTTAAAAGCCCGGTGAGGCGTATACATAAGATTAAGTCGCTGCGGCCTGTTAGGGAAATCTATTCTGACGAAGTTCTCGAGAAAATGCGGGACGGCGCGCGAACAGCTCGCGACCTAGCGATGGTTGACCTGCTTGCATCAACGGGGATGCGTGTCGGAGAACTTGTGAAACTCGACCGCAGTGATGTTGATTTTGAACATCGCGAATGCGTTGTGCTCGGGAAAGGCAATAAGGAGCGCGTAGTTTACTTTGATGCCAGGGCTAAGATTCATCTTCGAGAGTATTTGAGTTCGCGTACCGATGGGTCTTCAGCTCTATTTGTTTCACTTTCTGCTCCCCATAAGCGTCTTAAAGTCAATGGGGTCGAATCTCGCCTAAGGGATCTTGGACGGGAGCTGGGGTTGGGTCGTGTCCATCCACATAAGTTTCGGCGCACTTTGGCTACGAAGGCCATCGATAAGGGGATGCCGATCGAGCAGGTCCAGCGTTTGCTTGGACACGCGAACATCGATACAACGCTTATGTACGCCATGGTTGATCAGGGAAATGTGAGGGCCTCTCATCGCAGGTACATAGCGTGACTGGTCTTGTGATGTGCGGCAAACCCCAATTTAGCGGGGAATGTAGGCGTGTAAAGCTAAATGAGATTTGCTCTAAAGGCAAGTCCTCGTTGCGGCAAAAAGACGTTTTCAACGACGGACCGTATAGCGTTTATGGTGCTTCCGGCGTTATTGGGACGACAAGCGATTATCAGAATGAAATCCCTTATGTTGCCGTTGTGAAAGACGGTGCAGGCGTTGGCAGGGCAAGCGCCTGCGAGCCAAGGACATCGGTTCTGGGAACCATGCAGGCGCTAATCCCCAACTCAAATGTTGAACGTGATTACCTTCTGCATCTTGTGAGGTCGCTGAGGCTCGGCGAGGGATTTTCTGGCTCGACCATTCCACACATCTACTTCAAGGATTACGGCAAGCTCGAAGTTCCGCTTCCTCCCTTGGAAACCCAGAAGGAAATCGTCTCCCAGCTCGGGTTGATTGAAGCGCAAATTGAGCAGGCTGAAGCTCAGACCATGCGGCTTGACCAGCTTGTCAAATCGAGGTTTATCGAGATGTTTGGCGATTGTCGTTTGGCTAGGCAGAATCAGGGCTGGAAGAGAATTGGCAACATCGGCGAGGTTCTTGGCGGCGCAACGCCCAAAACTCAAGTAGAGGAGTACTGGGGAGGCGGATTGCCATGGCTTACGCCTGCCGAAATTGGTGATTCGATTTATGTCAATGCGACTAGCCGTACACTGACGAGTGAGGGAGTTCGGAGTTGCTCTCTTTCGAAATTGCCCGCAGGAACAGTTCTTTTGTCTTCTCGTGCCCCGATCGGGAAAGTTGCAATTGCCGGTAACGACATGTACTGCAATCAAGGTTTTAAAAATATTGTGTGCGGCGATTCGGTGCTGCCAAGGTATCTATATTCATTGTTGAAGTTTAATTCCGACTATTTGAATTCCCTTGGTCGCGGTGCGACATTTAAGGAAATATCCAAGCGGATTGTCGAGGATATAAAAATTCCCGTTCCAGCTGTTGAATTGCAACTTCAGTTCGAGTGCTTTGCTCAAAAGGTCGACAAACTGCGGTTTAGGTGTTTGGAAACCCTTCGCCTATATTTGGCCACCGTTCATTTTGTTGCTCAACAAATAGTGGTAATGGCGGGGTTATTTTGGGGACAAAGAAATATTAAGCCCCGGTGTTTTAATGCTACTTGGATACGTATGGAGGATGGTCAGCATGGCTGAATCCAAGTTTTCTGAAATTTTTATTCGTAGTGTTGACGAGATTGCGGCTCAGCTAGATAGCGCTAAGTCTGCAGTTTTCTTTCAGGGCCTTACACCGTACATGTTGCGTGAGCTTGCGAGGCATCCTTCTGCCGTATGGGGGCTTGCCGATGCCATTGATTCCAATGGATGCTTGGGCTTGGATTTGCTTGCGCAGCTAAAAAAGAGCGCCTTTGGATGCCTGATGAATGAAGAGGGGCCCGTACTTCTGCCATACGAAGTTTTAATTGACCTGCGCGGCGCTGTTGGCGAACTGTACGAGGGCAATATTGTAGTTGTTCGCAACAACCTGTTTGATGACATGGGGGAGTATCCTTCGCCAGCTTCAGCCGAGGCACTCGGCGAGGCTGCCCGCGAATTGGACGGGTCACCCAAGGGCGTCGCTGCCGACAAGTACTATGCAAGTGTTCGACGGGTTGGTGATGGCTATCTGACGATGCCGGTGACGGTGGATGATACCATTTCGTTCTCTTATATTGACTTGTTCGAAGTGCCCCACACCATGCCGCAATTTGATGTCTCTACTGCGGGCACCCGGGTTGTTGTTCCCGGCGATGAGTATGCTGCATGCCGTTTGGCCCTGTGTGATGGCAATGCCCAGCCTGTTAGTTTTATTGTTGATGACCAGTTGTTTGAGGTTCGAGAGCAGTCGGAGAGACTCGTAACGCTTGTCCATACGGCTTCTCTTCTGTCTGCACTTGATGTTCCCTTCGCCATTGTTGCTCAAAAACCGCAGCAAGGGTCCGAAGTTCCCAACGGCAATCGACTCCGTCCGATTCTGAAACGCTACTGGGGAGATGGGGCGGACTTCCGCGAGTTAAAAATATATAAGGACCCCTCGAGGGGCAAGGAGATGCAGGTCGTCTCTCAGGGCGAAATTGCGTCTTTTGCCGTCGAGCAAGCTGAACGAGCTCAGAGGGGGGAGGATGGTTTCTCGAACATCTTTGTGACGGCGCCTACCGGTGCGGGTAAATCTTTGCTGTTCCAGTTGCCCGCCTTGTATCTTGCCTTGGAATACAACCTTTTGACGCTCGTGATAGAGCCACTCAAGTCGCTTATGCACGATCAGGTCTCCGGTCTTAAGGCTCGTGGGGTCAAAGACGTTATTGCCCTTAATTCCGATATCTCTTATCAGCAGCGCCTGGAGGGATATCGCAAGATTGCCGATGGTTCGGTATCGATTGTCTACCTCGCTCCCGAGCTTCTGCTGGAGTCTTCAATTGACACCATTTTGAATGGTCGCCGTTTGGGCTTGGTGGTTGTTGACGAGGTACATACGGTATCTTCTTGGGGTAGGGAGTTTCGACCTGATTATTGGTACCTGGGCTCTTACCTTAAGAGGCTCAGGGCTAATGGAGGATCGTTCCCAATCTTTTGCCTTACCGCCACTGCCGTTTATGGTGGCAAGGACGATATGGTCGCCGGTACGTTGCGCGATCTTGAGCTTGACAATTGCAAACTGTATATCGGTAGCCCTCGACGCGATGATATCGATTTCGATATCCGCTGTCTCGATAAGGCCGACCACCCCGGTTTGATCGAGGACGTTAAACGCGATCTTGCCATCGCCTGGATTTGTAATGCGGTCGCGCAAAACGACCATGCGCTGGTTTACTGCCCTTATAGGACTCAGGTTGCCCAAATCGTTGAGAACCAGCCGTGCGGTAGTAAGGTTCTCGGTTTTCACGCTGGGTACGAAAGGGATTACAAGAAGTACGTTAGCGAGGCGTTTTCTTCGGGTCAGTGTCGCGTGATGGTCGCAACCAAGGCGTTTGGCATGGGTGTTGACATTAGCGACATTAACGCCGTCTACCACTATGCCCCAACGGGCAACCTTTCAGATTACGTGCAAGAGATCGGTCGAGGAGCGCGCAAGAAAGGGCTTCGCGCCGTGGCGACAGTTGATTTCTTTGCTCAAGACGTGCGTTATGCTCGACAGTTGTATTCGCTTTCCGGCTTTTATCAGTGGCAGCTTAAAGAAATCATGGCAAAGCTCTACAGGATGTACACCAGTAAGCCTGTCGGCAAACGCACTGAGAATATGCTGGTTTCGCCGGACTCTTTTTCTTATCTGTTTGCCAGGGAGTCTGACCGTACTAAGAAAACCAACTTGGTTAAGTCGGCTTTGATGATGGTCGCGCGCGATCTGGAAGATCGGTTTAACTACCCCGTGATTATCGTTAAACCGAAGCCTTCGTATACAACGCAATACGTTTGCATTAACAAAGACCAAGAGGAGTATTTCCTCCGTCGGTACGGTCGATATGTCGAACTTTTGACAAAGGGGAATACGCGAGTTGAAAAGCATGAGGGACAGGGTGATGTTCAGGTTCGCGATATGGGCGGAATCTACTGCCTCCAGGCATCGAAAATGTGGGAAGACAGGTTTCCCAATTTAACGTTCGCCGATTTTAAGCGCCGTTTATTTGGCGGTGAGATTTGTAGCGACAGCGACTCTCCGGCAGTGTCTTGCCGTCGAATTCTCGACATTGAATATCGACAGACATTTAGCTCCGTTGAGAATAAGTTCCGCAAGTATCTCGATGCAATTAAGGCTGCGCTTGAGGAGCTTATGCTCGAAGGGCGTTTTACCAAGGATGACTTCGCAAAGGCATTGCGCACGCAGCTGGGGGTGACAAGGCTGCCGTTTGATGTGCGACTTCTGTTTGAGGCGCTGCTTCGTCCAACGTCAAGCGGTTACAGCGCGCTTGGTGATATGTCATTCAAGTGCATTGTCCGTATAGCGAATCAGAAACATCTTGTGCAACGCAACGCGCAATACAGGGTGGGCCGCCAGTACCTCGAGAGCTCCATGAGATGTCTGTCCGACGCCCTGCCCAAGTTGGCTCCGAAAGAAGGGGGCTCGGGCAAGCATCGTCGACTCTTCCTGGATACGGATGGTCACAATGTCCGCCTCTCGTTTGCTGAGGTTCTGCAGGCTTTAAACCTTGCAAGTTATGAGATTCGTGGCGGCGAGAATCCGGAAATTTCCGTTTGGGTTAAAGACGCGGATAAGCTGAAATCGCTTTCGATGGACGCACGCTACAGCAATCAAGTGCTTCGCGAGCAGGATGCGCGCCACGATTATTCTGCGCGTGTGATGAAGCGCTTCTTTGAGGTTAAGTTGTCCAATGAAGCTCGCTGGGATCTTATTGAGGACTACTTCTTGGGCAACGACGATCAAGTTGCCGCGGTGTTGGGTATTTCTGACGTATCTGCATTAGACGCTGGGGGCCTGTCTGGTTGCGAGGCAGATGATTTTAGCGATGCATCGCCAGACCCGGCGTCGGGGAATAGTTCCGAGTCCTCTAACATAATGGCTGGCTTGCGTGCGCTACGCGAGATGCGCAACAAGACCACGCCGCTTGCTTCTCAGCAAAAGGGAACGCTGACGGGAGACTTCTCTGAGGATAATGGACGTGCGCGGCCAGGGTCTCCGCGCGTAAAAATTGTTCCTCCTGTTGCGATTGTTGACGAGGGCGATTCCTTTGAAGGCTGTCCTCCGTTTAAGGTGTGGAATAAAGTCCGCGGCGATGTGACGACGACCGATGCTCTGAATGAGGCTACGGAGCTCAAGAGGGAAATCGGTAGAGCTGGTTACGAGACTCCTTTGTATCGCCCGACGCTTAAGGTCGAGAAGACCGGGGATGAGCTTCATCCGCTATTGGTTTGGGAGGTTGCCAACGTAATGCTTTTTGATTCGGCTCAGGTTGACGAGTTTGCTCTTATGCAAGGTGTTGCTGGCTGGACCGCGTATCTGTTGGGGCGTGGCACGGCAGCTAAGGAGTTGAAGCGAATGGTGAAAATAAGGTAGGGGATACTTAACTTGTTAGCGTTCCGCCGCGAGCTGGGCTCTTGGTTGTGCAGCCACGGCCGCAACGGCGCTTGAATTGGGTCGAGTGTCGCAAACGCTTCTGCCGGCAAACGGGTATACTCGTGTGAGCAAATTATCGGGGCGCCTTGGGCGCCCCTTTTACGAGAAGGGCTGCACCATGGCCGAGCTTGAGTCCCAACCATTGTCCGATGAGGAGCGCGCCGAGTTGGAAGAGCTCCGCGCCGAGAAGGCCCGCCGCGAGGCTCAGGAAGAGGCTCGTCGCGAGCGTGAGGAGCTGGCTGCCCTGCGTGCCGAGCGCGCAAAGGCCGAGGAAGCCGCCACGAGGGCCGCATCCGAGCGCAAGCCCACGCCCGCGCCCAAGCCCGCCACTGCGAAGCCTGCGCCTGCTGCACCCAAGCCTCAGCCTAAAAAGGCCGCTCACCCCAAGCCCGTCGAGCCCAAGCCGAGCCGTGACGAGATGACCTTTGCCCAGCGTATGGTCACCTCCAAGGAGCCCACGGCCGAGGGCGAGATCCCCGGTATGGCCCCGGCTCAAAAAATCATCATTGTGCTCGCCCTCATCGCGTTTATCGTCTTTATGGTCTACACGATCACGGGCAGCATGGGCCTGCACTAACCTGTTCGCGCCGGGCTCCATGCCCGCACGTCCGCCTCGTCCAACCCTCAAATTCTGCACCACTCATCCGAAAGGTCGCCCCATGGCTTTGACCGATATCTCTCATCCCACCGACATTGCAATGCTCACCGATCTGTACGAGCTCACTATGGCCCAGGGCCTGTGGGAGAGCGGCAAGGCCAATGAGCAGGGTTGTTTTACCGCGTTTTACCGCGACCATCCCTTTGGTAGCGCCTACGCCGTCATGTGCGGTACCGCCGAGCTGCCCGAGCTGGTCGAGAACCTGCGCTTTACGTCCGAGGACATCGAGTACCTCGCCTCGCTTCAGGCTCCCGCCGGCGGTGCGATGTTTAAACCCGCATTCCTCGACTACCTGCGCGATTTTCGTGCGCATGTAAATATCGACGCCGTCCCCGAGGGCGAGCTCGTCTTTCCACGCGAGCCCATGGTGCGCGTCACCGGTCCTGCGCTCGAGTGCCAGCTGCTCGAGACGGCGCTGCTCAACATCGTCGGGTTCCAGACGCTTGTCGCCACCAAGACGGCGCGCGTGGTGCTCGCCGCCGACGGTCGCCCCGTGGCGGAGTTTGGCCTGCGCCGAGCCCAGGGTCCCGATGGCGGCCTGGCCGTTGCGCGCGCGAGCTACGTTGCCGGCTGCTCCTCTACGTCCAATGTGCTCGCCGGCCGCCGCTACGGTATTCCCGTCTTTGGCACGCATGCGCACAGCTGGGTGATGAGCTTCGATTCCGAGCTCGAGGCCTTCCGCGCCTTTGCCAAGTCGAGCCCCAAGAACTGCACGCTGCTCATCGACACCTACGATGTGCGCGAGGGCTGCGAGCATGCCATTACGGTTGCCAAGGAGATGGAGGCGGCGGGCGAGCGCCTGTCGGCTATTCGCATTGACTCGGGCGACCTCGCCAAGCTCTCCAAGTATGTCCGCGGTCGTTTCGATGCCGAGGGCCTGCCCTATGTGGGGATCTCGGTTTCTAACGATCTGGATGAGTACACGATTCAGTCGCTGCTCGACCAGGGCGCGCCCATCGATAGCTTTGGCGTGGGCACCAAGCTCGCGACCTGCTACGACCAGCCGGCGCTGGGCGGCGTGTACAAGCTTTCCGCCCGCCGTGCGAGCGAGGCCGACCCGTGGACGCCGGTGGTCAAGCTCTCCGAGCAGCCCTACAAGCGCACGATCCCGGGCGTGCAGCGCGTGCGCCGTTATTACGACGGCTTTGGCGGCCCGGTCTGCGACATGATCTACGACGAGGACCATCTGGTGGGGGAGGGCGCCGCGCGCGGCAATACCCTCGTGGCCGTGAATGATGCCGCCCTGGTGACCGACGTGTCCGAACTTGAGTATCGTGAGCTGTTGGTGCCGATCGTGCGCGATGGCAGCGCAGTGGCTCCGCGTGAGAGCATCCAGGACGCGCGCGAGCGCTGTGTTTGGGCGCTCGATCATCTGGACGCAGCTTTCAAGCGCTTCCTGTACCCGCAGACCTATGTGGTGGGCATGGAGCAGGGCCTGGCTCAGGTGCGCGACGAGCTCGTGCGCAAGAACATGGCCGCGGCCTCGGCTTTCCCCTGGGCAAAATGATCAGCATGCGACGGAAGATAACGGATCATTTTCTCGCTTGCCCGTTCGCCCGTTCGCTGAACAGTTGATTGGTTTGACGTATGACGACTTCTTATAAAACGATGGTGGTAAAGATCGGTTCGTCCACGGTGGTGGGCGCCGACGGCAAGGTCAACCGCGCCTTTATCGGCGGGCTTGCCGATCAAGCTGCTGCCCTGCGCAAGCTTGGCTGGCGTCTGGTCGTGGTGAGCTCGGGCGCTATCGCCTGTGGCTATCCCGTGCTGGGCTTCGACCGCAAGCCTGTCGGCGACCTGCCGAGCCTGCAGGCCTGCGCCTCGGCCGGTCAGTGCATCATCTCGTCGGCCTACGACGAGGAGTTCCATGCGCGCGACCTGCTCACCTCGCTCGTACTGCTCACGCGCCACGACACGGCCCGTCGCACGTCCTACCTGCATGCGCGCGACGCCCTGCTGCGCCTCGTGGAGCTGGGCGTGGTGCCGGTCGTCAACGAGAACGATACCGTTACCGTCGATGAGATCAAGTTTGGCGACAACGACACGCTGGCGGCACTTGTGAGCTGCCTGGTTTCTGCCGATCTGTGCGTGACGCTCTCGGACATCGATGGTCTCTATACTGCCAATCCGCATGAGGACCCCACGGCCGAGTTTGTTCCGGTCGTGCATAAGATCGATGCCAAGATTATCGCCTCGGCGGGCGATTCTTCCACATCGGTGGGCACGGGCGGCATGATCACCAAGATTCGCGCGAGCCGCATTCTGATGACGGCGGGCATTCAGAGCGTGATCTGCTCGGGCGAGGAGCCCGATGCGCTCGTGCGCTTGGCCCGCGGCGAGAGCGTGGGTACGCTGTTCGATCCGCCGGCGGAGCGCCTGGATATTGCGCCCCGCAAGCTGTGGATTGCACTGGGTGACAAGGCGCATGGCTCGGTGACGGTTGACGACGGTGCTGCGAAGGCGCTGGTCAGCCGTGGTTCTTCCTTGCTTGCTGTGGGTATTCGCGAGGTTGATGGCCAGTTTGCCGAGGGCGATGTGCTCGACGTGTGCGACCCGAGCGGCATGGTTGTCGCCCGCGGTATCGCCGAGGCCGATTCGGACGTGCTGGAGCTTGCTGCCGGCCGCCGCCAGGACCAGATTGCCGACAACCGCCTGCTGGCAGACCTGGCCGAGAAGCCCGCGATCCATCGAGATAATTTGATCGTCTTCGCCTAACCAATTGACGCTGCAAACGCCCCTAAGCGGCAATCTGACGTTCAATTGTCGGGCATGACCAAAAGGTCAATGCCCTCCTCTTTTACGTCACCTTGCTCGCTTAGGGGCGTTTTCGCTTTCCGTCCTCTACCTGCGGCATTGTCGTTGCCGGCACTTGGGGACGTTCCTTTTGTGCCGACAGGCGGGGACACTTCTTTGCTAGAAGATCTGGCGCAGGTCTCCGCGGTTGAGGGCTTCGTCGAAGAGGTGCTTGAACACCACGCTGCCGTGCAGGCCATCGTGCTCAAACTCGTTCGTCACCCAGGCATGCGAGTTGCCCACGCAGCTGAGCGTGTCGAGCTGCATGCCCGAGTCCACGTACATGTCATCGAAGTACACCGCGGCCTGGAGTGGCACCTCGTTGCAGGCCAGGCGCTGCGGGTCGTAGATCTTGTCCCAGCTCGTGTCTTCCATTAGCAGATCCATCGCGGGCTTAAAGGGCTTGAGCTCGGGCATCTGCTCAAACATCCACGGGAACATGGCCTCGCCGGTAAACATGAGCGGGCGCGCAAGCGTGTCGAACTCGGCGCGATGGGCTTTTTCCTCGGCTGCAGCCCAGCGAATGGGCATGGTGTCGCCGTCGGCGTAGATGAACTCCTGAAGCGTCCAGTACAGTGGGTTTGTACGCGTGTTGGTGCGCTCGAAGGCGCGCATCAAAAAGCTATCGGATACCGAGGAGCCGCAGCTCAGCGTACCGTCGCCATCAACAAACGCGTGGTCGATAATCCAGTGCATGCGCTCAAAGCTCGGCTTCATGCCAAAGTCGCTGCCCATGAGCTGCAGGCGCTCGACCGTCATCGGCGAGCCGTCGGGCAACGTGGGCTTTTGCTCCTCGAGGGCATCTGCCAGGGCCGCCACGCGTTCGACGTCGGCGGGGTAGCGGTCATAATACTGCTGGGTCTTGGCTGCCATGCGCGGGAAGGGGGGCGCGTAGACCTCGCTGGCGCTCGCCGGCACGTGCGGAATGCCGCCACAGGTAAAGCTTGCCGCCACGCCCTCGGGGAAGAGCGACAGATAGCTCAACGTCAAAAAGCCGCCGTAGCTCTGCCCGAGTGTGACCCAGGGCTTGCCGCCAAAGCCCACCAGGCGCAGGTACTCAAAATCGCGCACGATGGAGCTGGCGAGGTGGCGCTTGAGGAAGTCCGCCTGCGATCGGGCCGCATTGGCGCCTGCAGCCTCGGCGCGATCGCCCAAGGCGGCAATCGTGCGCCCGTCTACACAGCTGCTGCGCCCTGTACCGCGCTGGTCGGGCAGCACGACGCGGAAATGCTTGACGGCCTCCTCGATCCAGCCATCGCTTGCAGGCGACAGCGGACGCGGGCTCTCGCCGCCGGGACCGCCCTGCAAAAAGAGGAGGAGCGGCAGATCGTCGTTGATGCGGTCGGGCGCGCAAACCACGCGGTAGAAGAGCTTGATGCTTTCGGGTGCACCGGCGATGGGCGCCGGCATTGCGCCGCGGCGCATGGTGCTGCCGACGGCCAATAGCATCGGCTCCAGGCCGCGCCAGTCAAGGGGGACGTCGATGCTGTGGTCCTCGACAAACAGGCCGGGGACGTGGTACGAAGTGATGAGCGCCATATGATGCTTCCATTCGTTGCGGTGTTTCGGGTTGACCAATTCTACCGCCGTCGGCGAGGATGCGTGCAAATCGGCTACCATGGTTGGCAAACATCTAAGAGAAAGGGCCGTCCATGTCGGTCGATATAGCCACCTACGTTCACGATCTTGCCGTTGAGGCTAAGGCCGCTTCGGGCGCGCTTGCCACGGCGAGTGATGCCCAGCGCCAGGAGGCCGTGCGCGCCATGGCCGCGGCGCTGCGCGACGGCGTCAATTCCATCGTTGCCGCCAACGAGCTCGATATGTCCGCGGCGCGCGATGCGGGCACCTCGGCGGGGCTTCTCGACCGTCTGCTGCTGACACCCGAGCGCGTCGAGGGTATGGCCGCCGGTTTGGAGAAGCTCGCTGAGTTGCCCGATCCCGTTGGCCGCGTACTCGACCACCGCGTGCTTGCAAGCGGCGTGGACCTGACCCGCGTGAGTGTGCCGCTGGGTCTGGTTGCCATGGTCTACGAGGCGCGCCCCAACGTGACGGCCGACGCCGCTGGCATCTGCATCCGCACCGGCAACGCCTGCATCCTGCGCGGCGGTTCGCTGGCGTATCACTCGTGCGCCATGATTGCCGAGCTACTGGCCGATGCGCTCGAGGCCAAGGGTTTCCCGCGCGAGGCCGTGTCGATGATCGAGTCTACCGACCGCGAGGCCACCGGCGAGCTCATGAAGCTCCGCGGCATCGTTGATGTGCTCATTCCGCGCGGCGGCGCGGGCCTGATCCAGCGCTGCGTGCGCGAGTCGCTCGTGCCGGTGATCGAGACAGGCACGGGTAACTGCCACATCTACGTGCATGAATCTGCCGACTTCGATAAAGCGCTCAACATTATCGTCAATGCCAAGACCCAGCGCGTGGGCGTGTGCAATGCTGCCGAGTCGCTGCTGGTCGACCGTGCCGTCGCTGATCGCTTCCTGCCCGCAGTCGTTGCCGAGCTGCACGACCACGGCGTGCTGATTCACGGCGACAAGGCCACGTGCGCCGCATGCGCCGATGCCGGTCTTGCCGAGGGCGACGACTACGTTGCCGCGACCGAGGAGGACTGGGGCCGCGAGTACCTGGCGCTCGAGATGAGCGTGAAGGTCGTGGCCAACGAGGACGAGGCCATCGCGCACATCAACCGCTACGGCACCATGCATTCCGAGGCCATCGTTGCCGAGGACACGGACGCCTGCGAGCGCTTCCTCGACGCGGTCGATGCCTCGGCCGTGTACGCCAATGCCAGCACGCGCTTTACCGACGGCGGCGAGTTTGGCCTGGGCGCCGAGATCGGCATCTCGACCCAAAAGCTCCATGCTCGCGGACCCTTTGCCGCTGAGGCCCTCACCACCTACAAATACAAGCTCCGCGGCACCGGCCAGGTCCGCCCCTAAACCCCTCGCAAACGAAAAACCACCACAAAGGTGCCTGTCCCCTTTGTGGTGGTTATAGGTGGCGTGGGCGGTTAGGCCTGGAAGGTATCGCGATCGGGCGCGAAGGATTGCATGGCCGCGATGGTACGGTCAAAGAGCTCGGGGAGCTCCCAGCCCAGCATCTCGGCGCCCTGCGAAATCACGTCGCGCGAGCAGCCGGCGGCAAAGCGCTTGTCCTTGAACTTTTTCTTGAGCGACTTAGTCGTAAAGTCCATGACGCTCTTGCTCGGACGCATGATCACGGCAGCACCGATCAGACCAGTGAGCTCGTCGCATGCAAACAGGATTTTTTCCATCTGCAGCTCGGGCTTGGGCAGCGAGGTGTTGAAATCGGACGTGTGCGTCTGAATAGCGCGAATGAGATCGGGAGAGGCGCCCTCGCCCTCGAGGATCTCGGCCGCATAGATAGTGTGGTTCATGGGGTCGTCCTCATGCTCCTCCCAATCCAGGTCGTGCAGCAGGCCGACGATGCCCCAAAACTCCTCGTTCTCGGGGTCGAAATCGCGCGCAAAGTAGCGCATGGTGCCCTCGACCGTTTCGCCGTGGGTGATGTGGAACGGGTCTTTGTTGTGCTCGTTGAGCAATTCGAACGCACGGTCGCGGGTGATTCCGGCGGAAAGCGGCTCTTCCATAAAAGACTCCTTGTGTTCGTAGGTATCGCTAAGAATGAATACTACTAGAACGACTAGAACGAAAAAAACCACCACAAAGGTGCCTGTCCCCTTTGTGGTGGTTTTGGCGTGGGCAGGTTAGTTGAGGGCGGCTTGGGCTAGACGGGCTTCGGCGGCCTCTTCGGTGACGCCCAGGGCCACGGCGAACTCCTCGATGGAGCGGCGCTTGGCTTCCTTGAGTACGCGCATGTAATAAGAGCTGGGCTTTTTATCTGCTTCCTCGGCCTGGCGAATACGGTGCATCATGGTTTTTGCCACGCGAACCGTCTCGGGCGCGCCCAGCTTGAGCTGCTGCTTAAAGTGCGTCTCCTCGAGCGAGCTATTGCGCTCGGTAAAGGTGTCGCACTCCAGCTCGTCGTAGTGGCTCAGCAGGTTCTCGGCATCTTGCTGGGAGATAGCGGCATGCAGACGGTCGGCCTGCGCCACGGGGTACATGAGAATCGTCTGCGCATGCCCCTGCTTGGCCTCGAGCAACAACATGGGCTGCGGCGTGTCGTCCCTAAAGCCGACGACGGTGCAGACTCCCTGACCCGGATGAATGACGTGTTGACCGATTGAGAACATGCTACCTCCAACTTATACGAATTTACGTATGTTAAGAATACCACGCTGACGTGCGCAAACCATTACTTTATGCAGGAAAAGCACACAACTTCGATAGGTTAGAGTATTCGATAATTAGAGCGGCTTATTCATACGTTTATGCATTTCTAGAACGTGTATAAACTGCAGGCAAACCGCCAACTTTGTACCGTCGCGCAAGAGCGGTAGTCATTTTTGTGCATATGCAATATCTATTGGCTTTACCCTGCGACAGTAGCTACCGCTTGTGATAGAGTGCTACAAACTCTGGCTTTTGCCCTACGAGTGACCAAGAGCTCGGGGGCTTTAACACAAGGAGGATCTATGCCCGAGAAGATTGAAGAGCTGGTACGCGCTGCGCTTGCTGCGGCCCAGGAGGTCGGCGACCTTTCCGCATTTGAACTTGACGATTGCGCTATCGAGCGACCGGCCGATACTTCTCATGGCGAGTGGACCTCCACCATGGCCCTGAAGTCCGCCAAGCTGGCTCACTGCGCTCCGCGTAAGATCGCCGAGGCCGTCGTTGCCCATATGCCCGAGGACCCCGCAATCGAGAAGGTCGAGATCGCCGGTCCTGGCTTCATCAACTTCTATCTCTCCGTTGCCGTCAAGAACGCCATCTTTGGCGAGGCCCGCGAGAAGGGTATGGACTTCGCTAAGTCCAACGTCGGTGGCGGCCTGAAGACCCAGGTCGAGTTCGTCTCCGCCAACCCCGTCGGCCCCATGCACATCGGCCATGGCCGCTGGGCCGCTCTGGGCGACTCCCTTTGCCGCGTTATGGACCACGCCGGTTACGACATCCAGCGTGAGTTCTACATCAACGACCACGGCTCTCAGATGAACACCTTCGGCAACTCCATCAGCACGCGCTATATGCAGCTTGCCGACATCATCGCCAAGCAGGGCGTGGATATCGACGAGGCTCACAAGCTGTTGATCGCCGACCGCGACGCTTTTGTTGCCGACGAGAACGACGAGCATCCCGAGACCCATCCGTATCAGGACAACTTTGCCGAGACTCTGGGCAAGGACTCCTACGGCGGCGACTACATCATCGACGAGGCCGCCGAGTTCTGGCGCACCGACGGCGATAAGTGGGTCAACGCTGATCCGCAGGAGCGCATGGAGAGCTTCCGCGAGCGCGGCTATGTAAAGATGGTCGACAACATGCGTGACCTTTGCCATGCCGTTAACTGCGACTTCGATCGTTGGTTCTCCGAGCGCTCTCTGTACGTGAAGGACACCGAGGGCGAGACCGCCGGCACCTCCGCCGTCGACCGCGCTTTTGAGAAGCTCGACAAGATGGGCTACCTCTATACCAAGGACGGCGCCCTGTGGTTCCGCTCCACCGACCTGGGCGATGACAAGGACCGCGTCCTGATCAAGTCCGATGGCGAGTACACCTACTTCGCCTCCGACGTCGCCTATCACTGGGATAAGTTCCAGCGCGTCGACCACGTCATCGACATCTGGGGCGCCGACCACCACGGCTACATCGAGCGCGTCCGCTGCGTCTGCGACGCTCTTGGCTATCCCGGCAAGTTCGAGGTTCTGCTGGGCCAGCTCGTCAACCTGCTGCGCAACGGCAAACCCGTCCGTATGTCCAAGCGCAAGGGCACCATGGTGACCCTGCAGGAGCTCGTCGACGAGGTCGGCTCCGACGCCGCTCGCTACACGCTCATCTCCAAGAGCTCCAACCAGATGGTCGACTTCGATATCGAGGCCGTTAAGAAGCGCGACAACTCCAACCCGGTGTACTACGTGCAGTACGCTCACGCTCGCGTGTGCTCCATCCTGCGCCGCGCCGCCGACGTAACGCCTGAGCAGGCCGACGAGATGGGCATGAAGGCCGTTGCCGCCAAGGCCATCGGCGAGAACGTCGATTACTCGCTGCTGACCGACCCGACCGAGCTGGCTCTTTCGCGTAAGCTCAACGAGCTCACTGACCTCATCGCCAGCTGCGCTCGCGACCGCGCTCCGTTCCGTCTGACGCACTTTGCCGAGGAACTCGCCGGCGACTTCCACAGCTTCTACGCCGCCTGCCAGGTTCTGCCGAGCGAGGGTCGTCCCGTCGACCCCGAGCTCTCGCGCGCCCGTCTGGCCGCTTGCGACGCCGTCCGCGTGACGCTCGCCCTGGTGCTTACCCTTGTTGGCGTTTCTGCCCCCGAGCAGATGTAAGCTGCGGGTCATTTAACCGTGTAGGTTCGGCTTTGCTGAGCCCTATAAGCCCGATCTCCATGCGGAGGTCGGGCTTTTTGCAAACGCCGACGTATTGACGAATTTGGAACTGCTGGAAATACGAAACTATGCCGGTTTACTACGATGAATATGAGAAATTCCAACCACGCCAGCTTTTCGCAAAAAAGTGCAGGGCATCTACCTGCGGTTTTAGTTCAACAAGTTTCGGAGTGGTCGCGGTTGAGCGATTCATCGTAGTAAACCGCCATAGTTTTGGCGGAGGCAGTCAGATTTGTGGGTGTTAAACCAAAGAGTGCCCCTTTTGACTAGTCGTTTAAGAGCGTTCCCAATGACTAAGTTGCAGGTGGCGGCGGTTGTGTTACACTAACGCTGCGTATATGACGCAATCATCTCGATACAGATCAATGATGTCCGTCGTTTTGAACGGAACTAGACTGTTTAGCCGCCCTGAAGGTTTATGCAGGGAGCATGTGATCACAGGGCTTGAAAAGAAAGTTGAGCAAACACTGTGTCTGATCAACAGCAAGAAAACGAAATGACGACGACGCAAGCCGCTCCCGCTGCACCGGTTGCGTCGGACCAGGTCGCGGCGCCCGCGCATGCCTCGGCTCCTGAGACGCCTAAGGCTGCTTCGACGCCTACGCCTGCAACGGCTGAGAAGGCCGTGCCTGCAACTGGTGAGGAGGCTGCTCCGGCAAAGCCCAAGCGTACGCGCCGCACGGCCAAGCCTGCTGCTGACGGCGAGGAGGTCACCAAGCCCAAGCGCCGTACCACGCGCATGACGCGCGTCAAGCGCACCGTTGCAGCTGACTCCTCGGCGCCGATTTCCGATGAGGTCGCGCAGGCACGTGCGTTGGCGCAGATTAGCGAGGCTCAGGTGGTGCGCGCCCGCCGTCGTGCTGCCGAGCGCGAGGCCGCGGCTCTGACCGAGCTTGCAGCTCCGTCTGTGCCCGAGACGCCTGCCGCCACCGAGAC